>Ga0326728_10021485_pt1 | contig 12130 bp, 5 predicted proteins | sample MB3enrmetagenome_FD_207602 | JGI IMG/M metagenome (GOLD analysis project Ga0326728, IMG submission 207602) | Lab enriched peat soil microbial communities from McLean, Ithaca, NY, United States - MB31MN | ecosystem: Environmental > Terrestrial > Soil > Wetlands > Peat | place: USA: New York...
CTGAAGCTCAATGAACCCCTTGTGGCTTTTGATGACCTTCTGGACCAGATGGAGACCCATCCCTATCTTCTTGCTTTCGGTCTTCGTGGTAAAGTACGGCTCGAAGACCCTGCTTTTCAGATGCTCGTCTATGCCGGAGCCTGTATCTCCGATGGTGACGACGACGAATTCCTTTCCGCCCAGGTATGCCTTGCGCTCTGTCCGCACCCTCAGGGTTCCTCCGTCGGGCATGGCATCTTTTGCGTTGACGCAGAGGTTGAGAACGGCGTGTTGCAACTCTCCGGCGTTCCCCTTGATCTGAGGCAATTTCGGGTCGAACTCCGTGGTGATCATGATGTTCCGAAAGCTCTCTCTCATGAGAAAAAGGACGTCGCCGAGCAGGGCATTGAGGTCTATACGGTCGATCACCCTGACCCTCTGCCGGCGCGAGAAGTTGAGGAGATGTTCGGTGAGAGCGGCCGCCCTTTTTGCGGAGTTCTCGATCACTTCCGCATATCTGTTGAGCTGCTGCTCCTCCGCGGTCATCCTTTTCATGAGGGAAGCGTAGCCGAGTATGCCCGTCAACACGTTGTTGAAGTCGTGGGCTATTCCTCCGGCCAGTTTCCCTATGCTCTCCATCCTGCTCCGGTTGACGTTCTCCTCTTCCTCCATCCTCTCGTCGATGACGTCTTTAAGCACGAGGCTCTTGAAAACGATCTTCCCCTTATCGTCCTTTACGGGGTAGCTCTCCAGGGTGTAGAGCTTGTAATCATCGCCCTTGGTGTAGTGGAGCTCCCCTTTCAGAATGAAATCTTTCTCCAGAAACCCCTTCTCTATCCCGTGGATGACGTTTTCCACGGGCTCACCGGCAACGAACCCAATTCCTTCGAAGAACTCCTCTTTGGCTGACTGGTTAGCAAAACAGATATTTCCGTTTCTGTCGACCAGGAGAAGCGAGTAGGGAAACTGGTCTATGATGTTCTCGAGAAGGGTTTTCGTGACGGCGAGTCTGGCGTCGAGCTGCTTCGTCCTCTTCTCTTCCTCCATCTTCAGCTCGTTCACGCGCATTTTCAGCAGCATGAAGCGATTGAGGATCTCGCCCAGGAGCTCCAGGTCTCTCGTCGTGCTCTCGTCGAGGGTGATCGACTTCCTCTTTCCCAGGACGAAGTAAGCGAAGACGTGAACACCCCGCTTGAGGGGATAGACATAGAGCGTTCCGTAGCCGAAGTCGTCATGATAGATCGTGGGCGAAAAGATGGAACCCTTTGCCTTTTCTATGTCATCGGAATCTATGCTCCTGAGACTGCCGTCGATGCTGAAGAAGGACGGCTTGCCGCTGCCCCTCATGACCAGCTCACAGGCATCGAAGACGGTCTCCTCCACGAACACCCTGGGCATCTCGGCGAGGAGGTCGCTATCCCCTTCCATATGCTGGAACATCTTTACGATGACCGAATAGTTGCTGATGGCCCTTTCGAAGAAGTTCCATTGGAACAACAACGACTTATTCCTCAGGCTACTCTCTTGCATCGGCCACCCCTAAAAGCTCGCTTATCCTTGCGGTCTCACTCAGTATCCGCTCCTTTTCGCCTTGGAGGATGATCCCTTCGGCCCCCAGGTCTGCGGTGGGGTTGTCGATGAACGCGTCGGCTACCCTCACGATATCGAGCAGGCGGTCCTCTCCGTCGGGGGTTCCATGATGACCCCTTACGACCGCGCAGAACTCTTCCGGGAATCTCCACTTGACGGCCATGAAATAGCCGACTTCCTGGTGGTCGATGCCGAACGTCTCCTGCTCCAGGGTGCAAAGGTCCTTGCCGGTTTTTCGGGCGAGAAGGACCAACCTCTGGTACTCGTCTCCATAGGTAGAGAAGATGATCTTCCCTATGTCGTGGAGGATCGAGACGGTGAAAGCCTTTTCGGGGTCTTCTGCCAGTGTCTTGGTGCTCAGGGCCCGTGCCGCGTAAGCGACGGAGAGGGAATGCCTCCACAGGGTGCCGAGGTCGCGCTCGCTGAGCTTCCATCGCTGCAGCATCTCCTTGAGGAAGGCGAGGCATACGACGATGTTCTGTATCTCCTCCAGGCCGATGACTATCATGGCCCTTTCAAGATTCAGTATCTTGCACCCTCTCGCGTAGTAAGCCGAGTTTGCGATGCTGATGATCTTCGAAGAAATCGCCTGATCGTACTTGACGATGTTGAAGATTTGGTTAAACGAGGAATCCTGGTCATTCATGATGCGGAATAGCTCGGTAATCACGCTATTCAGGGTCGGCAGGACCTTTCCGGTCTCAGCCCTCGCCAATAACTCGTCTCGCATGGCCGCAGTTTGCATTTGTAATATTATCGATCGACCGGGGATTTAGTTAAGCGATGCTAGACAAAGAGGGTATTTCGGATACGCGGAGAATGGCAGATACCTTCCCTCCTTAGCAAATTAAATCCGAAGCAGGGTATAATCTGCCTGTCCATAGGAGCCTCCCGGAAAAGGCCTTTTCAATTCTAAAGAGGTGCAAGCCGTTGCCGATTGTCAGGGTGGATATTGCCTTACGCAAAGGGGCGGAAGAAGCGCTCGACCCGGAGTTCTATGCCCTCTCCGGCGGCATATGGGTCGAAGAACGGGGCGCCTCCGTGCTGCTGAAGTGCTACCCCACAGACAGCGAAGCTTTCCTCTCTTACCTGGCTAAATCGAAACCCCCTTTGAATCGCTGGAAAATGGTGCCTGAAGAGGAGAAAGATTATGTCTCCGTTGTGCGCCGGCTTTTCACGCCGGTGAGGGTCGGCGATGTGACCATCCTCCCCCCCTGGCGAAAAACGAAAAGGAAGGGACCGGTGATCGTCATCGAACCCGGCATGGCCTTCGGCACGGGCAGGCATGAATCCACGCGGCTCATGATCGGGATGATGGGGACAATCGACGTGAAGGGTAGGAGGGTCCTCGATGTGGGGTCAGGCTCGGGCGTTCTCGCGGTGTACGCACGGCTTCTCGGGGCCGCCTCCGTCGCGGCGATCGACAATGATCCCCTGGCAGTCATCGCGGCGAATAAAGGCTTTCGGTTAAACGGGGCTGTGGACATCCTCCTCGCGTGCGCGGGCCCGGGTGCATTAAAGGCAAAGTTCGACGTGGTCGTCGCGAATCTCGATTTCGATACCTTTCGACAGCATGGCCGGGACATAGTGAGCCTCGTCGACGACGGAGGATACTTGATCGCGGGAGGGATAGAGAAACAGTATGCGCCTCAGGTGACTCCCTTGTTCGAGCCCATGACGCCTGTCCGAAAGAAGAGGCTGAGAGACTGGTATGGCTTTCTGTTCCGCCTTGACAGATAGAGGGCGGGGGATATGGCTCACGGCCAAGAGATACCTCTTCGGGTGCCCGGCATCAATCTTTAAAGGGCTGCCTCTAAGGCCGGAAGAACCTATAGACACTCTTAAATGCACCACGTCCTGCCTAAAAGAGCCCGGATCTACCCCTCCCTCAATACGCGCTGCATGCCCCCTTTTCGGACCCCGGCGGAGTGTGCGGCGAGGATCGCGATAATCCCCACGATGACGAGCGCGTCCACTGCGCTGCTCCCGCATATCTCGAAGACGGTCCAGTTGAGTCCGATGAGGAGACCGCCAATGAGCGGTGCGAGCGTCGCGCCGCTTCGGCCGACCGCATAGGCCCAGCCGACCGCCGAACCGGTGAGGTCGCTCGGGTAGGAAAGGGTCACGAGAGCCACGAGACCGGAGACGGTGCCGGCAATGAAGAATCCGCACAGCACGGACATGGAGGCGATGACGACAAACGGACTGGAGGCGAAGCGTCCGAAGGTTACGAGGCTTAAGAACCCGAGGATAAAGCCGCCCTGCAAAATCCGGTAGGGATTCTGAGTCTTGTCCATCAGCCGGCCGACCGTGACGGTCGCCACGGCAGAACCGAAGTTGATGAGGGCGAAGGCCAGACTGTAGTGCTCTATCGAAGCGCCGCTCTTCTTGAGCAACATGGGCGCCCACGACAGCATGAGATAGATGAGGTAGTAGCCCACAAAAAAGCAGATCCACAACAAGACGGTAGTGCGTGCCCGTCCTTCGAGGAAAAGGTGCTTGACCGGCACGCCGGGCCGCTTCTTGTCGGTCGAGCAGAATTCGACGTCCTTATCTTTCGCGAGATCCGGTGCGATATGGGCGACAATCCGGCGAACCTTTGCTTTATCCCCCCGCCTCACGAGGAACGTGAGAGACTCGGGAAGAAGGATGGCCATCACTAGGGCGATCACGACAGGTATGGCGCCGCCCATGACGAAGAGGGACTGCCAGCCGAAATGGGGAAGGAGATAGACGGCTGCAAGGCCGCTTACCGTGGCCCCGGCGGGAACGCCTGCATACATCGCGGTGGCGAGGGTTGCGCGGGATCGGGTCGGCGCGTACTCGGTGCCGAAGGCAATGGCGGTCGGCACAGCGCCGCCCATGCCAAGGCCGGCGATGAAGCGGAAAAAGGCCAGCTCACCCGCGCTCGTAATGAATGCGCAGAGCAGGGTGAACAGGCCGAACGTGAAGGCGCAGGCGACGAGCATCCTCCTGCGTCCGACCCGGTCCGCAAGCATGCCCAAAAGGGCCGCGCCGATGAGCGGTCCCAGTTGCCCGGCGCTCATTGCCACGCCGAGAGCCGGGGGGTTTACGCGCAGATATTCGGCGATCTTGGGCACCGCCACACCGATGACCGTCAGATTGAAGCCGTCGAGGAGGGTGCAGCAAAAACAGAGTATGCCCACCAATGCCTGGTACGAGGTGAAAGGACTGGAATCGAGAACCTCTGTGATGCTTACTGCCCTGCGTGCCATCGTCACCTCCCCTTCAATGAAAGATGCCGGTGTATGAGGAAGTAGAGGCGGCCGGTCTTGGGAGAGCTCCGATTCAGTTGGGCTGGCCGCGGTTCTCATGATCGCCACCTATCCTTCGGGTCTTGCCGAGACAGGCTCGACGGCGAGGACGTGGCCGGCGTTGATAAATATGTGGTCGTGCAACTGCCGGCCGTTTGCTCCTGTAACGAGGACAACTCTCGCCGTCTTTTCGCCGCGCCCGTGCGCCACCTCACGCTCAATGAAAAAAGCGTCCTTCAACTCAAGATAATCGGTAGTTCTCTGCAGCAGCCTCCCGAAACAAACCCGACCATTGTCAAGGAGTATTGCCCTGTAGTCGGTGTCAACAGGAGCCACCATGTGCTGGGTTTCCAGGCGAATGGGGCCAGACCCCTGCCAGCCGGGGCCCGAGCCTGGTATCAACTTGTTGTCGCATACCCGGCCCGGAACGTAGAAGGCATCTTTCAACGTGACATGGGAGGGCCCGGAATCCTCCAACTTGCCGAAGAGAGCCTGGCCGTTGTCGAGAAAGACGGCCTTGTAGTCGATGTCGGCCGAAGCACCCCGCCACGATTCACTACAACCAGCCAGGGTTGCTACGATGCATATGAGGGCAGTAAGCAGGATACCAGTTCCCACACCGGGTTGGCTTTGTCTCGCCGTATCCACGACGTGCCGGTTTTCGGATCCCATGATATTCCTCCTTTTCGTTTATGGTGCATTGCAGTGGAACGCATACCTTTACCGCCCACTGTGGGCTAACGCATGCTCTTTGCCATCACCCTAAATTAAGATTACTCCGGAAAAGGCAATGTGGGAATATTAGAAGAAAGTTAAGAAAGTACGGTACTAGAACTAATACTCAGGATAGAGAGAGGAGATAGGAGCGTAAATTTGTTTTTTCTTTATTGAGGCCCAACTTCTTTCGTAGCAGAAACCTGTGCATATCGATATCTTCCGTAGTCACGTGCAAGAACTCCGCTATTTCTTTTGTCGTTCTGCCATCCTTTATGAGGGCGATAATTTCGAGCTGGCGTGGGGTGAAGTTGAAGGAGCGCAGGTTATTCAGGAAGGGAGAGAGGATTTCCTTGAGGTTCGCCTCGACGAATTCAACCGCAGTCTGCTGCGAAGGCTCGAGCTTACCCTTTTTTAACTTCTGAACGTAGGGGAGCACGAGCTGCTTCAGGTTTGACACAACCTTTTCCTCGAGCTCCAACTTGTCCTCGTCGCGGTGCTTGAGCAGGACCTTGAGGGCGGTATTCGCGTCTTCCAGGCTGCGGGATTTTGCCTCGAGGGCTTCCTCCACCTTTTTACGTTTCTCGATATCCTTTTGAAGTTCCTGTTCCGCTTGGATCCGTATGATGATGCTTCCGAGCTGCCCGGCAATAAGTTCGAGCGTGGGCCAGCCTGGATTACGCACCGGGTCAACCTCGCGTGAGCCAAGGTTCATGGATGCGATCACCTGCCCCTTATAAACGACGGGTATCATCACCGCAGACCGAACCCCCTCCCCCAGGATGTAAGGCTTCACGGCTTCGTTCACGTGTTCGGCGAGGGAGAAGGTCACATTTTTTCGTCGTGTGACAATCGACCATATCTCTGAATGTACCTTGAGCACGGAGAACCTGTCGGCAAGCTTCTCAGACAAGCCTATATGCACGGCCATTTCGAAATCGTCGGTGTCAGGGTTCTTGAGATGGATGGCCCCGCAGTCCATACCGGCTGCCTGGATTGCTGTCTCTAAGCAGAGGGAAAGGGCCTTGTCTGCCGAGGAGGTCGCCGCGAGCTGGAGGGCCAGATTCCTCTGGATAAGAAGCTGCGCTTCCGCCCGTTTACGCTCGGTCACGTCCTGAAACATGGTCAGAAGAAATCTATCTTCCTGTTGTGTGATCAGTTCTATGGATACAAGGATATCCCTCAACTCACCGGACTTCATGCGAATACGTGTCTCGTAGTCATGGATCGAGCCAAGCTCCTTCACCTCCTTCACCTTCTTCTCCCGTCTCTTTTTGGAGAGCCACAATCCCAGTTCGGCTGTCGTGCGCCCGAGCACCTCTTCCCTTTGGTATCCTGTTATTTTGAGGAAGTTTCGATTGAAATCGACGATGTGCCCGACCATCGTAGTGAGCAGCATCGCGCCCGGGTTCGACTGGAAGATAAGAGAGAAATGCTCTTCTCGTTCACGCAGCTCGTGTTCAGTTTGGATCCGGGCAAAGATGGCGCCCAGTTGCATGGCGATCAGCTCCAAGGTTGTGCGAACGTATTGGGGTATTGAATCAAGGATACGGGAAGAAAGATTAAAGCAGGCGATGGCGTCTCCCGCATGAATAACCGGAAGTACCGCGATGGAGAGCAGCCCCCTTTCAAGAAGCACCGTTCGAAAGGGGTGCGCTCCCTCTTTATGAGGCGAAAGATAGACAGGCTTTCCTGCCATCACAAGAGCGTATGCAGGAGACCGGGGATTCATGAAGGATAGTTTCCCTTCGAATTCTTTTGACAGCCCCCTCGAGCATGCCAATTCGAGATCGCCCGTCTGGCGGTTCTTGATATAGATCCCCCCCGATTCCATGTGTGTGACTTCCATCGCGGTGTCGAGGCAGAGCGGCAGAGCATTTTCCAGAGAGGACATGCCGGCCAGCTTGAGGCTGAGGTTACGCTGTATCAGAATATCATCCTCTGCCTGTTTTCGTTCGTTGATGTCCTGGACGGTGCCTTCATGGTACGACACCGCCCCGGTCTCGTCACGAACGACCCTTGCGTTCACGGAGGTCCACGTGACGGCCCCATTCTTGCGGTACATTTTGAGTTCAAAGTTGCGGACATGACCTTCTTTGTGAAGGAGCGCGATAAATTCGCGACGTTGTTCAGGCTCCACATGAAGCTGTTCAACATTTACGACCCTGCTGACGAAATCTTCCGGTGAATCGTATCCATAGATACGGGCAAGGGCAGGATTGGCACTCAGGAAGTTGCCTTCGGGCGTAATCTGAAAAATTCCTTCTGTCGCGTTCTCGAAAATATTTCTGAATGTCTTCTCGCTCTTCCTGAGGGCCTCGGTTCGTTCCTCCACCAGCCGTTCCAGATGCTCCTCGTGCGCCTTCAGCTGGCGTTCCATCTTCTTGCGGTCATCGATATCATAAGTAATCACTGCGACAGACGCTACGCGCTTACCATCGGGACGAAAAGGTGAATAGACGACCTCGCAGTAACGGGGACCAAGGGCAGGGAAGTCGATCCAGGCTTCGTCGCGTACCTCCACACCTTCGAAACACTGGTCGAGGCTGCTCTTAATAGCCCCGACGAAGTTCTCCCGGCCCCACAGAGCCGGCACCTTTCTGCCGACGATCTCTTCCTTGCTTTTCCCATGCGCGGCACTGTAGCAACTGTTTACCCACGTGTACGTGTACTGGCGGTTGATCAGGCTTATCGGAAGGTTCAGCGCTTCAAGCACGGCGAGATGCTCGCTGTTCTTCGATCTTCGCGCCAGACATGAGGTAGATCGCCCACCCGATTTACTACTCATAAGCTCCTCCAGCTGCCGTTCGAAATGATTTGCCCCCGTGGCGGGACCTACATCGACCTTGATGCTGTTTCTCACATTGTACAAAGAATGATAGATAACACAAGGGGAATTTAACCTCATATAGCGTTCCTCAGAATTCATTCCCGTTACCGACCGGCTCCATCTTTTCCTTCGCTACGCTAGGCTTTCGCTTTAGGAAAAGATTACGCCGGGGCAATCGTTACTTTATTCTGCGGAACGCTCTAACTATTTACGCACCGCGAAAGTGATGAGCCATGACATCCGCCTTGCAGCTTGATGGATCTTGCCAAAGAGGAGTTTGCCGCACTCATCATCGCCGATGAGATGACCTGATCTATCCGCAGGAGCATCGGGCGCCGTCGAACATTTCTATCCCGTTGCCGTGAGCCCCCGATCCACGTCCAAAAGCCGCTCAGTTTCAGCAAGGTCCCATTCCGCTCCGACCTGGCGGAAGAGCGTCTCAGCCTTTTTCAAGTGGGCTCTCTCCTTCAGGCGTCTGCCGATCTCGAGGCGGGCGAGCCCCGAGTGATAGGGCATGCCCATCTGGTCGGCGAGTTCCAGGCTCCTATCCCACCACTTCCCTGCCGCGGAAGGTCTTCTTCTTAGCCACTCATATGTGCCTTTCAGGAGCATGGCTTCCGGGAGCAGGGGACGAAACAGCGCTCTCGAACTCTTCAGTGCGTCGTCACAGCGGCGTTTCGACTCTTTGAGCCACATGCCTCTTTCGCTTCCCGAACTCCTCTCAGCCCCGGACAGACAGGCCTCGGCCAACCCATTGTGAAGAAAAGCAGCGACAAAATAGTGCTTCATATGATGCTCATTCAGATAGTTTTCCGTCTGCTTCAACGCCCCAAGGGCTTCTGCGAGGTTGTTGCGACGGAGATTGCATTTTCCGAAATAGACTCCCGAGAAGATGCGGTTGGCGTGGTCCGGAATGGCTTCCGCAAGGTCGATAGCCCTTTTCAAATTATATACTGCTTCGTCGAGTTGGCCGGTAAAATACTGCGTGCTTCCCAAACCATTCAGCCCGAAACACCAGGCTTCCAAATCGCCCGCATCTTCTCCAAAGCTGACAAGATCCTGAGCGGTTCTTAGAGCCTCTGCGTAGTTTCCGGAAAACTCGCACCACCAATTCTTGAAGGCCATTGCGAAGCCCCACACGCGCGGGTCCCAGTACCCGGACTCGCTCAGGCCTTCGATCGCCTTACGGCCGTAAGCCATTGCCGACGCTAACCTGCCCATCGCCACCTCCTGGAGCGACATGGCCGTGCAGCCGTATCCGAAAGCCCCCCGATCCTCGATCGCCTCTGCTGCGGCCAAAGCCTTTCGCCCGTAGTATTTCGCGACCTTATGGAGGCCAAGAGTGACAGCCGTGCCCTGCGCGAACGCGGCTCCCGTAACCATTCCGCGGTGGTAGCCGCGCCTTTCGGAGAAATTAAGGCGCCTGAGGGAGCACAAGAGGGCTTTTTCGACGTCGGTCACTATGTGGATCAGACCCTGTGCCTCGTAAATCCGTGCCTCTTCTGTCGTTGCGAGGTCCGGCTTCCGAGTGGGCTTCACAAGCCGTCCCGGCATAAGGCGGTAGCCGATCTGTATCGCAATCTCGCGCAAGATAGCGAGACGTACACCCCATGTGCTTTCCGAGAGAGGCTTACTGAGATATCCCAGCGCACTCTGAAGGTACTCATTAGCCTTCTCGTGCTCCCCTCTCCGGTAAAAGGCCTCGCCCATTTTCCTTTCGAGGGAGGCCCTTTGGACGGGATCCCATCTTTCCCCGAAGACTCGTGTGTAGGTCTCCAATGCTTGATGGTAATGGGAGAGGGCCTCTGCATCGGCGGCTATCCTGCCTGCTTGGTCTCCTGCCTTGAAGAGGTACTCCTGCGCCTTCTCCCAGAGTTCGGCCCTGGCGTAATGATAGGCAAGGACGCTCGAGAACTCCTCGAGCCTGTCGGAGAAGAGCGTTTCTATTGCAGCAGCGACTTTTCCGTGGAGTTCATGACGCTTCTTCAGGAGGATGCTCTCGTACGTCGACTCATGGACCAGGGCATGCTTGAAGATGTACTCGAGCTCGGGGGTCTTCTGCTTCTCCCGAATCAGTTCCGTAGCAGTGAGTCTGTCGAGGTCTTTGTCGAGTTCCTTGACTGCATCTGTTACCTCTTTGAGAAGGCGGTAGAGGAAAGCCCTCCCGATGACGGATGCGGTCTTGAGAACCTGCTTCACCTCCTCATCGAGCCGGTCGATGCGGGCCATGATCACCCCCTGGATCGTATCGGGAATGGCGATGGTCTCGATGGAAGGGGCAGCCTTCCAGCGGCCATTTTCAGGCCGGACCACCCCTTTGTCGATGAGCGTCATCATAATCTCTTCGAGAAAGAACGGATTGCCCTCGGCCTTTTCGATGATGGCCTGTCTGATCCGCAAAGGGAGGTTCTCTATGTTGAGAAGATTGTCCATGAGATCGGTGCATTCAGCCGGCGAAAGAGGGTTAAGGCGGATCTCTGTGTAGCGCCGCTCATGATCCCTGAGGGCGCTTTTCCTGAGGCGTGCGGCAGGCAGACCCATCTCGGGCCTGCTTACCCCGCAGAGGAGGAGGGGAACGCGGTCGATGAGAGGGAAGAGATGTTCAATGAGGAGAACGGAAGACTCGTCCGCCCAGTGAAGGTCCTCGAAGATGAGGACAAGCGGATGGTTGCCCGCTGCACGTTCGAAGAAACGACGGGAGGAGAGATAGACCTGTTTGCCTGCGGACTCGCCGTCAAGGTGCTTGAGTTTTTTTCCGAGTTCTCCTTTCACCTCGAGACCGATGAGACTTGCGAGGTAGGGAAGGACCTCATCGCTGTCGGCCGGAAAGAGTGTGGTAATGCTCATTTCAAGTTTGCTCCAGGCCTCGTTGTCATCATCCTCCTCTGCAATGCCCGCATACTGCCAGAGGATCTCCCTGAACGGCCAGTAGCTCATCTCCTGTCCGTAGGATGGGGCCCGGCCTTCGAGCCAGAGGAGATTCTCGCTTTCGAAGTAACGGCGGATCTCCGTCATGAGACGGGACTTGCCAAGACCTGCGTCGCCGATCACAGAGAGGATGCCCCCCTGGCCGTCAATCAGTCTGTTAACACAGGTTTTAACGGCGGCAAGCTCGGCGTGTCTCCCGACCAAAGGAGAACTGATCCCCTGGATGGCGAGACCGCGGAGGGGATCAGGCTTCATATCGATGAGTCGGTACGGGGTAACCGGTTCTGCCTTGCCCTTGAGGGACACAGGTTCGAGCTTGTCAAAGGAGAAGGCGCCGTTGCTTTGGTGATAGGTGGTTTCCCCCACGAGGATTTCACCCGGCTTGGCGATACCGGAAAGGCGTGAAGCGAGGTTGATCGTATCACCTGAGACTCCGTGTGTGCCTTTTTCCAGGTTGACGTCACCGGTGACCACAAGGCCGGTAGCGATGCCCGTATGCATGGTGAGGCGCGTCTTTATCTTCTCCTCGTATTCTCTCCCCATCCTGTCGACGATCTCGTGGATATCCCTCGCTGCTCTGATCGCCCGAAGGTGATCATCTTCATGAACCTTCGGCACGCCAAAGAGGGCCATCACTGCGTCACCGATGAAGTTCTCAACGATGCCGTCGTATCGGTCAACGACTCCGGTCGCTTCTCCGAAGATCCGGCTCGTGATCTCTTTGACTTCTTCGGGATCGAGCTTCTCGGACATGGCCGTGTAGCCTGAGAGGTCCGAGAAGAGGACGGTGATACGCTTGCGCTCGGCCGCAGGT
>Ga0326728_10021486_pt1 | contig 12129 bp, 9 predicted proteins | sample MB3enrmetagenome_FD_207602 | JGI IMG/M metagenome (GOLD analysis project Ga0326728, IMG submission 207602) | Lab enriched peat soil microbial communities from McLean, Ithaca, NY, United States - MB31MN | ecosystem: Environmental > Terrestrial > Soil > Wetlands > Peat | place: USA: New York...
TCGCCGCGCTCGTGACCTCGGCCACGCTCGTGCTGGGTGTGAGCGCTTGGCACCTCCTGAAGGACCGGCGTACCGGGCAGGCACCAGAGTCCGTGTTCGCCACCTCGGCGAAGCTGGCCCTCGTCGTAGGCTCGGTCGCCATCGTCGCGACGCTGCTGTTCGGCGACAACCAGGCGAGGACGATGGAACGCCAGCAGCCGATGAAGATGGCCGCTGCGGAGGCGATCTACAACACCCAGAACGGCGCGAGCTTCTCGCTTCTCACGATCGGGGATCTCTCGGGCAACCCGATCTTCCAGATCCGGCTCCCTCACATGCTCTCGGTGCTGGCCGACAACAGCTGGAACGGCCCCGTACAGGGCATCAACCAGATCCAGGCGAAGGAAGCCGCCAAGTACGGCGCGGGGAACTACAAGCCCATCTTGTGGGTCACCTACTGGACCTTCCGCATCATGGTGGGCTGCGGGATCCTCCTTCTCCTGCTACTGGCCGCAGGTCTGTGGCTCATGCGCCGGCGCCGACTGGAGCGATCTTCCTGGTTCCTCAAGTGCTCGGTATTCGCCATAGTGCTCCCCATCCTCGCCAACACGACCGGTTGGATCTTCACAGAGATGGGCCGCCAGCCCTGGGTCGTCTACGGGCTCCTCAAGACGTCCCAGGCCGTGTCGCACATAGGAACCGGCTACGTGGTGACGACGCTGGTCGGCTTCACGGCCATCTACAGCCTGCTGGCGGTGATCGACTTCGGGCTCATGGCGCGCTTTGCCCGTAGCGACGAAGCAGGCGAGCACGAGGACGAGATCGAGCCCGAGCCCGGTGCGGACACGACGCCGGCGCTCGTCTACTGAGACGAAGGAGGATAGGTGACCCTCACCCTCGCCAGCGCAAGCTCGCCGCACAGCGGCCTGGAAGTGTTCTGGTTCATCATCATCGCCATCTTGTGGGCGGGCTACTTCGTGCTCGAGGGATTCGACTTCGGGATCGGCATCCTGCTCCCGGTCCTGGGCCGGGACGACCTCGACCGGCGTGTGCTGATCAACACGATCGGCCCGGTCTGGGACGGCAACGAGGTGTGGCTGCTCGCGGCGGGCGGCGCCACTTTCGCCGCGTTCCCCAATTGGTACGCCACGCTGTTCAGCGGTTTCTACCTGCCGCTGTTCCTGATCCTGGCGGCGCTCATCTTCCGGGGCGTGGCCTTCGAGTTCCGGGCAAAACGCACGCTGCCCGCCTGGCGGCGCGCCTGGGACATCGCCATCTTCCTGGGCAGCCTCGTGCCCGCCCTGTTGTGGGGAGTCGCCTTCGCCAACATCCTGCGCGGTGTGCCCATAGGTCCCCGCTTCACCTATCTCGGGTCGTTCTTCAACCTCCTCAACCCCTACGCGCTGCTCGGCGGAGTCACGACTCTGCTCGTGTTCACCCTTCACGGGGCGGTGTTCGCCTGCCTGAAGACCACCGACGATCTCCGGGCCCGGGCAATGCACACGGCGCGAATCCTCGCTCCGGCCGCCACCGCCGTCGTCGTGGCCTTCTTGTCGTGGACCTACGTGAACGCGCACAACGTCCACGACACCGGGCTCGTCCCGCCCTTCGTCCCGATCCTCGCCATCGCGTCGATCGCCGTCGTGGGTTGGCTGCTTCGGGAAAGGCTGGAAGGCTGGGCCTTCGTCGCCACCGCCCTCGCGCTGATCTGCCTCGTCGCCACGATCTCGTTGAACCTGTACCCGAGGGTCATGGTGTCGAGCATCTCGCCGGCCTACGACCTCACCATCTCCAACTCCGCCTCGGCGCCTTACACGCTAAAGGTCATGACCATCGTGGCGCTCATCTTCACTCCGCTCGTGCTCGCCTACCAGGGCTGGTCGTACTGGGTGTTCCGGGGCCGGATACGCAGGCCGCCACAGCCGGGCACGGCGGGAGGATCGCCCCTCGATCCCTCGCCGCTCACGTCCGGCACCGCCCCGCTCACGTCCGGCACCGCCCCGCTCGCTTCGAGCTCCACGAGCGAGGCTGCCGTGGCGGCACCACCGGGTGAAAGCGGCGCCAGCTGAACACGATCGACGAGCGACCGCGGGGCCTGGTCAATCCCCGACTGGCTCGGAAAGTGGCCGTGACTCGCCGCTACCTCGCGGCGGCCGTCGCAGTCGGCGTCGCCTCGACCTTGTGCCTGGTGGTCCAGGCTGTCCTGCTCGGTGTCATCATCCAACGTGCGTTTCTCGGGCACCGTCCGATCGGCCGGCTGCTCGTGCTGCTCACCTTCATGGCCGGGGCGTTCCTTGCTCGGGCGGCGCTGTCGTGGCTCGGGGAGCTGGCAATGCACCGCACCTCGGCGAGCGTGACCTCTGCACTGCGCCGTCAACTGCTCTCCCGGGCGATGTCCCTCGGGCCTTCCTGGCTGGCCGGGGAACGCACCGGCGAGCTGACCTCGGTGGCCACACAGGGCATTGAAGCGCTCGAGGTCTATTTCGCCCGCTATCTGCCGACCGCAGTCGTCGCCGCCATATCGCCCGTCGTCCTTCTGGCATGGGTGCTGTGGGCCGACTGGCGCTCGTTTGTGATCCTCGCTGTGACCGCGTCGGTCATCCCGCTGTTCATGTACCTCCTGGGCCTGGAGGCCAAGCGGCACGCCGAGCGTCAGTGGGACCGGCTCTCGGGATTGTCGGCGGCCTTCTACGACCTGCTGCAGGGTCTTGCGACCTTGCGGGCCTTCGGCCGGGTGCGTGCGGGACGCCGGACGCTCGAGAAGGCCACCGAGGACTTCCGGCTGACCGCCATGAGCACGCTGCGGATTGCCTTTCTCTCCTCGTTGGCCCTCGAGTTGCTGGCCGCGGTGGGCACGGCGCTCGTGGCTCTGTTTCTCGGACTTCGGCTGCTCGACGGCAGACTGCACCTCGCAGTCGCCCTCGCCGTCCTCGTACTGGCGCCAGAGGTCTACCTGCCGCTGCGGCGCGCCGCGTCCGAGTTCCATGCGAGCACCGAAGGTCAGGCTGCGGCCGACCGCATTCTCGACGTGCTCAACGAACCCGGGCCGGCACAGGAGGTTCCCGCCACGCCCGGCGAAGCCACGAGACGGGCCTTGGCGAACGTGGCCCGGAGCACGATCCGGATCTCCGAGCTCGAGGTGCGATACCCCGGTCGAGCAGTCCCGGTCCTCGAGGGTGTGAACCTGGACATCGCCCCGGGCGAGCACGTGGCGATCACAGGAGAGTCCGGCGCGGGAAAGTCGACGCTGCTCGCCGTGGTGCTCGGCTTCGTCCTGCCGGCCGGAGGCAGGCTCACCGTGGGCGGCGTCGACCTGCGTGAGATTCCGATCCGTGCCTGGCGACAGGAGATCGCCTGGGTGCCCCAGCGTCCCTACCTCGTCCGCGGGACCATCGCCGACAACTTGCGCCTCGGGGACGCCGGAGCCGATGAGGAGGCGCTCGCCCGGGCGGTCGAGTGCTCCGGCCTGTCGGGGCTCGTCGAGCGGCTGCCCCACGGGCTCGAGACTCCGGTCGGCGAGGCGGGCTTGACGCTGAGCGCCGGAGAGCGCCAACGCATCGCCATCGCCCGCGCCGTGCTGAGGGATGCTCCCCTGGTGCTGTTGGACGAGCCTGCCGCTCATCTCGACGCGGAGCGCGAGTGGTCGTTGCGGGAAACCCTCGGGCCGTGGCTCGAGAACCGGACCGTCCTCATCGCGGCTCACCGGCACGCCCTGGTCGGGCGCGTGGACCGGACGGTTGCCATCGCCGGTGGCCGGCTAGCGCAGGCCGACGGACCGGGACCGTGTCAGCTCGAGCCGACGGGCGCGAGACGATGAGCGAACCGGGCGACCACCGGCGCTCGGCGGTGGAAAGCCTGCGAGCCATGCTCGCCATTGCCGCGCCGAGCAGGCGACGCTTCGTCCTGTCGACGGCGCTCGGGGCCGGCGCTGCCATGAGCACGGTGGGGCTGATGGCGTGCTCCGGCGCGCTCATAGACGAAGCGGCGCTCCGGCCGCCTCTCTACACCCTGACGGTGCTCATGGCCGGGGTGCAGATCCTCGCGCTCTGCCGCGGGCCGCTTCGCTACGGCGAACGCCTCTTCGCGCACGACTCGGCCCTTCGCACGGCCGGTCGCCTGCGGGTGTGGCTCTACGACGAGATCGAGCCGCTGTCTCCCGCGGGATTGAGCCAGTGGCGCAGCGGTGACCTGCTCTCGAGGGCCACCGCCGACGTCGACTCCCTGCAGGACCTCGCCCTGCGTGGTGTCTCGCCCGTGGTGGTGGGCGCCGCCACCTCCGTTTTGGCCGTGTGCCTCGTAGCAGTCATCCTGCCGGTCGCCGGTCTCGTGCTGGCCGTGTCTCTGGCCGGCGCCCTCGGCCTCACCTCGCTGCTCGCGTGGGGGCGCCAGCGCCGGCTGGGGACCAAGGAGGCGGCGCTGAAGGGTGAGCTCGCATCCGACGTCGTCGAGCTCCTGCGCGGAGCACCCGACCTGCTGGCGTTCGGCCGCGACGAGGAGTACCTCGAGCGCGCGCTCGGGGACGGCGACGCCCTTTGCGCACTCGCGCGCCGTCGGTCGTGGACCGCGGGTGCAGTCTCGGCCCTCAGCATCGTGTTCAACGCAGCAGCCGTCATCGGCCTACTTGCTGTCGCGGTCCCGGCAGTCGATGCCTATCGGCTCCCCGGTTACATGCTCGCCGTGCTGCCGCTCGTCGCGCTCGGCAGCTTCGAGGTCGTCACGCCCGTCGCCGACGCCGTCTCGAGGCTCTCGCAGCATCTGGCTGCAGCGCGCCGCGTGCTCGCGATCGCCGATCTCCCGGCACCGGTGCGTGACCCGCTCGAAGTGCTGCCGGAACCGGCCGGCGCGGGCATCAGGCTGGAAGACGCCGCCCTGCGTTACGGGCCTGACAACCCGTGGGCGCTGGACGGCCTCACGATGTCGCTCCCGGAGGGGGCCCGGGTGGCGCTGGTCGGATCGAGCGGCGCCGGCAAGTCCAGCGTGGTGAACACACTGCTGCGCTTCTGGGAGCTGGAGTCCGGCGAAGCCACGCTCGGCGGGACCTCGTTGGACCATCTCAGCCAGGCGACGCCCCGTCACATGATCGCCTGGGTCGCCCAGGACACCCATCTGTTCAACACGACGATCCGGGGGAACATGGCCATAGCCCGGCCCGAGGCGAATGACGCCGAGCTCACCGCCGCGGCGCGCTCAGCACAGCTCTCGGACTGGATCGGCTCACTGCCCGACGGTCTCGACACCAAAGTCGGCGAGCAAGGTGCGCAGCTCTCGGGCGGGCAGCGTCAGCGCCTCGCCCTGGCGCGGGCACTGCTGGCCCGGACACCGGTCCTCGTGCTCGACGAGCCGACCTCGGGGCTGGACGAGGCGACCGCCGAACGGCTCCTTTGCGATCTCCTCTCGACCTCGGCGGGCAAGAGCCTCTTGTACATCACCCACCGGCTCGACGAGCTGGGGGCATTCGACGAGGTCGACCACATCGAGGACGGCCGGGTCGTCAGCCGGTCGGGGCCCGGAGAGCCGTTGGCGGGCGGGTAAGGGGCCGGCGATGAGGCCGGATCCCTCAGGCGAGCGACGGGAAGAAGATCTCGATCTCCCGAGCGGCCGACTCCGGCCCGTCCGAGCCGTGGATGAGGTTCTCGGTCATCTCGATGGCGAGATCCCCTCGAATCGTGCCCGGCGGCGCGTCGGCGGGGTTCGTGGGCCCCATGAGCGTGCGCACTATCTTCCATGTCCCGGGCGGACCGGCGACGACCATGATCATCGAGGGACCCCGGCCGATGAACTCGACCAGGTCGGCGTAGAAGGGCTTACCGACGTGCTCGGCGTAGTGACGGCTCGCGGTGTGGCCGTCGATCGTGCGCAACTCGGCTGCCACGATGCGAAGTCCCTTCCGTTCGAGACGGCTGACTATCTCCCCGACAAGGCCGCGTTCGACGGCATCGGGCTTGCAAATGACAAGGGTGCGCTCCACGGGCGGCGACCCTAATCCCCTCAGCCCTACAGGGCAACGTGAGGCCAGCGGAGCTTCATGGCCCGGCTACGAAAGCGCGGTACGTGCAGCCCCGACGACGTAGAGAGAACCCGTCACGAACACGAGATCGTCCCGGTCCACGAGCTCTAGAGCCCGGTCCAGCGCTTCGGCGGTCGTCCCGGACTCTTCGACCACCAGCCCCAGAGCTCGCGCAGCCTCGACGACGTTGCCGGGCTCCTGAGCGCGCGGGGACGGAGGACGGCAAGCCACGACCGCGGCGATGCGATCGGGCCCGAGAGCCGACAGCAGCTGTCCGGGATCGCGACCGCGAAGGCAGCCCATCACGACGATCACCCTACGCGCAGCAGCAAAGTCCTCCACCAGCGCACGACCGGCCGCGGCCGCGCCAGCGGGGTTGTGAGCCCCGTCCAGCACGACAAGCGGACGCCTGCGCAGCACCTCGAGCCGGCCGGGCACCCTGACCGAGGCGAGAGCGCCGGCGACAACGTCCTCTTCGAGAGCCGTCCCCAGGAAGCCTTGCGCGGCAGCGACCGCACACGCGGCATTGTCCGCCTGGTGCGCACCATGAAGCGGTACGTGCACCTCGGTGTACTCCCCGAGTGGGGTGTACAGGTCGACGAGGCGTCCCCCGACCGCGAGCCGATTGGAGGTGCAACCGAAGTCGGTCCCCCGTCTCCAGATAGCACGGGCCCCGGCCCGCTCGGCCTCCGCCTCGAAGATCGCGGACACTGCCGGGTCCTCGTCGCCGAGCACGAGGAGCGAGCCGCTCTTGACGATCCCGGACTTTTCGGCCGCGATCGACTCGCGCGTCGGGCCGAGGATCTGGGTGTGATCGAGCTCGACGTTGGTCACCACCGCAACGTCCGCGTCGGCGACGTTGGTCGCGTCGAAACGGCCTCCGAGGCCGACCTCGGCGACCACCGCCTCTGCGGCCATATCTGCGAACCAGGCGTAGGCGGCTGCCGTCACGAGCTCGAACCAGGTCGCTCGGATGCCGAGAAAGCGCTCGATCTCGGCAACGGTTCCCAGAACGCGCACGAGAGACTCGTCGGAGATCTCGGCGCCGTCGAACTCGAGCCTCTCGTTGATCCGCTCGAGATGGGGACTCAGGTACGTACCCACCGCCAGACCACAAGCTTTGAGAATTGTGGCTGTCATCCGCGACGTCGAGCCTTTGCCGTTGGTGCCGGTGATATGGACGACGGGATAGGTGGCCTGTGGATCGCCGAGCGCGCCCACGAGCGCGCTGATGCGCTCCAGGCCGGGCAGGCCCAGACGCCCGGCTCGGCCCGACTCGATCGCTTCGAGGTTGACGTGCCTGTCCAGCCATGCCAGCGTCTCGCCGAAAGACGGAGTCCCCATGCCCGGCAAAGGGAGCAACGGAGGCTCGTCGGGAGAGCCGAACTGCCGGTCAGGTTTGGGCACGCCTCGAAGTCGCTAGATAACGCCGGCCCGCTCAGGATGCCGCGCGGCGTGGGCGGTCGGACTTCTCCTGGCCGGTACCACGAGGGACCAAGCTTGGCGCGACCCGTTGGAGCACGACGGACTTGTCGACGACGCAACGCCCGATGTCTTCGCGGCTCGGCAGGTCGTACATGACCTCGAGTAGCACCTCCTCGAGGATGGCACGGAGCCCTCGGGCGCCGGTGCCGCGCAGCATGGCCTGTTGGGCGACGGCGTCCAGGGCGTCCTCGGTCAGTTCGAGCTCCACGTTGTCGAGCTCGAACACACGGCGGAACTGCTTGACAAGAGCGTTCTTGGGCTCGACGAGGATGCGCACCAGCGCCTCCTCGTCGAGACTGCGAACAGCCCCGATGACTGGGAGGCGACCGACGAACTCCGGGATCAGGCCGAACTTGAGCAAGTCCTCGGGGAGGACCTGCATGAGGACCTCGCTCTCCTCCCGGTGCTTGCTGTGACGCACATCGGCACGAAAGCCGATGCCGGCTCGACCGATGCGGTTCTCGATGATCTTGTCCAGCCCGGCGAAGGCGCCGCCGCAGACGAAAAGGATGTTCGTCGTGTCGATCTGGATGAACTCCTGGTGGGGATGCTTGCGACCGCCTTGGGGCGGGACCGAGGCCGTGGTGCCTTCGAGGATCTTGAGCAGGGCCTGCTGGACGCCCTCACCGGAAACGTCTCTCGTGATCGAAGGGTTCTCACTCTTACGTGCGATCTTGTCGATCTCGTCTATGTAGATGATCCCGGTCTCGGCCTTCTTGACGTCGTAGTCCGCTGCCTGGATCAGCTTGAGGAGGATGTTCTCCACGTCCTCGCCGACGTAGCCGGCTTCGGTGAGCGCCGTGGCGTCGGCGATCGCGAACGGAACGTTCAGCATGCGGGCGAGTGTCTGGGCGAGGAGGGTCTTGCCACAGCCCGTCGGGCCGAGAAGGAGGATGTTCGACTTCGCGATCTCCACGTCGCCGTCTCGATAGGCGCCTGCCTGCACGCGCTTGTAGTGGTTATAGACCGCAACCGAAAGGATCTTCTTGGCTTGCTCCTGGCCGACGACGTAGTCGTTCAGGAAGTCGAAGATCTCCCTGGGCTTGGGCAGATCCTCGAAACGGACCTCGGTCGGCTCCGACAGCTCCTCTTCGATGATGTCGTTGCACAGCTCGATGCACTCGTCACAGATGTAGACGCCTGGGCCCGCGATCAGCTTCTTGACCTGCTTCTGCGACTTACCGCAGAAGCTGCACTTGACTAGCTCTCCACCGTCCCCGAACTTGGCCACTTCGTCCCCCGGTGCTCAGGCTGCCCCGACGGCCGCCGCAATTCCGACGACCTCCCTGCTGGTGATGACCTCGTCGATGACGCCGTATTGCTTGGCCTCCTCGGCGTCCATGATGAAATCCCTGTCCGTGTCCTTCTGCAGCCTCTCGACCGACTGACCGGTGTCGTTGGCGAGCATCTGGTTCAGCAGGTCGCGCATGCGGAGTATCTCCTTGGCCTGCAGCTCGATGTCGCTCGCCTGCCCACCACCGCCACCGTAGGGCTGGTGGAGCAGGATCCGGGCATGGGGAAGGGCGAAGCGCTTACCCTTGGTGCCCGCGGCAAGAAGCACGGCCGCCGCCGACGCGGCCTGGCCGAAGCAGAAGGTCGACTTGTCGGGTCGCACGTATTTCAGCGTGTCGTAGATCGCGAACAGTGCTGTGATGTCGCCGCCGGGCGAGTTGATGTAGATGTTGATGTCTTTCTCGGGATCCTCCGATTCCAGAAACAGCATCTGGGCGCACACCAGGTTCGCGATCGTGTCGTCGATCGGCGTGCCGATGAAGATGATCCGCTCGCGCAGCAGCCGGGAGTACAAGTCGTAGGCGCGCTCGCCTCTCGGCGACTGTTCAACCACGGTGGGGACGAGATAGTCGTGCACGGACAAGGCTCAGCCCTCCTCGTCAGCTGGCGGAACGACCGTCTCTTCGTCGCCGGCATCGACGCCAGCGGTCTCGGCTTGCGCGACGGTGGCGTCCTCGCCGGTCACCTCGCCATCGGCGCCGACGGCGGTCTCTTCCTCTGAGCCCACAGCTTCGAGAAGCAATGTTCGATCCATCGGGGCCCCTTGCTCGTCTACGAGCTCAACGGAGTTGGTCAACCATGCGACCGCCTTCTCGTTCCTCACATCCGAGCGTAGCTGCTCGAGACCACCGGTCCTTGCGAGGCGGGTCGCGAGGCTGCGGGCGTCCTGGTTGGTCTGACGCGCGAGATGCTCGATCTCAGCGGCAAGGTCCTGGTCCTCGACCACGATCTCCTCCGCGTCCGCCAGTGCCCGCAAGGCAAGGTCGGCCCGAACCTGAGAGATGGCCTGGCGCTCGAACTGGGCGTTGAGCTCGTCGCGGTCCTGATCAGATGCCTCGAGGTACTCGTCGACCGTCAGCCCACTCTCGGCGAGGCGGCGACTCAGGGCCTCGCCGGCCCGTTCCGCCGCGGCGGCGACCAGGGTGGGGGGCATGTCCTCGGTGACGAGCTCAGCCAGTGCCTCGACAGCACGTTCCCGGACGACGAGACGGGCTTCGAGCTTCTTCAGGCTGGTGAGGCGCTTGGCGACGTCGCTTCGCAACTCCTCGAGAGTGTCGAACTCCGACGCGTCCGTGGCCCACTCGTCGTTCGCCTCGGGCAGCACCTTCTCACGCACCTGCTTGACGAGCAGTCGTAGCTTGCCCGCGCCCCCCTGCAGCTTGGGGGCGTCGACCTCGATTATGTCGCCGGCCTTCTTGCCTCGCAGCGCTTCGTCGGCGCCGTCCACGATGCCGCCGGTACCGACCTCGTACACGAAGTCGTCGGCGGTCATCCCGTCGGCGACCTCGCCGCCACGGACGCCCTGGATATCGACAGTGACCAGATCACCGTCGCGGGCCGGTCGTTCGACCTCGCTGAGCTGGGCGAACTGCTCGCGGAGACGGTCGATGCGAGCGTCGATCTCGAGCTCGGTCGGTTCCAAGGGCGGGACAGTGACAACGAGGCCTTGATAACCGGCGATCGAGACCTTGGGGCGTACCTCCACCACGGCGTCGAAGGCAAGAACCCCGGCGTCCTCGCCAGAGGTGATGTCGATCTCGGGAGCTGCGATCGTGTCGAGGGCGGCCTCCTCTACTGCCTGCGCGTAATAGTCCGGGAGCGCATGGCGGATCACCTCGGCCCTGATGGCCTGAGCACCGAGCCGAACCTCGAGCAGGCGGCGCGGGACCTTGCCAGGGCGGAAGCCCGGGACGCTCACCTCCTTCTGCAACCGCCGAAATGTTTCGTCGACTGCACCTCGGAGCTCCTCTTCGTCGACTTCGACGCTGAGCTTGACTCGGTTGCCCTCGAGGGCTTCAGAAGTTGAACGCATAGGCCGCGCGTACTCTACCGGCCGTACGCGAGGGCAGCCGCCACCGACCGTTGACAAGCCCTTACGGCCGTCCCGCTAACAGGGCCCCGGCGGGCGTGGACTCGCAATCGCGGGGTGACCGGGACAAGCAGCGCCGGACGACGGTGCGCCGGTCCCCCGCGGAAAGCGTGGTCCTACCGAAGAAGCCGCCCCCACCGGTTGCTGAGGAACTGGCCAAAGGCCATCAGGGCTTGGTAAAAGCGCCGCCGATCCAGCCCATCGGACTGGACGGCGTCATTCCACCAACGCCGGAACTCCAGGTAAGTGTCGAGCGTCGCCGGCAGTTCGAGGTAGTGGTGCGGCTCTATCCACTCCGTGATAAACCCCCAGGCCCGCCAGACATAGCGGTCGTAGATCGGAATGCTCTGGGGCTGCGCGAGGTGGCACAGGAAAAGCCGCCAAACGATGGCCTCTGTCCACCCAAGGTCTTCCGCATGGAGAGCGCTTGTTATTCGGTCATACAGGTCTCGCACGGCTTCGTCGGTGAGAGGAACCTTCGCCTCTCTAGAGGCGTTCAAGAGCTCCACCGGGACTGCTCGCGCAAAGCCCTCGGCGGCAGCAGCGAAACGATTGCCAGCCTTCCAACGCATGAGGGCGACGACATTGTCTGTGCTCAAGGGCTGGTTCTCACGAATGTTCTGGTCGTAGGTTGCGACCTTGGCCCGATAGCCGCGCCGCCAGAACTCGACGAACTCGGTCGGCGAGGCCGGATCGAAGCTGAGTGTCACGAAGTTGGACATGCGCTCATTCTCGCGTGATACGCCCGTGTCCGGCGAGGCTCGGCGCCGGTGTCACTGCCTGTTCACGCGGCTCGTAACGAGTACAGAATTGTCCTGGCCACCATGCCGTTACCGGCCAGCCCGATGGACACGTAGACGGGCTTGTCGCGGCTTGGCACCGTCACACGAAGCAACAGAATGCTGTAGGCCGGTGTGGCGCTCGGACACGCCTTAAGCCCGCTCTGGTCAAGACAGGTGCCTCCTGGTGAGAAGGACCCGATAAGTTCGCTGAGGCTCTGACTCCCCCCGGTGTCGACGCGCACACCATCGAAAGGCACGACCGCGGCCAGCGGCGGGGCCGGACAGGGCAGGGCTTGGAACGTCTTGTCGGTGTCAAGGACCACTGCTTCCGAAATGGCAATTTGAACCGGTCCGCAGAGGTTCCACGTCTCGGTACGCTGCAGCGGCCAGTCCGCCGGAACCGAGAACTGCAACCCGGCAAAGGTCACAGAACGCCACGACGACGCTACGGCCGGTGCGGTGCCCGAGGCGAGCACGACCGAGCGTGGTGACCA
>Ga0326728_10021488_pt1 | contig 12129 bp, 1 predicted proteins | sample MB3enrmetagenome_FD_207602 | JGI IMG/M metagenome (GOLD analysis project Ga0326728, IMG submission 207602) | Lab enriched peat soil microbial communities from McLean, Ithaca, NY, United States - MB31MN | ecosystem: Environmental > Terrestrial > Soil > Wetlands > Peat | place: USA: New York...
CGTCGTAACGCGTGACGGTTTTGCCGCTGGCAAACCAAAGCACTCCCCTCGAGTCGCGGAACATCGCCTGGGCCGTGCCGGGGACGAGCCGCTCCTGGCCGCGTGGCACGGGGGCCATCGTCCGCCCGTCGAAGCGTGACAAGCCGCCCCCGAAGGTACCCAACCACACGCTGCCGTCGGGGCCGCCACCGATACAGAAGACCCGCGTCTCGGCCAGGCCATTGGTGGTGGTAAAGGTCAGGCGATTGGTCCCATCCGAGCGCACGACGCCTCCCCTGGCCGGGAGCATCCAGATCGCGCCATTGGTTTCAACATGCAGAGCGGCGCCGATGTGGCTGCCGCCGCTCCCGGCGTTGGTCAGCAGGAGTGACGGAGTCTGCAACGGTCCTGCGAACCGCGCCACGCCAACGATCTCCGAGTTGGTTCGGGTTCCGAGGTTGGCCCACACCGCTCCGTCCGGCGCCGGAGTCAGCGCGCGGACCACCGGCGCCAAGCCGCCGAAATTGGTGAGGGCCGGCTGGAAGGCGGCGCCGTCGAACCGCGCTATGCCGTTCGTGGAAGTTAACCACAGCAGCCCGTCCGGTCCGGCGGCCAAGGCGTAATTGTTCGCGACATAGTAGTCTCCCGCCCAGCGCCCTGGCGATCCGGCCACCGTCGTGAATCGGCGGCCATCAAATCGGCCGAGCCCGTTCGTGCCGCAGGCAATCCATAGAGTGTGATCCGTCGCGGCCAGCAGACTGTCGACGGTTTCCGACGGCAACCCGTCGGCCGTCCCGTAGTGGCGGAGCGCATTGGGTTCGTAGCGAAGCAGCCCTTCCGAGGTCCCGATCCAGGTCGCGCCGTCCGGTCCAGTCTGAATGTCCCAACACGCACGAGCGGTGTAGCCGTCCTCGGCCGTGAATTGGGTGAACGTGACGCCGTCAAAATGAACGAGCACCCCGCCGAAAGGCCACGGCCGGGTTTGCACTCCGATCCAGAGACTCCCATCCGGGACGACGTGCAGCGCGGTGATCACGCCGGGCGGCAGCCCATCCCGCGGAGTGAAGTGGTTGAAGTTCGTCCCATCGAATCGGGCCAGGCCATTGGTCCCCTCGGCCAGCCAGACCTGACCGTCGGCCTCCACAGAGAGCGGGCCGGTGTCGTCGGAACGCAAGCCGTGTTCGCGGGTGAAGCGGACGAGGTTCGTGCCGTCAAACCGCATCAACCCGGCGCCCGGACCGGTGGCCCACAAGCGATCGTCCTTCCTTGGGTCCGCCGCGATCGGCCCGTATTTGATCCAGTTGGTGAAAGTAACGGATTGCTTTCCATCGTAACGGGTCAGCGCTTCAGAGGTCCGAAACCAAAGCGCCCCGTCCCCGGTGCGGGCCAAGACGGGCGCCTCTTTGGCTGAGAGCCCGGGCGGATTAAAGCGGGCCGGAGGCCGGCCCTCCGTCGGGGAGTAACGCCAAATGCCCTCGGGTGTGCCCAGCCAGAAGGTGCCGTTCCGATCCAGGTGCATCGCGGCACTGGAGACGAGCCCGGGCAAGCCCTCTTCGTGCCCCAGGCTGACGAACTCGCGGCCATCGAAGCGGGAGAGACCGGTTGGGTGATTCAACCAGGCCCGGTGGTCCGGCGTAAAGAAGATCTGTCCAACGTAGCCGTGCGGCAACCCGTCGAGCGTGGTCCATTGCTTCCAGCGGCCTTTCTTGAACGGCGCGACGGACCACGCCAGCGACGTGAGTCTGTGCGCGTCGGCTTCCGGCAAGTCGGGCTCGATGCGGAATGGCCGTCCATTGTCGAACCACGTGCGGCCGCCGGGCGTCTGGCAGCGCAGTAGATAAACGCCGGGTTCGATGTTGGCGAAATCAAATGAGCCATCGGCTGCCGTGCCCAGGGTGCCGACCACGGTACCCGGTTCACGCTCCGGGGCGGCTGAGCTGAGCCGGCCCCGAACCGAGGGCGACTGGTCGGCGGGGGCTACGGTTTCGTTCAGCACCCAGTCCAGGCGCTGCTCGCGCCCGACAGTCGGTTGGAAGCCGAGGTAGTAAGCGGAATGCTCGCCGTCAGTCGCGAACAAGTCGCCTTTCTCCGAGGGGTGCATCAGGAAGGCGTAGTAACCGTCCGCATCTGCGAAGGAGCGGACGGTCTCTCCGTTAGGCCAGAGCACTTCGACATAGGCGTTGGTCAGCCCACGGCCACCCGCGTTCGTGATCCGGCCCAGCAGCACCACGGGCAGGACTTCGGGAACGGTCTGAGCCTGGCCGAAAAGCTTCGCGTCGAAACCGTTAGGGGACGAGTCTTTCCCCGGTTGCGAGGGATCATCGAAGTTCCAGAGACCCACGAGTCCGGGTTCGGAGCCTGTGAGATGACGCTGCATGTCTTCACGGATTTGGGCCGCAGTGCGTTCGCCGCGCCAGACCCGCACTTCGTCCATCTGCCCTTGGAAGTCCTCGTCTTCGTAACCCACGGTCCTCGCAAGGCTTCGCCAGTTAGACCGGCCCAAATAATTGCGGTGCTCTATCCCGGGGACGGTAAAATTCCCATGCACCAGGTTGGTCGGTGCCGGCACTCCGTTGAGGTAGAGTTTGAGGGCGTCCGGCCCAATCACAGCCGCCAGATGAATCCAACGGCCGGTTGACAAGGCGCCCGTGCGCTGAATGAAATCGGGGTGGTCTGCCAGGTCTTGTTCCAACCAAAGATCCGGATCGCGTAAGCGGTTTTGCACATTAACCGTATGCCCGCCGAGGAAGAAGTCGAAAAAGCGGGAGCAATTGCGAAAGCTGTCCCATTTGATCCAACCTTCGACGGTTGCATTGGTGAGATCATTGAAGATGCCCGGCGGTAGTTCGACGTAGCTGTTGGTGCCGTCGAGCATCAATACACGATTGGCGGTGGTAGCGCTCATGGGGTGTTGGTCGCCATTCGGACCTTTGGCCTCCGACGCCTGCCCTTCCGGCGGGGCCCCGTTCCTCCCCGTTCCGCCTGCTGCATTCAACTTCACCAGTTCCACGACGAGACTCGCGTGCGGTGTCTTGCCATCCAACGCCACCGCCCGGCCGGCGACGTGCAACGAGTGTCCGAGTTTCCAATCGTAAGGGCGCTCGCCGTAATGGTCGATCGGGACGGCTGACTGCCAGCCACCGAAGTCGTTGAAGCTTGACGCAAACAGGTCCACCGCGGTCGCCGTCGTCCAAATGCTTAACGGCGCAAATCCCTCTGGATCGCTGGTCGTCCTCCCGACTTCGACACCGTCCACCTCCGCGCGAATGTCCACCTTCGGCAAAGGCAAGCCGGCAGCATCGGAGACCTGCACGATCAACCGCGACCAGGGAGCCAGAGTTGAGGCCGTGGGAAGCGTTTCCTTAGCGATCCGGGCGCCGCCGATCAGGGCGCCGTTGCGGCCATTGGGCGAAGCGTCCCTGGCAGTGCCATCGGCAAAGTTCCACAGGGCCAGCAAACCGGCTTCCCGCCCGTTAAGACGATTGAAGAGATTGGCCTTGATTTCATCCGCCGTGCGTTCTCCCGCCCACAAACGGACCTCGGCCATCTGGCCATCGAAGTCCGGATTCCCGCCCCCCTCCTTGACCACACTTCGCCCCAGGAAGTTCTTCAACGCGGGCGGCGCGGGCGGGGACCAGTTGCTCTCGCTGGGGGTCGTGGCCAGCAATTGGCCGTTGCAATAGAGCTTTGAGGAATTGGTGCCCGCAACCACCGCCAGATGAATCCACTGGCCGGGGACGAGCTGGCCGCGGGCGTGGCGCATCGATTGGCCCGCATACTGAGGAGTGAGAACACGCTGAAACACCAGGTTAGCCGACTGGCCGAGGTTGAAAACTCCCACCCTCAGCGCAGCATCGGAAAACTCGAAGAACCGCGAGTAATCCCCAAAAGACCTCCACTTCACCCAGCCTTCGACGGTGACCACGTTGTTGCTGAACAGGTTGGGCGGCAGCTCGATGCAGCTCTCCTTGCCGTCGAGATCCAGGACCGGCCAAGGCATCGAACCGGGCTCCGCCGACGCGGCCACTCCTGCTGCGAAAAGCACGGCAACCAAGGTGCAACGACGCATCCGTGGGAGCCCGGGTCCGCCCAGGGCGCAAGTGACCGCCCGGCGGATGGTCGTCCTCGCTGCGCGAAGGTGGGGCTTGATGGCAGTGGCCATCACTGATCCACTGCGCATACGACGGCGTAACCTTTGCGGGCCAGGCGCCGCGAGAGCATGTCCCGGTTCATTTCGTTATCTTCCACCAGTAATAATTTGGCCATACCCATTTTTCTTGTTCGTTTACTCCGTCAGATTCCGTCACCGGCGTTAACCCCGACAGCCGCCGCCACTTCCCGCACCAGGTCTTCTATGCGCAGTTGGCTTTTCCGGAGGATGCGGACGACCTGGCCGTTGAGCCGGCGCCTGTCTTCTTCGGTGATATCCTTGACGGTAATCACCACTACCGGGACCTGACGGCACTCCGGCCGCTTCCGCAACTGCTGCATGAACTCGAACCCATCCATTTCGGGCATCATCAGGTCCAGCAGAATCAGCGCCGGCACAGTCCCGTTGAGCTTCTCGAGGGCCACCCGCCCGTTGCCGGCCTCCAGGACCTCCCACTGTTCCTTGACCAGGCTCCGCCGCAGCATCTCTCGTGTCTGCGCCTCATCCTCCACGATCAGCACCGTTTGCTCCTTCGTTTCCTTGCGATACTTCCGCAGCGTCGCGTTGAGCCGCGCCCAATCAATCGGCTTGGTAAAAGAATCAGCCGCACCCAACGCAAACCCAATCTGTTTGTCATCCACAATCGTGAGCATGATCACCGGGATGGCCACCGTTTGCGGATCGGCCTTGAGCGCCCGCAGCACGGCCCAGCCGTCCATCCCCGGCATCATCACGTCCAAGGTGATCACCTCCGGCTTCATCTGCCGCGCTTTCTCGAGCCCGCTCGGGCCATCGGACGCCAACTCCACCCGGAAGCCTTCCTTGGTCAGCGCCCGTGCCACCAATTCCCGTGCATTGGCTTCATCATCAATGACCAGCACAGTGGAGTGCGGAGAGCGAAGGACGGAGTGTGGAATGGCGGCGGTCAATGGGTCCGAGCGGCTGGCCGCGCCCACAGGCTCTGCTACTTCGGCAGGCAGTGTCGCTGTAAACGTGCTCCCCTTGCCAGGCTGGCTGGTTACGGTCAAATCGCCTCCCATCATGCGGCAGAACTTGCGGCTGATCGCCAGGCCCAAACCGGTGCCGCCATACTTACGCGTGGTGGAGGCGTCGGCCTGCGAGAAGGCTTCAAAGAGCCGGGAGAGTTGGTCAGGTGTCATGCCGATGCCGGTGTCGCTCACAAGAAAGTTGAGGGTTGAGGGTTGAGGGTTGAGGGTCGCGCGCGAAGCCTCCACTTCCTGCGCTTGCTCTCCCCGACTTCGGACCTGGGGCTTTACGCTTCGGACTTCGAGCCGGATCACTCCCTTCTCGGTGAACTTGCTGGCGTTGCTCAGGAGGTTAAAGAGCGTCTGGCGCACCTTGGTCAAGTCCGCGCGCAGGGTGCCGGTGTCCGGCGGACACAATACCTCCAGCCGGTTCCCGTTCCTGGCCACCAACGGCTGCACGGTGCTGGCGACTTCCTGCACCATTTTGGCGACCTCGAACTCCTCCAAATACAGCGTCATCTTGCCGGCCTCGATCTTCGAGAGGTCGAGGATGTCATTGATCAGGCCCAGGAGGTGCTTGCCTGCACCGTGGATTTTCTCCAGGTCCGGCACGAGCTCCCTTTGGTCAAGGTCCCGGACCTCCTCTTCGAGCATTTCGCTGTAGCCGATGATGGCATTAAGGGGCGTGCGCAACTCGTGGCTCATGTTGGCCAGGAACTGGGATTTGGCCTGGCTGGCGGAATCGGCCGCTTCCTTGGCTTCGGCCAGCTCCTTGTTCTTGGCCTCGACCGTGACCCGCGCATGGCGTTCCTGCTCGAGCAACTGCTCACGTAATTGCTCGGCTTCCCGTTTGCGCCGGTTGACCAGTGAACGGGCCACAAACGCCCAGCCCACCAACCCGAGCGCCGTCGCACCCCCAGGCGCTACGATGAACGCGTTCGCATACCACGGCGGCACAATGCTCAAATGCGCCGCCGCCGCCGGCGAATAGTTCAAGTCGCGATCAATTTCCTGGACGAAGGCGGTGTATTCGCCTCTGGCTTTGGCCAGCCATCCAAACTGGCTGTTGCGCGTCGGCGGTTGCCAAAGCGGGTCGTCCTTGGCCGGCGGCGCGTCGCGCCCGCCCGGAACGACAGCGAAGCGATAGAGGCGTTTGTCGGGCAGCGTGCGGTAATCCACCCCTTCGACCTCGATGGTGACCAGTCGCCCCGCGGTGATGGCCGGCAGCGCGGCCAGATTGGTGTAGGCTTGGTCGGTCTGCACGACCAGCTCGGGAGGCCAGCTGGCCAGCCGGGCCGGCCGGTAGCACGTCAGGCCGTGCTGGCCGGCAAACCAGATCGCCCCGCTCCGGTCTTGCGCGATGGCAGAGACGAACCCTGGCGGAAGCCCGTCCCGTTGGTCCAAGGCAGACCAGGCAACGCCGTCGAAATGCGCGACTCCGCTCCGCGCGGCGAACCAGGCAGAGCCATCCGCAACTGGAAGAATCCTCGTGGCTTCCAAGCTTTCACCGAACCCCGGAAGCCGGGCCAGATGCTGCCCGTCAAAGCGAGACACGCCGCCATCCAGGGCGCCGAACCAAATGCTGTCATCCGCCGCGCCTGCGATCGCGGAGACTTCTTTGCCGGGGGCGCCGCGGCTATGGTCAAATTCAAGCCACTGGCGCCCGTCGAACTCGACGATCCCGCGAGTCTCGGTACCGCCGCCAGAGCCAATCCAAACCCGGCCATGTGGGTCGCAATAAACTGAGTAAATGAAGCCGCTCAGAAAACCGTTGGTCCTGGCGAGCGTTAGCGCTGGCGGGTTTCCGGCAAAACGCCCCACGCCGCCCTGCGCGGTGCCAACCCACACCGCTCCATCGGGCGCGCGGGCCAGACAGGTGATGGCGTTGCTCGGAAGGCCGGGAAACCGGGTAAGCGGAGCGAGCAGTCGCCTGCCGTCGAACCGGTCAATTCCCCCGTGCCGAGGGCCAAATATCGTCCAAAGGCAACCGTCCGGGCCAAAGGCAACCTGGTCTGTGGAACCATTGGCCGGGGCATTCGTGGCCTTGAGCGCCTGATAAAGCAGCGCCAATCCATTGGTATAATCGTCGCCGGAGTAATCGGTGAATGGCCCGTTGCGCAACCGACACAACCCGTTGGTCAGCCCCAGCCAGAGCGCGCCGTCGGCAGTGGCGAGGAGGTTGCGCACCGGACCGGGCGGGAGGCCGTCGGCAACGGTGTAATTGGCCAGGTCATTTGGGTCGTAACGATAGACGCCAGTATTGGGCTGGCTAAACCAGAGGGCGCCGTCTGGGCCGGCTTCGATGCTGTCACACCAGCCGCCGTCATAGACATTTTCCTCCGCGCCATTTGGTCCGGGGCCAAACAGCGTGAAACTGCGGCCATCAAACCGGGCTACCAGCCCTTGGAAAAGCGTCAGATCACCATTGCCCTGCAAGTAGGACTCGCCCCGTCCCGATGTCAGGCCGAGCCAGACGTCCCCATCCTGTGTTGCCTTGAGGGCGCTGATGAAACCAGCAGGTTCGGCGTCTGGAACGCCGATGTACGTGAAATGCTTTCCATCGTAACGGGCCAGGTGATTTTGGCCTACTCCAAGCCAAACGGCGCCGTCAGGAGCGACCGTCACCGGGCCGGTATCTTCGGAAAGCAGTCCTTGTGGCCGGCCCAATGGGGTTTCGTTCGTTCCATCGAACCGAATCAGACCCGCACCCGGACCGACAACCCACAGGTGACGACCATCGGCGGCCAGGCGCTGGGGAAAATCACGCCACGAGTCGGAGACCGACGCTTCGCGCCAAACATTGGTGAAGGCCGCCGCGTGAGAACCATCATATCGCACCAACAAGGCTGGGCCATGCGTGCGCCACCAGAGAGCGCCGTCCTCGGTCGTCGTCATTTCCACTATCCGGTTCGTTGGCACGCCCGGCTGGATCAATGGCTCGGGTCGTTTCCCGTCCGCGGGATTATAGCGGTAGAGACCCTGAATGGTACCAACCCAAAACGTGCCATTTCGGTCTCGACAATAGCAAAGGGGCGCGTTGTGCTCTGGCAAGCCCTGTTCGGGGCCGAGATTGACAAAACGGTGACCATCGAAACGGAGCAGGGCCATCGCCGAATCCAGCCACGCGGTCCCGTCCGCCCCGAAGATCATCCTGCCAACGTCTTCAGTGGGCAGGCCACTGAGAGTGGTGTATTTCGTCCAACGTCCCTTGCGAAACGGCGGGAAGGTGAATTGAATGTTCGCCAGCTTGTCACGCTCGGCTTGCGGCAGGTCCGGCAGAGCATAAAGCATCCGCCCACCGCTATACCAGGCGCGCCCGCCCGGCACCTGGCAGCGGAGTTGATACACGCCGGCCTTGAGATTAGGGAAGTCAAAGGAACCGTCCGGACCGGTGACGATGGTGGCAATCACGTTCCCGGGAGGCAAAGAACTGCGATTTCCGATCTGCGATTTCCGAGTTTGGAAACCCGATTCGCCGGTGGACCAGACAATAGGCGTTTCCTTTGGGTCGGCCAGCGTCCAGTCGAGTCGGTGCTGTTGCTGGCCGTCTGCCTGAAAGCCGAGCCGGTAATTGGAGCGTTCGCCGTCGGTGGCAAACAAGTCGCATTTCTCGGTCGGATCAAGCATGAAGGCGTAGTTACCCTCGGCATCGGCGGCGAAACAGGCAGTTTGCCCGTCGGCCCAGCGCACTTCGATTCGAGCGCCAGCCACAGGCTGCCCGGAGGAATCGGTGATTTGCCCGTACACTCGCGTGGACATGGCTGCCGTGGCGAGGCCGGCCTGGCCGACAAGCGTCGCTTCATGGCCGTGGCCCGAAGCGTCCTTGCCGGGGTCGGACGGGTCATCAAAATTCCACGCGGCGATCAGGCCGGGCTGCTCGCCAGTGATGGGCCGAAACATGTCGTCGCGGATTTGTCCGGGCGACCGCTCTCCGTCCCAGATGTTGAAATCGCGGATGAAGCCGATCATGGAGTAACCTTTTCCAAAAAGGCGCTCGCTTCCGAGGAAACTGAATACCTCACGGACCGGCCCCGTAAACGAACCCCGAAAGGCAGTATCGGCGCCGACCAGAACTCCGTTGAGATAGAACTTGATCCCGCTCTGGCCGGCGACCAGGGCCACGTGATACCATTCATTCGTGCGGAGGAGCTTCGGCGTGACGATCTTTTCAACGTTGTTTTCGCTCGTGAATTCGACCCCCGCCGCGAGATTCGTTGGGGAGTCGGGCCCCACGAATAGCCGCCACATCGGGAGGTCCGAAAGGTCAAATAAGTATGTGTAGGTGCCCAACCCAAGCCACTTTGCCCAGGCTTCGACGGTGACGGCTTGGGAGCGGGCCAGCAGGTTGGCCGGGAGCCGGGCGTAGCTGTCCCCGTCCGGTAACCGCAGGGCGATAGTCGAGGCCTTGAACGGCGGTCCATGGGGAGTGCCTTGAAGCAGGGGGCCTTCGTGGCCCGCTTCGGGCCGGACCAATTCGAGGATCACGTCTGGCATCGGCGTTTTGCCGTCCAGGCCGGTGAGTTTGCCGGCCAACTGCAGAGCGGGCCCAAGCGCCCAGTCGAGATCCATGCCCTGCCTGGCAGTATTGAGTTGGAGTTCGCGCCAGCCGCCCAAGCCCCCCGATCCGTCTGCCGCTAACTCCACCGCCGGCGCGCTAGTCTCGAAGGTCAGCCCGTAGTTGCCGTCGGCGAGGCTCGTGGAACTGGCGAGTTCCCGACCCTTCAGTTCGGCGCGAATTGTGACTCCGGCCAAGCCGTGCCCGTTGAGATCGGTGAATCTGCCCCTGAGATAGAACCAGTGGGCGAGCCATTCCGGGCTGGGTGCAGGAGCGGGCACGGCCCTGGCGCTGGCAATCAGCTTGCCGTCATGGTGCCCGGTTGAGAGATCCCTGACCACCCGGTTGCTCACGGCATCCCAACTCCAAAGTCCCACCAGGCCCGGTTCCTTGCCGGTGAGCCGTTGGAACATGGTTTGGCGAATCTGGGCGCCGGTGCGCGCGACATCCCAAACCCGGAATTCATCAATCTGGCCATCGAAATTGACCCTTCTGTCGTAAGGGGTTACCGTCTGCCCGAGGAAATTGCGCGTGCCACTCTTGAGGGCGGCGAAGCTGCCCGGGTAATCGTTCGTGGCCACCAACACACCGTTGAAATAGAGCCGCATCCCGCCCGGACCGGACACGCCGGCAACGTGACACCACTGGTGCGGATGAAGCAGCCCGGGAACTTCGAAGTCGTGTATGCCTGACTGGGAATCGACGATGACAAACCATAGGCTGTTGGTCTCGCCTGGGTACACGCCGAGGCTCATATCGTGGAGGGCGTCGCCGTAATTAAAGAAGCGCTTGAAGCCATTCCCGGGATTATTGAGGTCATCCCATTTCACCCAGGCCTCGACGGTGGCCTGGGTCAGGTTGTTGAAAATGTTGGGGGGCAGTTCAACGTAGCCGCCCGTGCCATCGAGTTCGAGGACATGATTGACCGGACCGGCGTCTGGTGCCTGCGTTGTGGCCGATTCGACAGCCATCGCTACGGAGAGAAAAAGGAGGGCCAGGCTGCGCTGCGCCAGCGCCGTGCGCGATGAGAGCGGGGGTATCTCGACGGGGCCACCGGCCTGGGCGGAAGCTGATGAAACCCTTTCAGGGTAAACCGCGGGTTCGGATGCGTGTTCCCAGGGTAGCTCGTGCCTCGCAACACGGTTGCTGGGCTGAGGGATTTCCATCCTTTCAGGATGGTGGCACTGACGAGATGTGCGCGGTAAGAGCAGGATTAAAGATTGGTGTTTGACAAACGGTTTCATACTCTACTCCCTTCCCGCTGAGTCGCTCCCAACACTGTTTTCACCTCTGCCACCAGGTCTTCCATGCGCAACCCGCTCTTCTGGAGGATGCGAGCCACCTGGCCGTTCAGCAGGCGGCGGTCTTCCTCGGTAATATCCTTGGCCGTGATCACGACTACCGGCACCCGCCGGAAGGCCGGGCGTTGCCGCAATCGCTGCATGAATTCAAACCCGTCCATCTCCGGCATCATCAGGTCCAGGAGGATGGCCGCGGGCACGACGCCGTTGAGCTTCTCCAAGGCCACCCGCCCATTCTCCGCCTCCAGCACCTGCCAATCTCCTTTGACCAGCGTGCGCCGCAACATCTCCCGGGTCTGGGGGTCATCCTCGACCACCATTACCGTTTGAGCTTCGGGACTGTGCCGGTATTTCTGGAGAGCCACGGCCAGCCGGCTCCAGTCAATCGGTTTGGTGAAGTAATCCGCGGCGCCCAGGGCGAAGCCGATCTCCTTCTCATCCACGATGGTCAACATGATCACCGGGATGTCCGCGGTGGCCGGGTCGGATTTGAGCGCGGTGAGCACTGCCCAGCCGTCCATGCCGGGCATCATCACGTCCAGAGTGATGACTTGGGGCCTCAACCTCCGGGCCAGGTCCAGGCCGGCTTTGCCGTCGGAGGCGAGTTCCACCCCGAAGCCTTCCTTAGACAGAGACCGGGCGATGAGGTCGCGCGCGCCAGCGTCGTCATCAATGACCAGCACAGTGGAGTGCGGAATGCGGAGTGCGGAGTGCGGAGTGGGGCTGACGGAAGCGGCCAGGGTCTGCACGGCCGTGTCTTTAACTTCCGCCGGCAGGGTGGCGATGAACGTGCTGCCTTTGCCCGGCTCGCTGCTCACGGTCAGGTCTCCGCCCATCATCCGACAGAACTTCCGGCTGATCGCCAGGCCCGGCCCGGTGCCGCCATACTTGCGGGTGGTGGACGCATCCGCTTGCGCAAACGCTTCGAACAACTTGCCCATCTGTTGGGGAGTCATGCCGATGCCCGTGTCGCTCACCGCGAAGTTGAGGGTGGAGGGTTGAGAGTTGAGAGACAAACGCTCGCCCTCACCCCGGCCCTCTCCCCCAGGGAGAGGGTGGTCTGTCGGCCCCCTGTCGGCGAGGCGGGCGCGTTCGGATGGTCGAGAATCGGTGTGCGGTGCTCCCTCTCCTGGGGGAGAGGGCCGGGGTGAGGGCGGT
>Ga0326728_10021489_pt1 | contig 12128 bp, 10 predicted proteins | sample MB3enrmetagenome_FD_207602 | JGI IMG/M metagenome (GOLD analysis project Ga0326728, IMG submission 207602) | Lab enriched peat soil microbial communities from McLean, Ithaca, NY, United States - MB31MN | ecosystem: Environmental > Terrestrial > Soil > Wetlands > Peat | place: USA: New York...
CGAATCCGTGGCCGTGCGTGATGGCGTCGGTCGGGCAGGCTTCCACGCAGTAGCCGCAGAAGATGCAGCGGTTGTAGTCGATGTTGTAAACCTTGGCGTAGCGCTCCGACGAGGAGATGCGATTCTCGGCGGTGTTCTCGGCGGCTTCAATATAGATGCAGTTCGCAGGGCAGGCCGCGGCGCACAGAAAACACGCCACGCACTTCTCGAGGCCCTGCTCGTCGCGCTCGAGCACGTGCGCGCCGCGGAAGCGCGACTCGAAGACCGCTCCGCGATTGGGGCCGTCGCCGTCCGGGTAGTTCTCCACCTCGGTGGGGGCGAAGGCCTCGCGCGCGGTGATGCTCATGCCCTTGGCGATACCGGCAAGATTGCGCACAATCGACATGCGTTCAGTATACGATGGAGGCAGGAGGTTCGCCCGATGCGCTCCTGCATCAACGTCGCTATCTTTCTCTGCCTGCTGGGGGTTACGGCTGCCCCGGCACAGGCGCAAAACCCGCAGCCCGCGCCCGCCGATCCGATGAGCGGCATGGAGATGAGCACGCCCGCGAGCTCCGCCCAGCCGGCCGGCTCAGGCCAGCCGATGGACATGAACCAATGCAAGAAGATGATGGACTCAGGCAGTGGCAAACCAATGGCGATGGGCAAGGGCGCGGATATGGGGATGTGCCAGTGCATGATGATGATGCAAGGCGCGATGCGTCACGGCGACTCGACGCCCATTCCGCCCGGTGCGTTAAGAGTAAGTTTCGGCGACCAGACCAGAGACTGGACGCCGGCCACGCTGACCGCCCTGCCGCATGTAACGGTCACTGTGCACAACGAGCACACCAAGGCCAACGAAACCTACTCCGGCGTGCCGCTGATTGCGCTGCTCACGCCGCTGGGCGTCAGCGACAAGCCCCACGGCAAGGATTTGCGGCTGTACGTGGTGGCCGCGGGAGCGGACGGCTACGAAGCGGCCTACTCGATCGGCGAGGTGACTCCCGATGTGCATGATGCCACGGTGATCGTGGCTGACTCGGAAAACGGCAAGGCTCTCGCAGCCGATGGACCCTTGAAGTTGATTGCTACTGGAGAGAAGCGCCCCGCGCGCTGGGTGCGGAATCTGGTGGCGATCAGGGTGTTCGCGGCGGAGTGATCTGCGGCAGGTTTCAGGTTTCAGGGGTCAGTTGATTCCCGGTAAAGAGAAGGGCCGCACGCCGATGGAGCGTGCGGCCCTTGGTGTTTCTGCGGTTTGCGCAACTTCTTAGCGATGGCCCCCGGAGTGGCCTCCACCACTGCTGCGCTGCTGCGGCTTGACGTTCGGTTCGGCACGCAATGGGCGCGACTCCGCCGGCGTGGTCGGCTTGCCGTGATTCTCGCTGGCATACTGCCCGCGCACCTGGCCGTAGTTCTGCTCGTGCTGCGCCTGCGTCGTCATGCGCGGCGCGGTCGGCTCGCGATACGCAGCGCCTTCCGAAGGCCGCGGACGGGACTGCACGCCGTTCGGCCCGCCGCGATAGCTGGGACGAACCGCTGTGTTGACGTGCACATTGGCGCGGTAGCTGTACACGTTGTGTACCGTACGCACATTGATGTTGTTGTAGACGCGGTTATAGAAAAAGTGGCCGCCATTCCAGTAGCCGCCCTCGTAACCGAGTCCGACGTAGCCGAAGCCGTAGTTGATGCCGCCGTACCAGCCGATGTGGAAGCCCCAATGGCCGGGGTACCACATGTAGCGGCCGCTATAGAAACCCCAATAGCCGGGAGTCCAGAGCCCGTTGGCATACGGGGGCTCAACCCACACGCCGGGCACCCAGTAATAGCCGTATGGGCCCCAGGCCCAGTAGCCGGGAGTCCAGATGTATCCATCGCCCGGCGCCGGCGGCTGTACGTATTGGGGCAGCGGCGGCGGAGGCTCCGTAGCGGTTGCGGTGGGCTGCTCCGCGTAGTTGGCGTCGTCGGGATTCTGGTCGGCAGGCGGAGCCTCGGTGGTATACGACTGGCCCGCAGGTTCTGCGCTGCTATCAGGCGCCTGATTGACGGATGCGGGATCGGGTCCCTGGTCAGGAGGCGCCTGCGCTTGGCCGGCGGCCTGAACCGCAGTGAGGCCTGGCACAAGTTTCAGGTGCGATCCTGCCAGGAAAAGGACGGCCGCGAGGGCCAGCGGTAGGCAAAGTGCGAGTCGAGAGCTACTTTTCATCTCAACCTCCATTCGGTTAGACACGGCCCGTGATACGAAAGTCTCGAAATTCTAGGAAATTCTTCGTAGCGCCGTCAATAGCTGACGCGCCCCGCAGCGGACTGGCCGCGATTGTTGGGCGGCGGCGGAGTGAATACGCCCATCAAGGCGACATCCGCGGAATCTGCCGCGGATGCTTTGCAAAACGCGACTACTTGGGGTGTTCCTCCTGGTGTTGCGGAGCCGCCTCGTGCTGTTGCGGTTGTGGAGCCGCCTGCCGCTGTTGCTGCTGCTGGGCCACCTGACGTTGTTGCTGTTGCGGGGCCGCCTGCCGCTGTTGCTCCTGCGGAGCCGCCTGGCGCTGTTGCTCCTGCGGAGCCGCCTGCCGCTGTTGCTCCTGCGGGGCCGCCGTCTGGTGCTCTTGCGGAGCCGCCTGGTGTTGTTGCTGCTGCACTACAGCGCGATTGGTTGTCTGCAACGCCGGTGGAGCTTTCACGTTGCGATCGGCCGCAAGAGGCTGGTTGACCGCCACATTGGCCGGGCGGCCACGATTCGCACTGGCAAACTGAGCCTTGTTGGTGCTGGCAGTACGCTCATTCTCGACTTGTGCCCTCATGGGCGCAGTGTGCGGCTGATGCATCGCCGCCAGTTCGGCAGGCCGCGCACGCGCCTGGAGACCACCTGATCCGCCGTTGAAACTCACATGAGAGTTGTTCGTGTTGCCGGCCACCGAGCGGCTATAGACGTTGTGCACCACAGAAATGTTGATGTTGTTCACCGAGCGGTTGTAGTAAAAGTGGCCTCCGCCCCAGTAACCGCCCTGGTAGCCGTATCCAACATAGCCATAGCCGTAGTTGATGCCGCCATAATAGCCGATGTACTGGCCCCAGTAGCCAGGGTAAAACCCGTAAGCATTATTCCAATAGCCCCAGTAGCCAGGGGTCCAGAGTGCGCCCTCGTAGGGAGCCTCAACCCAGGCGCCGGGCGTCCAGTAGTAGCCGTCCGGAGACCAGGCCCAGTAGCCGGGCGTCCAGATATAGTCGTCGCCGGGAGCCGGCGGCTGGTCATAGTCGGGCAAGGGCGGAGGCGGCTGGGCTGCCGTGTATTCCGGCTGCTCTCCGTAACCCGGATCGTAAGACGACTGGTTCGGCGGAGGACCCTGCTGGTAGCCCTGCTGGTAGCTTGGATCGGCGGTGGATGAATACTGCGGAGCGCCTGAGTTGTCTGCAACGGGGGGCAGGTTGGCCGCCGCCGGGTCCGAGCTCGGGTCCTGCGTACCCGCCTGGTTGTTATCCGCCAGGACCTGGGCTGGATCGTTGTGGCAACCGGCAATTGAAAGCGCCATTGCCAGGGGAAGCAGGGCAAATCGCGCAAGTCTGAAGAGATGGCTCATTTTCACGCCTCCGTTCAGCTTGAATGCTATGCGCGGCGCAGGAGGCAAAACTGCTCTCTTTTGACCATTGTCAGCCTGTGGCAAAAGTCGGATCTTGAAAGGGCACGGCTTTATAGCGGTTCTCCAATTGGTGTAAAGCGCAGCCGCAGCCCTCAAGCGGCTTTTCCGACCCAGGGTCCCCACAGACGGGCCTTTGTCTGTGGGGTGGAAGTAAACGCCAAATTGCTCGGCCCCTGAGACTTCACATGAATTGGACAACCGCCGTAGCCGTGCCGTAAATGCCTCAAAATCAGTAGGGCTTTAGCCCCTGAGGGATGGTTCTTACCGTATATAGACCTTCACCAAAGGCTTTTAAAAGCTCATCTCAATGGCTCACGCGGCCCGACGCTGACTGCCCGCGATTGTTGGCCGGCGGCGTGGTCACCGGCTTGCGCTGGGAGCGCGTGTCGAGCAACTGCTGGCAGAGTTCCGAGTCCTGGCCGCGCTCCAGGCCCAGGACGGCGTCCTGCCCGCGGCACAGGCTCAGCTTCATGGCCTCGGTGTCCTCACGGTTCAGCTCCACGGTACGCTCCAGGCCGGTCTGCGGGTCCACGTCGTAGCGAAAGATGGTATCGCTCGCCTGCCTTACCTTGCCGTAGTCGAAGTCATTCCAAGTGCACAGATAGGCGCTGTTCTCCGCGCCCGACATCAGGGCGTACACCTGCGTCCACACCACGCCCGGAGCGCTGGGTGGAACGGCATTCCACACCAGAACCCCCTGGCCGCCGCGAATCCATCGCGCCGCCCACATGCGGTGCGCCAGGTCGTAGTGGAAGCTCGTGAAAAAAGTGCTGGCGGCGCAGTCGTGGCAGTTTTCGTAGAGGGCGGTCAGCTCTTGGGGCGCGCCGGGGGCAAAATGCACCCAGTCGAACCAGCGCAGGTTCACGCCTTTCAGCAGCGGCGCAATCGTGTGGCTGGTGAGCGACGCGTTCCAAACCGTAAAGCTGTCGTTGCCGGGAGTCGCTTGCGGCCCCTCGCGGTCGGTGGTCACCACCAGCGCCGCGTCGTAGACTACGCCGATCTCGCGGATGGCGGTCCATTTCTCCACCTCGAGCGAGCGCGTAACCCACACCACGATGTTCTGGTCCTTAGGATCGTGAAAATCGATCCAGCGAAAATTGCCGGAGGTCTGCTGGGCGTTGAGCGCGTGTGGGAGCGGAAGAGCGAAAGCCAGCGCGGCGGCTAGACAAACGGTTTGTCGAATGGACAAGAAGCGTCTCAATTGCGAAGAAACCATCAGATCAAGTTCAGGAGCTGTTCTGCCTGAACCAGTTTCACATTCACCTGTAACGCCTGGCTACGGGCCAAGTCTTGCAACTCTCCGATTCCCGCATAAAGCTTGATCTTGGGATGGTGCTCCGGCTCGCCCTCGGTTTCTGCCTTTGTAATAGTTTCGTCCAGAACAGCTTCCTGCCTCTCATCAAGCATCAGAATCCTGCGGGCATCGCCTTTGACCTGGACGACGAATGCAAGTTGACCTCCGGGCAGGACGGTCTTGAACTGGCCATCCTCAAATGCGGTTGTCCACGAAATCTTTCCTTCCCTGGTCTTTTCCAGCAATTGATCGACAAAGCTCTGGGATTTTTCAGACATTGGACACCTCCTTATCCGCCTGGGAGCGGAACTGCCCCGATAAACCGGCCAACGCTTCCAGTATCTCACCAGTAATTCTGAGGAGTCGAATTCTTTCTGTCGAGCTCAGTGATCCCGGACCACCGTTCAGGCCTTCGGTGATGAGTTTCAAATCGATCTGCTTCTCCTGCAACCGGCCTGCTTCGTGCGCCACAAACTGCGCATGGTTCCGCATCGCCGTCGCCAGTTCTGAGCGCAAGTCGGTAGTTCGCAGCCGCGCTTCCGACATCCTATCGTCTTCAACATACCCATGGAGTTCCCTGGCGATTCGCGCCAGCGCAGAGAAGTCAACCTCGGCGTTGTGTTGTCGAATTCTTGTCCCCGCCAGTTGCGCTGCGTCTTTGGCTCCCTTTGCCTGCCAGACCGCCCAGAGCGTAAGGGCAAGCCCAACAATGCCCACGCTTGCGTTCGACCAGTCGAACCAATCGCGCGGGATAGGATTCTCGATCAGAATCATAGGACCATCACCCTTCCGGCATCATAGCGCAACCTGAATCCCCCGCTACAGCCCCAGCTTCTCCCACATCGCGTCGATCTTGGCTTTCGTCGCGCGGTCCATCTCGATCATCGCCGGCCAGGGGCGCTCGAAGCCTTCCGCCTTCCACTTGCGCGTGGCGTCCACTCCCATCTTCGATCCGTAGTTGGGCAGACGGCTTGCGTGGTCGAGCGAATCGATGGGTCCGAGCGTGAACTGAATGTCGCGCTCGGGATCGATGTTGTTGGCCACGCGCAGCACCACCTCGCCGATGTCCTGCACGTCGCAATCCTCATCGACCACGATAATGCACTTGGTGAACATGGCCTGGCCGAGCGACCAGATGGCGTTCATCACCTTGCGCGCGTGGCCGGGATAGCTCTTTTTGATCGAGACGATCATCAGGTTGTGAAAGACCGCTTCGACCGGCATGTTGATGTCGACCAGCTCGGGAATGCTGATCTTCATCGCCGGCAGAAAGATGCTTGCGACGGCTCGGCCCATCCACGCGTCTTCCATGGGCGGCTTGCCGACAATGGTCGCGGCGTAGATGGGATCTTTGCGGTGCGTGACGCAAGTGACATGGAAGACGGGGTACTCGTCCGGCAGCGTGTAGAAGCCGGTGTGGTCGCCGAAAGGGCCTTCGGAGCGCAACTCGCCCAGCTCCACGTAGCCTTCGAGCACGATCTCGGCGTGCGCCGGGACTTCAAGGTCGACAGTTTCGCATTTCACGATCTCGACCGGCTTGCCGCGCAGGAACCCGGCAATGAGGAACTCCTCGACCTCGGGCGGCGCAGGAACGATAGCGGAGAAGGTCGTTGCGGGATCGGTGCCGATAGCGACTGCGACTTCAAACCGCGAGCCCTTTAGATTGCCGAGAGCGAGCTGCGGAATTGCGCCCGCGGACTGCTCGGGAATCGCCACCGCGCCGCCGGCCGACTCAGCCATCATCGCCACCCTTGCGCCCTTCGGGCCGTATTGGTTTTGGTTGATGGCATCGGTTGACACAGCTTGTCGCATCGCCTCGCGATAGTGCTCGGCGGCAACCTTTTGCCGCTGCCAGTGCATGCCGGCGGTCTGGCCGTCGTACACCTGCATGCGATACATGCCGATGTTGCGCTTGCCCGTTCGCGGATCGCGCGTGTGCACGCAGGGCAATGTGATGAAGCGCCCGCCGTCGTGCGGCCAGCACTTGAGGATGGGAAAGTAATTGAGATTGAAATTCTCGCGCCGGATCATTTCCTTGCAGGGCGCGTCTTTGGCGGAGACAGTTTTTGGAAAGATATTGCCCAGCTCGGCCAGTTGCGGCAGCATCTTCAGCTTGTCGAGAAACCCGCCTGCCGGCGGCTTCAGGTTCATCAGGTCCTGAATGCGCTCGGCGATCTCGTCGATGCGTTCGACGCCGAGCGCCAGCGCCATGCGCCGCTCGCTCCCAAATTGGTTGATGAGAACCTTGTGGCCGGGATGGCCCGCGACGTTCTCAAAGAGCAGCGCCGGCCCACCAGGCGCGTAGTCTCCCATAATCGGAGCCGTCGAATTCCTGAACCCTGATCCCTGATCCCTGTTCCCTGCTCTTCCGATCTTCGACACGCGGTCGGTGATCTCGGTAATTTCGAGTTCGGGCGAAACTTCTTCGCGGATGCGGCGGAGCTCGCCGTGTTTTTCCAGCGCTTTGATCCAGTCGCGTAAATCGTCGTATGCCAAGGATGTGCTCCCTTGAGCGGTTCTCCTACATCCCCATCCTAACCCGGCGCAGCCGGAACCAAAGAACGAACCGGGGAACCGTAGCTCGCACGATCCACCGCGCCAACTCGCCAACATGCCATTTCCGCGCCAGCGGAAACGAACTGGCCGTTCTTGTCCTTAGGAATTGTCCACGAACCCGAATCGTCAGGCGTCCGCTCATCCGCCGTTGGTGTGCCGGCTGTCCCACTCGCCGCGAGCGCGGAGTCTTTCGATCTCCTCGCGGGCCAGCTCCTGGGCGCGTTGGTAGTCGGGCTTGGCGAGGCGGTTCAGCGGCATCTGGCCGGGCTCGACCACGATCCAATGGCGCGGCCGCATGTAGGAAGCGAGCGCGCGCGTGTGGCGTTCGAGCTCCTGCACGGCGAGTTCGACGCCCGGCCGTTTTTCGACCACGGCGACCACGCCCTCGCCGGCCACTTCGTGCGCCACGCCGACCACAACGCAATTGGCAACTTTGTCTACAAGGTCGGCGATGTGCGCTTCCACGTCGCCGGGAAAGACCTGGTAGCCGAAGGACTTGATGACCCACTTGGCGCGACCGGAAAGATGAATGCCCGCGGCGCTTTTGTATCCCAGGTCGCCGGTGTAGAGGTAGCCATCGCGTGAGATGGTCCGCGCGGTCGCTTCGGGATCGTTCACGTAGCCAAGGAAGGTCTGCGGCCCGCGAAAGCAGAGGTGGCCAATCTCGCCCTCGGGCAACTCGCCGCCGGCCATGCCGTCGTCGCGCAGGGCCTGGCGAATGGTGCACGCGTAGACGGGCATGTCGTGGCCCAGGCCGTCGAGGATTTTTTCTCGTTCGGAAACGTCGACGCTCACATACGTGCAAAAGCCCGCGCTCTCGGTGAGGCCGAGCCCCGTTCCAACGGCGGGCGCCATGGTGGCGAGCTTGTCGACGAACGGGCGCGAGACGGCGTTTCCCCCGTAGACGGCCAACTTGAGGCTCGTGAGATCGTAGCGGTCGTAGTCCTTCAGCATCCATTCCAGATTGAACATCACCGGAATCTGGCCGAGGATTTCCACGCGGTGCTGTTCAATTGCACGTAAAGATCGGGCGGCATCGAAGGCCTCAAGAAGAACCGCGGTCCCGCCGCCGAAGAGCGTGCTCATCAGGATCTCGGTTTGCGCGCCGACGTGCGAGGCCGGCAGATTGACGAGCGAGCGCATGCCGCTGTCTCCGCCGAAGAACGCGGCGCACAGGCACATGTTCTGCGACGTGATGTTGCGATGCGAGAGCAGCGCCGCCTTGGGCGAGCCGGTCGAACCCGTGGTGAAAATGACGAGCGCGCCATCGTCCTCCGCGATCGCGGGAGCACGCGCGGCCAATTGCTCCAATCCGGCATCGGACTCAGTTGCAGCGGCGTGCGCAGCACCTTCGGCCAACGCTGCATAAGAACGGAAGCCTTCGGTTGGCTCGGCCGAGCTGACGGTGAAGAAGTGCTCGGGCGATGAGCACTTTGCCTTGACGGCGCGGCCCATCTCGCGAAAATCGATAGGGCCGTAGAGGCCAAGGCAGACGAAGCCGCGCGGGCGCAGCATCTCCACCACACGAATTATCTCGGCGGCGGGCAGGCGCAGGTCGAGAGGCACAACGATCACGCCGATCTTGAAAAGACTGTACTCGAGCAGCACGTGATCGGCCGACATGGGCAGCAACGTGACGAAGTAGTCGCCCTTCTGGAAGCCCATGCGCAGCCACTCCGAGGCCAATGCCGTGGTGAAGCTGTCAAATTCGCGCCACGTGACCGCCCGGCCGGTTTCGGCGCTCACGAGAGCCGCGGCTTCGGGCCGGTCCTTGGCCCATTTCGCCACCACGCCGTGCAGCAGGTGGCGATCGGCAAACCGATGGTTGTAATCGTCGAGGGTGAGTTGGGCCAAGGTCATGCGATTCGGAGTCATGCGCCTCGCGGATTCCTCGACCAGTCGATCATGGGAAGCGGAGTGCGTCAAGGCCTTCGCACGGAGCCGAATGTCGCGCAACCGATAGCGCCGTTAGTTCGCCGCCTGCACGGCCGTCACCAGTGGATTGACCGGCGGAATCGCATCCATCGGAAAGCCCAGCCGCTTCCACTCGTCGTAGCCGCCACGCAAGGGACGCACGCGCTCGATGCCCAGTTTGAGCAGCGTCATAGCGGTTTTGGCCGCTGTGGCCTCGCTGGGGCAGGTGCAATAGAGCACGATGTCGCGATCGCGGGGGATCTCATTGTGGCGCGCGGCCAGAGCATCGGGCGAGAAGTGCTGCGCGCCGGGCAGCGTGAATGGTTCCGGCACGAGTTCCAGCGGATGGCGCAGATCGACGATGAACACCGGCTCACCCGCATCAAGCTGCCGCTTCAGGTCTGCCGGCTCAAGCCGAGCGGCAGCCAGTTTTTTGAGCACTGCGAGGCGACGATAGATGCGAACGAGGAAGAACGCCACGATGCCGAGCAGAAGCAACGCGCCCGAGAACCGGCCGGCCCAGTGGAGCAAGCCCGCATTGCGCTTCAGTAGGTCGTCAAAGAAACGTCCCGCGGCCAGCAGCGCTCCCACCCAGAGCATGGCACCAATGCCGTCGAAGAACAGGAAGGGGCCAAATCCCATGCCGTTCTGCCCGGCCACCGGCGGGGCAAGGGTGGCAAGGCCGGGCACGAATTTGGCGAAGATGAGCATGACGCCGCGGCGGCGGCCGAAGGAATCCTGGGTACGGCGGACGCAGGTTGTGGGTTCGAGCGAGAGTTTGCAGAGAAGGCGCAGAACATGATGCCCATGGCTGCGGCCGACGAGGAACCACACCGTGTCGGCGATGAGCGCAGCCACCGCTCCGATAGCGAGCGCGATAAAAAAGTTGATGGGGCCGCCGGCCGAGAGCGCGCCAGCCGCCAGAATCACCGGCGTAGCAGGCAACGGAATACCCAACTGCTCCACCAGCACCCAGACGAAGAGCAGCAGGTAACCGTAAGTCAACAGAATGTCAGTCGGCAGCGCCATGAAAGGTCCGAGAGATAAGACGTGCGGGGAATCAGGCCACATAGCTCTGCGCGTTGAAAAACGCGCCGGGCAGGCGGCCTCACTTTATAGGATGATTCTCGGCGGGAATCGTTGCAGAGGTTTGAGGAAAAAACCGCGCGACGGTGGATGAATGGAATAGGAGCGAGGCTCTCAAGCCGAGGATCGGAGTGAGGGAAAAATCGTCAGTCTGCAGGATTACCTGTAGTAGATTCTCTCCAATACGCACTGTTTTGTGTCTCCCTCGAAGGTGATCCGGAAATGCTCAAAGAATCCAGCCGTCCCAAGGAGCCCACTTACAGGGAGATTGTCTTTAAAGCCTGCCCGGACTTTCACCGGACCACCGGGAATGTAAAGCATGAGATCGTGTAACCAAACCTCCTCACGGCCTCCAATTCCATTGGTGATTTCGCGGGTTCCGGTGGATACATCGATGCCGAGGTGCCTCGCAATCTGCGAATGAAACAGGCATCGCGTTGCACCGCTATCGATAATTGCTTCAAATCGCTTGGTCCGCGGGGAATTGGGTACGGCTGTGGCGATCTGGACATTCAAAGCAGCCCAGTAAAGGCAGGCGCCTTGTCCATCCGGAAATGCGCGATATGGAACGATCGTTCGCAAGCTAGACTGAGAATGGAGCCCAAACTGGAGGAGTTTTGAGAATCACGGGATCTGCTTCTCCCGCTTCGTCCGCTTTCCTGGCGACTTCTTCATAGTCGGTTCCAGTCGCAACGATGCGCGACTCATCCTGTGAGAGCGCAAGCCACGCATCCAGAGGCGCAGAGCGCAGCAAGTTGAGCCGAATTTCGTTTTCCGGTGACATGCAGTTCCCCTCTTCTATTCGATAAGCCAGGTCATCTATCGGACTCAAACCGTACGATCATTAAAACACAGTCCCTGGGGCGCATCTCTCGGTGCCGCGTGTTCTTTCAGCCTTCAGTATCGTAAAATGATCCGCTTTGTCCTACTGCTCGGCCGACGTGGGCGCGGAGGGAGCGGGATAGGCCGCGGGATCGGTTGCGGGCGCGGCTGCCGGAGCATTGCCCGCCTCCTGATTCTTCGCCGCGAAGTAGTCGTGGTCCCAGAGGTTCTTGTAAAACTCGCCGGTAAGCTCGGCGGCGCGTGGGCCGAAGGTGGGCCGGCCGCCCTCGAGGAAGAAGACCGTCACCAGCGCGCCCTGCGGCGACTCGGAGTAGGAAGCAAACCAGCCGAAGCGCGTGCCGTTGTCGGAGCAGGTCCCGGTTTTGCCGAAGACCGGCAACTCGCGGAAGCTGGCGCGCAGACTGCGCGCGGTTCCATACTCCACCGCGCCTGCCATGCCGTCTTCGAGGTCGGGAACAAAGCGCGCAATGTCGAGCGTGCGCTTCACGCGCGGCTCGAACGCGGCCACTTCTTCTGAGGTGGTGGGATGCTGCAGGTAGTAGAGCGTTCCCCCGTTGGCGATGGCGGCCACAAACGCGCCCAGTTGCAGAGGCGTGAGCGAGACGCCCAGGCCGAAGCTGCACATGCGGCTCACGCCGCCTTCGGACTCGGGGATCGGCTGATCGGGATAGACGCCCAGTTGCTCGCCGGGCATGTTGTAGCCGGCCAGCTCCCCCAGGCCGAACTGCGTGGCGTAGTGGCGCACGCGATCGAAGCCCAGCTCGCGGCCCAGCTCCTCGAAGTAGAGGTTGTTGCTCTTGGCCAGCGCCTGCGTCATG
>Ga0326728_10021491_pt1 | contig 12128 bp, 13 predicted proteins | sample MB3enrmetagenome_FD_207602 | JGI IMG/M metagenome (GOLD analysis project Ga0326728, IMG submission 207602) | Lab enriched peat soil microbial communities from McLean, Ithaca, NY, United States - MB31MN | ecosystem: Environmental > Terrestrial > Soil > Wetlands > Peat | place: USA: New York...
GGGCGTGCATCAGATCTATGCGGTGTATAACGGCGATAACCTTTACACGGGCAGCACATCCAGCTTCCTGCCGATGACCGTCAACGTGGCTGCCACCACTACCACGATCGCCTCTTCGGTGAACCCGTCGGTGGTCGGCCAGACGGTGGTCTTCACCGTCACCGTGGCGGTGGTCTATCCGAGCACCTATCTGACCAACGGGCAGGTGCAGTTGTGGGACAACCAGGTGGCCCTGGGCAGTCCGGTGTCGGCCAATAATGGAACCTTCACCATACCGGTTCCGGGCTTCACGCCGGGCACGCACAACATATACGCGACCTTCGTGCCCAACGGCAGCTTCAGTACCAGCACGTCGCCCACCCTGACACAGATTGTGAACAAAGCGCCCACGGTGACCACTCTGGCGGCCTTGCCGTTGTCTTCCACTTCCAGCCAGAGCGTGGTGCTGACGGCGGTGGTGAACGTGCCGGCGCCGGGCGCGGGGACGCCCACCGGGACGGTGCAGTTCGTGGATACCACGTTTAACCAGATCCTCGGCACTGCTCCGCTCAACATGATCGGCGGGGTGTATACCGCCACTATCACCACCAGCCAGATGGTCCAGTCCGGCGCGCCGCAACTGCTGACGGCGACCTACTCCGGCGACGCCAATTTCGCCACCAGCACTTCCGTGCCGCAAGGCCAGACCGTGTTTGGCAACCAGGTGACGATTACCAGCGCGGCCAGCTATTACAGCTCGAACTTCGCGCCCGATAGCTGGGCTACCGCCTGGGGCACCGACCTCTCGACCGCCACTCTGTATTCCTCGACCACGCCGCTGCCGACCTCGCTGGCCGGCACCACGATCGAGGTAACGGACGCCGCCGGCGTACAGCGGCTGGCGCAGCTATCCTTCGTTTCGTCGGGTCAGATCAACTTCCTGATCCCGACCAACACCGCCGCCGGGCTGGCCACCGTTACGGTGACCAACTCCTTCGGCGCGACAGCCTCCACCATCATCGTCGTCTCGCCCACGTCTCCGGGTCTGTTCTCGCAGGATTCCAGCGGCTCGGGCCTGGCGGCGGGGCAGTACATCGTGGTGCATGCGGACGGCTCGCAGACCAATCCGAACCAGATCGCTCAGTACAACTCCGCGACGGGCCAGTGGGTTGCCGTGCCCATCGTGGCAGGGGCTACCGACCAGGTCTACCTGGTGCTTTACGGAACTGGTATTCGGCACACGCCGAGCGCCAGCAGCGTGACGGCCACGGTTAACGGCAAGAGCGTGACAGTGGCTTACGCCGGTCCTCAGGCGCAGTTCGCCGGCGAGGACCAGGTGAACCTCGGACCGTTGCCCAGCTTCATGGGAGCCGGCGTGGTGAACGTGCAGATCACGGTGAACGGCGAACCGTCCAACACGGTGACCGTCGACTTCCAGTAGACCGAAGGCATCAGCGATCAGCTTTCAGCTATCAGCCACAGCGGCGGAGTTGAAAGCTGATAGCTGATAGCTGACAGCTTTCCTCAGAAGTGCTTGCGCAGATCCGCGAACTGCTCCACCACCAGGAGCTTGCCTTTCCCCGGCCGGAGGTCCTGCTTCTCCAGAACCCAGGTGTGAGCGTGCGGGACGAACACCGCGTTGAGGCCGGCCTCGAGAGCGGGGTTGATGTCCGACTTGGGGCTGTTGCCGATCATCCAGGTTCGCTCCGGGTCCATGCCGCGCTCCTCCACCAGTTGGCGATACGCCGCGGCGTCCTTCTCCTTGACAATGGCCGTGTGGCGGAAGAACGCGCCCAACCCCGAGCGGCCGATCTTGAGCTTCTGCTCTTCCGGGTGCCCCTTGGTAAACAGCGTCAGATGGTGGCGCGGCGAAAGGTATTCGAGGGTTTCCGGGACCCCTTCGATCACCTCCATGGGACATTCCAGAATCCGCTCGGCGAAGCCCATCGCGATGCGCAGATCCTCCTCGCGCACTTCGCGCTCGGCCAGGCGCTGGTAGCACTGGCGCAGATTGCGCGCGAAGTTGGCCGAGCCGTAACCGTGGATCTTGTTGTTGGCTTCTTCGATCCGGTCCAGCACGCCGCGCACCTCGCGCGGCGTCATCGAGGAATGGCCCAGGAACCCGGTAAACTCCTCGAAGGCGCGCTCGAAATAGATGTTGTTCTCCCACAGCGTATCGTCGGCGTCGATGAGCAGGAAGTGGCGCATGGGCGGCGCTACAGCCCGGAGGGTACGCCGCCGAAACCGTTGGTGGGAGCCAGGTGCTTGAGGCGCTCGATGCGGCGCTGGCGCGGAATGTACTCCGACAGGTAATGGTTGAGCTCCTTGAGCCGGCTGGTTTCGGAGCGGCGCGCCAGCAGCGCGTGCAGAAAATCCAGGTCCGGCAGCGCCTGCGCCAGTTGAAAACTGAGTTGCGGGTCCTCGAGGTCCGGCTCGCCGCGCCCCTGGGAAGCGGTCAGCGCGCTCATGGCGCGGTAATACGAGAGCGCCTGGTGGCGCAGCTCGGCGGGCGCCGGGGCGGGGTCGTCGTCGTCGAAAAAACTCACTTCGGCCTGAAGATAATCCTTCTCCCCGTTCAGCCCCACGATTTCGAAGCGCCTCAGGCCGCGCGTGAGGATGTCCATGCGGCCATCGGGGTAGTTTTCGAGCACCTTCTCCACCATCACCGTGCAACCGGCGCTCACGATGCCGTCTTCCTTGGCCAGAACCACTCCGAATTCCGAGTGGCCGCGGATGGCGTCTCCGATCATTTCCTTGTACCGTTCTTCAAAAATGTGCAACGGGAGCTGCGTTCTGGGAAAGACCACCACGTGCAACGGAAACAGCGGGATGAGCCGCGCAGGCATGGTAATATTATGACGTTTCGAGTGGTCCGTATGCGAATTGACGGCAAAGTGGTTCTCATCACCGGGGCGTCCGAGGGAATCGGCGCCGCCTGTGCCGCGGAGTTTGCCCGCCGGGGCGCCAAGCTGTCGCTGACCGCCCGTTCCCAGGAAGGTCTCCAAAGGGCGGCAGCGGCGGCGCTCATCACGCCGGGCGACCTCACCAGCGAGGATACCCGCCGCCAGGTGGTCGAGCGCACGCTGGAACGGTTCGGCTCGATCGATATCCTCATCAACAATGCCGGGGTGGGCACCTACCTGCCCTCCTGGAACATGCCCATCGAAGAGGCGCGCCGCCTGATGGAATTGAATTTCTTCGCGCTGCTCGAAATGACGCAGCTTGTGGCGCCGCACATGCGCGCGCGCCAGAGCGGGATGATCGTGAATATCGGGTCCATCGGGGGCAAGATGGTGCTGCCCTGGTCCACGCTCTACAGCGTATCCAAGTACGCAGTGGGCGCACTCACCGAAGGGCTGCGCATGGAACTCCGCCGCGACGGAGTCCACGCCATGCTGGTCTGCCCGGGCTACGTGAAGACCGGTTTTCAGGAGCACGTCCGCGGCGGACAGGTGCCGGCCGAGGTGCTGGAGAGCCGGCGCTACGCCATCACGGCCGGGGAATGCGCGGCGGCCATCCGCCGCGGAGTGGAGAGGGATGCCCGCACCGTCCTGACCCCGCGCGCCGGCTGGATACTGGTGGCGCTCGCCCGCCTGTTCCCTTCCCTGGTCCAAACCCAAATGGCGCGGATGAACGAGACCGCATGAACCTCAAGCTCAAACGCACGCCCGGCATCTACGTGGTGGGCTTCATGGCCTCCGGCAAGTCCACCATCGGCCGCCTTCTGGCCGGGCGTCTGGGCTGGAACTTCTTCGACACCGACGAGGAAATCGAGGGCGCTGAAAAAACGACCATCGCAGAGATCTTCGACACGCGCGGCGAGGCGGAATTCCGCCGCCTTGAAACCGGGGTCATCCGTCGCCATGTACGCTGGATCGAGCGCGGCCGCCCGGCGGTGCTGGCGCTGGGCGGCGGCGCGTTTGCGGGGCAGGCGAACCGCGACTTGCTGGAAAATAACGGCGTCACGGTGTGGCTGGACTGCCCCTTCGCGGTGGTCGAGCGCCGGGTGGCGCTGGCCTCGCACCGGCCGCTGGCGCGCGATCCCCGGCAGTTGGCGGCGCTGTACCATGCGCGGCGCGAGGTGTACCGCCTGGCGGACATATGCGTTCCCATTGAAAGCGACGATCCGGCCGGCGTGGTGGAAGCCATCCTGAGCCATCCTCTAATCCTATGAGCGATCCTATGAGCAATCGAATTCTGCGCAAGCATGCACACACCATTTTCCAGGCCGCGTTGTCGGCCGCGGACCCCGCCGGCGCCGTCGCGCGCCATCTGAAGCGCCGCGATTTCTCGCGTTTTCGCGACATCTACGTCGTCGGCGCGGGCAAGGCCGGGGCGTCCATGGCACAGGCCGCCGAGCGCGTGCTGGGCCGCCGCATTGCCGCCGGCCTCGTCAACGTCAAGTATGGTCACACGGTCAAGCTGCGCCGCATCGAGTTGAACGAGTGCGGCCATCCGGTCCCCGATGAGAACGGCGTGGCCGGCGCCGAGCGGATCGCGCAAATCGCGGCCGGGGCGGGGAAGGACGACCTGGTGATCTGCCTCATCTCCGGCGGAGCGTCGGCGCTGATGCCGCTGCCGGCCGAGGGCATCACCCTGGAGGAGAAACAGGCCACCACCCGGCTGCTGCTGGCATCGGGCGCCAATATCCACGAGATCAACGCCATCCGAAAGCACATCTCGCGCATCAAGGGAGGGCAACTGGCGCGGCTGGCGGCGCCGGCCCGGGTGGAATCGCTGATGCTCTCCGACGTGATCGGCGACAATCTCGACGTCATCGGCTCCGGACCCACCGCGCCGGATGCCTCTACCTTCGCTGGAGCGGTGGAACTCCTGGACCGGTACGGCATCCGCGAGCGCGTGCCCGCACCCGTCAGGGAACGTATCGAGGAGGGCGTGCGCGGCGCCGTCCCTGAGACGCCCAAGCCGGACGATCCGGTCTTTGCGCGCGTGCGCAACGCCATAGTGGGCAGCAACCGCCTGGCGCTGGCCGCGGCCGCGAGCTGCGCCCGTGCGCTGGGTTACCGGACGCTGGTGCTCTCGAGCGAGATCCAGGGCGAGGCCCGCGAGATCGCCCGCATGCACGCCGCCATCGCCTCCGAAATGGCGCGCACCGGGCACCCCATGAAGCCGCCCGCGTGTGTCATCACGGGCGGGGAAACCACGGTCACGCTGCGCGGCGACGGCTTGGGCGGCAGAGCCCAGGAATTCGCGCTGGCGGCCGCCATGGATATCGCCGGGCTCGACAACGTGGTGGTCTTCATCGCCGGCACCGATGGCTCCGACGGTCCCACCAACGCGGCGGGGGCGGTGGCCGATGGCCAGACGCTCAGCCGCAAGCCGGACGCGCGCCGCTATCTCGAGCGCAACGATTCCTACCATTACTTCGAATCGCTGGGCGATCTGGTCATCACCGGACCGACCCATACCAACGTGATGGACATTCACATCATCCTGGCGGGACTCGGGAAGTAAAGTTTCTTTAGTAAAGCCCTAAAGAGGTTCGCGAATACCGCCGATAACCTGGGTGTGTTGAGAAGGAATGGGACATGACCAAGCCTGAATCGAGGGCCGCCAGGCTCGCGCCGGAGACATACGGCACCCCATGGGCATTGCGGAACCTCCCGCCGTTTCCCGGAGTAGCGATCCAGGTGCTTCAGATCCTCTCCAGAGACGATGTGCACGTGAGCGAGATCGGCAAGCTCATTTCGGTCGAGCCGGTGTTTGCGGCCGATGTGCTGCAAGTTGCGAACTCCGCGCTTTATGGCCTGCGGTCCCGGGTAATGACGGTCTCCCACGCAGTGGTTGTGCTTGGCCTTGAGCGCGTGAAGGGGGTTACCCTGACCCGGGCGTTTGGAACCTACTTGATGCCGGTGTTGGGAGTCGAGGCCCTCCAGCGGTGCTGGCAAAACAGCCTGGCCGGAGCGCTGCTGGCGGAGAAACTGGCCCGTTCTTGTGGAATCAATCCGGACATTGCCTACACCGCCGCCCTGCTGCGCGACATCGGGCGGCTGGCGCTGCTGGTAAACTACCCAGGTCCCTACGCCAACATGCTGGCGGTGGCGCAGGAGAATGGTTACGACCTCATGGATGTCGAGCGCAACCTGTTTGATATCGACCACTGCCAGGCCGGCTGCTGGTTGATGGACAGCATGGCGTTGCCGGCGGAGCTGCGCGAAGTAGTAGCCGGTCACCACGCCCAGCCCGGTGATGAGCCCTTTGGGCTGGTGCGCCTGGTCCGTGTCGCCGATTTGATGTCGGACGCCTTGGGGTTCGGCATACTCGTGTCATCCACCGCGCCGGATTTCGCGGATGTGCTTCCCGAGCTGCCGGAAACGGCGCGCGCGCGCTTTCCATTCGACGCGGAGGAATTGAGAACGGAAATCGCGTCGAAAATCGAGATCCTGAGCCAGGGTCAGGATTTGTCACGGGCTAAACGTTAACAAGTGGCCACCAGCATCGCATAGCTGGCCGCCACGCCGCCCAGTCCGCCCAGCCCGGCCCACACCGTCACCCCGATGGCCGGCAAGCGTCTGCGGCTCTCAGCTATCAGCTTTCAGCTATCAGCTAACCCCGGCGCGGCTGAAAGCTGACCGCTGAAAGCTGATTGCTGAAAGCTTGCGTCACATCTCCATCTCGGTCTCTTTGAGGTTCTTGGGCGCCTTGGAGGGCTTCGGCGGCGGGGAAGGCTCGCTGGGTAGGGTTCCCTCTCTGCGCACGGAGACTGAGCCGTGGCCGGCGGTGAGGCGGATGGTGGGGCCGTCGCCCACCTTTCCCTTCAACGTGGCCGTGCGGCCCTCGACTTCCTTCTGGATCTGCGGCCCGAAATCGTTGACCGCTTCACCGCGCTCGGCGGTGGCCTGCAATTGAAAAGCCGCCTTCTCCGGCAGCACCAGGTCGATCCTGCCCGTCCCGGAATGTGCCTCGATGGCGTACAGAGGCAGGCGCGCGGGCTGCAATTCGATGTCCCCTCGCCGGGTCTCCAGCTCGAGCGACTGCGTGAACTGCTCGATGGTGATATCGCGCGACTCCGACACCAGCCGCACGGGTCCCACAATGTCCCGGGCGGTGAACGCGCCCATGTCCATGCTGATGCGTCCGGGCACCGCCTGCACCGTCAGCTCGGTCGAGCGCACGCCTTCGAATTCGAGCGGCTTGGCCAAATTCTTGAATTCCAGCGTCCCGGTGTATCCTCCGTGGATGATCACCTGCCCGGCGATGTTCTCCATCTCGATGTCCGAGCCGCGCCCTTGGACGTCGATCTTGCCCTTCACGTCCAGCGCGCGAATCAGGTCGCTGCGGCCCATTTCCAGCCGCGCGTTGCCGCCCACCCGTGCCAGCCGCACATCGCCGCGGTCGGCGGCCAGCTCGACATCCCCCGTAATGTCCGAGATCTCGTAATCGCCGGTGCGGCCGCGCGCCTCCACGGCCATGCCGCGCGGCACCGTCACTTCCAGGTCGTCGGAGATCCGCTGGTTGTCGGGTGCGCGATCCTGGCTGGTCCGCACCAGCAGGCGGTCGCCCTGGGGCACGATCTCAACGGGCGTGGTCTCGTTGGTGCGATCGGCATCGCTGTGGGCATACGCGCGGATCAGCTTGTGGCCGCTCACCGTCACCTCTTGCGCATCGCCGCCAGTGACCTTGATGTTGCCGCGCGGATTCTCGAAAACTACGCGGTTCATGCCCGTGGCTGGGCCGTGCGCCGAAACGGGATAGTCGTACTGCTCCCCGAGCCAGTCGGGGCCGAAGAAGTTCCACCGGATGCCGTGCTGGTGCGCCTCCCAGATTCCCGACCCGGCGATGCAGATCAGCACCACCAGCACCACTTCCCCGCCGGTGAAACCGTAGCTGTAACCTTCCCTGCTCCACACCAGGGCTTCAATCAGCCGCAGCAGCCCCCAGGCGATCAGCACGAACGGCCAGTAGGCTGCCAGCAGGTCGAAAACCGGCGCTTCCGGGTGCAGGTTCCTCCACAGGAACAGGGCCCCGATGAGCAATAGCAGCAGAGGACCGGTGAGCGAGCGCCGTCTCATACGGAGCCTCCCGGTGGGGCTTCGGGGGCCCCAGGCGTGGTTGCGGAGGCGCCCGGCGCGGTTGCGGGCCCGCCCGCATACGGACTCTTCGAGTAACCGCCGGGAGCCGGGTAGCTGTACGGAGGCGGCGGCATGTTCGGGGCGCCGGCTGGAGGGGCTGGTTGCATTCCGCGGCGCAGCAGGCTCAGCAGCCCGAACACGATCAGGATCACCGGCCAAGTCCTATCGAAGCCGTACTCGGTAAAGTTGTTCAGCGCGAACAGCACGCCTATGGTGATCAGCGTGATTGGCCCGCGGATGGCGCGGATGGTCGAACCGCTATTGCCTTTCATGGCGCGCCTCCTTTCCCGCGAAGCGGCTGAACAGCAGGTAAACTCCCGCCACGATCAGCAGCACCGGCCAGTAGCGCACCACGTACTCGAAGTCCAGCAGGTCGAGAGTATGCAACAGGAGCAAGACTCCCAGGATGATGAGCGCGGCCCCTGCCACCGGGACTTGATTCGGCCGGCCCCGCAGGTCCACCAGGCTGGAGTATTCATCCACCGGTTCGCCTCTCCGGCGCTTGAGCGCGGTGTGATATGCTTCGAACGCCATGTAGGCCCACCAGGCCAGCACCAGCATGACGAAAACCGGTTCCAGGCCGCTGGCCGCGCGCGAATTGGCAATGCTCATCAGAATGCCCCATACCACGGCGTGGACCAGTCCCTTGGCGTACTGGCCGTTGTAGATGGCGCCGACTCCCGGGATCATGCCCAGGAAGAGAGCCAGGCCGGGTGAGACGTCCGGGTAGACAGAGCCCGGCGGCGGGACGGCGGCAGGTGCGGGCCCGGCTGGCTCCCCGGCCGGGGCGGGCGCATGTTCCGCGCAAAAAACGGTTCCGTAGGCGTCGCGGCGGCATGCATCGCATATCGGCTTGCCGCACGTGCGGCAATATGCCGTGGCCGGGACCTCAGTGTGATTCTGGCAATTCATAAAATACCCCTTAAAGCGATCCTCCCGAGGGATTCGAAGCTGGCCCTCCGCCGGTCGCGGCGCCCCGTGAATCCGGAGTGGCTTTGACTGGCAGCTTGTGCTCGTCCGTTTTCCGTTCGGGAGCTTCGGGAACGGGAGTGGACCGCTGATCTTCGCCCTGCTGCTGCCATTCCCGCAGGGTGGTTTGAATCTGGTAAACAAACTTCAGGTTGTCGTAAAACTTTACTGTGCGCCCCCAGGCGCGGTCGGCGCGGTCTTCGAGACCCGCCCACACCCTGGCGGGCTCCAGGTCCGACATTTGCAATTGCCGCACGGGCGCCACAAACCGCGCCAGCAGCGACAGCGAAAGAATGGTCATCGCCATGCCCATGGCGAACCGCGGTTGCAAAATCGGGCTGAGAATTCCAGCCATCCATCTTCGCGCGCCCCGCGGCCGGATGCGGTCCTTGCTCCACGGCGCATCGAACAGAATGCGGGTGATCAGCTCCGGCGGAGGTTCGACATCGGCGGCGCGCTCCATGAACGCGACCGCGGCGGCGGAGTCCCGCGCCAGTTCGGCGCATGCCGGGCACTGGGCGAGATGGCGCTCCACCGCGGACTTCCGCTCCGCGGCGAGCGTGCCGTCCAGGTAATCGCAGATCAGGATTTCAACGTCTGCGCAATTCATACCACCAGCTTCTGCCTTCGCAGCAGCCGGGCCAATTCGGCCCGGCCCCGACTGATTCGCGATTTCACCGTGCCTTCGGGAATCCCCAGCACTTGGGCGATCTCGCGGTATTCCATCTCCTGCAAGTCGCGCAGGATTACCGCCTCCCGCAAATCCGGCGAGAGCTTCTGCAGCGCCGCTTGCAGGATCTCACTGGCCTCCCGGCCGGCTACCGCGTGGTCCGGACGGTCCCCGGCCGTGGCGCCCTTCTCCTCCAGAACGGTGAGCTGTTCCTCGATCGGATCCGTCACGCGCTCCTGACGAGTGCGGCGATAATGATCGATCAAAAGGTTACGCGCCACCCTCGCCAGCCAGGTACCGAATGAACCCTCCGCGGAGCGAAAAGTCTTGAGCGTCCGGAACACCCGGAGAAACACTTCCTGAGTCAGGTCCTGCGCTTCCGCGCCGCTGCCGGTGAAGCGGTAGCACAGTCCGTAGACCTGCCGGGTGTGCTGCCGCAGCAGGTCCTCCCAGGCGGCTTCGTCGCCGCTCAGGCATCTCGAAACGAGGCTGTGTACCGGGTCCAAGCTCCGTTCTACCAGATTGTGGCCCCCGTGAATACCCACCACGCGATTCAAAACGTGGCCGCCGGCTGCGCGGTTTCCGAAAACTCCGAACGCTAGCGTGGAGGTAGCCATGGCACTCGTTCTTCCATATGGAGAAACGAGGCTTTATCATGATAGGTTCAATTTTTCCGGCACGCCAGCCCTTTTGAGGCGGTTCCGGGGGAGGAAGACCGATTCGCCGTCATACCTGGAAATGGGTGGCCGGCGCCGTCGTCGCCGGCGCCCTCGCAGTGTGGCTCCTCGGAGCGCGGTCGCCGCTCCGGGGATTCGATTGGAGCCTGGCGGCCGCCGCCATGGAGCGGATTCGCTGGCCGTGGCTGCTGCTTTCTCTCGTCATGGCCGGCGCCAGCTACTATGGCCGCGCGTTGCGCTGGGCGGTTTTTCTCAAGCCCCTGAAGGCCCGCCCTTCTATCCGCAACCTGCTCTCGGCCACCGTGATCGGGTTCGCCGCCATCACCCTGTTTGGGCGCCCCGGTGAACTGGTGCGGCCCTATCTGATCGCCGTCAAGGAGCGGGTGCCCGTGAGTTCCCAGTTCGCGGCATGGCTCCTGGAGCGCATCTTCGACCTGCTGATGGCTTTGCTGATTTTCGGCTTCGCGCTGACGCGCGCGCACGCCTCGGGCGCTCATGTGGGGCCAAGGCTGGCCGGGGTCCTGGCGGTCGGGGGCAGGTTTGGCGCGTTCACCGCAGTGGCCTTGCTGGTGGTTCTGTTGTCGTTGCGCCACTTTGCCGAGCCCATGCGGCGCCGCTTCGTCGCCGGGCTGCGCTTTCTCCCCGAGGCGCGCTTTCTGAAGCTGGAGAAGCTCGTGAACGCCTTCGTGCAAGGCGTGGAATCGACGCAGAGCGACGGCGCATTGCTGCTGATTCTCATGTACTCGGTGTTAGAATGGGCGCTGATCGCGGCTTGCTACGAGTGCCTGGCCCGGTCCTTTTTCGGCGCAAGTCTTAGCTTTGTAGATGTTCTGGTGTTGCTGGGGTTTGTGGCGTTTGGAACGGTCATCCAGATACCCGGGATCGGCGGCGGCATGCAGATCGTTTTGATCGTGGTCCTGACGGAACTGTTTGCGGTGCGACTCGAAGTGGCCACTGCGTTCGCCATGCTAGTCTGGATTATTACGTTTGTAGCAATTGTGCCTGTAGGCTTGGGCCTGGCCCTCAAAGAGGGGTTGGATTGGCGCAGCCTGCGACGGCTCGGCCGGGAGACGTCGGCATGAAATGTCCATTCTGCAATCACATGCACGATAAGGTGGTGGATTCCCGCGAGAGCAAAGAGGGGGAAGCCATTCGCCGCCGCCGGGAATGCCTGAAGTGCGAGCGCCGGTTCACGACTTACGAACGCATCGACGAAGTTCCCTACATGGTCATAAAGAAGGACGGGCGGCGCGAGAAGTTCGACCGCCAAAAAGTGCTGGCGGGCCTTCTGAAAGCCTGTGAAAAGCGCCCGGTGGGCATGGCCAAGCTTTCCGAATTGGTCAACCAGGTGGAATCCATGGTGAGCGAGTCACCTGATCGTGAGATATCAACTACAGAAATAGGAGAATTTCTGGTGGACAACCTCCGGGAGATCGACAAGATCGCCTATGTACGATTCGCCTCGGTATACCGGGATTTTCAGGATGAGCAGGCCTTCTTCAACGAGCTTAAGAACCTGATGCGGCAGAAGTTGCCGTAGCGCCGGGCCCAGAGGGCACCCCCCCATGCCGCCGGTGTTCTCCCGGCCCGGACAACCCCACCGGCGACAAGATCGCTGGCGCTGCAAACTTCCTGTAACCTAAACAGTTTTAAGACATCTTTAAAAATAGAGCTTAACTTTGTTGGGGAATGATGATATCATCAGATGAAAGTCAAACCCCGAATGCCGCCGATCTCCTC
>Ga0326728_10021492_pt1 | contig 12127 bp, 6 predicted proteins | sample MB3enrmetagenome_FD_207602 | JGI IMG/M metagenome (GOLD analysis project Ga0326728, IMG submission 207602) | Lab enriched peat soil microbial communities from McLean, Ithaca, NY, United States - MB31MN | ecosystem: Environmental > Terrestrial > Soil > Wetlands > Peat | place: USA: New York...
TGCCGGCTTCACCGCATGCCGCCAGTGCTTCCGCGGGGCGCCCGGACATGTCGAAAGCATCGGCGGCGGTAACCAATGCCTGCGTTGCGAGATCGTCTCGATGGGCCCTGTCGAAAGCCTGGGCTGCTTTTTCGGCTTCCTGCACGGCGGCTGGAAATTGCCCGTTGGCAATCGCCAGTTCGGCGCGCGAAAGCGCGATCGCGCCCATACTTTCAGACCCCGTTCCGTCGCCGGCTTCGGCCAGATCCTTCCCTGCTTCCGCGAGTTTTCCCTCCGCCGTGTAGATGGAACTCCTTTGCGCCAGCCCCGCGGTCACCACTACTGGCTCGCCGGTCTGGCGCAACTCGGCCACACCGCGGTCGGCGAGTTGTTGAGCGCGATCCAGTTGGCCGTCGAAGCGTGCCAGGTCCGCCTGGAGCAGCAACATAACGCCGGAGTCCTCATGCGCGCCGGCCTGCTGTACGGTCGTCTCTTCCAACTGCAGGAGTTTTTCGGCGTCCTTCAGACTGCCCATCGTCAAGTAAAGTTCCGCCAGTTCGTTGCGGATCTCGTTGGGATTGAAGCCGACCTGCAGTTTCAAAGAAATCGCTTCCTGGAAATTCCGCTCGGCCTGCGGCCAGTTCCGATTGACCTTTTCGACCACCCCATAACCGGTCAGAAGATTGGCGAGTTCCGCGTTGTTGCCGAGCTCCCGTGCAATTGCGACCCCATGAGCATACGCGTCTTGCGCCGCTTGAAAGTCACAAGTGTAATAGAGGTAGTTTCCGCGGATGCGCCACGCCTTGCTGACGCAACTGCGATCGCCGATGGCCTCGCAAATCTTACGGGCCTCATCCTGCACCGGGAGGCCACCAAGGTCGCCCATGCTCTGCATGGCTCCGCCCTCGAGCAGCCGGGCCGTGGCGTACAAATAACGCGCGCCGCGAGCCTTGGCTTCCTCCGCAGCGGAGTGAGCCAGTGTCCGTGTGCGGGGGAAGTCGTTCAGCGTGCCGACGGCGCGAGCTTCGGCCAGATCGATTCGCGGATCGTTGCCGGCCGGTTTCGGAAGGCGGCGTAATTGGTTCAAAGTGGCCGAGGCCTCCGCGACACGCTGCGCTTGCCATTGCGTCGACGCTAGGTTGAGTCCGTCGTTCAAGCTGTCGGGGAATAGCTTGAAAATCGTCTTGTATATATCGATGGCACGGCCCCAGTCTTTGATGCTGGCCCGGTATCGCCCCTCCAGCCCGAGCTGATCCAAACGATCGAGCGTTCCCGCCAGCTCGTAGGCGCGTTTGTCTTCCTCGTTGGCGCGGATTCCGTAGCCGAGGGCCGTCCAGGTTTCCGCCAGCGCGGAGTGGATGAGCGCGTTCTGCGGGTCGGCGGCGATGGCGGCCTCCAGATGTTGCCGCGCGGCCAGCGGATCGCCCTGGCGCAGACTCGCCAGCCCTTCCGAATACTCGCGCATGCCGCTGGCCGCCGGCCATTTGGACGTTGGAGCAGCCTCGTTCTTCAATCCCAATTGCGACCGCAGACCATGGCCCAAACGGGAGGTGAGATCGAGCAGATCGGCCGCCGATCCCTCTTCGATCACGGTGCCGATTCGCTCGCCCGTGCGCGTCTGAATTGCCCCGAGATCGACGCGGATGCGGCATTCGGGACACGTCCCGGTCACGATATAGGTGCCCAGGATGACCGTGTCGGCTCCCAGACCGGTACTGGCGGAACGAAGGACCGCGGTTTGCGATTCATTGTCGATCGCCCCACCGGCATCCGCTCGCCATCGGGCGACGTCTGCCGGAGGAACGGTGCGCAGCTTGTTCCCGGCGGCGAGTTCGGAAGTGAGCATCTCCGACAGGGCGGTTTGCAGCCACGCTTCCGTGGAATTCTTGGATAAGTTGCGGATGTGTAAAACAGCGATGGACGGGCGCGTGGCGGTCAGCACGGAAACCTGATGGAAGCGGATCCACAAGGCCAGAACCGCGGCCACCAGGAGTAGTCCGCTAATCGCCACCGGTAGGTTGGGCATCCGGCTGCGAGGAGGCGCTGAACCATTGGAGGGTGCGGCGGTTTCTTCCAGGACATACGATACCGGCGCGACGAAACGGTAGCCGCGGCTCGGATCGGTGACGATGTAGCGGTTTTCGCCCCGCTTTTCCCCCAAAGCTTTGCGCAGCGCCGAGATGCTCTGCGTCAGGTTGTTCTCTTCCACCGCGGCGCCGTTCCAGACCTGTTCGAAGAGCTCTTCCTTAGTCACGGTTTGCCCCGCGCGGGCGACCAGCAGGAGGAGCGTACCGAGCGGCTTGGGGGTCAGGGGAATGCGCGTACCGCCACGGAGGAGCACCCGCTGCCTGGGCAGGAGTTCAAAATCGTCGAAGCGATATTTCTCCACCGGGTCGGCAGGCACTGAGGGAACTCCCTGAAAACACTCACATTCAGAAAAATTCAGAACGTCCTAAGGACTTCTTAGACAGTCCTGAGGCAAAAAATCAGTATACGTAAACCCGGCCTTCGTCGGGGTGGAGGGGTCGATGACAAATCCGGAACAACCCCATCGCGGTGGTCGGCTTGGGGGAGACATGATGTCGCTGAGAATATGCTTGCGATTGCTGGTAGTGCCGACGCTACTGGCTCTGAGCGTTTCGTTTGCCGCCGCGCAGTGTCACCCCACTTCAAAACTAGTTCCGAATCCCCAAGCTCCACTGCATCCCTTCATCATTGTCACGTTAAAGGTCCCGGGGGTGACGTTCAATGACTTCGGGACCGAAGTCCGCGTCGTCAAGACCTATAAGTTTACAAAGATCAGCAACCTGTTAGTCTATATCACACTCGACGGTCTGCCCTATACGGACAATATTCTCGATAACCCATACGGCATGTACGATGACGATAAGGCTACGGACATCTACAACTCCCTTTGCATACCGGGTTGGGTGAGTAACCCGGGTATCCAAGCAAAGGCTCGCCCACGTTCCAGCCCGTCGGCGACCGAGGGTGTCTCCGGCGAATACGCCGGTCCGGTGGCAGTGGCGGACTTCAATGGCGATGGGATCCCGGATAGCGCCGTTATCGGCTCCACCGGGTTTACAGTGAACATATTTGGTGCCAACGGCCAACCCACCTCGACCAGCCTCTACCCTGTCGCCAACATCGGCGCCAGTATCGTGGCCGCCGATTTCAACGGAGATGGCAACACCGATCTGGCAGTGATCTCCGATCCGGAGTCCGGAGGCGGAAGCGTGCTGGTGTATCTCGGCCACGGCGACGGCACGTTCGGGACCGGCGCCAGTTTTCCCGCCGGCGCTTTCCCGTTTTATCTGACCGCCGGCGACTTCAACGGCGACGGCAAAACCGACCTGGCCGTCTCGGTACTAGCTTCGCAAGTCAACGCGCCTGGGACGGTAGACGTGCTGATCGGCAAAGGCGACGGCACCTTCGCCGCCGCCGTCCCTTACACCGTGGGACCGGCGCCGGCCACTATCGTCACCGCCGATTTCACCGGCGACGGAATCCCCGATATCGTCGTGCTCGATGCCGAAAGCGGCATTACCAACAAAGTCTGGGTGCTACCCGGCAAGGGTGACGGCACATTTCTCGCTCCGGTCACTACCCCGACGGGCACAAACTCAGGCAACCTTCAATACGCCGATTTCGACCACGACGGCAATCTCGACCTCCTCATCGCGGATCAGCTTTCGAGCACCATGGTGCTGATGTCCGGCAAGGGCGGCGGCGCTTTCCAGGCCCCGCAGCGATATCTCTCCACCGCCTATAGCGGCTCGCTCGGCATTATTCCGCTGGGCGATGGAACCACGGCGATCCTGGCGCCCGATAACGCCAACGGCCAGATGGACGTCGATTTCGCCGGCAGTACGGGTGTGATGGGGAGTCCTGCCGTGCATACCGCCGGCGCGTCGCCCGCCGGTGTTTCCGCGGGCGATGTGAATGGCGACAAATTGCCCGACATCGTCTTCACGGATTCGGAAACCAACCACCTATACGTGGAAATATCGAACGCCCAGGGGACATTTACGACTCCCGCGGCCTACCCGCTGCCCGCCACGCCGGGGCCGCTGGCGATGGCCGATCTCAATAAGGACGGGTATGCCGACGCCATCGTCGCCACCAACTCCGGTGTGGCCGTCCTACTAGGCTCTGCAAGCGGTTCAATGAGCGCGGCGCGCACTTTCGCCAGCGGTACAAGCTTCAATTCGGTGACCGCCGCGGACTTCAATAGCGACGGCAAGCCGGACGTCGCGTCGGCCGCCGGCAGTGGAACGGTATCGGTTTTCCTGGGCAACGGCGATGGCACTCTGCAATCGCCCAGACAGATTTCCTTCGCTTCCGGGCTGATGCCGCTCGGCACCTCCTCGGCCGACGTGAACGGCGACGGGAAGGCCGACCTGATCGTCGCGCTGAGCCCCGGCGATCCGACGCAGAACGGCAGCATCGCGGTCCTGCTGGGCAACGGCGACGGCACGTTTCAGAATCCGGCATACATTCAACTGCCGGCGCCGTTAGTGCAGCAGGGTGTCGGCAGCGCCACCGTGGCGGCGCTGGCCCTGAGCGATGTCAACAACGATTCGAAGCCCGATATCGTGGTCGCTTTGAACAGCAGTCCGCACCAGGTCGCCGTCCTGCTGGGGCAAGGCAACGGAACGTTTGGCGCGCCGATCCTGACCGATACCAATACCTCGCCGCCGCAAATCGCTGTCTCGGACCTGAACGGCGATGGCAAACCCGACCTGATCCTCGGCGACTGCTGCGGGCTGAGCGAGGCTAGTTTTCTCGCCGGCAACGGAGACGGCACGTTCCAGCCCGAACTTCAGTTTCCATCCGGCCCTAATCCGCTCGGCGTGGCGGTGGCCGATTTCTATGGAGACGGAACGCTTGACCTGGCAATCGTCGGTCAAATCCAGTCGCCCGACCAGGGGACGCTTACCGTTGTGTATGGTGCCTTTGCACCGGCCGCGGCGGCGACCGCTACCGCGACGGTGATCTCGGCGGCCAACGCCAACGCCGCGGCGATTGCGCCGGGATCGCTCGCCAGCGCGTTCGGCGCCGACCTCGCTACCAGTACCCCAGGCTCCACTTCGTTACCTCTACCGGTGACCGATCAGGGAACTTCGGTGTCGATCTTGGATGCGGCGGGAAAAACGACTGCCGCGCCGCTAGTGTACGTCTCGCCGAAGCAGGTCAATTTTTATGTGCCGACAGGTATTGCCACCGGATCGGCCACGGTGACCATTACCAGCGGCGATGGCACGCAATCCGCCGCCACGGTGCAAATTGCGGCAGTGGCTCCCGGTGTGTTTGAGCTGAATAGCGCTGGCCTCGCCGCGGCCGATGTCTATCTTTATTCGGGCGGCACTGCCACGTTGGAGAATGTCTACAGCGTGAACAGTGCCGGAGCTTTGGTGGCGAATCCCATCAGCCTCGGCTCCGGAACGGATCAGGCGTATCTGGTTCTCTACGGCACGGGCTTCGAAGCCGCCGGAACAACCGGTGTCATGGTGACGGTGGACGGCGTCGCCGCCAGTGTCGCCTATGCCGGTCCGCAGGGAACGTTTACCGGCCTCGATCAGGCCAACGTGCTGCTGCCGGCATCGCTGGCCGGGAAAGGCAGTGTCACCGTACAACTCATGGCCAATGGGATTGCAGCCAATCCAGTCAATATCACGATCCAGTAGAACCGAGAAGGAGAGCAAATGACTTTCGTGCGCATCGCCGCGATGGTATTCCTGGCCGGCAACGCGGCTGCCCAGCGAATACCCGGATGGGAGGACAGATGGGGTTCCCCCCAGCGGGCGCTCCAGGGCTGCGATCCGCAAGTGGTGCGCCAGTTCTGGCAAGAGAACGCGGCACTTCTGAAGAACCCGAACGACGAAGACGCTCTGGTGAATCGGGCGGTCTACGCCGAAAGGCTGGCGCGGAAGAGTCACTACGACATGTTCTGGACGTGGCTCGCAGCCAAGGACCTGGAGAAAGCGATCCGTCTCGATCCCAGGGATTTCGCCGCCTGGCACAATTATGGCGACGTCAATTACGACGCTGGGGACGACTGGATGAATCACAACCACTCCAACGCAATGCGGGCGCTGGACGCGTTCAACCACGCCATCGCGCTCAATCCGCGATCGCCGCGGAGCTACCTGGGGCGCGGGTGGGTGTATTACACGTTGAGCGATCAGGCGCACGCCAATGCCGATTTCCAAAAAGCACTGCAGCTCGATCCCTCTTTGCGGGCCGATATGCTGAAGGAAATCGGCAACATCGACGAGCGCCACCGCCAGGAAGACGCGGCGCGAGGAACGGTGCGGAGGATGGCCAGCTATTTCGTGGAGAAGAACGCTCAGACCCAGGAGCAATGTGAAAAGTACATCTGCTATTGGAAACAGGGAGAGTGCCGTTGTTCCAACGCCTTGAATCCCGGGCAGCAGTGAGCCAAGGGGTGTGAGCGCTCGTTGCCCATGCGATCGCCATGGCTAGTAACGGGTATCCAGCCGGACCGTCACCATGTCGCCTTCTTCTTTGCCGATTTTCTGGCGCAGATCGGATTTAACGGGCAGTTTGTGAGTGCCGTCACCCAGCGCCATGAAAGAGCTGCGGAACGGGTGGCCATCGATGGTACCGCTCACCTTGACGAGGCCCTTGGTGCCGAAGAAAGCGGCGGAATCGGGCATCACCACGTAAGTCCAGCCGCCCTTGGCGGGCGATTTCCGGAGTTTGGCTTGGAATTGCTTGTTTAGTGGTTCCACGAGATTAGAACTTGAAGGTCGGAGGCTTGGGCGGCGTGGGCATGGCCGGTGCGGCAGGCGCTGCCGGCGCGGCGGGCATTGCGGGCGCCGCCGGAATCTTCGGGGCCGCGGGCATGGCTGGCGCGGCCGGTACGGCTGGCGCCCCAGGTATCTTCGGCGCCCAGGGGATGGCTGGCGGCGCGGGCATCCCCGGCGGAGGCGGCGCGGAAGGCAAACCGACCTGCGTGTAGTTGGGAGGAACCTGGAACGCCGTCGGCGAGGGCTCGCCCGCCACGGTATTCTTGCAGTGGCACATCTGCTGGCCAAAGCTGCCGGTGATCCGGCTCAGCACCGGCATCTGCAGTTTGGTGCTGACCCATGTCTCGGCAACCATCGGCACTTGCGGCGGCTTCGGTATCGCCGGGACGGCCGGTGCGCCAGGTACGGCAGGTGCGCCCGGCTTGCCGGGAACCTGCGGTGGCGCCGGCGGCTTGGGCGCGGCGAGAGGAGGCAGCGTGATTTGCTTGCCCTGCACCTCGATGCCCTGCACCATCTTGACACCCAGATCTTTTACCTGCATGGCCGGCTGGGCGGGCGGAGTCATACTCGGCATCCCCGGAACGCCGGGGGGAGTAACTTGCGGGGGCGTCATGCCGGGCGGCGTGGGAATCGCGCGCACTTGCTGCTTGGCATGATCGAGCAAAAGTGTCACGCCGGTGGCTGGGTTGGTGATCACCGACGTGGCGCCATAATCGACGCGCATCTGTCCGCTGGCCGACCGCGCCATGGAATAGGCCACCTGCGAGGGAGCACTCCCGGGCGCCGCCAATTGCAGGGTGCTGGTGCATTGCGTACTGGCGGCGGGCAGTGAAGGCGGTTTGGGCGGCGTCACAGCCTTTCCAGAATATCATGGGCCTGCATAACATCATGGGCTTGCATGACATCATGGGCTTGCACGGAGCACGGGGTCACGAAATACTACCTGCCTGTTTCCCGCGGCGCGCGTAACCGACTTTCACAATGTGCCCGATGATCACGCCCGGCGTGCCTCCCATCCCGCACGTAGCGGACCCATTCTGCCTCCCTGCGAAGTTACCGTCTCACGGAAGGACTGCCGCAGGCGCGCGTTACCGGCATGGCGTTGTGCGCCGGCCCTCCCGATACGATCGCGATGGGCTCGATGACGTGTTTCGTTGGCGGCCTGCCGGCAGCACGCATTATGGACCCCGAGATGCACGGCGGCATGATCGTGCGGGGGGAATTCACGGTCTTAATTGGCGGGTAAGGGCTATCTGCATAGCGCAGGCTCGGGCCCGGGCTGTTGCCCCGCTGGGCAGGCTAAAGCTTACCCCACATCGATTTTGTGGGATAAGCTTCAGCTGGTCCAAGCGAGCGGAGCTCGCTCAGGGTCGCGGCTCGGTGCCGGCACATTGCGTTTCCGAGGCGCGTAAGGGTCGAGGTCCCTGTGCCGCCGTTGCGTACCGGTGGCGTGCATGCCAACATAGATAGAGCTCAGGAGCCCCATCGCGGTGCGAGAAAATCAGCCCGGCACCGATCAACTGTTCCCTCTCGTCTACGACGAACTGAAGCGGCTGGCCCGGCGCTATCTGCGGCGGGAACGGTCGTCGCACACGCTCCAGCCCACCGCCCTGGTGAACGAGGCGTACATCCACCTTTCTTCGCTCCGATCGACGCAATGGCAGAGCCGCAGCCACTTCATGGGGGTGGCCGCGCTGGCCATGCGGCGCGTGCTGACCGATTATGCGCGCGACCGCCGGACCGCCAAGCGCGGCGCGGGAAAGATCATGGTCCCGCTCGATGAATCGCCCGCCGCGGCCGACCCGGCGGTGTGGGATTACGACGATCTCGACGTGGCGCTTTCGAAACTCGAGACCGAAGCGCCGGCCTTGTGCCGCATCGTGGAATTGCGCTTTTTCGGCGGGCTTTCGATTGAGGAAACCGCCGAATTCCTGGAGGTCTCGCCGGCCACCGTGAAGCGGCAATGGGTGCTGGCGAGAGCCTGGCTGTTTCGCGAAATGGCCGAGCCGCGCAAATTACCATGAGCACGAACTGGGACCGCCTGGAGGATATTTTCGCCCAGGCGATCGAGCTCAATGCGGCGGAAAGGCCGGCATTCCTCGATCGCAAGTGCGCCGGCGCGCCCCAGCTGCGAGAAGAACTGGAGTCGTTGCTGCGGGCGCATGACGAAGCGGAGACTTCGTTTCAAACCCGAAGCTCGGTGGTGCGCGACATTCTCGGTGCTCTCGGCAGCAGCTTGCTCACGGGCCGGAACCTGGGTGCTTACCGGATGGGTCCCATCATCGGCGAAGGCGGTATGGGCATTGTCTACCATGCAGTGGACTCGCGCAACGACACCCCGGCGGCCGTGAAAGTACTGCCGCAGGAACTCAGCCTGGACAGCCCGTGGCGCAAACGATTTTCGCGCGAGGTGCGCGCCACCGCGGCTATCGATCACCCCAATGTAGTGCGCATTCTCGACTGCGGCGAAGACTCCGGATGTCTGTTCCTGGCGATGGAACTGATTCCCGGCGAAAGCCTGCGCGTCCTGGTTTCGCGCGCGGCGCTCCCTTTGCAGAAGGTGCTGGATTACGGAATCCAGATCGCCGCGGCGCTCGCGGCGGCGCACACCGCGGGCGTGATCCACCACGATTTGAAGCCCGGCAACATCATGGTGACGCCCGCAGGAACGGTCAAAGTGGTGGACTTCGGGCTCTCGCGCTTTGAGGACGATTCCGGCGCCGATTCGTCGCGATCGCGCCTCTCGCAGGTGGGAACGCCGGCCGGCACGATCGATTATTTATCGCCCGAGCAGGCCGGCGGACGGCGGGTGGATGCCCGCTCGGATCTGTTTGCCATGGGCTCCGTGCTCTACGAGATGCTGAGCGGACGGCGCGCGTTTCACCGGTCCACCAATCTGGAAACGGCGGCGGCCATCCTGCGCGACCGGCCGGAGCCGCTGCCCGATTCGGTGCCGGCTCCGGTGGCGCGCCTGGTGACGCGATGTCTGGCCAAAGATGCGGCACGCCGTGTGCAGTCGGCCACTGAGTTGCGTGGCGCGCTGGAGGAACTGCGCGAAAAACTGCGGCGCGGCAGATTGAAGCCGCAGCGTTTCCGGCGCGCCCGGCGCATTGCGGCTTGGGCCGTCCCGGTGGTGGTGTTGGCCGCGGCGCTGATAGTCGGCATGCCGGCGAGGCGGAATTCGGCGCTTCACCCGCTCCGCTTCGAGCAGCTCACCAACGATCCGCATGTGACCATGGAACCCGCGCTTTCCTGGGATGGACGTTGGCTGGCCTACGCCTCCGACCGCGCCGAAGACGGCAATGTCGACATCTGGATCCAGCCGACGGGACAAGGCAGTGCGCGCCGGCTTACGAAAGATTCCGCGGTGGACCATCAGCCGGCGCTTTCGCCGGATGGCAGCCTGCTGGCGTTTCGCTCCGAGCGCGAACCGGCCGGCATTTACAGCATGTCCGCGGCGGGCGGAGAGGAGCGTCTGCTGGCGCCGGGTGGGCGCCAACCGCGATTCTCTCCCAACGGCCGATGGATCGCTTATTGGACGGGGCCGGAAGTGAGCGGCGACGCACTGGCGGTGATTCATTCCGCGATCTTCGTCATTCCGGCGGCGGGTGGAAAGCCGCGGCGCCTGGCGGATGAATTCAGCGATGCCGGCCATCCGGTATGGTCGCCCGACTCCGCCGGCGTGCTGTTCGCCGGACATCGCCATGCCGGCGATCCCGCCTATTCTTTTTGGATGGCGTCGCTTGACGGCGCGGCTCCGCGTTTGAAAGCGCGCTGGCTGGGAGAAATAGGAAACTCCTATGGTCCGCCGGAGCCATTTGCCTGGCCGGAAGAGGATCTGGTATTGCTGCGGTGGTTCCCGGCCTTCTCGCCTCATTCCGTCACTCATATCTGGAGCACCAAGTTTCCCAAGCGGCCGCAAAGCGAACCGCCCGCGCCGGAACAAGTGACGTCCGGACGGGTGCCTTACTCCTGGTGCACCGTCGACCGCACGGGCAGGATCGTGGTGGCCAGCGGCGCGGTACGGTCGGCCATATGGTCGTTGCCGGCGGACACCGATACCGCTGCCATACACGGCGCCATGACGCCTCTGGTCGTGGAAGGAGAGCGGCAGCTGGTGATGTCGGTGACCGGGGATGGCAAACAGCTCCTCTTCAGCGCCGTCGACAGGCGCGGCGCGAGCCGCTACATCCTGCGTCATCTGGATTCGGGGGAAGAAGCGGTTTTGGGATCGGGGTCGGCGCTCAACTCTGTTTTGATGACACGGGATGGCCGATGGGTGGCAGCGGAGGGATCGGCCGACAATGCAAGCGTCGACCCATCGCATTTTTTGAGTTTGCCGCCGAAACTGGGAGTCCGCGCCTTCCCGCTTCGGCTCACTCACTGGGATGTTTCGCGGGATGGCACGCAAGCGTTAGCGGCCGGGGTAGCGCTACCGCGCGCGGTCGTCCTCGAGACACCGCGTCCGGAGGCCTCGACAGTCTTGCTGCAACATCCCTCGTTAAACCTGTACCTCGCGAACTTCTCTTTCGATGACCGCTGGATTCTGTTCACGGCGGAAAACGGGCTGGACGCGCCGCACCTGTTTGCGGTACCGTTCCGGCCGCCTTACCCGATCGCGATTTCCCAATGGGTCGACTTGGGGGAAGGAGCTTTCGGCCAGTGGGCGCCTTCGGGGAATCGCATTTACTTTCTGCGCGATCACCAGGGCTCGCGATGCCTGTATACGCTGGCGCTGGATCCGGCCAGCAAGCGGCCGGTGGGAGAGGCCGCGCCGGTGCTGCATTTCCATTCAGCATGGCGTTCCCCGCTGCAGCTCGAGCCGGGTTCCTTCCGGCTGCTGGTGGCGCGGGACAAGCTGGTGTTTTCCTTGGGCGAGACGCAATCGAACCTGTGGCTCTCGGAACGGTAGACTGGTCCCTATGAACTCGCTCCAACTCCTCCTGCGGGGGGCCGTCGCCGGAGTGGCAATTTCGGCCCCCGTAGGACCGGTCAACGTCCTCTGTGTTTCGCGCACGCTCACTCAGGGGCGATGGGCCGGTATCGTCTCGGGAGTTGGAGCGGCGTTCGCGGACACGCTTTACGGCTCGATCGCCGGATTCAGTATCAGCTTGATTATTTCGTGGCTGCTGCGCGAGCTGTTTTGGATCCGGCTGATCGGCGGCGTGCTGCTGATTGCCATCGGCGCGATTTATTACTTCCAACGGCCGAAAACGCTGAAGGAAGCCTCGCAAAACTCTTCGAGGCGATCAGATGTTGCGTCGACGTTCCTGTTGACGCTGACCAATCCGACCACCGTCCTGTCGTTCCTCGCGGTGCTTGCCATATTGGGATTGGGCGACCGCCGGCACTGGACCCTGACACTCTTTCTGGTA
>Ga0326728_10021493_pt1 | contig 12126 bp, 11 predicted proteins | sample MB3enrmetagenome_FD_207602 | JGI IMG/M metagenome (GOLD analysis project Ga0326728, IMG submission 207602) | Lab enriched peat soil microbial communities from McLean, Ithaca, NY, United States - MB31MN | ecosystem: Environmental > Terrestrial > Soil > Wetlands > Peat | place: USA: New York...
GAGGGGCTGGCGCTCATCAACGGCACCACGGTCATGACCGCGGTGGCGTCGCTCCTGTGGATCGACGCGTTCCGCGTGCTGCGCGCGCTGCTGGGCGCGGTGGCGCTTTCCGTGGAAGCCATGCAAGCGCCCGACCTGCCTTTCGAGCCGTGGGTGCACCAGCAGAAAGGCCACCCCGGCCAGATTGCCGTGGCCGCCTACCTGCGCGCCATGCTGGAAGGTTCCGCCTACACCCAGCCTTCCGGCGGCCAGAGCTGCTACTCGCTGCGCTGCGCGCCGCAGGGGCTCGGCCAGGTGTGGGAGGCGCTCGAGGATGGGCGCGCGGTCGTCGAGCGCGAAATCAACTCGGCCAACGATAACCCGCTCATCGACCCGGAAACCGGCAGGATGTACAAGGCCGGGAACTTCTACGGCGGCCACATCGCGCGCCTGTTGGACACCTGGAAGATCGACTTCGCCTCCATGGCCAACTGGGGCAACGCGCTGCTGGCGGTGCTGGTGGACGACCGCTTCAACCACGGCCTGCCGGCCAACCTGACGCCCGACCCGGGTCTGAACTCCGGATTCAAAGGCATGCAGTTGAGTGTGACCAGCCTGGCCTGCGCCGTGCGCCAGCTGGCCGGCCCGAGCTCCATCCATTCGCTGCCCACGGAGCAATACAACCAGGACGTGGTGAGCCTGGGGATGCACGCGGCGGTCACGGCCATGGACGCCCTGGAATGCCTGCGCAACCAGACGGCCATGGTGCTGCTGGCGGCGGCGCAGGCCGTCGATCTGCGCGGCGGGCCGGCCAAGCTGGGGCGCGGGTCGCGGACCCTCCACGCAGCCGTGCGCCAACTGGCGCGGTTCCAGGATCGGGACCGGCCCATGGAGCACGAGGTGGCGGCGATATCGGCCAAGATCGCCGGAGGGGAAGTTTAGCGGCAATACCGGCGTCTCAGCCACCGACCACCGAATCGATCTTGTTGACCAGCATCCGGGGATCCACCATCATAGGCAGCACCCACCAGGTCGAATCGATGGAAAGCAGCAGGTGGCGCGACTCGGTTTCGCAGTCGTACTGGAGCCGCGATTCCAGGATCCGCCGCACCTCGGGTTGCACCTTCTCCACGACGCCCCGCCGCAGCATCACCAGCGCCGGTCCGGTCCACCGGAACAGGGATCCCTTGCATTCGAACGAGCGCTTCACGAAATCCGCGAAAAAGCGCATGGTCTTGTCGCCTACTTCCCGGCCGTAACGCCGGTTGTACAGCTTAACGCGATCCAGCAGCAGGACTACGGCGCACATGGGGGACTGGGACGAGCAAGCCTCTAACAGGGCTGCCTCCGCGGCAGGTCTGGCGTTCAAATCGGTAATCGGATCCCGCCCGGCCAAATCGGGACTGGTATGGAATGCCAGTTCAGCGGCCTGCCGGATCTCCGAAAGGCACTGCGCGAGATCCAGTTTTTGTTGGCGGAGGGCCGCTCCGTGGCCCGCCGCATGGATCTGTCGCACGATCTCCCGTAGTTGCCGCGTATATTCCGGTTTGGCGACCGCCAAGTCCGCCATGGTACCCACCAACAGGTCGATCACTGCTATCAGCTCGGATATTTGTGAGACGAAGTACTCGTTCACCCGGGCGCAGTGGCGATGCAGGAGATTGGCCGCCATCTCGGCCTTCGCCGCGATTTCCGGAACGGACTCCTCGACCTCATTCAACTCCGCAGCATTCAGCATCTTGGCGCGGAATTGGCTGTACTGTTCCGGATCGCCTTTGATGGCGTGTATCGCAATGCCCTGAAGCAGGCTTGTAAGGACCGGCAGGAGGCTCTCCCGGCTGGCCGTGTCCGCGGGAGCTTTCGGTTGCGCCTTAGCCACTGGTCTCAGTCAAACGAACGGGTTCGTTATCTCTTATCGACTGAGACTGGTTTTTCCTGTCCGGTGGCCGCCACAATTCAGGCCCCGAATTTTCCCCACGAGCAGCGCCGGATTTCCCCCCCCAAAAAATCCTCAAAATCCGTCAAGCCGATCCATCCCCTTGCCTTACACTCTGGTTTTGGAGGCACCTATGATCCTTTGGAAACGCGCCGCGTTGCTCGGTTTTCTGAGCTGGATGATTCCGTTCGCCATCTCATTTGTCGTGTTCCCGTTGAAGAAAGCCAACGCTCCTTTGTTCGGCACCTTGATGAGCCTGATTGTTCTCTCGACCGCCGCGGCGTTGCTCAATCGCTATTTTCGAAACCGGCCGGTGTCGGTTAACGAAGCCGTGCGTGTTGGCGCGCTGTGGTTGGCCATCAATCTTCTGTTCGATTACCCCATGTTTGCTTACGGCCCCATGCAGATGACGGCCCTGGGCTACTACTCGGAAATCGGCCTGAATTACCTGGCATATCCCATCTTTGCGTTTGGGGCGGCGCGGCTGGCGCGATCCTGAAGGCCCGCTGGTTCATGGGCCGGTCGGCGCGTGAGGCGCCGCGCCGGAATTCCAGACACGCCAGTCTGATTTCCCGACACGCTGGCGCTCTCCCTCATCGCTAACTCCTTTATTTCCCGCGTGGCCCCCCCCGTGCAATAAGCCTTTCCGAAGGAGAAGTCTCCGTGAGCGATCCATCCACGTACTGGTTAAACATCACCAACATCGCATTGGGTGTGGTGGTCCTGATCTGCTGCGTCGCCGTTGCCATCGGCGTCGTGCAGGAACTGGCCGCAAAGCGCCAGAAACATACAGCGCTGTCCAAGCTGGATTCCGAGGTGGCCGACCTGGTCGCCGGCTTCCAGGATGGACACGCCTTCAACGTCCCCGGGCTCGGCGTCACCATGGCCGATGGCGGCGACCCGCTGAGGGAGAAAGAGAAACGGTGAATCCCATGACCTGCCCATTCCTGAAAGAAGCCCGCGTCAAGTATTGCCAGACCGCCGTAGTGCGCAAGCTGATTCCCCTGACACAAGCTGCTACTTGCAGCGAGAAGTGCTCCTCGGCGGAGCACGCCTCCTGCTCCGTTTACCGCACGCACCCCCAGGAACACCCGGTTTCGGGACCGTGCCCCAACTTGTGCGAGTCGTTGATGCAGTATTGCAGCGCGGCGCCGGTCACGAAGTTCGTCCCCTACAGCGAGTCGCTGCTTTCGCGCTGCGGGGACGACCGGTTCCTCTACTGCGAACTGTACCTCGCCATGGCGCACCCCAAGCTGCCGGCCCAGGAGGTGAACGGCATCGCGGTGCCCGGTTGGCTGAAATATTCCGCCAATCACCTGTGGCTGGACGTGACCGACGAGGGCGTCTGTCACGCCGGCATCGACGGGTTCCTCAGCCGCGCGCTGGGCAAGATCGACCGCGTCAGCTACCTCTGGCTGAAAGGGCGTCACCGGCCGGCCGCCGTCCTGAGCGTGGGTGCCCTGGATCTCGAAGTTGTCTTTCCCAACTCGTTCGTGCTGACTAACTACAACCCGTACCTGCGCGCCGATCCTTCGCGCCTCACCTCCGAGCCGTACACGGGAGGCTGGCTGTTCGAAGGGGTTTCGGACCCCGATACCACCAAGAACCTGGTCCAGGGCGCGGAAGCGCGCGAATGGATGGAGCAGGAGGAGCGCCGGATGAACGAGTTTCTGCAACAGCAGGTCCACACCGCCGAGCCTATGGCGGCCGATGGGGGAGTGTTCACCAGCGGGCTGGCGCGGCATCTCGATCGCGAACAGATGCTGGCCCTGTTCCATGAATTTTTTTCGCCCTACCCGAGTGAGAAGAGAGAATCGTGAAACACCGCGGCAAAATCGTATTCCTGGCCGGAGTGCTGGCCGCCCTGGGGGCGGGCTGGATCGGTTTTCCCTACGCCATCTACCAGAGCCGGCCGCAGCCGGTGAACTTCAGCCATAAAGTTCACGCCGACAAGGCCGGCTCGAAATGCGAAGACTGCCATGCTTTCCGCGAGGACGGGAGCTTCGCCGGCGTCCCCAGCCTGGATCAGTGCGCGGGATGCCACGCCGCGGCCATGGGCTCGACGGTGGCGGAAAAGAACTTCATCGATCAATACGTGAGGCCGCAACGCCAGCCGCCATGGGCGGTCTACGCGCGCCAGCCCGAAAATGTCTACTTTTCGCACATCACTCACGTCAAGCTGGCCCAGGTTAAATGCGAGCGCTGCCACGGCGACGAGGGTTCCACCGATACCCTGCGCCCCTACCGGCAGGACCGCATTAGCGGCTACTCGCGCGACGTCTGGCGCGGCATGAAAATGGACGACTGCGTGGCCTGCCACCGCCGGCAGGGTCTCGAATTCAGTTGCCTGGAATGCCACAAATGAACACCACGCGCAGAGATCTGTTCAAATTCGTGGGCGGCTCGGTGGTGGGCGCCCTCTTCACACCGGCTCCATGGCGGCTGGTCACCGACACCGCGCTGTGGTCGGAGAACTGGCCCGGAATTCCCCGGCCGGCGCGTGGCGAGATCCGCACGAAATTCACCCACTGCGCGCTCTGCCCCGCCGGATGTGCGGTTCGCGCGCGATGCGTCGGCGATCAGCCGGTAGCGCTGGCGGGCGTGCCCGGGCACCCTTTGAGCCATGGCGCGCTGTGCGCGATCGGATTGACCGCGCACCATCTGCCGTACCATCCCTCGCGGCTGAAGCAGGGTCCGGCCGGGGAAGCGGCCCAGGCGGTCTCGGCTGCCATTTCGAAGTGCGGCCCCGCGCAACACGCGGCAGTGCTCGATCTGCGCCCCGGCCGCACGGCTTCCTGGACCTATCGCCGCGCCATGGCGTCCGTGAAGCACGGCTTGTACCTTGCGCCGCCATCGCCTTTTGGCGGCTCGGTTGCGTTTGACCTTCACCAGGCGAAGACGGTCTTGAGCTTCGGCGCGCCCCTGCTGGATGGCTGGGGCACGCCGGGCAACGTGATCGCCGCTCGCGAGAATTTCCGCCTCATCCAGGCCGAACCGCTCGAAAGCCGCACCGCCAGCCTCGCGGATCTGTGGCTGCCCATCCGGCCCGGCGCGGAAGAAGCCCTCGCACAGGCTATCGCCAACGTGCTGGCGGATGGGAAACCCAGATCGCCATTTGCCGCCCAGACGGGTCTCACGGAACAGCAGATCACGTCCGTGGCGGAGGAGTTGGCGCACAACGGCCCGGCGCTGGTGCTGGATGGTGGCCAAATCCCGGCGGTCATGGAGTTGAACCGCCGGCTCGGCAGCCTGGGCCGCACCATCGTGGCGCGCCGCGAAACCCCCGTCCCCGAAAGCTGGAAGAAGGCCGCTCCCGTCACCAACCTGGCCTCGGTTCCGGACGGCTCCATCCGCGTCCTGCTCATCGACGAATCGGTCATGGACGCGTATCTCCCCTGGAGCATGATCGAGAGGAAACTGGTTCCCGATGACCCGCTCGTCGTGACGTTCGCCTGGTCGCGCCAGGGCTACGCCCGCCATGCGCAATACGTCCTGCCGGCGGCGGTGTACCCGGAGATTTTCGACGACATTCCACCGGCCATCGATTCGGTAGCGGCTGTGTTTCGCATCGCCGCTCCTCTGGTCGAGCCCCCGGCCGGGATGGTGAATCCATCCGAGTTTATTGGCGGTCTTGCGGGGCTGCCCGCGGCGGATGCCCTGCGCCAGCGCGCCGATGCCATCCACCAGGCTGGCCGCGGGACGCTGTTCACCTGTGCCGGCGCCAAATCGGTGCCGGTAAAAGAAGTGAAACCCGATGATTTCTGGAAAGCTCTGAATGAAGGCGGCTGCTGGCTCGACGCCGTGGATGAGAGTGGGGCAGGCCATCGTTTTTTGTGGCCTGCCAACGCAGACGACGAGAAACGATCATCCGCGCCACCCGAAGACCTGCCGCTGGTGGCGATCACGTGCGAAACGCGCGCCGCCGCGGCTCCGCTCTCGCCGCTCATGTCCAAGCTCTACCAGGAATCCAACCTGCGCCTGGCCGCCAACCACGCGGCGCTCAACCCCGCCACCGCCCGCGCGTGCGGGGTCGGGGAAGGCGCGCGAGCCATCCTGCGGACCCACTGCGGCAGCGCGCAAATCGAGGTTTCGCTCGATTCCGGCGTCCCTCCCGGCGTGGTAAAGGTGGCCGCGGGACCCGGAATCATGGACCTTTGTGGGGCGTCGGCCCGCGCCCAGGTGGTGCCGGCATGATCGCGCGCTACGGCATGACCATCGATGTTGACCGCTGCACCGGCTGCGGCGCCTGCATGGTGGCCTGCGCCGTCGAAAACAACGTTCCACCGGCCCACCAGGGCGCCAACGATCGCAAAGGCATCACCTGGATCCGCGTGTTCCAGGTGAATAACGGCCAGGACTACCCCAACCGGCGGTCCGCCTTCGTGCCCGTCCTGTGCCAGCAGTGCGGCAAGGACGCCCCATGCGCCAGCGTCTGCCCGCAGCAGGCCGTCGAAATCGACCCGGCCACCGGGATTGTGGGCCAGATGCCGGAGCGCTGCCTGGGCTGCCGCTACTGTATGGCGGCCTGCCCTTACCATGCGCGCTACTTCAACTGGTGGGACCCGGCATGGCCCGCCGGCATGGAAAAAACCTTGAACCCCGACGTGGCGCCCCGCATGCGCGGCGTGGTGGAGAAGTGCAACTTCTGCCACGGCCGCTGGCATGCCGCCATCGAGCGCGCCGCCGCCAACGGGCGCTCCATCCAGGCCGTCGACTACGTGCCCGCCTGCGTTGAGGCTTGCCCCACCGGCGCCATCCAGTTCGGCGATTTGAACCGTCCAGAAAGCGCGCCCGCCCGGGCCGCCAGGAACGGCAACAGCTTCCGGCTGCTGGAGAAAATCGGCACCGACCCCAAGATCTACTACCGTTCCACGAAGGACTGGGTGCACCGGATCTCGAGCGCGCCCGCACCCGGCCTCGGAAAGGAGCGTTCCCGTGGATAAGGAATTCATCGCGCGTGGCGTGAAGCGCTGCTCGACGCCCCGGTTCCTGCTGTGGATTCTGCCGTGGCTGTCGCTGCTGGCGTTCGGCCTCTACTCCGCGGGCCTATGCCTGGTCAAAGGTCTGAACCAGACCAACATGGACAACCGCTTCGCTTTCGGTCTCTGGATTTTCCTCGACCTGACCGTGATCGCCCTGGGCGCCGGCGCTTTCTTCACCGGCTTCCTGCTCTACATCCTCAAGCTCAAAGAGCTGCGCGCCGTCATCAACAGCGCCGTGGTCATCGGCCTGGTCTGCTACAGCGGGGCGATCGCGGTCCTGATGGTGGACGTGGGCCAGCCCCTTCGCGCCTGGTTCACTTTCTGGTATCCCAACGTTCACTCCATGCTGGCCGAGGTCACCTTCTGCATCACTTGCTACCTGACCGTGCTGGCCATCGAATACCTTCCCATTCTGTTGCGAAACCGCAAACTGCGCGAGGTGCCCTCTTTCCTGGTGTTCGAGCACGAGTTGCACAAGCTGGTCTACGTGCTGGCGGGCGTGGGCACGTTCCTTTCGTTCTTCCACCAGGGCTCGCTCGGCGGCCTGTACGGCGTGCTGCGCGGCCGGCCGTTCGCTTTCCGCGAGGGCTTTCTGGTCTGGCCGTCCACCTTCTTCCTGTTCATCGTCTCCGCCGCCGCCGTGGGGCCGAGCTTCATCCTGCTCACCACCTGGCTGGTGGAAAAGATCTCGCGGAAACGCCTCGCCCGGCCCGCGGTGCTCGAATTGCTCGGCCGCATCTCCGGGCTGCTGCTCGCCGTCTACGTGCTCGCCAAGACCATGGACACGCTGATCTGGATCAATCGCACCTCGCCCGATGCCGGCTTCCCGGCGGCGCAGTATTACGCGTGGAGACCGTTCGGCACCTGGATCCTGTTCGCGGAGATCGTGCTCTTCGGGCTCGTCCCCGCGCTCGTCATGCTGGCGCCGTGGTTGCGCCGCCGCACCGGCTGGCTGGTTTCCGCCGCCGCCATGGCCTGTCTCGGCGTGGCGCTCAACCGGTTCGTTCTCACCGTGCAGACCCTGGCCCTTCCCACACTGGCTTTCGACAAGTTCCTCTCCTACTGGCCGAGCTGGCAGGAGACCGGAACCTTCCTGGCGGTGGTGGCCTACGGCGTGCTGGTTTATTCATTTTCGTTCCGCTACCTCCAGCTTTTCCCCGAGGAGCGCGAACTCAAGGCCGAGGTGCGGCAGGAAAAAGAAGAAGAGCTGCCCGCCATGGCCGGGAGGTATTGATCATGTTCCCCTGGAACTACGGTTTTCATGGGAGCGCCGCCAGCTACATTTTCCTGGGCGCGTTCTACGCGGTTCTGACGGTGGTGGCGACGACGGTGATTTTCGCCGTCATCCGCTCCCGCCGCGACCTGCGCGCGCACGAAACCGAGGAGATCCGCTGGCACTCCGATTTCCACGATCTGCCCGCGCGCGACCGCGTCTGCCGCCACGTGCTGACCGGCGAGCTCACCAGCCGGGAATGTCCCCACGCGTTCGATTGCCGCCAGTGCGAGACCCACTCCAGGCTGACCGCCACGCATCCGCTTCAACCGCCCGGCGAAACGGAAGAAGAGATCTTCGGCATGTCTTTTCCACTGGACCGTCTCTACCACCGCGGTCACGCCTGGGCGCGGCCGGAGGCCGATGGCGCCGTCACGGTGGGCCTGGATGAACTGGCCAGCCGCCTGGTGGGCGCACCGGACGCCGTGGATCTTCCGCAGCCCGGCGCCGTGGTTCACGCCAATGGAACCGCTTTCCGCATTCACAAGCGCGAAGCCGATGTGCGCGTGCTCTCACCGGTAGACGGCGAAGTAACCGAAACCGGTGGCCCCGGCCGCGGCTGGTACTTGAAGGTAAAGCCCCTCGACGGCCAAATGGACGTGCGCCACCTGCTGTGCGGCGCCGAAATCAAGCCCTGGCTGATGCGCGAAATTGAGCGGCTGCAACTGGCGCTCTCCGCCGAAGGCGCCGCCCCCACGCTGGCGGATGGCGGTGTGCCGGTGGCGGACATCGCCCGGAGCTATCCCGAAGCGGATTGGGACGCCGTTTGCGGGGAGATGTTCCTGGAGCCGTAGCTTACCTAGCTATCTCATACCGCTTGATCTTCTCGTACAGCGTCGACCGGTCGATGCCCAGCACCGCGGCGGCTTCCTTGATATTGCCGCCTGTCCGCTCGATCGTCGACGCGATCAGCAGTTTTTCCATCTCCTGCAGCGTCATGCCGGCCGGGACTGTCCAGGCCCTACTGGCCGCCTGGTTCTGAGCGAGAAACGAGAAATCGTCTTCCGTCAGTTGGCGGCCGCGGCAGGTCACCATGGCCCGCTCCACCGCGTTCTCCAGTTCGCGCACGTTGCCCGGCCAGTTGTAATCCATCAGAACTTTGAGCCCGCCTTCGGAAATCTCGCCGATGTCCTTGCCCAGCTCGTGCGAGAGCCGCTCGAGGAAGTGCCCCGCCAGCAACGGAATGTCTTCCCGGCGCTCGCGCAGCGGCGGAATGCGGATTTCGATCACGTTCAAGCGGTAAAACAGGTCGTCGCGAAACGTGCCTTCGGCCACGGCCTGTAACAGGTTCACGTTCGTGGCCGCCACCACTCTCACGTCCACCCGCACCTCCTCCGATCCGCCGACCCGGTAAAAGCTGCGGTCCTGCAACACCCGCAGCAGGTCCACCTGGAGCTTGGGCGAGATGTCGCCGATCTCATCCAGGAAAATTGTGCCGCCTTCGGCCATTTCGAATTTGCCGGGCTTCTGCTGGGCGGCGCCGGTGAACGCGCCCTTCTCGTGCCCAAACAGCTCGGATTCCAGCAGCGTCTCCGCCAGCGCGGCGCAGGAGACCGCCACGAACGGCTTGGATGCGCGATCGCCCGAATTGTGAATGGCGCGCGCCACCAGTTCCTTGCCCGTGCCGCTTTCGCCCTGGATGAGCACGGTGCTCCGCAGGCTGGCCACTTCGGTGGCCAGATTCAGGATTTCCCGCATGCGCGCGTTTTTGCTGATCACGTCCTGAAAGTGGTATTGCCGCGACAGCTTCTTGCGCAAAATGGTGTTCTCGCGCTGGAGGTTCTTCACCTTGATGATGCGGTTCACCAGCAGCGAAATCTCTTCGGGGTTGCATGGCTTGACGATGTACTCCTGCGCCCCCTCCTTCATCGCGGTGATGGCCGTATCGACGGTGGCATAGGCCGTAATGATGATGATCGACGCTTCCGGGTGCAGCCGCCGGATCTGCATCATGGTCTCGATGCCGTCCATGCCGCCGGGCATCTTCAGGTCCACGAAATAGATGGCGTAATCCTTCTGGCGCGCCTTTTCGAGCGCCTCGCGCCCCGAGGCCGCGGTATCCACCGCGTATCCGTCCTCGCGCAGCCACGCCGCCAGCGATTCGCACATCACTTCTTCATCGTCCACCACCAGAATCTGCCAGTGGGTCTTCATGGTTATGACTCCCTTGAACTACGCCGCCATTCGGCCGCGCACGACCGGCAGAATGCGGCATCCTTCAAATCAATGTGCCGGATACCGGTTGCGAGCGACATCGCGCAACGCTGGTCCGGACAGTGCACCAGCCCGAACGTGTGGCCGGTTTCGTGGAGCGCCTCCTTCGCCACACGCTCGAGAAAAATCTCGCGATCCGGCGCCAGCCCGTAGAATTCCTGCCGCAGCCGCGCCAGCGAGATCACCGCCACGCGGCCTCCCAGTTGCGCGTGCCCGAAAACAAAAGTCAGCACCGGGATGAACAGGTCCCGCTCGGTTACCGCCAGTAGTTTCAGCGCATCGGCCGGGCATTGCCGGCTGAGCATTTCGAGCACGGGGATCGACCCATGCTGGTTGCGGCCCGCGTCGTAAGCGAATTCCACGCCGGGAAGCTCCACTTCCCGCACCGGCACCCCAAACTCGCCGCCCACCCGCTCGCGGACCGCCGTGAGCGCTTCCGGGTCGGCCTCCGGCGTTCCGCCCACGTACAGATACTTCATTCCTTGCGGGCCGCCTCCACGGCCGGCGGCTTGCCGGGCGGCGCCGGCTGTTCCAGCGGCAGCGACACGGTGAACGTGGTTCCCTCGCCCACTTTGCTGTTCACTTCGATGTCGCCTCCGTGGGCTTCGATGATCCCGAACGATACCGCCAGCCCCAGCCCCACGCCCTTGCCGTCCGATTTTGTGGTGAAGAACGGATCGAAAATCTTGGATAAATTCTCCGGTGGAATTCCCTCGCCGTTGTCCGACACCGTGAGCAGAACCACGCCGTCTCCCGCCGCCGTCGAGACCTTCACGCGCCGGTCGCTCTTGGATTGCGTGGCCTCCGCGGCGTTCAGCACCAGGTTCAGCACCACCTGCTGGATCTGCGACTGGTCGCAGGGCGCCGCCGGAAGGTTCTCGCGCAGGCTCGTCTCCACCGCCACGTTGCTCAGCTTCATCTTGTGCGCCACCAGCGAAAGCGTCATTTGAACGATCCGGTTCAGGTCCGCGGGCGCGCGCTGCGGCTTGGAGCGCCGCGAAAAAGCCAGCAGGTCGGAGACGATGCGCCCCACGCGGTTGGTCTCGCTGGTCACCTGCGAAAGATACTTTTGGAATTCCTCGATCCGGTTGGCGGGAACGCCGTCGTCCTTCAGCATCCGCTGCATGAGCATGGAAAGATTCAGTACGCCCGAGATGGGATTATTGATCTCGTGCGCCACGCTCGCCGAGAGCTGGCCGAGCGAGGCCATGCGGTCGCTTTGCAGCAGCTTCTTTTGCGCCGTCCTGAGCTGCCGGGTGCGCTCGTCCACCTTGCTCTCCAGGCTCTGCGTGAACTGGTTGATCTCCGCCCGCGCCGCACGCAGCCGGTCGCGCATCACGTTGAACGAGTGCGCCAGTTCGTCCAGTTCCTCGCTGCTTTCGGTGATCTCGAGCGGCTGGTCCAGCTCCATGTTGCTCACCGCGCGGGTGCCTTCGATGAGCTGCCCGATGGGACGGCCGAGGAACCGGCGCGTGAAGTAAATGATGAACAGGCTCATCAGCACGATTTCGACCGCCGCCCGCAGCAGCACGCGAAACCGGAAGCGGGCAACCTCGTGGTCCACGTTCTCCAGGCTCAGCGCCACGTCCAGCACCCCCAGCACCTTCACTGCCGCCGGGTGGGCGTGGCACTCCGCCTGGCTGCACGAGGCCTCGTTGTAGATGGGGGTGACCATCTCCAACCTGCGCTGCCCGTCGCTTCCTTCAAAGATACGCACGCGCGAAGGCAAGTCGGGCTGGTAC
>Ga0326728_10021495_pt1 | contig 12124 bp, 7 predicted proteins | sample MB3enrmetagenome_FD_207602 | JGI IMG/M metagenome (GOLD analysis project Ga0326728, IMG submission 207602) | Lab enriched peat soil microbial communities from McLean, Ithaca, NY, United States - MB31MN | ecosystem: Environmental > Terrestrial > Soil > Wetlands > Peat | place: USA: New York...
GAAAGAGGCTGCTTAGGGGGGATACTGAGATATGGACCGAACTCAGAAAATTGATTGTGGGACAAATGGTGAGGTCATTTTTACAGGAGCCACTATAAAATTTCAACTGAAAGAGGGATTGACTCTTCATGAGAGAATACAGGGTTTAGTGTTAATACCTACCCGTATCATGTTCCTTAGGCCTTGGCCTTTCAGCTCTAAGGCAAATATAAAAGGGCTATTCTTTCGGATTTGACAAGCTTCAGGGAATATGCAAAATAGAATTCATTATATCTTTCCGCTATATTTTACTCCAACAAACGGTTTTTATTAATCCCGGGGGTGCCCTTTGCGGATCAACTTAAGGATTATTCTTTCGGTTGTCGTCGTAATCAGCGTCCTTGTTTTTCTGTTTACACTTGTGCAGGTGCGGCAGGAGAAAGAGAGGTTGACGATTGACCTTCAGCGCCGCTCTTCCCTTTTGGGCGGAAGCCTCAAAGAGACGATCGAGCCCCTCTTGGAAAAAGAGAGCCCAGAGGGTCTGAAAAAAATCGTAGAAAAATTTGGAAATCGGGAAAGGCTCGCCGGGGTAGCAATCTATGACGTGAAGGATAAGTTGATCGCTACCACTACCGCATTGTCTGCTGATCTGCCTGTACCCCCGACATGTGTGACGAACGCCATGAACTCGGATCTGGAGATCGGACATTTTTCCGACTTAGGTGGAAAAGAGATGTACCTTTATGCTCTGCCCCTTCATCGGGAGGAGGATGTGGCGGGTGCCCTGGTCATCATTCAAGATCCTTCCTATATTCAGGACCGACTCTCGCTTATCTGGAAAGGCAGTTTCATCCATTTTTTGGTAAATGCCCTCGTCATTTCTCTGACTACCCTCCTTCTCATTCGTTGGAGTATGGCCGGGCCGATTGCCAAGATGGCTGAATGGATGAAGACCCTGCGGACGGAAAAGAACAAGGAACCCCTCCGCCTTCCTTCGGGCGGAGTTTTTGAGCCTTTGACCAAGGAAGTGGCACAAATGGCCAGGAGTATCTCAGCGGCTCGAGAGGCTGCCGAGGAAGAAGCACGTCTCAGACGTACCGGTGAATCCGTCTGGACTCCAACGCGGCTTAGAGAACAGGTCCGTACACTTGTCCAGGAAAGGCCTCTCCTCGTGATTTCCAACCGGGAACCTTACACGCATGAAAAGAAAGGAAAAAAGATTGAGTGCTTGGTGCCTCCTAGCGGGTTGGTGACGGCCTTAGAACCTGTTCTCAAGGCCTGTGGGGGGACCTGGATTGCCCATGGAAGCGGCGATGCCGACCGCGAGGTGGTGGATGCACAAAGCAAAATCAGAGTTCCGCCCGAAGAGCCCCAATACCTGCTCAAGAGGGTCTGGCTCACGAAGGAAGAAGAAAGGGGTTATTATTATGGATTTTCCAATGAGGGGCTCTGGCCTCTCTGCCACATCGCACATACACGTCCATCCTTCCGGGCTGAGGATTGGGAGTATTACCAAAGGGTCAACAAGAAATTTGCCGAAGCCAGCTTAGAGGAGTTGAAGGATGTCGAAGAGCCCTTGATTTTGATTCAGGATTATCATTTTGCCTTGCTCCCTCGATTGATCAAAGAAGAGCGTCCGGATGCTCGGGTGGCTCTTTTCTGGCATATTCCCTGGCCGAATCCGGAATCCTTCAGCATCTGCCCTTGGCAGAGGGAGCTTTTGCATGGCATGTTAGGAGCAGACCTCATCGGCTTTCACATCCAGTTTCACTGTAACAACTTTCTCGATACGGTTGACCGCGCCTTAGAATCTCGGATTGACTGGGAGCATTTCGCGGTCGAAAGAGGAGGCCAAACCACCCTGGTGAAACCTTTTCCCATCAGTATTGCTTTCCCCGGCCCATCCAACGCCTCCGCCAAAAACAATGCCACGAGGTCTAACAAAGAGAGTCTTTTGAAGGATCTAGGGATCAAGGGAAAGCATTTAGGCGTGGGGGTGGATCGCGTTGATTATACGAAGGGGATTCTGGAACGGTTTAAAGCCATCGAACGATTTCTTGAGAAATATCCCGGTTATCAGGGAGAATTCACTTTTGTGGAGCTTGGGGCTCCAAGTCGCACCCACATCAAGGAGTATCACGATTTAATTGCGATGGTGGGAGTGGAGGTAGACCGGATCAACTGGCGTTTTAAAACCAAAGAATGGCTCCCGATCGTTTTCCTAAAAAAGCATCATAGCCATGAAGAAATTAGGCCATTTTACGAGACCGCCGACCTTTGTCTGGTTACCTCTCTACACGATGGGATGAATCTGGTGGCCAAGGAGTACATCGGGGCTCGGGATGACGAATCGGGCGTCCTGATTCTGAGCCAATTCACCGGTGCATCGAGGGAGCTCAGTGACGCCCTCATCGTGAACCCTTATGACATTGAAGAGATGGCTGAAGCGATTCACACGGCCCTGGAGATGGACTCTGCAGAACAAAAGGCTCGCATGCGAGGTATGAGGGAGACTTTAAGAAACCGAAACATTTATTATTGGGCCGCAAATCTGATCATTGCTCTTGTTCAGGTGCGCTTGGAGAAGCCTGCATGAAGCACATAACCTTCAGCCAATCCTTGGTGATAAGCCAACCCAAGCAATTGTTGGGTGACGAAAGCGGACCTTTGCTCAATATTTCCTGAAATCACCGGCTAAGGTGGCTATATTCCTTGAGATACTGCTTGAGTTGGTTCAGAGGTGCTTCGTAATACTTCACTGGAGTGTGGATGAGAGCCGATGATTCGGCAGGAATAATTCCGAAAATCTTATCAAGCGGATGAATCAAATTTTTAGGCTTAGGTCAACATTCCCCATCAATAGTATAGGCCATGTGTGATTAGGGTAATTCTTTTAGTTCATGGACAAATTGAGGTTGCCGCAATAAAATTTTTTCCAGCCTCCCGCCGGATCTCGGTAGAATTTCATGGGAGATTGAGGCATTCCGGTGTTTCAGGTAATAGTGGGTAAAAAATGGCTTTCTGTGGTAGAGTGGAAGTTATTGGGACTTAGAGATGATGGTTAAGTGGCTAATCGATAATTGGTTGAAGATAACTATTCCTGTGCTGGCTTTTCTTGCGAGCTACATTGTTGGTCTATGGGTGAGGAGGGTGGTTAGTAACGCCTTTGAAAGGTGGGCATCAAGAGTCAGATGGCAAGGGAGCAAGGTGGTGACGACAGCGGTGCATCGCCCCTTCCTATTTTGGTTTCTAATTTTGGGTGTCTTCATAGCCATTCAGGTATCGGTAGCTACCTCGCAAGTCAAAGGCATAACCACCAAAGCTATGGGTAGCCTCTTTGTCCTCTCCCTCGGATGGCTGGTTATCAATCTATGTGGGCAGCTACTAAAGACATATTTGCCCAGGCTGAAAGCCAACTGGCCAACCATCATCCTGGCAATGAATGTTATCAGGGCCACCCTCGTTGTCGTCTGCGCTCTGATCGTACTTGAGATTTGGGGCATGCCGACCAGTCCTCTCCTTGTTCTTATAGCGGTGGCAATCCTGGCGGTAGCACTGGCTTTAAGAAATGCTGCCCCTAACCTTTTTGCCGGGTTCCATCTTAGTGCTACCCAGCAGATTAAAGTGGGTGACTACATCAAGCTGGAAACAGGGGAGCAAGGCTATGTTACCGAGATAAGCTGGTACAACACACGGATCAAGGCTTTAGACGAAACTATTATTATTGTCCCCAACAACCGGCTTCTTCAGTTTACGGTGATCAATTACGGGCGTCCCTTAAAAAAAGCAAAAGATCCATTCCGCTTCCGAAGCCGAACGTATATAAAGGAGTTAACAGGGCTTAGGGCAAAAAATCTCATGGAACTTGTTGATACCCTTAAAAAGGTACCTGACTCTGTGATTTACTATCACACGCACCGCTTTTTTGAAGAACACCATTACCTGATACCCGAGCCATCCAACGACTTTGCTGTCTGGGTAAACGATGTACTGGGTGAGGAGATTCTGGGTGAAAGGTTGGCCAGCGTTAATACCTTTGAATTTCCCAGTCTTGGCGCTCTTAGAGAAAGAATAGTTGTTATAATTGAAGAACACCTCGCCGGGGGGACAAACTCCAGAGAGGCGATGCCAGGAAGGGAATTTTGTTTTATGAAGTCGGTGAGCGTGGTTATCTCTACCCCCTATGTTGCGCATGACCTGCGCGAATTTGTTGAGGCTTTACGCAAGATTAGCCTGGGCTCTCTTTACTTTCATGTCTTTGAATCGAGATTGAGGCTGGGCAGAGGGCTTAATGATTTTACTATCTGGTTGCAAGACAGTCTGGAGGAGGCTGAGCTTGGCGATGAGATAGCTCGGCTTGACCCCTATACCTATACCCTGGAGGGATTAAGATCAGCCTTTATACAGCTTATCGAAAAACGCATCGAATAAGAATTAATGACTACGAGCCTATCGTAGGACGTAGCACCATTGAAGAGCTCAGGCTGCTTGCTTCCCGACTCTCCGGCAAGGTTATTCAGAATATCAATTCAACTTTTACGGGAGGTGGTGTAGCCGAGATTCTAAGCCGTGTGTTGCCGCTACTGGAGCAGCTTGGTGTAGATGCCCGCTGGAATACCATTAAAGGAAACCCCGATTTTTTCCAAGTGACCAAAAAATTCCATAATACTTTACACGGCCGGCGAGAGGATATTTCTGCCACCGACTTCGCTCTTTTTCTTGAGGTCTCCCAGCAGAATATCAGGGAGATGGAACTATACGGTGATATTATCTTTATCCATGATCCCCAGCCGGTAACTATGGTGAGCCGGAAGAAGGAAATAGGCAGGAAATGGGTATGGCGCTGTCATATTGATGTCTCCCAACCCAACCAGAAAGTCTGGAGCTTCCTTGAGCCTTTTATTGTCCAGTACGACGCAGCAGTCTTCTCTGCTCCCTCTTTCTCGCACCAGCTCCCCATCCGCCAGTATCTTATCTCCCCATCCATAGACCCGCTGAGTGACAAGAACAAAGAATTATCGCAGCAGATGATTGATTCTGTTCTTGAAAAATACGTCATCCCCAAGGACAAGCCCATTATCACTCAGATTTCCCGCTTCGATTATCTGAAAGACCCGGTAGGGGTCATTCAGGCCTTCGAGATGGTAAGGAAGAATATAGACTGCCGGCTTGTCTTCGCTGGAGGTACCGCCAGCGATGATCCTGAGTCAGAAAGGGTGCTGGCTGAGGTGAAGGAGAGAGCAGGGGGCAACCCCGACATACATATCCTGCTTGTTCCACCAGAGAGTGACGTTGAGATAAATGCTTTACAGAGGGCATCCACGGTCATTGTCCAGAAGTCGCACCGGGAGGGTTTCGGACTTACTGTCACCGAGGCCCTGTGGAAGGCAAAGCCGGTGGTAGCCTCGGCCGTGGGGGGCATAACGCTCCAGGTAAAGAATAGGTTCACTGGCCTATTGTCTTATGGCATAGAGGGAACTGCCTACGCAATAAGACAGCTACTAACCAATCCAGAATATGCCAAATGGCTGGGGCAAAACGGTAGAGAACACGTCAGGTACAACTTTCTCATCACCCGGCACCTGCGGGATTATTTGTTGCTATTCCTCGTCCTCGAACACCCTCAAGATATCATCTATCTGTAACAACAATAGATGTTCGGCGAGTTTGAATTCCACAAAATCATATTACAACAATCGGCTAACCTAAAACAGCAAAAGTCTATAGCCCCTTTCAGACAAATCCGGCATCATGGCTGATAGCACGCCTCGCCTCCTGACACCGGAAAAGAAATTCTTGAACCTCGTCGGGATTTTGGAGAAAAAAATCAGCTTCAGAAGGGGACGCCCCAGGTCCGACATAAACCGAGATACCTTGCTTTTTCATCACCCGGAAGGCGTCTTCATCTGTCTGGTCATCTCCCAAATAAATTGGGAAAAGCCCCGGGGAGGGAAATATTTTTATCAACTCTCTGACGGCGGTCCCTTTATTAAAATCCATCTTGGGCCGAATTTCCAAAACCATTTTGCCGGATGCCGTCTCCCAGCGATTCTTCCATTGCTGAAGCTCAGCTTCCACTACCCGAGGAACTTGTGATAAGAATTTCTGTGGGACGTTGCGGCAATGGACAGACAGAATGGGCCCTTTATCTTCAAAAAGAATTCCCGGAATTTTCTTCAGTGAATTCTGCAAATTTCGCGTGATTCTTTTGAGTTCTCCTTTTCTGACTGGCGCCAAGATCTTCTTGTGCCTCCCAACGAGGTTCTCAATTTCCAAGCCATGATTTCCCACGTAAATAATACCCGAGACCCCTACTTTTTCTCGCACATCTTCCAGGGATCGTCCGCTAATAATGGCGATGTGGACACCGGGAAGATCATGCAATGTTTCCACATGCCTCTTTACCTCGGACGGGCAAAGAGCAAGTTCGGGCCTGGATACAATGGGAGTGAGCGTTCCGTCATAATCCAGAAAGAGGAAAAGATTTCGGGCCCGCCGAATCCTCGCTCGAATATTTTCCCAATCTTCGAAAAGATGTCTCACAATCTCTTCCTTCAAGAATCCAATTTTATTAAATATAGATCCTTCTCAGGATCAAAAAAACGAGATTCAGAATCTACCCCCCCCATCTTAGCAGAGGAAGCATTTCCCTGACTTTTTCTGGGTCAAAAAAGGTGTAAACAAAAAGTCCAATAATTATTTCGGTAATCGCGCCATCAAAAAGACGAATATTGTAAATAATCCTATTTATAAACTAGTGCGTGATTTAAGTGTCAGATCTACGGTTTTCACCTGTAATTCGCTTGAAGATATCAGCGTATTTAACAAACTCCACATTTCATGTCTGTAAATTACAAATTCGTTCGAACACGTCCATTTTCTCACTAAACAATTTTGAAAGCAACCTTGAAAATAATTTGATATCAGGGTAAATTTGATTGGCCATTTTGGAAGGTTTGCGTTTATTCTTTCACGAAGAGAAGTTAATCCGTCTGGATGAAGACAGCCTTTATCTATACTGACACCTACCTCGACTATGATTACGGACCCACCCATCCCCTTCAAGTCATCCGACTTAAATTGACCTACGATCTAATCAAAGCCTACGGGCTTCTTGATCTTCCCTCCGTTCAATTTGTTTCGACTGTCAAAGCTGAAGAAAAAGATCTGGCCGCTTTTCACAGCGAGGAATATCTGAACATACTGAGGCAGGCGGACAACGGACATCTATCGGGGAATGCTTTTCCCTACGGATTGGGGCCGGGAGATAACCCCATCTTCCAGGGGCTTTATAACTGGTCACTTCTGGTAACGGGGGCGACACTTCAGGCAGTTGATTTTGTGACAGAGGGAAAGGGCGAGATCGCTTTTAACATCGCGGGGGGGCTTCACCATGCGATGAAGGCGCGGGCTTCTGGATTCTGCTATATCAACGATCCGGTTATTGGGATTATGAGACTTCTGAGGCTGGGGAAGAGAGTGGTTTATATTGATATCGATGCGCATCACGGGGATGGCGTTCAGGAGGCGTTCTATAAAACCAACCAGGTTTTGACGATTTCACTCCACGAGACCGGATACACGCTCTTTCCAGGAACCGGTTTTGAGCACGAGATTGGAAAAGGGGAGGGAGAGGGATATTCCGTCAATCTTCCTTTTCCCCCCTGCACCGATGATGAAGTCTACTCTTGGGCCTTTGAGGAGGTTGTCCCTGAACTTGTCCAGGCCTTCAAACCTGACGTGGTGGTGACCCAGTTGGGGGTCGATACGTTTTATAACGACCCTTTAACAAATCTTCACCTCTCCCTATCCGGGTATGAAAAAGTTCTCAGGAAAATCAAAGATCTGGCTCCGAGATGGGTGGCTTTAGGAGGAGGAGGGTATAACATTTCTAATGTGGCACGAGCCTGGACTTTGGCATGGGCGGTCATGAACGGAGTGGAGTTGAATGAGGAACTTCCGGAGTCCTTCTTGAAGGAGGCAGTGAAGATCGGATTTGAGGCAGGAGATCTCAAAGGCGATCTGAGAGTCCCTGTGCGCAACCAGAATAAGGAGAGTCAAATGGAGATGGAAAGAGTGGTCCGGTATATAAAAGAGACGGTCCTTCCCAAGGTCAAAGGTAAATCTTGCAGCCCTCCCTAAAATTTGGCATGTCTTTTGCTACCGTTTTTTGCTTTTGATTTGACATTTGTAAGTTTTTGGTATATTTAGAGGTTTTGGGGATGTCGGAAAATGGCCGAGAAGGTGAAGTATGTTATTATCGTTGGAGATGGGATGGCAGACTACCCGGTTGAGAGCCTGAGAGGGAGGACTCCATTGATGGTCGCCGGGACCCCCCACATGGATTGGATGGCGAGCCAGGGGGAGATCGGTCTGGTCAGGACCATTCCAAAAGGTTTTACCCCGGGCAGCGAGATTGCCAACCTTTCCATCTTCGGATACGACCCCGTCCGTTATTATACCGGAAGAGGTCCTTTGGAGGCCGCGAGCCTGAAGGTCAAACTTGCGGCGGATGATATCGCCTTCCGATGTAATCTGGTCACCCTGAAATTCCAGGGGAACAAGATCTTCATGGAAGATTTCTCTGCCGGCCACATCACGAATGAGGAAGCGAGGAGGGTTATCCTCGATATCGACAAACAGATGGGAACGGACGAGATTCGGTTCTATGCGGGAGTGAGTTATCGGCATCTGATGGTCTTGAAGAACGGAGCGGCGAAATTCTCAAACCTGGCGAAGCTGAGCGTTCCCCCTCCGCATGATCTCATCGGTAAGGAAATATCTTCCTACCTTCCTCAGATGGAAGGACCCGTCCTTTCGCTGACGAAGGAATCCCAACGACTTCTCAAGAATCATCCTGTGAATCAAGCTCGTGAGGCAAGCGGACTTCCTCCTGCCAACTCCATCTGGCTTTGGGGGCAAGGGCGTTCGCCGCAGATGATCCCGCTGAAGGAACGATTTGGGATCGATGGCTACGTGATCTCAGCGGTCCACCTGATCAAGGGAATTGGGATCTTAGCGGGATTGGAAGTGATGGAGGTTCCTGGGATTACGGGATTCGTTGACACGAATTACGACGGGAAAGCCCAGTATACCCTGAAAGGCTTGAGGAAAAAAGATTTTGTCTATGTTCATGTGGAGGCCCCTGATGAAGCGAGTCACATGGGGAATCTTCGGCTGAAGGTTGAAGCCATCGAGGCCTTTGACCAAAAGATTGTGGGGACGATTTTAGGGGGGATGAACGAATTCAAACGGTACAAGGTTATGGTTATCCCCGATCATCCCACGCCTCTCTGCGTTAGGACGCACACGGCTGATCCGGTTCCTTTTGTCATCTATTCCAGCGAGGGCGGGGACGCCTCCGGCCATGGGAAGGCGTTTGACGAAGCTTCAGCGGCCCAATCCGGAATCTTTATTGAGAAGGGGTTTGAGTTGATCGAAAGATTTTTGAATCCCCGTTCTTCGTGTTGAGGGGAAGGGAGGATGTTTTGGCGAATTCGAGGACCAAGTATATTTTCATGACCGGAGGCGTGGTTTCTTCTCTGGGAAAGGGGCTGGCGTCGTCATCGATCGGATCCCTCCTGGAGTTGAGGGGATTGAAAGTCAATTTCCTCAAGTTCGATCCCTACATCAACGTAGACCCGGGAACCATGAATCCTTTTCAGCATGGAGAGGTCTACGTGACCGACGATGGCGCTGAGGCGGACCTCGATTTAGGCCACTACGAGCGCTTCACCAATGTCAAGACGTCGAAGAAGAATAATTTCACCACCGGACAAATCTACGATTCGGTCATCTCCAAAGAGAGAAGAGGGGACTACCTAGGCAGCACGGTTCAGGTGATTCCCCATATTACCGATGAGATCAAGTCCAAGATTCTCGACTTGGCACAGGATGTAGACATTGTCATCATCGAGGTGGGTGGAACCGTCGGCGACATCGAGAGTCTCCCTTTTTTGGAGGCGATCCGGCAAATTCGTGGAGATGTGGGCAGGGAGAATACGCTCTACATCCATCTCACCTTGGTGCCTTACATCCAAACCGCCGGGGAGTTAAAGACGAAGCCGACCCAGCATAGTGTGAAGGAGCTTCGAGAAATAGGTATCCAGCCCGACATTCTTCTTTGCCGGACCGATCGATTGCTCTCTCCTGATGTGAAAGCCAAAATCGCGCTCTTTTGCAATGTGGATAAAGATGCGGTGATCACGGCCAAGAATGTGGAGACGGTCTATGAAGTTCCCCTTGTGTTCCATCAGGAGGGGCTGGACGAGAAGATTGTCGAAAAACTCAATATCTGGACCGGCCGGCCGAACCTGAGAGGGTGGGAGCGTATCGTCAAGAAGGCCAAACATCCCCGTTTCGAGACCACCATTGCGGTGGTGGGAAAATATGTCGGCTTGGTCGAATCCTACAAAAGTTTAACGGAGGCGTTGATCCACGGAGGCATTGCCAATGATGCCCGCGTGAATCTGAAATATATCGATTCAGAGCAGGTTGACAAAGAGGGACCGGAGCATTTTCTTAAGGAGGCCAACGGCATTCTCGTGCCAGGAGGGTTCGGGACAAGGGGAATTGAAGGAAAGATCAAAGCGATTCAATATGCCAGGGAGAAACGAATCCCTTATTTCGGAATCTGTTTGGGGATGCAGTGCGCTGTGATTGAAATAGCCAGGCACTGTGCCGGCCTGAAAGGGGCGAACAGCGAAGAATTCGACTCCCACACGCCACACCCTGTGATCTATCTCATCGAGGAGTGGGTGGATCGCAATCAGGTCGTTCAGAAACGGACCTGTGATTCGGAAAAGGGCGGTTCCATGAGGCTGGGGTCTTATCCCTGCCGGCTCGAAGAAGGAAGTCTGGCTCTTGAGGCGTATAACAAAAAATTGATTAACGAGCGACACCGCCATCGTTACGAATTTAACAATGCCTATATGGATATTTTAGGGAAAGCAGGAATGGTATTCAGTGGTGTCTCTCCTGACAAGGAGCTTGTCGAAATTATCGAACTGAAAGGCCACCCTTGGTTTCTCGGATGCCAGTTCCACCCAGAATTTAAATCGAAGCCGGTGGACCCGCATCCTCTCTTCAGGGAGTTTATCAAGGCCTCCGTTCGGCGGAGGAAGAAAACAAAGGTTAAGGAAAAAGGGAGAGGTTTGAAGTCATAAACGGATCGGAAAGCGCATAGCGCAAGAACATTGAACGATATACGTTAAACGATGAACGAAAAACGACGACAATGAATATTAAGCGATAAACGAGGGATAGATGAACAGTTTCTCATCTTTTTTGTTCATTGTTCATCGTGCCAAGTTAGAAAGGAGACCTGCATCATTGGATATTGTTAAAGAGGCCAAGCGGGTATTGAGGGTGGAGGCGCAATCCATTCTCGATTTGGCAGAACGAGTGGATGAGAATTTCTCAAGGGCGGTCGAGTTACTGTATCATTGTAAAGGGAAAGTCGTGCTCATGGGCATGGGGAAATCGGGACTCGTAGGCCGAAAGATCTCCTCCACCTTTGCCAGCACGGGGACCCCCTCTTTTTTTCTTCACCCCGCCGAAGGGCTCAACGGAGATTTTGGGATGTTGGCGAAGGAGGATGTGATCATCGCCATCTCCAATAGCGGAGAGACTCGAGAGCTTTTGGAAGCCCTGCCTCTCATCAAACGATACGGAAACCGCTTGATCACCTTCACCGGAAACGTCGGCTCCACGTTGGCAAAGGCCGGGGATGTGAACCTCAATGTCCATGTGAAAGAGGAAGCTTGTCCATTTGGTTTGGCTCCTACCGCCAGCACCACAGTGACGCTCGCTCTGGGGGATGCCTTGGCCATCGCCCTCATGGGGAAGAGGGATTTCAAAAAAGAGGATTTTGCCATCCTCCACCCTGGCGGTGCGCTGGGGAAGAGGCTTCTCCTGAAGGTGGAGGACCTGATGCATGTCGGAAAGGCCTTTCCGATGGTTTCCGAGAAGACGTTGATGAAGGACGCGATTTTTGAGATTACCTCAAAACGATTGGGAGTGACCGGGGTCTGTAACACAGAGGGGCATCTGGTCGGCGTGATTACCGACGGAGATTTGAGGCGGGCCTTGGAAAAGTTCAGCGATCTTTTCAATCGGGAGGCCTCTGAGGTGATGACGAAGAACC
>Ga0326728_10021496_pt1 | contig 12124 bp, 8 predicted proteins | sample MB3enrmetagenome_FD_207602 | JGI IMG/M metagenome (GOLD analysis project Ga0326728, IMG submission 207602) | Lab enriched peat soil microbial communities from McLean, Ithaca, NY, United States - MB31MN | ecosystem: Environmental > Terrestrial > Soil > Wetlands > Peat | place: USA: New York...
GTGCTCCCTCGATCGGAATGAACATCACGACGTAGTCGAGCTGGCTGCCCGCGGCCGAGTGGTATTCCTTGCTGGACAACGTTTTGATGTGCGAGCGAATCGACGTGAGGTGGCGCTTCAGGTGGGCACCCCGTTCCGCCTCGCTTTCGGCGTTGGCGTAGTCGTCGAATGCCACCAAAGACACCTTGGAGTCGATCACGATCTTCTGGCCGCCAGGGAGATTGACTTCCACGTCGGGTTTGAGGCGCGCGCCCTCCTCGGTTGTGTGGCTCTGTTGAATGACGTACTCCTCACCCTCACGCAGGCCCGATCGCTCCAGGATGGATGCCAGTATCATCTCTCCCCATGCCCCTTGTGTCTGAGCCTCGCCTTTCAGCGCCCGCGTAAGATTAGAGGTCTCGAGAGTCATCTTGGCGCTGTGCGCTGAGAGATCGCGTATCTGCTGGGCCAAGGCTTCACGTTCTTTCGCGGTCTCGATTTGTGCGCCTTGAAGCCCCAATTGGAATTCCCCGAGTTTCTCGCGGAGCGGCGTCAGAATGATTTCGATTTGTTCCTTGTTTTGCTTGCTGAAGGTTTCGCTATGGGATTGCATCACCTCGGCCGCCAGAATCTTGAACTCACTAGTCATGCGTTCTCTGGCCTCTGCAAGCAAGGCGAGTTTTTCCGCGGATTGCTTTCGCTCCTGTTCGAGGGTAGCCTCGACCGCCGCCAGGCGGGTCTCAAAGTCCGTCTTCTTCGCCTCGGTGGAGGCCAGGCGCACCTTCAGTTCAGCGAGGTCGGAATCACGGTGCGACAGGGCCTCCGTAACTCTCGCGGACTCCGTTTCCATGGCGCTCTTGGCATCGCGCAAGCGATCGGCCAACTGCTTTCCCTCCGCCAAATCGCGTTCCATCTCAGTGAGGCGCCCGGACTTTTGCTCCTCAACCGCCAGGCGGCGCTGAAGATCGGATTTCTCTTCCCGGAGCGCAACCGCCTCGGCTTCCAGCCGGCGCGACCGCTTAAGGTTGGATACCAGAAAGATCGATACGACCACTGCACAAACGGCTGCTACAACGGCCACGGAGAGCGGCATATGACCTCACGGACGGCTAGCGTGCGGATATTCCAGTTTACGACCTTTTCGTCCCCGATTCCTCCGTCAAATCAGTTTCCCGCAGCGGAGGCATGCGCCAGGGCATCGCCCTTCAGGGTTCACCGGATCGGTTCGGTTCCCTCGTTCAGGATCGCGAGATAGGCATCGTAGACGAACAAACGGTGGCGTTGCCGCCCGGTGATCTCGCGCAGCATGCCCAAATGCCGCATGTGCTCCAGGGATTTCGCCACGGTCGGCGCGGAGATGCCGATGCTCCGGGCAGTGGCGGGTATCGACAGGATTGGGTTGCGCTGCAGGTGTTCGAATACGCGCAGCGCGGATGCCGCTGGACGGCCCAACGCCTCGATTTTGTGGCGGTGCTCCTCGAAAACGGCAACGATGCGGCGCGCGGCGGCCGCGGCCTGTTCGGCGGTATCCCCGACGCCGGTCAGGAAGAATTCCAGCCAAGTCTCCCAGTCGCCCTTCGCCCGCACCCGGTCCAGCAGGTCGTAGTAAGCCGACCGGTGCTGCTTGAAGTAGAGACTCAGATAGAGGATTGGTTCCCGCAGCACGCCGGCCGCGCACAGCAAGAATGTGATGAGCAACCGGCCCAGGCGGCCGTTACCGTCGAGGAAAGGATGAATCGTTTCAAACTGGACGTGAACCAGACCGGCTTTGATTAGCAGTGGGAGATCGGCCCGCTGGTCGTGCAGGAATCGTTCGAGGGCGCTCATGCAATCGAGGACCAACTCCGGCGGTGGCGGAACGAAGACCGCGCTTCCCGGACGGGCGCCTCCGATCCAGTTCTGGCTATGCCGGAATTCGCCCGGTTGTTTGTCGCTGCCCCGGCCCTTCGACAGAAGGACCTCATGGATCTCCCGGATGAGCCGCAGGGACAGTGGAAATCCCTCGCGCAGCCGCTTGAGGCCATGGTCTAGCGCCGCCACGTAGTTCGAGACTTCCTGGACGTCGCTTAGGGGGACGCCCGGCGCCTCGTCGTTTTCAAACAGGAGCAGGTCGGATAGCGACGACTGAGTCCCTTCGATTTGAGAGGAGAGCACCGCCTCTTTGCGGACGTAGGCGTGGGTGAACAGCGCCAGGTTGGGTAAAACAGAGGCCAGGCCGTCAAGCCGGCCGAGAGACTGGTTGGCCTGTTCGAGCAGGTGCTGGAGGGCCTCCAGACGAAATGGGGGATTCGGCGGGAGTGGCGGCGGCCCGAACTACGCCATCGGGTACACTGAGAGTTCGTGCCCAAAACCACTGAGCTGGAATCTGAAGCCGCAGGGCTCAGTTATCTGCGTGGGGCAGCCGTGCCCCTTCTCAACCTGACGCTTTCACAAGCGCTCGCCAAAACCGCCAGGAAGTTTCCCGACAGCGAAGCGCTGGTGGTGTGCCATGAGGGGGTACGCCTGACCTGGAGCGAGCTGGACCGCGAGGTGACGCGCACCGCGCGCGGGCTCGCCGGGCTGGGGCTGCGGCCCGGCCACCGCGCCGGCATCTGGGCCAGCAACTGCCTGGAGTGGGTGCTCCTGCAGTATGCCGCGCCGCGCGCCGGAGTCATCCTGGTCAACGTCAATCCGGCCTCCCGCTCGCATGAGCTGCGGTATGTGCTGGCCAAATCGCACATCCGCGCGCTGTTCTTGCATGAGAAAGATTCGCGGGCGAATTACCGCCAAATCCTGGAGGAGTCCCGCGATGGCGACACGCTGCCCCTCGAGCACGTCGTCTGGCTGGGCGACGAATCGTGGCGCGCCATGATCGCCGGCGGAACCGATTTCCCGAAAGACGCGGCGCAGCCGACCGACGTGGTGAACATCCAGTACACCTCCGGCACCACCGGCCTTCCCAAGGGCGCCATGCTCACCCATCGCAACCTGCTGAATAACGGCATGGCCATGGGAACGGGGCTGAAGGCGACGGAAATGGACCGTATCTGCGCGCCGGTGCCCCTCTACCATTGCTTCGGGTCGGTGATCGGGTCCATGGTGTCGGTGGTATCGGGGGCTGCGCTGATTCTGCCCTCGCCGCAGTTCGACGCGCTGGCGACGCTGGAGGCCGTTCACCACGAGCGGGCCACCGCGCTCTACGGCGTCCCCACCATGTTTATCGCGGAGATGGAGCATCCTGAATTCGCGCGCTTCGACCTGACTTCGCTGCGCACCGGCGTGATGGCGGGGTCGGCGTGTCCCATCGAGTTGATGCGGCACGTGGTGGAGCGCATGCACATCCCCGAGATCACCATCGTGTATGGACAGACGGAGTCGTCGCCCGGAATCACCATGTCGCGGGCGGACGATTCCCTGGAGCTCCGCGTGACCACCGTGGGGACCGCGCTGCCCAATACGGAAATCCAGATCGTCGATCCGAAAACCCACCGCCGGCTGCCCATCGGACAACAGGGCGAGCTGGCGACGCGCGGTTACCTGGTGATGAAGGGCTACGACGCCGACGCCAAGGCCACGGCGGAGGTGATCGACAAAGAGGGCTGGCTCTACACCGGCGACCTGGCGGTGCTGCGGCCCGACGGCTACTTCAGCTTCAAGGGACGCGCCAAGGAGACCATCATTCGCGGCGGCGAGAACATCTATCCGCGCGAAGTGGAAGACTTCCTGCACACCCATCCGAAGATCGCCGACGTGTACGTGGTCGGGTTGCCCGACGCCAAGCTGGGCGAGACCGTACTGGCGTGGATCAAGCTCAAGAAGGGCGAGCAGGCCACCGCCGAGGAGATCCGCGATTTCTGCCGCGGCACCATCGCGTACTTCAAGGTTCCGCAGTACGTCCGTTTCGTGGATACGTTCCCCATGACGGTGAGCAAGAAGGTGCAGAAGTTCCTGATCCGCGAGCAGGAGATCAAGGAGCGCGGCCTCGAAGCGGTAGCGCGGCAGGCCACGGCGTAGGGGGAGCCGTGGCGCAGACTCTCAGTCTGCCGCGTCCCGACTCATCGGGACGCTCTTTGGTGCACGTGCGGCAAGCGTCCCGATGAGTCGGGGGTGCCCTCTGGGCCCGGCAGGCACTCGTGCCCACGCCACAGCCACTACCGCCCCAAATTCTCGTACCACTTCAAATTCGCCCCCGCGGTGCCGATGCAGGCGATGTCCGGCCGGCCGTCCCCGTTCAGGTCGGCCACGGCGCAAGCGGCGGCGCCCATCCCTCCCTCGTCCAGGACGTGCTTCGACCACCGTGTGCCGGCGGCATCCTCGGCGTAGTAGATGTAGACGCTGTGCCCCTGGCCGCGATACCCGGCGATCACTTCATCGCGACCGTCGCCATTCAGATCGGCGGTCTGGATGGTGTGGCCGTCCACCAGCGAACTGTCGATCACCACACGCTGCCAGGCAGCGCCACTGCGGTGGTAGACCGCCACCTGGTTGCCGTGCCAGGGCTCAATCGCCGCCAGAAAGCGCTCCTTGCCCAACTTCCCGACGGCCACGTCGCTCGACCCGGATTTCGGCCACGGCGCAGGGTCGCCCTGGGCGATCTCGGTACGGGTCCACTTACCGTCCTTCCCCAGCTTGAACAGATGAATCCCTTCGAAACCGGCGGTGAGGATCTCATCGCGCCCATCGCCGTCCCAGTCGATGATGTAAATGCCGTGGACCAGCCCGCTATTCTGCGGGGCGATGGGCTGGCGCTTCCACTCGCCCGGGCGGTAAAACACCAGCGGCGCGTTCCCGCGGTAGTCGGGAGGCTCGGCATCGGCCGCTGCCAGGGCCGAATCGATCACCCCGCGTTTGCCGCTGCCATCGATATCGGCGGTGCGCAGGCGGTGCGAGGCGGGAATGCGGTCGATCTCAGTCGCGGTCCAGAGATTTCGCGGGTCGCCATTGTGGCGCAATACGGAAACGACGCCCGCACTTCTTTTCGGCTGATTGGAGAACCCCGAAGCCAGCACGATTTCGGGTATGCCTTCGGAATCGGCGCCAACCACAGTGCAATTGATCATGCCCGCCTGGTTCCCAACAATGACGTGGCGTTCCCAAGTGGGGTTCTCGTACCACACCAGCTCGGGCAGGCCGCTGGCAAGCGCGATCAGGTCGGGCCGGCCGTCGTGGTTGAGATCCGCCACCACCACCTGGTATCCACCGGTCAGACCGGTGGCGACGGTGTGCTCCGCGAAGCGGGCCGGCGGCGCGGCAAAAAGCGGAAGTGCGGCGAGGAGACAGATAGTGCGGGTCACTGAAACAGTATAGTAGGTCCGCGTCGGCCCTACTTTCCGAACCAGCGCCCCGTAATGGCGCGCAGGCGCTTTTTCACGCGCTGCATGAAGGTCTCCGCCGGCGGCGCGGGCGCAGTGGCCGATAGGGGCCCAGCCGGCGCTTGGACCGTCGCCATTGGAGCGCCGGGGACTTCGCAAGGGCGTTCTCCGGCAAACCGCACGCTTTCGGCGGTCGGCAGCGCATATTCGCGGCGGTACCGCTGCCCATCCTTCTTCTCGATACAAATCGAAAAGCCAGGGTATTCGACGGCCTCGCCCTTGACCTTGCCGCGCGGGGAGAACTCCACTCCCTGGAGCAGCACCGGGGCGTATCCCTTCAGGTTGCGCTCGATGTACGCGGTTTCGTAGTGATGGTGGCGCTGGCTCCAGATGAAGACGCGAAAGCTGTCGAAATCGTAGGGCTCGGTGCCTGCTCCAATCGTGGTCCACAGCCAGGTGGTCTTCTTCTCGCCGCCAGCGCGCACCGCGCCCAGCGGGAAATAGGAAACGATGCGGCGTCCTTCGGCGTACTGTGCCACCTCGTCGGGAATGGCCATCACCAAGCGGCGCGTGAGCACCCAGCCGGATTGCCCGCTGGCCGTGCGGACGAGGCTCCACTCATCCAAGGGGGCCGGGGTCTTGTCGTCGATATCTTCCTCGGCCGGCGCCGCTTCGTCAGGCTGATCGGTCTTGGAAAGATCGAGCCAATCCGGCGGAAGTGCCGGCGGTTTGGGCATAGGTGGCGGAGGATACCTGGGTTCCTTCTTGGTGTTCTTCTTGATGGCGGCCTTGGCCTTCTTCGGCGAGGGGGCGATGAGCGGTTTGCGCGGCGCATCCGCGCGGGGCGTGGCCACGTGGCTCAGCACATCCATCTTTTCCTTCGGCCCGACTTGCACGAAGCTGGGCGATTGGCGCGCGGGCTGGGTGTGTACGTTGAGCTCGCTGTAGGTGGTGGCCTGCCCCTGCACCGGCATGGCGGCGGCCCGCTCGGAAAGTTCCCTCAGCGCGGCCATGTCCGCGGTGGAGAGCAGGTGCCGCTCGTCGGTCCAGCCCTCGGCGCCGGCGGGCGTGCGGACGCGCAAAAAGCGGCGCCTGGTCTGGAGAATCTCCAGGCGGTCGCCGTGCTTGACGGTGGCAACGGTCGAGGATTGCAACGGGATATCGCTGCGGATTTTGAGATCGGCCGGCCCCACATAGGCCTCGCCAATGGCGGACGCGCGCGGAGGACCGCTCCGGCAGCCGGCGAGGCACAGCACCAGCGCGGCCGCCGCCGCAACCTTGCTTATGGAACCCGGCTGCACACCTTATGGTAGCGCCGGCGATCTTGTCGCCGGTGTCTTCCGGTCCGGCCGCTGCCGGCGCTGCTCGCGCTATGCCGCGGCCGCCGGACAGATCGGGGACGACGGCCTCGAACAGGCGTTATTCAAAATGCGGCGTACCTCTGGCTCGTAGAAGGGCTGCGCCAGCAGATCGTATGCGCCCAGGTTGAGCGCTTCGGCCCAGAAGCGGGCGTCCGCCAGCGGATCGGTTACGATGACTTCCGGTTCGTGCGGCGATTCACGGGCCAGATGCAGCGCATCCAGCCAGTCTCCATCGGGTAAAGCGGCTTCCGTCAGAACGACCTCGTAGTCTTCCTGCTGAAGCTTGGCGCGCGCTTGAAGCAACGTCTCCACGTGGTCCAAAAACAACGGGGAAGCGAGCAGCATTTGCGACAGACGGCGGGCATCCTCATGACGCCCGGAGATGAATAGAATCCGGGACCTCATTATTTGCGCGCTCCTTATCTCTTAAACTTTCTTAATTATAGACCCGAAAATAAGAAAGGACAATGACAGTTTCCCAAAGACTTCGTGAAGCCCGCGGGAGCTACCGTTGCAGGTCGCCATTCTCCTGGACGCCCGGTTCGTCCAGCAATTGCGTGGAAGAGGCCGGCCCGAGAGTCTTCCAGTCCCGCAGCGCCCAAACCACCTTCTTGCCGGGTGTCACCTCGATCAACTGCACGGCTGTGGGCCACTCCTCCATCGGCAGGCTTCCGGCCCAATTGTTGATCAAAGTGTTGCCGTTGGCCAGCCGGTCCACTTCCTGGACGGTATAGAGCGGTATCCCGGGCAAGTCGTTCTTGTTAATCTCCCATACCGTTTCGCCCTTGGGGTTGACCTCGCGAACATAGCCCTTCTCGTTTCCGCTGATCAGCGTGTTCCCATTCTTCAACCGGACGGCCGCCCACGCCGAGGGCGCCGCCACCGACCAGATTTCCTTTCCGTCCGCGGAGTACTCGACTACCTTGCCCAGATCCATGTGAGCCACCAGGAATGTCCCGGCCTGGGTCATGCGAATGTGGCGGAACTGGCCGTGGACACTGGTTGCATCGCGCGTCTGGAGCACCAATTCCTTCTCCACTTTCCCGGTGGCCTTTTGAATCAGCACCAATTTCGCCGGATTCCCGTTCTGCATGATCAGGACGCGATCTTTGCCCACCGGGTACGTGGTATGAATTTCCGTCCCCGCGGGACCATCGTAGTTCCACACGATCTTCTTGCCGGGAGTGATCTCGCTGGCTCCAAACTGGCGCGAGAACACGATGTTGCCGTTCGAGAGCATGGTACAGTCGCCCAGCTCTCCCTTCAGGGGGTTGGTGTACGACCAGACGATCTTCCCGTCCCGAACGACATAGATGACCTGTTGCGAGATGCTGCGATTCTGCCATTCCCCGCAGTACAGGAACGGATGTTGCGCCAGACCGTTGCCGGGCAGAGGCGCTGGCTGGGCCGCCGCCACCGTCGCGGCGCAGCTTACAGCGATTGAGAAGAGCGCGAGTCTCAGGTATCGAATTTGCACGGCGAAGGTCCTTTCTGAAGCCGGTATCTCTCGACCGCCATTTTAGCGCCGCGGGGCCGCGGCACGCCGTAGGGGCCGGGCACGCCCGGCCCGCGCGCTGGAACAGAGGCCCGCCAGATGGTACGATCTGAGCTACAGAGCTACCAGACAATGAGACTCACACGAATTGCAGTAGTCGTTCTCCTGGCGGTCTCGGCCCTGTCAGCGGCCAAGACGCTCGACATGTATGTCATCGACGTGGAAGGATCGAAAGCGTTTCTGATGGTGTCGCCCTCCGGCCAGAGTTTGCTGATCGACGCTGGTATTCCAAGTACCGCGACGAACCACCGCGATCTCGACCGCATCCTGGAAGCCTGTAAGGCCGCCGGCGTCAAGAAAATCGACTACATGGTGGTGTCGCACTACGATGGCGACCACGTGGGCGGCGTCCCCGCGCTGGCGGCGCGCATGCCCATCGTAACCTTCGTGGACCACGGCGAGAACGTGCAATTGAACGATGGCACGATCAAGAACGTGAAGGCGTACATGGACGTCGTCGCCAAGGGCAAGCACATGGTGGTGAAGGCCGGCGACAAGATTCCCATCAAAGGCTTCGACGTACTGGTGGTGATGGCGGCGGGGAAGGCGATCACGCAGCCGCTCAAGGGCGCGGGTCAGCCGAATCCCGCTTGCGATACGACTCCCCGCAAGGTCTGGGGGAAAGATGCGCGCGGTATTGTGGACAACCACGACACCAACGAAAACTCCCAGGCGATTACGGTTTTGATCACCTATGGCAAGTTCCGGATGTTGGACCCGGCCGATCTGACCTGGAACAAGGATCGCGAGCTGTTTTGCCCGGTCAATCGCGTAGGCACAGTGGACCTCTACCAGACGGCCAATCACGGCACCGACAACGCCAACTCGCCGGTAATGGTGCACGCGCTCCAACCGCGGGTGGTGATCGCGGACAATGGACCGAGAAAGGGCGCCTCGGCGGAGACGTTCCAGACGGTCGAATCGTCGCCCGGGCTGGAGGATTACTGGCAGGCGCACTATTTGATCGCGGGCGGAGAAAAAGCCAATACCAAGCTGGACTACATCGCCAACATAGAGGGCAGCCCGGACGGCAAGTGGATCAAAGTCTCCGCCCAGCGGGATGGCACGTTTACCGTCACCAATACCCGCAACAACTTCAGCAAAACCTATAAGCCGCGGAAGTAAATTCGAGCTACTTGGCCGGGGCGGGGGCGGGCGGCCGCCGGTCGGTTCGCCGGCCCTTCGGACCGATCCAGGACCCGTCCTCCACGTCGAGCGGCGCCATCCAGGCCAACTGCCGATCGACATCCGTGGCCAACTGGTATTTCTTCTGCACCGAGGCAATCTGCGGACCGCGGATGTCGATCTTCGCCATATCGTAATTGCCCAGGCCAACCTGCCCACAGTATCGGAGATAGCCGACCCACTTGGGATCGACCCCCATGCACTCCGCTCCCACCCGATCGGCGGCGATGAAATCCGTGGAGGCGATGGCCAGCCGCGAAGCCACCGGGGTGCCCTGGGACGGTCCGTTGCCCTCCATGCCTTCGTGGCCATCGATCACCGTGACGCCCCAGAACGGCTGCATGGCCTGCGCCGTGACCAGCATGTTGTAGTGGATCAGGTGGAACCCGGCGTGATAGTAGGCCTTTTCCGTGCGCGCGGGCGCGCCCAGCACCATGTTCTTGATCGACATGGTGACCACCGCGTAGTTGTGCGATTTCAGCATCGCCGATCCGATGATGAAGGCGTCCGGATCGAATAATGCGGCCGCCAGGCGAACCGGAACGACGTGTGCGTCCTGGTCGAGCAACGGCTGAGTGACCCACTTGTCCTGGTCCGTGAAGTCGACAAGTTCCAGGCCGCGGAAATTCTTGTACTCCTTGACCACGTCCGGGTATTGTAGACCCTGGTACGCCTTGAACCCGCCGCCCAAGGTTTCGCCGATGGTGACCTGTCCCTTGAAGCGCGGCGCCAGGTAGTCCAGGATTCCGCGTAGCGCATCGGCGTGCGTGCAGGCCAGTTGGTTGCTGGGGTTCACGTCGTTCGGCTTGATCAGAACGCGCTGCTTGGTTTTCAGCTTGGGGAGGATCTGGTCGTCAATGGCGACCAGAGCGTTGTAGACGGTCTTGCGGCGATCCTCGCCGGCCACCAGCGCCACTGTTGACCGGGGTTTGAATTCCTTGACGGGAACTCCCGCTACGGGGATCGCTTCCGACTGGGCGCGCAGCTCCGCGGCGGTAACCAGCGCTCCCACGCCGGTGGTGAGAAAATTCCTGCGGGTGAAGAAGAGTCGCACAATAATTCTCCTTGCCGTATACAGTAACAGTTTTCCGCAACCGCAGAACCGCGAACGTCAGAGAGCGGTCCGGGCTACCGCACCGGATACTCGTAAATGCTGATGCTGATCGGTGGAATCGCCAGTCTGCCCGGCGCCTCGTTCAAAGAACTCTCCACGATGTCCACCACCAGCGGCTTTCCGGGCGTGTTGGCGGCGGTCAGGTCCGCAGGCGCGATTCGCCATAGCCGACCCTGGTTCTGCACGGCCACGCCTTCGAGCGTCACGACCATCTGTTGGGCGGATTCGGTCGGGTTGACAATCGCCAGCGTCAACGATTTCCGGTCGGCGGTCAGCGCCACCGCGGCATCCAGCGGGTACGTGTTGCTGCCCGAGGAGACCTTGGCCTTGTCCACTCCCACCGTGCCCTTCACATCGTGCTGCGCCTGCGGGTTGTCGCCGGCAATGTCTAGTGGAATCGTCCCGAAATGCTGCCGGTACAATTTGAACATCAGTCCGATGGGCCGCACTGTCGCATCGGTCTTGCTTATCGCGAGCAGCTCGGGCGCGCCAGTGTAGGCCGAAATGGCGAACCGGTTGGAATGCCGTAACATTTCCTGCATCGCTTGGGCGCAGGCGAGGGGCTGAAACATGGAATCGCGAGCGTCGCCGATCCGGCCGGAGACCCATTCATCGAGCGCCATCGGAATCTGGTCCATTTTGAGAGCCGGGTATCGCCGCTGGTATTCGTCCCATGCCTCGATCGCGGCGCGTACTCCATTGGCCAATTTCCGGGCTTGATTCACCAGCGGCTCATCCACTTTCACGTACTCCTGCTTTTCGGCATCGAATGCCCTGTCCACCGTGGTGGGATAGATATGCTCGGCGATGGCATCCAGGTAAGCCGCGGAGTTGGCCAGAAGCCCGCCGGTGAAGTCCGCCGGCCCGCCGAATCCAGTCACGTGTTTTCCCGTGATCATGAGCGCCGCGCGGCTCTGGCTGGCCTCCACCGGCGTCGCTCCCGAGGCCACAATCTTGATGCTCGGATCTACCCGCCGCATGGCTTCGACCACCATGTTGTGCTTGATGACATAGTGATCGAGAGCCATGAAGCCCAGTTGCCAGGGACCGAACATCTCATTGCCGACGTTCCACCAAACCGCCTTGTACGGTTCCGGATGGCCGTTGGCGGCCCGCAGCTTGCCCATGGGAGTGCTCGCCCGACCGTTGACGTACTCCACCTCTTCCGCCGCCGAATGCGCGTCGCCGAAACCGGTGTTTACGCAAATGTACGGGTCCATGCCGAGCAGCTTGTTGAGGTTCATGTAGTCGTCGATGCCCACATCGTTCGGCTCCAGCGCGTGCCAGGCGTACTCGTAGCGCGGGGGGCGTTTGTCCGCGTCGCCGATTCCATCCCGCCAGTCGTAGTCGGAGGTCATATTCCCTCCCGGCCAGCGGAACATGGTCGGCCCGATCTTTTTGAACTCCGCGATGATATCGGCGCGAAAGCCGTTCAGATTGTCCGCCGGCATCAGCGACACAGCGCCAATGTGGAACGAGCCCTTCCCGGTTCCCACCACCTCGATCCGGGCATCGTCGCTGTCCCCCCCGGCCGTGAAGCTCAAGGGAAACTTCGCGTACTCTTTTCGAAGCGCTTTGATGGGGATAGTCTGCCGGTCATTGGGGCCGCTCCCCCAGACGAGGGCGACCTTCACCTCGG
>Ga0326728_10021497_pt1 | contig 12124 bp, 9 predicted proteins | sample MB3enrmetagenome_FD_207602 | JGI IMG/M metagenome (GOLD analysis project Ga0326728, IMG submission 207602) | Lab enriched peat soil microbial communities from McLean, Ithaca, NY, United States - MB31MN | ecosystem: Environmental > Terrestrial > Soil > Wetlands > Peat | place: USA: New York...
AACTTTATGCAAGACCGGCAGGAAGAGCAGCGGAAGGCAGAAGACCGGGCAAAGGGGGAACTCGAAAAGTATCACGTGGAATGTGTCTCGGTCTTGATCTGTCAGATCAACCTGCCTCAAGAATTGATGGATACGCAGACAAAAAAGATTATCGCCCAGCAGCAGCAAGCGATGTATCAGGACCAGCAGAAAGCGGAACAGACAAGGATCGCGATGGAGAAGACCCGCTCCGAAGCCGACCAGCAGAAGAACCTTGTCGAAGCCGAGATCGGTGTCAAGATCGCCGAGCAAAACAAGCAGAAGGCGATCAAGTTCGCAGAAGGCGAAGCGGAGAGCATCAGTCTCAGGGCAGCGGGCGAGGCCAGGGGCATCAAGGCAAAAGGCGAAGCCGAAGGGGCTAAGATACTCGCTATCGGCGAATCGACGGCCAAGGCTTACGAGCTCCAAAACAAGGCGGTAGGGCAGCAGGGGGTCACCGCGATAGAGATCGCCAAGCAGATAGCCGGGGGCAATGTGAAAATCACCCCTGATTTACTCGTCCAAGGCGGCGATAATGTCGGCGGGCTGTTGTCAGCCTTCCTGACCAAAATCATATCCGGAGGAACGAAGACGGCGGCGGTGCAGGAAGGGAAGGGAACAGAAAGCGTCTGAGTGAAACCGGATGAGATGAGACCACGGCCAGAGGCCCGAGCAGCATGTGAGGCCGCATTTTCCAGGCAGGGGAATTTTTGATGGATGTTGCGGAGACGAGGAGGCGAGCACCGGAGGCGTACCATTGCGTGCGTTGAGGATGGCGCGCCGACGAATCGCACGCGATAGACGCGAAAAGCGCCCGGCCTCCCCGAGTCTCCCAGACGGCAGAGACCCCTTATCTACTTTACCAAGGAGGCTCTCCCGGTTACGAGCGCATATTCACGCAGTTTCTGCCTCAACGTTGGCCTCGATATCCCCAGTATAGCGCACGCCTTCCCCAGATGGCCGCCCGTCTCCCTGAGGACCGTCACGATATGCTCCCGCTCGATTGCGGCGAGGCTCCGGCCGCCGCCGGTCCTCTCCGGACCCGCGAGCCTCTCCGGACTCGCGAGGAGCGGGGTGACGAACTCCTCGAAGATCACCTCGCCCTGGGCGGCTATGGCGGCCCTGGTGAGGACGTTCTCCAGTTCCCTGATGTTCCCCGGCCAGTCATAGTCGACGAGCATGCGGAGCACCTTTTTTTCGACACTCTTTATGTTCTTGTGGAGCTCGCAGTTGACCTTCTTCAGGAGATAGGAGACCAGCTGGCCGATATCCTCCCTGCGCTGTCTCAGGGGAGACACTTTTATGCTGGCCACGCTCAGCCGGTAGTAGAGGTCTTCGCGAAAGGTCCCCTCCCGGACCATCCGCCACAATTCCCTGTTGGTGGCCGCGATGACCCGGGCTTCCGAGTGGAGGGTCCTCTCCCCGCCGACGCGCTCGAATTCCTTCTCCTGGAGTATACGGAGGAGCTTTGCCTGGAGCTCCAGAGGTATATCGCCTACCTCGTCGAGGAAGATGGTGCCTTTGCCGGCAAGCTCGAAGCGTCCCTTTTTCTGAGCGAGGGCCCCGGTGAAGGCGCCCTTTTCGTGGCCGAAGAGCTCACTCTCCAAGAGGGTAGGGACTATGGCCGAGCAATTGAGCGCGAGGAAGGGCTGGTCCTGAGCTGGGCTGTTGCAGTGGATTGCCCGGGCGATCAGCTCCTTGCCGGTACCTGTCTCTCCTTCTATGAGGACCGTCACCCGGTTCTCCGAGAGCACGCCGATGGCCTTGAAGATATCTTTCATCTCTTTGCTTCCACCCACGAGCTTTCCCTTCTGGTAGACGAGGCCCCTTTCAGGCGGCACGCGGCCGTCTCCGGCCCGGCCTGCCACCTTCATGGCCCTGGCGAGGGCCTTCTCCAACTCGTCTACGTCGATGGGCTTCGTGATATACTCCGTGGCGCCCAGCTTGATGGCCCTGACCGTGGAATCCATGTCATGGAACGCCGTGATCATGATGACCGGGGTCTCCGTGCCCGCGTTCTTCAGCTCGCGCAAGAGGTCGAGGCCGCTGCCGTCGGGCAGGCGTATGTCGAGGATGATCGCCTCGGGCGCGGAGCCTTCGATGCGCTCCCGTGCCTCGGCAACGCATGCTGCGGTCTCCACGTGGTAGCCCTTTTCCGTGAGGAACATCTTGAGCGACTCGAGGATCACCCTCTCGTCGTCTATGATGAGGATGCGCTTCTTCTTCACGGCGTGTCCTCCTTCATGGGCAGGGTGGTGCTGATGATGGTGCCCTGCGGCTTCTTCGGTGCCACGTCAACGCGGCCGCCGTGGGCCTCGATGATCTTCTTCACATTCATGAGGCCGAGGCCCGTGCCCTTTTTCTTGCTGCTGAAGAAGGGATCGAAGATGTAGGGCAGGTCTTCGGAGGAAATCCCGGGCCCGTTGTCGCTGAAGTCCACCCGGAGGCAGCCGTTGTTCTCCGTGAGGACCCTCGTGGATATCTCGATGGTCCCGCCCTCGGGGAGGGCGTCGATGGAGTTGATGAGGATATTGATCACGGCCTGCTCCAGCTTTTCCGCGTCGAAGAGGAGCCGCTTGAGCCGATGGTCGGAGTATCTCTTCTCCACCGCGATCTCCTTTTCCCTGAGGCGCACGTCCATGGTCTCGAGGCAGGAGTCGATCACCTTTTTTATGGATCCCCGCTCCATCTTGAGCGACAGGGGCTTTGCGAAGTCGAGCATCTCGTCGAGAATCCGCTCCAGCCTTGATATTTCGTGCACCACGATCTCCATGCGCCTCTTGTCGTTTCCGTCGAAGGGGGTATTTTTGAGCAAAATCTGGCTGTTCAGCTTGACCGAGCAGAGGGGATTTCGTATCTCGTGGGCCAGCGATGTGGTCAGCTTCCCGATATGGGCGAAGCGCTCGGCCTCGCGTATGCGCTTCTCCGCCTCCATGCGCTCCGTAATATCTCTGCAGATGCCCGCCACCGCGGGATGGCCTGCATAGGTAATGCGCTTGACCTTGTTCTCCGTGGGGCGCGAGCGGCCGCTCTTGTCGCGGCGCAGGTAGACATAGAGGTCCTTGGCGTCCTCGCCGGCTGTGCGTCTCTGGTAGAGCCTGCGCACTGCAGGGAGCGATTCGGGCGCGATGAGCTCGGTGTAGGGCAGGCCGATGATCTCCTGGGGGGCAGCGCCGTGGAGCTCGCAGTAAGCGAGATTTGCGAAGACGATACGGCCGTCCTGGACGACGAAGTAGCCGTCGCTGATCTCTTCTACGAGCACGCGGTACTTCGCCTCCGATTCGGCGAGCTCCCCGGTCCTCTCCTCCACCTCCCGCTCCAGGCTGAGAGCGTGGCTGCGTATGTGCGCTTCGTGGAGGGACTGGAAGTAGTTGCTGAATCTCGTGACCGTGTAAGAGAGGCACTCGTTGAGCTTCTCCACGGTGCGGAAGAGTTCCTCGCCCGAAAGCTCCCTGAGCACGAGGGGCACGAGGATGGTCCGGTAGAGCTCGTAGGCGTGCTGGACTTCGGAGAGGGAGAAGCCGCCGTCCAGACGGATCCGACTGATCCACTCGATGTGCTCGTTGATGAGGGAGTAGTCATTGTGCACGAGGACCGCGAAGTTGCCCGCGTTGGCGCGAGATACCGTGAGAAGGAGCTCCTCCTGCGGACGCTCGCGGTAGCGATCGCTCACCTCATGGAGGCGGCGGATCCAGCTCTCGATGATGCTCTCCTGGTGCTTCCTCAGGATCTTCGCGAGGGGCATGGGTAATTGTACCCTGCATGGAACATTGTTTTCAAGGTAATGTGCCTGTGCCGGTGCACGGGCGGGAAGGCGGCCGGGGGGCGGGACGCGGGGCTCCTCTATGCTTCTCAGGGCGGGTCCGGGTCTGACAGGGGGTTTACAAAGGTGCGTGGAATAGATTAGTATAACGTGAGGGAAGGTCGGGGTGAACACGACGAAGGCGATCGAGTGGAGAGGGAGAGAGACATGTGTGAGGTAGCGGTTTTCAAGAGGGAAAAGGGCGAGGACATCCTGCTCCTTAAGGATGTCTACCTGATAGAGGAAGAGGCCGACGGCCTGAGAATCGAGACGATCTTCGGCGAGCAGAAGGTGGTCAACGGGGAGATAGAATCGGTGTCGTTCTCCGAGAACAAGGTGGTGATCAGGAACCGGACGCTGTCAGCCCTTTCGTGACGCCCCGGAGATGAAGGCAATGGGGAGGTGCCGCAGGCTCCCCTTTCCGCAAAGAGGGCATGCATCGTGCCCTCCCCGATGTCGCTGACCGCGGGAGCGGTCGGAGGCTCCTTGCCGCAGTCGCGGCGCTTAAACTCGTCAATAGGCATCACGGGCCCCTGCAGGGCAAAGAGGGCAGGGGGAGCTTTTTCCCATTGACAATGTTTACTGTACAGTATATCCTGTACAGTCAGAACTTGGCCTCGGAGAAGAGGAGAAGGGGTGTCGCATGCGGATCAGGCACGGAAAAGGGCTCACTGCGGCCGTTGCTCTTCTTGTGGTCGGCCTTCTGGTGAGCGCGTGTGAAAAGCCGAAGGAAGGCGCGGGCCCGCCCAAGGGGGGTGCCCCTGAAGTGGCCGTGGTGACCATGCAGCCGGAGCGTGTGGCTATCACCACCGAATTGCCCGGACGAACGTCAGCAGTCCTCGTCGCGGAAGTACGGCCCCAGGTAGGCGGCATCATCAAGGAGCGCCTCTTCGCCGAGGGCTCCGACGTGCTGGCAGGTGAAGTGCTCTACAGGATAGACCCGGCCATGTACGAGGCTGCCTATGCCAGTGCCCTGGCGGGCCTTTCGAGGGCCGAGGCAAATGCGACCGCCATCAGGTCCAGAATGGAGCGCTACAAGGAGCTGGTGGCCATCAATGCGGTCAGCCGGCAGGACTACGATGACGCGGCCGCGGCGCTCCAGCAGGCCACGGCCGATATCGAAGCGAACAAGGCAGCCCTGGAGACGGCCCGCATCAATCTCGCTTATACCCGCGTGACCGCGCCGATTACCGGGCGCATCGGCAAATCGACCGTGACCGTGGGCGCCCTTGCAACGGCGAGTCAGGGCTCCCCCTTCACGACCATTCAACAGCTCGATCCCATCTATGTGGACGTGACCCAGTCGAGCGCCAATATGCTCCAGCTCGAGCGGAACATGGCGGCTGGCCGGATCAAAGACGGCGGCCCCGGCCGGGCACGGGTGAAGCTGCTCCTTGAAGACGGCACGCCGTACCCGCTGGAAGGAAACCTGAAATTTTCCGATGTCACCGTCGAACCCAGCACCGGATCGTTCATCCTCCGGATTGTTTTTCCCAACCAGAAGCATATGCTTCTGCCGGGCATGTATGTGCGTGCGGTGGTCCAGGAGGGGGTGGTCGATCGTGCGATTCTCGCCCCCCAGCAGGGGGTCTCCCGCGACCAGAAGGGGAATCCCCTGACGCTCATCGTGGATGGCTCGGGCAAGGTCGAGCAGCGGATGATCACGGTCGATCGCGCCATCGGCGACAAGTGGCTCGTCTCCTCCGGCCTTATGCCCGGCGACCGGGTGATCGTCGAGGGCATCCAGAAAGTGCGGCCCGGCGCTTCAGTAAGGGTCGTCCCCTTCGATGCCGGCCGGAAAGAGGGTACGGGGGCCGCGAGCCCGTCCCAAGGTCGAGCGGGCGCGAATTGAGCGGGGGTGCGTGATGTTGTCGAAATTCTTTCTGGACCGCCCGGTCTTCGCCTGGGTGATCGCCGTTATCATCATGCTGGCGGGCGGCCTGGCGATCTACAAGCTGCCCATCTCCCAGTATCCTCCCATCGCACCCCCCTCGATCTATATCCAGGCCTATTATCCGGGGGGCTCGGCGGAGACCGTGGAAAACACCGTAACCCAGATCATCGAGCAGAAGATGACCGGCCTCGACAAGATGCTCTATCTGTCCGCCACCAGCGATTCATCCGGAACTTCCCGCATCGAGTTGACCTTTGCCCCGGGGATGGATCCGGACCTCGCCTGGGCCAAGGTGCAGAATAAGCTCCAACTCGCCATGGCGAGCCTGCCCGACGTGGTCCAGCGCCAGGGCATCGCGGTCGGCAAGGCCACCAGGAACTACCTGATGGTCGTGGGCCTGATCTCGGAAGACGGCAGCATGGACGGCAAGGACTTGATGGACTATGCCCAATCCAACCTGGAGAAGGTGCTCGCCCGGGTGCCCGGCGTGGGCGAGGTGGAAGAGTTCGGCTCCCAGTACGCCATGCGTGTCTGGCTCGACCCCGACAAGCTGACCAACTACTCCCTCACGGTGGATGACGTGGTCGCGGCGCTCCAGTCCTACAACGTGGAGGTCTCTGCCGGCCAGTTCGGCGGGGCCCCCGCAGTTTCCGGTCAGCGCCTGAACACCTCCATCGTCGTCCAGAGCCTGCTGAAAACCCCTGACGAGTTTGCGGCCATTCCCGTCCGCGTCAACCCCGACGGCTCCATCGTACGGGTCAGGGACGTGGGACGGACGGAGCTGGGAACCGAGGCTTACGATATTGAGACCTTCTACAACGGTAGGCCCTCCGCCGGCATGGCCATCAGGCAGGTCGCGGGCGCGAACGCCCTCGACACGGCCGAGGCAATAAAGGCAAAACTGAAAGAGATGGGCCGGTACTTCCCCCCGGGGATGAAGGTCGTCTATCCCTACGATACCACCCCTTTCGTCAAAGTGGCGATTGACGAGGTGGTCAAGACCCTCTTCGAGGCAATCCTGCTGGTCTTCCTGATCATGTGGCTTTTCATGGGGAACATCAGAGCCACCATGATCCCCACCATCGCCGTGCCCGTGGTGCTCCTCGGGACCTTCGGGGTGCTGGGGCTTTTCGGCTTCTCCATCAATATGCTGACCATGTTCGCCATGGTGCTCTCCATCGGCCTTCTGGTGGACGATGCCATCGTGGTGGTGGAAAACGTGGAACGGATCATGAGCGAGGAAGGGCTTTCGCCGAGGGAAGCCACCCGCAAGTCCATGGAGCAGATCACGAGCGCCCTCATCGGCATCGGGCTCGTGCTCGCGGCGGTCTTCGGTCCCATGGCCTTTTTCAGCGGCTCCACCGGCGTCATTTACCGCCAGTTCTCGGTGACCATCATCGCCTCCATGCTCCTGTCAGTGGTGGTAGCCCTAATCCTGACGCCGGTGCTCTGCGCCTCCCTCCTTAAGCCGGTGCCGGCGGGACATGAGCCGGCGGAGAATGCGGTCTTCTTCCTCCGCCCCTTTTTCCGGTGGTTCGATGGCGTCTTTTTCCGGACCAGAGATCGGTACGTAAAAACGGTGGAGCGCTCCTTTTCGAGGAAACTGCGCTACTTCGTCATCTATATCCTGATCGTGGCGGCGGTGGCGACCCTCTTCCTTCGTATGCCCACGGCCTACGTGCCCGATGAAGACCAGGGTATTCTGCTCGCCCAGGTAATGCTGCCGACGGGCGCCACCTTGGAGCAGACCCGAAAGGTCGTGGACGCGGTGCAGCGCCATTTTCGGGAGAAGGAAAAAGAGGCGGTGGAATCCTGTATGATCGTGTGCGGTTACGGCTTCTCCGGGAGGGCGCAGACCAACGGCCTAGTATTTATCAAGCTCAAGGACTGGAAGCTCCGCAAGAGGTCGGACCTGAGGGCGAAGGCCGTTGCGGAACGGGCCACGAAGGCCTTCTTCGCAATGCGTGGCGCCCTGGTGTTCGCCTTCCCGCCGCCTTCAGTGATCGAGCTGGGAAACGCCACCGGGTTCGACTTCGAGCTGCTCGACCGGGGTGGGCTCGGTCATGAAAAACTGATGGAGGCCCGCAACCAGCTCCTCGGCATGGCTTCAAAAGACGCGCGTCTGACCAAAGTCCGGCCCAACGGCATGGAAGACGTGCCCCAATACCGGGTCGACGTGGACTGGGGGAAGGCGGGGGCCCTCGGAGTTTCCATCAACGCCATACACAACACCATATCTGACGCCTTCGGCAGCGCCTACGTCAACAACTTCATCCAGGCGGGCCGCGTGAAAAGGGTGTACGCCCAGGCCGATGCCCCCTACCGCATGCTGCCCGGCGACGTGGAGAGGCTTTACGTGCGCAATACGGCGGGGAAGATGGTCCCCTTCTCCGCTCTTACCTCGACCCGCTGGACGTCCGGCTCTCCCAGGCTGGAGCGCTACAACGGCTTTTCTTCCACGGACATTTGGGGCGAGCCTTCGCCGGGGAGGAGCTCAGGTGAGGCGATGCGGGCGATGGAAGAGATGGTTGCGCGATTGCCGAGCGGCATCGGTTATGAATGGACGGCCCTCTCCTATCAGGAGAGGATGGCAAGCTCTCAGGCGCCCCTCCTCTACGCCTTTTCCATCCTCGTGATCTTCCTGTGCGTCGCGGCCCTGTACGAGAGCTGGCCGATCCCCCTCGCCAACATGCCGATGCTGCCCCTCGGCCTTTTCGGCGCGACCCTGGCCACCTGGCTGCGAGGTATGCCCAACGACGTCTACTTCCAGATCGGCTTCCTCACCACCCTGGGGCTGACGACAAAAAATGCTATCCTTATCATTCAGTTCGCGAGGGAGCGGATGGCCCACGGAGAAGGACTGGTCGAGGCGACCCTCGGCGCCGCACGGGTTCGGCTGCGGCCCGTTATCATGACCTCACTCGCTTTCTTCTTCGGTGTCCTGCCGCTGGCCCTCGCCACGGGCGCGGGCGCCGGCGCGATGAAGGCCATCGGCACTGCCGTTACCGGCGGGATGCTCTCCGCCACCTTCATCGACCTCTTCTACATCCCCCTGCTCTTCGTGCTCGTCTCCCGCACGTTCAAGGCAAAACAGCCGGATCAATCGCCCGGGCACGACCCGGACCCCTCCACTTCTTCCGAAGGACACCGGTTATGATGAGAAACGCGTCAACCATCATCCTTGCCATTGTCTGCCTGGCCGGGTGTACCATGGCCCCGACGTATTCACGCCCCGCATTGCCCATCCCGGCCGACTGGCCGACCGGCCCGGCCTACAAGGGGACTGACGAGGGCCGGACCAACTCGCAGGCCGCCGACATCGGGTGGCGCCAGTTCTATACCGATGAGCGGCTGCAGAAGGTTATCCTTCTCGCCCTCAACAACAACCGGGATCTCAGGGTAGCGGCATTCAACATCGAAAAGGCCCGGAGCCTCTACCGGATCCAGCGGGCCGCGCTGTTTCCCGAAATCAGTGCCCTCGGCGACATAAATGACCAGAGGTATCCGGCCTATCCACCTCTGACAGACAAAGCTATTATCCTCAGGGAATACGACGTCGGCCTGGGGGTCAGCTCCTGGGAAATCGACTTTTTCGGTCGCCTTCGAAGCCTTAAAGCGAGTGCCCTGGAGCAGTACCTTGCGACCGAGCAGACACTCCGGAGCGCGCAAATAGCGCTGATGGCCGAGGTTGCCCTTGCTTATCTGACCTACGCCGCCGACAGGGAGAACCTGAAACTGTCGCAATCGACGCTCGCGGCCCGACAGGCCACCTACAGCCTGATCGGGCGCCGTTTTGACGTGGGCGCCTCGTCAGCCCTCGACCTCCGTCAGGCCCAAACCTTAATGGAATCGGCCCGAGTGGACGTTGCGGGGTATACCCGTCTCGTAGCCCTGGACGAAAACGCCCTCGACCTTCTGGCCGGGACACCGGTGCCCTCCGAGCTCTTGCCTGAAGAGCTGAATGCGGTGACGCCACCACAGGATATTTCGCCCGGTCTGCCCTCCGAGTCGCTCCTCCGCCGGCCCGATATCCTCCAGGCCGAGAACCAGCTCAAAGCAGCCAACGCCAACATCGGTGCTGCACGGGCAGCCTTCTTTCCCCGCATCACCCTGACCACCAGCATCGGAACAAGCAGCGCGGAGCTCTCCGGTCTGTTCAAGGCAGGGTCCGGCGTGTGGGCCTTCGCACCGCAGATCACCCTGCCGATCTTCGACGCCGGTTCAAGGTCGGCAAATCTTCAGGTGGCAAAGGCCGATCGTGACATATACCTCGCCCTGTACGAGAAGGCTATCCAGACTGCTTTCAAGGAAGTGGCGGACGCCCTTGCCCAGCGGGGGACCGTGGGGGATCAGATCGCGGCGCAGGAATCCCTTGTCCAGGCGTCGGTAGAAACCTATACCCTCTCCAATGCCCGCTATGTGAAAGGCATCGACAGCTACCTGGCCGTCCTCGACGCACAGCGTTCCCTTTATACCGGGCAGCAGGGCCTCATCACGCTGCGCCTGGCCAGGCTCAATTACCTGGTGACCCTCTACAAGGTGCTGGGTGGAAGCGGGTAGCCCGTTGCGCGGCGCAGTCACTTGAACTATAGTAAGAGAGGGTGTTTATGGGTCATCATTCGGATAGCGCGAGGGAAAGGATTATCGACGCTGCGGAACAGGTGGTGGTCGATCTCGGGGCAGGTCACTTGACCTTCGATGCCGTGGCTTCAAGGGCGGGGGTGAGCCGGGGCGGCCTTCTCTACCACTTCCCTGACAAGGAAGCACTTCTTAAAGGCATGCTCGATCGTCTCGTAGAACGCGCGTCGGAGGGCAGAGCGCGAAAGCGCGCCGAGCTTCCGGAAAGCATGGAACGGGAAATCGTGGCCCACCTCCTCTCCTATCTGGAGGAGGGCGACTGGGCGAGGCGGGCTGTCTCGGCTGCCCTCATCGCTTCAGGGGCACACAATCCGGGGCTCCTTGCACCGGTAAAGGAGAAGTACAGGAAACTGATGGACGAGGTAACCAGGGGCGGGATGAGGCTTGAGCGGGCCGCGGTGATTTCACTTGCAGCAGACGGCCTGCGCATATTGGAGGTTTTGTCGCTCTCTCCCTTCGAGCAGGAGGAGCGCCGCAGAATTGTCGATGAGATGATGGCCCTCGCAAGAGAGGGAACGACAGAGGACGGCTGATCTCGTCGTCCAGCCGAGAGGGTCCCCCTCGCGCCGGCGCTCCAGTCGCGACCCGAGACGGGGCATACCCCGCGCCCTCTCTCGATGCGCTCATGGAACCCTCCCGGCCTTCCCGACTCAGGGGTTTCCGGTCACCTTCCGATAGGCGGTGTGAGAAAAGAATTTTTTAGGAGAAGAGATAAGTGACGATAGTGAGCCGCGTCGCCGGCGACTTCGTCTTTATGTCCGACGGATTAAGAACAGAATTGAAGAAATTGTGAGATTAAGCGATACTATAAGATGATCAATCTCACGGAGCTAAAACCGCAAATCGATCGTATTTGTCGAGACTTGCCCGTAAAGCGCCTTGGTGTCTTCGGCTCCGTTTTGAGAAAGGACTTCGGTCCTTCCAGCGACATCGACGTGCTGGTGGTTTTTGATACCGACAGTGGGGCGAATCTCTTTGACAAGTATTTTGAGCTGAAGGAACGCCTTGAGCAAGTGTTCGGCCGTGAGGTTGATTTAGTCGTTGACAGGCCTTTCAGGAATCCAGTTTTTAAAGATTCCGTCGACAGAACCAGGACCGTCGTGTATGAACGATGAAGTGCGAAAGAATCTCTTTGACGTTCTACAAGCCGCAGAAGAGATAAGGGCCTTTACCCGCACCATGGATTTTCAATCGTATAGCGAGAGTACAGTTACTCAGAGAGCGGTTGAACGAGACTTCGAAACAATCGGCGAGGCGCTCAACAGGATCAAGAAGAACGACGAAACTATCTTACAGGCCGTCTCCGGCCATCATCGCATCATTGGCTTCAGAAACATCTTGATACACGGTTATGACACTGTGGACGACAGAGTTGTCTGGAGCGCTATCGAGGGTCACTTACCGGTGCTGATAAGCGAAATTCAGGAACTTTTGAATGCCTAATCTGTGATTGCGGCCGACCGGGGGAACTCATAGACCGCCCACTGACCATTATAACTCTCAGTAAATGCGTGCACCAAAAGGACCAGAAACGGCACCGGCTTATGCGCCAGATCTCTACTCTACCCATGGTCATGCCAGAAAATGTGAAAATGTGAAGCGCTTCCCCCATGTCCACAGACCTTATCCGTCGAGGATGCTTCCTGTGCTCGTTGCTTTACCTTATCGCGTGTTTATGCAATAGTACAAATAGAAAGGGGCAGATTCCCCCTTGGGCGATGCAATGCGACCAATGACACTGGGAAGGTTCAAGAGAAGAAGAGCGATCAAGG
>Ga0326728_10021498_pt1 | contig 12124 bp, 8 predicted proteins | sample MB3enrmetagenome_FD_207602 | JGI IMG/M metagenome (GOLD analysis project Ga0326728, IMG submission 207602) | Lab enriched peat soil microbial communities from McLean, Ithaca, NY, United States - MB31MN | ecosystem: Environmental > Terrestrial > Soil > Wetlands > Peat | place: USA: New York...
CTTCGCCCCCGTGGTCTCGCCGGACGGTACGGTGAAGATGGAATTTCAGGGGCAAGACCACTTTGTGGAGACGGAAGGTCAGTGGGACTCCTTCGCTGCCTTGTTTCTCGACCGCGCCGAGGGCCCTATAACCACGGGCATCTCGCTTTACCTCCATCCTGGGGAACATTTCTGTGGGACGGGTGAGCGCTTTGATCGCATCGACTTGTTCGGCAGACAGATTGATTTGGTCAATGCCGATGCCTTGGGCGTCAACAATGACCGCGCGTACAAAAACATTCCATTCCTTATGAGCTCGCGAGGTTATGGCCTGTTCGCCCACTCCACAGTACGAATGAGACTTGACGTCGGCCATCATTCCACGCGGGCGGTGCAATGGGTCCTGGAGGACGATGCCCTTGATATGTTCTTCATGGGTGGCGGTAGCCCCGAACGAGTGCTTTTCAACTACCGCAGCATTACGGGCTTCCCCAAGATGCCGCCCGTTTGGTCCTTCGGTGCCTGGATGAGCCGGATGACCTATCATTCCGACAAGCAAGTGAGCGGCATTGCCGCCCGGCTCAGGGATGAGCAATACCCCTTCGACGTGCTGCACGTGGACACCGGATGGTTTGCCACCGAGTGGAAATGCGATTGGACATTTTCGAAGGAACGGTTTCCTGATCCATCGGATTTCTTCCGGCGTATGCGGGAACAAGGGTTTCGAATTTCCTTGTGGCAGTATCCCTACATCGATCGCGATCTGCCGTTGGCGAAACTCGCTCTCGAGAAAGGCTTTGTGGGAAAACCTACCGATCCCTCCACCGGCGTGGATCTGGGTTATACCATCGATTTCACCAATCCCGCCGCCGTGGCCTGGTACCAGGGGATGTTGGAGAAGCTTTTGAACATGGGTGCGTCAGCCATTAAGGCGGATTTCGGTGAGTCCATCGATACCCGGGCCATCTACCAAGGCGCAACGGCGGCAAAGTATGGCCATCTGTTTCCACTCCTGTACCAGCGGGCAGTATGGAGAGTCACCCATCAGGTGACCGGAGATAACGTCGAATGGGCACGGTCAGGTTGGGCCGGCAGCCAGCGTTATCCCATCCACTGGGGAGGCGACAGTGCGTGCACTTTTGATGGCTTGGCGGGCACGATCTGTGGGGGCATGCACCTGGGGCTTTCGGGATTCGGATTCTGGAGCCACGATGTTCCTGGATTTTACGGCGTTCCCCACTTCATGACCACGAAACCTGCTCCGGAACTCTATATCCGCTGGACCCAGGTGGGCGTGTTCACCTCGCATCTCCGCTACCATGGCTCGACACCTCGTGAGCCCTGGGAATATCCCTCGGTTTCCGGCATCGCGCGGCAATGGCTCAGGCTCCGTTACGCGCTGATCCCATACCTTCTCACCCAAGCCGAACTGTGCTGCCGCAGCGGCTATCCCATGTTTCGCTCAATGGCCTTCGAGTGGCCCGGCGATTCGGCCGTTTGGGGGATTTCTGACCAGTACCTGCTGGGGGAGTCTTTCCTGGTCTGTCCGGTGCTGGACGCCTCAGGCATCCGTGACGTGTACCTGCCGGAAGCCAAATGGGTGGACTTTTGGAGCGGCCAGGTGCTTGTCGGACCGCAGTGGCTGAAGGCAGTGAAATCCCCGCTAGCACGATTGCCGCTCTTTGTAAGGTACGGGGCCAAAATCGAATTTGCTGAACCCGTGCAGTACACCGACCTTTTGCCCAGAGCCCGCAGGTTCTCAATTCTTTTTGATGACAGCTATCCAGGGTTCGACAAGAGCGAGTTGAAATCAATGGTTAATCTCTGACCAGGGTCGGGGGAGTAGGCGAAAGGACAAATGATATGCGTATCACTCGACGAAGGGCGATGAAAGCATTGGCAGGCGCAGCTCCTGCTCTGTTTCTCGGCCGGCGTCTCCACGCCGGGGCCGGGCTCGAGATTCAGCAGGGTCCCTTCCAAGGGACCCATGAATCACTTCAGCAATACCGTGTTCCCGATTGGTTTCGCGACGCCAAATTTGGCATCTGGGCGCATTGGGGACCGCAATCCTCCGTGGAGCAAGGAGACTGGTATGCCCGCAACATGTACATCCAGGGCAGCCTGCAATACCACTATCACGTCGAGAAGTATGGCCACCCGTCCAAAGTCGGCTTCAAGGATCTCTGTCCGCTCTGGAAGGCCGCCGAGTTCGACCCGGAGCACTTGATCGGACTCTATAAGCGGGCCGGAGCAAAGTACTTCGTGAGCATGGGTGTGCATCATGACAACTTCGATCTGTGGAACTCCCGCTCTACCCGCTGGAACGCGGTCAAGGTGGGACCCCAGAAGGACGTCGTGGGCCTGTGGCGGGCGGCCGCTTTGAAGCACGGACTCAAGTTCGGCGTCAGCGAACATCTGTGGATCAGCTACAAATGGTTTGCCGTGAGCCACGGAAGCGACAGGACAGGACCACTCGCCGGCGTGCCTTACGACGGCGTGAATCCGGCCTACGCGGATCTGTACCACGATGCAGGGGTCGCAAAGTGGGCCCATGACACTTATGAACAATTTGGTTGGAACGATCTCGGCATACCGGACGCCTGGAAGCACCACTGGTTTCTGCGCATGCAGGATCTGGTGGACAATTACCAGCCCGACCTGCTTTACACTGATGGCGCGCTGCCTTTTGAGCAGTACGGCTACAACACGGTGGCCAACCTCTACAACCTGAGCGCCAAATTGCACGGGGGGGAGACGCAGGCGGTTTACACCAGCAAACGGCCGGAGGATTGCGCCGTCGGCACCTGCGTGCTGGACATTGAGCGCGGACTGGCGAACCAGATCCGGCCCGCCCCCTGGCAAACCGATACCTGCATCGGGGACTGGCATTACAACCGTCAAGTTTACGAGAGCCACCTCTATAAAACACCCAAGACGGTCGTTGACATGCTCGTCGATATCGTCAGCCAGAACGGCAATCTCCTGTTGAATTTTCCCTTACCCAACAGTGGCCAACCTGACCCCGATGAGTTGAAGGTTCTCGCCGCGATCACCGAATGGATGAGCGTGAACAGCGAAGGAATCTACGGCACGCGCCCGTGGAAAATCTATGGCGAGGGTCCCAGCACGCATGCTGCGAAGACCGGCGGCGGGTTCAACGAAAACAAACGGCAGCCGCTGACGGCGCATGACGTTCGGTTCACGGCCAAGGGGAACAGCTTGTATGCGTTTGTCATGGGTTGGCCGGAGAAGGAGGCCGTGGTGCTGGCGCTGGGTACGGCAAGCCCGCAGTCCCCGGGCAGGATTGTGAATGTTGAACTGCTGGGCCATCCAGGCCGCCTGACTTGGACCCAGGAGGGGACCGGGCTGAGGGTGAAGTTGCCGGCGGAAAAGCCGTCGGATTATGCGGTCACGCTCAAAGTCGCTTTGGCGTGAGGGTGGGCCACCCCACGGCGGGGTGACGTCGCGCGGGAAGTTCTGTAAGCAAAGGGTCAGGAAAGGAGAATTGGAATGGCAAAAGGACAAGGGGCGCTGAGCAGCCCGGAGCTGAAAAAAGATGACCGCATCGTCATCACCGGCGCGGGCGGTTTCATAGCTGGAGCACTCACCAGGTATTTTCACCACCAGGGATTCGAAAGAATCCGAGCTGTTGACAAGAAGCCTCTGCCCAACTGGTACCAATGCGTACCCGGCGTTGAAAGTCTTTGCCTGGATGTGAGTGAAAAAGAAAACTGCGTTCGAGTTTGCGAGGGTGCGGTGGAAGTCTACAACCTCGCGGCCGACATGGGGGGCATGGGTTTCATTGAAAAATTCCGGATAGATTGCCTGCGCAGCATTCTCATCAATACGAATATGATCGAGGCTGCCTACCGGGCCGGGGCGAAGAGATATTTCTTCTCCTCTTCGGCCTGCGCATACAACACCGACCTGCAGAAGGACCCCCACGTCAAGGCGCTGAAGGAGACGGATGCGTACCCCGCTATGGCGGAAAGAGGCTACGGCTGGGAGAAACTCATGTCGGAGATGTTTTGCCAGGAGTACTGGGCGGAGCGAGGGTTGAGAACGGCCATCGCCCGCTTCCACAATGTGTACGGCCCTTATGGCACCTGGGATGGCGGCCGCGAAAAAGCTCCGGCGGCCATCTGCCGGAAGGTGATGGAAGCCAAGCAGACGGGGAGTTGTAAAATTGACATCTGGGGTGACGGATCGCAAACCCGGAGCTTCGCTTATATCGATGACTGTACTAAAGGCATCGACATGATCATGCACTGCGATGAATTGGTTGCGACTCCCATCAATCTGGGCTCCAGCAAGTTGGTGTCCATCAACGAACTCGTCACCATGGTCGAAGAGATTGCCGGGATAAAAGTCAAGCGCGAGTACGAGCTCGATGCCCCCCGGGGCGTAGCCGGCCGGAACAGTGACAACACCATGATCAAGCAGATTCTCAACTGGGAGCCCCTCACTCCTCTGCGCGTGGGGCTGGAAAAGACCTACCACTGGATTGAGGAGCAGTACCTTGCCCGGGAAGCCGGGTTAGGGAAAGGTATCTGAACTCGACCCGCCAACAATCCCGCGGAACAATTCCCCAGGGAGGTGGCGAACCAACTTGAAGCAGACGCCGGACATCACGGAAGTCATCGGGAAAATCCCGTTTCGAATGGCATTGGCGGGCGGGTGGATCGATCAACCTTTCGTTTCCAAACATAACCCTGAGCCCCCCGGCTCCATGGTTGTGGTCGCGTTGCAGCCTGCCTCGCCGTACATGGAACGCTGCGGGATGGGGACGAGCACGCGCAAGGTCGCCACGCGTCTATGGCCCGGAGACCTGGCGGACAGGAGCACCGCCGACCTCGCCCGTGAACTCTATGCGGAGGAGAACCGAGGCAAGCTGGAGCCCTCCGGTTCGCAGGACATGATTGGACTGATCTACCCGGGAGTCAACCGGCTGGATTACGACTACGAATACGAAGGCGGGATTTTCCCGAAACGCATCGAGTCCAATAATGACCCCGCGGTGGCCGAATGGTTGGAGCGGATCGTAAAAATGATCCCGATCGCGCAGCGGCCCGAGGGTTACAATCCCTTGGGCATCAAGAACCTTGACAAGAAGTGGATTTTCCGATTAGGGCAGACTGGAAAAGACTGCTACAACGCTATTGTCCGTGGCCACTTGGCTTCGTTCGGCACGTCTCTAAACGACTGCATGGAATGCTGGGAGGCGATCCTGCCCCAAACCGTGAGGCATCCTGCGCTCACCGTGGACCTGCTCGGCATCCTTCACCATTACCAGCAACGGTACGCGGGCGCCATGTATTCCGGCTGCGGCGGAGGATACCTCTACGTCGCCTCGGATGAGTCTGTGCCGGGCTCGATGAGCGTGAAAGTGCGGATCATGGAGAGATCTGTCTAATGGGAACGGTTGTGGTATCCGACACCTTTGATGACCTGAGGTCAAGCCATGTCCGTTTCCTCGATGAAGCGTCGAAGTTGGGGGAAGTGCACATAGTCCTGTGGCCTGACCGGGACGTTCTGGCGGCCACGGGGCGGCTTCCCAAATTCCCGCAGGAAGAGCGCTTGTACCTGCTTCAGTCGATCCGATACGTACAAAAGGTCACGTTACCTTGTCGCCTGGATGACCCGGACGCCATACCCGAGTTCGCGCGTCTAAGCCCCCGACCCCAGTTGTGGGTCGTCGATGAAGGAGCCGCGAACGTCCGAAAGAAACGCTTCTGTGAAATGCACGGCCTGGAGTACCGAATCCTAGCCCGAGACCAACTCCCAGCCTTCCCCTCTGAGACCCTTGGCTCCGACTCAGGTCATTCCGCCCGAGAGAAAGTGATCGCCACGGGGTGCTTCGACTGGTTTCACTCGGGGCATGTCAGGTTCTTCGAAGAGGTGTCTGCACTTGGCGACTTGTATGTTGTTGTCGGACACGACGCTAATATTCGTCTGCTTAAGGGAAAAGGCCACCCGCTTTTCCCCGAGGAGGAGCGCCGTTACATGGTTCAGGCGGTCCGGTTCGTCGCCAAAGCCCTCATCTCGACGGGCCATGGCTGGCTGGATGCCGAACCTGAAATCGCCATGCTTGAGCCCGACATCTACGCCGTAAATGAAGATGGGAATCAGCCGGAAAAAGAGCAGTACTGCAAGGCGCATGGCATCCAATATGTCGTCCTGAAACGAATCCCCAAGGAAGGTCTCCCCCAGAGGCAGAGCACTGATTTGCGGGGATTCTGAGAAATGATGCATCACGGGGACAGTGCTTTCTATCGGTTTTGTAGGCCAGACAAGGCAAAGGATGGAGGCCGCCGCGCGCACGGAGACGGCGGCTGTGGAAAATGATTGGCCGGCAGGGAACGGAAGGGTAGTCCACCCATTTCGGAGGGAGTGCAAAGTCATGGCAAGGGCCCCACAACTTGAGTTAATGAATCCATCGAAGGTGAGTTGGCAACAGGTGCTTCAGGAACGGATTTCGCTCTTCGGCCATCGCAATTGGGTTGTGGTCGCCGATTCCGCCTACCCTGCTCAGTCTCGCGACGGGATTGAGACAATTGTGGCGAACGCCGATCACCTATGTGTTTTGCAGGAAGTCCTTGCGGCCATTGTTGGGTCCAAGCACCTAAGGCCCCTGGTTTACACCGATCAAGAAATGGATTGGGTGGAAGAAGAGGATGCGCCAGGCATTTCTGCTTATCGCCACCAGCTTTCGGGGTTGCTCAGACAGTTCACCGCCGACGTTCGGCCGCATGAGCAGATCATCTCCACGCTCGATCAAGCGGGCCAGACCTTCCGGGTGCTGATCATCAAGACGAATCTGACCATTCCCTATACCTCCGTCTTCCTGGAGCTTGACTGCAGTTACTGGAATGCGGATGCCGAATGCAAACTCCGCACCGCGATGGATCGCCATCTGGTGCGGCCGGGTTAGCACGATCCCTCATTGAGCACGTCCGCCCGAATAGAAGAGAACTGTTTCGAGCCGAGGTTCATGTTATAAGGAGAGGCTCCTCGATGGCTCTCGCGTTTCTAATAACTCAGCGGCGCTCCGTGAGGGTCTCTTGCCAGGCAAATTCTATGGCAAGCATTTACTTGTTATTGGGGAATTTGGGAAACCGGCCGGTGCCAGTCCTAATCTTGATGGGAGGAATCCATGTCAGGTCTTGATTGTCCAACCAGAAGGCAATTTGTTTCTGCGGCAGCATTGGTAGCTGGAGGCGCGCTATTGCCAGGTCACGTCTTGGCCCAGCCCGCCCAGGTCAGTCAAGTGATGACGCCCGGAATGACGAAGAGACCTGTCGGCAAACAACTCTTCGGGACGAAGACCCAGCCCTTCCCCTTATCCAGCGTCCGTTTGAAAAAGGGTCCATTCCTTGATGCCCTGGAAGCGGATCGCCGCTATCTTCATCTGCTTCGATCTGACCGGCTTCTCCACACCTTCCGCCTGAACGCTGGAATCCCCTCCTCGGCTGAGCCCTTGGGAGGATGGGAGAAGCCTGATTGCGAGTTGCGCGGTCATTTCACGGGTGGCCACTTCTTGTCGGCATGCGCATTGATGTACGCCGGCATTGGCGACGGGGAGTTGAAGGAAAAAGGCAACGCACTGGTCAGCGAATTGGCCAGGTGCCAGAAGGCTCTGAAAAACGGGTATCTCAGCGCCTTCCCCGAAGAGTTCTTCGACCGGCTGCGCGAGGGCCAAAGGGTGTGGGCTCCTTTCTACACCTATCACAAGATCATGGCTGGCCTCCTGGACATGTACGTTCACTGCTCGAATGACGAAGCGCTCGCTGTGGTGGAGGGCATGGCCGGGTGGGTCTTTCGCTGGCAGGATACCATTAGCGACGAGCACATGCAGCGTATTCTGCAAAACGAGTTTGGAGGCATGAACGAAGTGCTTGGCAATCTCTCTGCCGTGACGGGGAAGCGGGACTACCTGCAATTAGCGGCACGATTTGAGAAGACGATGTTCCTCGACCCGCTGGCCGAGCATCGCGACGAGCTTAAAGGTGTTCACGCCAACACCCACATTCCTCAGGTCATCGGCGCCGCTCGCCGGTATGAGCTCACCGGTGAGTCTCGCTATTACGACATTGCCTCGTATTTTTTTGATGAGATCAGCAGTGAGCGGGCCTATTGCACGGGAGGCACCAGTAATGACGAGTTCTGGCGCACTCCCCCTGGAAAGCTCTCGACGGAACTTGGTCAGCACACTCAGGAATGCTGCTGCTCCTACAACATGCTTAAGCTGGCACGTCACATATTCGGATGGACGGCCGACCCGCGCGTAATGGACTATTACGAGCGCACTCTTTTCAACAGCCGCTTGGGGACGCAGAACCTGGAAGACAGCGGGATGGCCTACTTCCTTCCGCTGGCGTCGGGGTATTGGAAATATTTCAATTCAACCTACGACTCCTTCTGGTGCTGCACCGGAACGGGTGTTGAGGAGTTTGCCAAGACGGCCGACTCGATTTACTTCCACGACGACCACGGGATCTTTGTAAACTTGTTTATCGCCTCTGAAGTAAATTGGCCTGAGAAGGGCTTGCGGCTTGAACAGCAAACTAACTTCCCCGAGGAAGAAGGCACTCGTTTGCTGATTCACGCGGACAAACCCATTGAGATGGCCATCAATATCAGAGTTCCGTACTGGGCGACCCGCGGGGGAACGGTCAAGTTGAACGGGACGAGTCTTGGCGCGTTTTCAAGCCCTTCAAGCTATTTGGAACTGAGCCGCACATGGCAGGAAGGTGACCGCGTGGAAGTCAGCCTGCCCATGAGCCTTCACATCCAACCGATACCGGATGACCACACTCTCCAGGCTGCGATGTACGGACCCCTGGTTTTGGCCGGAAGGCTCGGAGCTGAGGGCCTTAGCCCGTCGAAGTTTCACTCCGAGTCTGATACGGCGCCCACTGGCGACCCCATTCCTGCTCCTGCCATCGCCAACGGGCCGAGTGATCCCTTGGGTTGGCTGAAACCCGTCGCTGACGAACCATTGACTTTCCAAACTGTGGGTCAGGCTCAGAAAATCAACTTAATTCCGCTTTACAAGCTGTTTGGAGAAAGGTACGCAGTGTACTGGAGGACAACTTCTGCGGCGCTTTGAACATGCCGCGCGCTACTGACAACGGTAAGAGCAAAGGAGCCCAAACATGCTATGCCAGAGGACTCTTCCCTTGTTGTACCCACTTCTTTTGTCCGCAGCCTTTTTCTCCGTCGCTGGTTCTGCTGCCGACACGGCGACCATCACTGTTGAGCAGGAGCAAAACGATGTCGTCCTTCACAACGGAGCCGAGATGTTGCGTCTCACGGTCTGCGGACCGGACGTGATTCACATCGTTGCGGGACCTGGCAGTCCGACGGCCGCGTCTCCGGCATCCCCCTGGATTGTGAACGGCTGCAAGCCTGACCATTTCCACCTTCAGCGCTCCGAAAAGGAAGTGACGGTAAATGCTTCGGCGATCAGCGTCAGAATCTCGCTCGCGACCGGTCATTTGACCTTCCAGGATGCTGCTGGCCGGACCTTGCTCCGTGAAAACTCGATTCAACCCCGCCGCTACCTCCCAGAAGATGTCAACGGCGAAAAGGCATACGCTGTCAGTGACCGTTTCGTGCCGGATCTTCGGGAAGGGGTTTACGGCCTTGGCCAGCACCAAAGCGGCGCGTTCAATTACCGTGGTTCGCTGGTGGAGCTGGGTCAGGCGAACACCGACGTGGCCGTGCCTCTGCTGGTTTCGACGAACGGATACGGCATCTTCTGGAATACGGCGTCCCGCTCGTGGTTTGACAACCGCTTTCCCCGGGAACTCAAGCTGTCGACGGACGCCGCCGACGCTCTCGACTATTACTTCTTCTACGGCCCCGAAATCGACCAGATTCTCCACCATTACCGTGAACTCACCGGACATGCGCCACTCCTGAGCAAGTGGGCTTACGGCTTTGTGCAATCGAAGGATCGCTACAAATCGGCTCAGCAACTCCTCGATATTGGAGCCGAGTACCGCGCGAAGCATGTTCCTCTTGATCTCATCGTTCAGGACTGGTTCTGGTGGAAGTATCAGGGAGACCCCGACTTCGATGAGGAATATTTGAAGCCGGCCCCCGACGTCCCCGGAGTTCTAAAGCGGCTCCACGAGGAAAACTTTCACGCGATGATTTCGGTGTGGGCAATGCTCAACCCGAAATCCAAAACCTTCCAGGAGATGCAGCAAGAGAACCTGCTGATTCCGGGCACGCCGGATTACGACCCTACAAACCCCGCCGCGCGCGAACTCTACTGGCAGCTTCTGGTCAGCAAAGTCTTCCAGGAAGGTTGGGATGGCTTCTGGCTGGACAGTTCCGAGCCGGAAACGTGGGGGGGCGAGAGCGATACGACGCTCTTTGACAAGCACCTGTTCATCGGTAACGGCGCCCGTTATACCAATATTTTTCCGTTCATGCACACGGGCAACATCTACGATCACTGGCGGCAGACCACCGATCAAAAGCGCGTGTTCATTCTTACGCGGTCGGCGTTTGCTGGTCAGCAGCGCAACTCTGCCATTACCTGGTCGGGCGACATTTTCAGTACGTTCCTGGCTTTGACGCGCCAAATACCCGCCGGCCTGAATTTTGCGGTGTCGGGGATTCCCTACTGGACGACGGACATCGGCGGTTATGTCTCCGCTTACGAAAACGACACGAACAACCCGGCATTTCAGGAGCTTTACGCCCGCTGGTACGAATATGGGGCCTTCTGCCCTATTTTCCGCACGCACGGGCACCGCGCCACCGACACCAACGAACTTTTTTCCTACGGCGCCGTAACTCCCATCCTGATCAACACCGACAAGCTGCGCTACCGATTGATGCCTTACATCTACTCCCTGGCATGGCGGGTGACTCACGAAGATTACACGATCCAGCGGCCGCTTATCATGGACTGGCGGACCAACGAGAACGTCCGCAATCTGGGTGATGAGTTTATGTTCGGTCCATCAATTCTGGTGAATCCGGTTACGGTCGCCGGCGCCAGCAGTCGCTGGCTCTACCTGCCGCCGGCGCCTGCCTGGTATGACTTTTGGACGGGCGAAGAACTCAAAGGGGACCAGCAACTGGAAGCTCCGGCACCCATCGAGCGCATTCCGCTATACATCCGTGCTGGTGCCATTCTGCCGATGGGACCTGAAATTGAATACGCCGACCAGAAGCCCGATACGCCTATCGAATTGCGTATCTATCACGGCGCTGACTGCAGTTTCGATCTTTACGAGGACGAGGGCGACACGTACGCGTATGAGAAAGGTGCCCACGCCTCGATCCCGATTCGCTGGAATGACGTAAACCATAGACTCACGTTCGAGCCGCTGGAGGGAAGTTACCCGGGCATGGAAAAGGAGATCGTTTTCCGCATCGTCCTCGTGGATCAGAAACACGGCGTCGGCCAGCAGGCATCGGCGATCGCAGACAAGGAAGTTCACTACACCGGCAATCAAATTACCTTGGAGCTGCCGTAAATTGAAGCAACACGCGTCCCGGTTGGATTTGTTAGTGACGCGGCACGCGCAAGGTCCTTTTGGCTTTACTGCTGCAAATTTAGCAGAGCTTGTGGCTGCAGACTCTCGTGTCGAAAACCTCTCTCGTCTGGAAACCGCCCGTCCTGTCCTCAACCCCACCAGCCCTGGGGCGTCTAAGGCCGCACGCCAGACGCACACAAGCGCAGCGGAGCTCAGGATTTATAGGGGTATTGAAAGGGTGCTACTGAGGGGGAAGTCAGTGTTCGCAGACCATTTTGTTTCCAGGATTCAAGAGGGACCGGCAATTCGCCAACCCGCGGACGCCCGCTTCGCGTCGGAATGGAAAAATCCCCTTCCTGGTTAAAGTTGCGACTGGTCCGTGGTTGCAGGGTTGCCAGTTTTCCCAACGTAAAGCTGGTTTGATTCCAAATCGCATCGTTCAGAGATTTTTGCCACCAGGGACTGGCAGACGGAAGAAATGATCAGTATACAGAATCAATATAATTGAAATCTGCCTCGTTGTCTGATCGATGTAAGCGTCCGAAGCTAACCGTGTTGACAAGTGAGGGGGAAGATAGGTGTCCACTTATAGGCTTTGTGGACACTTAAGGAGCTTTGATAGTTATTTCGGTTCCGAACTGTGGTCA
>Ga0326728_10021499_pt1 | contig 12123 bp, 4 predicted proteins | sample MB3enrmetagenome_FD_207602 | JGI IMG/M metagenome (GOLD analysis project Ga0326728, IMG submission 207602) | Lab enriched peat soil microbial communities from McLean, Ithaca, NY, United States - MB31MN | ecosystem: Environmental > Terrestrial > Soil > Wetlands > Peat | place: USA: New York...
GAGTGGTAACCAGACGATCCTACGGATTTCGCACATTCAAAGCGATGGAAATGGCCATGTATCACACGCTTGGAAGGCTGCCCGAACCGGAAACTGCCCACAGATTCTGCTGATGAGGCCTAAATTATTTCCTAAGGCGTAGGTTTTAGTGGCAACCTCACGATAGGCTTGCAAATCCTGAACTGGAGTGGCTTTGCCTAAAAACTCATACATTTTGGGCAATACGAAGAGTTCTTCGGCAAGAACCGAACTTCGCAGTATTTGCCCGAATTCTGCCGACCTTGCTGGGGTGTTCGGCAACCGCCAAGCCGTTAGTTACCACCTGTGTACTGCCCAACACGTTTGCCACCCAGAGGTCGTGCAGAGTGCCGCCACTATGTTTGTAACAGCAATTCACGCTACTGAGCGGCAGAATGGATTCCAGGCAGGGTCTTGCAGCCAATGCCTTCACAAAAAGTGGAATCGAATTATAGGCAGTATTTCCGCTCGCTACAGGCTGTCCCAGGATTACTCCCGGAATGTCGCCATCGCGCAAGGTTCGGGCGCAAAACCTTTCGGCTCGTCTCGACCCGAGGGCCGGCACACCGGCCGCACACCTGATCCGTCAAGGTCGGAGAGCGGGTGTCATAAACCGAATCCCGGTCAGCGACGGCCAGTCAGCTTTTCGTCCGGTCTCGCCAATGGACCAGAACAAAGCCCACACTCGATCCCCTTGAAGTTATGCATTCTGAGCAGTACCATTCCATGTGTTCCTACGATGTTCGCAAAATCATCGCGAAGGTTGACTGGTGCCCTTCGATACGAATGATCGGCTCATCATCCTGGACCAGATCCAGCCCGCAGATACCCGCTTTGCCGGCACCCTTCTCAATGAAATCCACTCCTTCGGAAGACACTTCTCAAAAGACACGGACGAGCGCTGGTCCCTGATCGATTGTGGCCTGACCGCGGAGCACTGGTCCAAGATCATGGCCTGGGCACGTACATGCCGGACCTCGGATATTCCTCACTTGAACAGCCGCGCTGCGGGCTTGCTCCTTCTCCTCGTCGGTGCCGCCGTGGCCCGCTCCCTCGATCGGGACGAGCCTTTGTGGCATATGGTCGCCACCTCCTGCAGCGACGACCTTCGCCGCGCGTGGTTCAGCAACGGCAACGACTATCCAGCCAATGAAATCCGGGATGCCGTTGACGATGCGTGCAGTGCGCTGGCTATCCGCAATCAGCTTGACCTCCAGGGCAAGCATCGCTACTGGCGCACGGTGCAATTGCAGTTCGGCTTCAGCGCCAAGGTTGGTGCAGCCAGGCTTCCCTATTGGTTGGCCGGATACGGCGTGCCGGAAAGTGTCAAGGCGCTGCTCTCCGATGACGACCTCAATCGCTCCACCGGATTCCGCTCTCTCTGGAAATCCTTGAGCACTTGGAACCGTGACCAGACCAATGTGCAGGCCGAGCGTGCTCTGCTCGCAAGCCTTTGGTATCCGCGCGAGGACCACGGGCTGATCAAAACCGGGCTGCTGGCCAGCCGGGATTCGGCCGTTTCCACCACTTCGCGGCGCGACTATGAGGAAGCGATCAACTCGGTCCTTGGCGTCCCGCGCTTCCGCGCCGGACAATTTCAGGTTGGTCTGGCTCCGGTCCTGCCTCGCGAGGTTCTGGAAGCACCTCAGCCGGTCCTGACGCTCTACGTCGAGGGCATGGGCATGACGAAGCTGGTGCGTGACGAACGGGGCGGACGAACTCTCGACGGCGAGACGCTCTCAGCGCAGCCCGAGGAAGTCCTCGACGCTCCTACTCGCGAAGTGTCTGTCAGCGGCAGGGCCGGCGTAGCCTTTCGGCAACGCTTCAGCTTCTGGCCACCAGATACCGACATAGTGCTATTCCGCGGAACTGCGGGCCGGTTCATCACAAACCTCGAAGGCATTGTTGCGGAACCAGGATGCCCCTACACCATCGTGACGGCAGCTGCCGTCGATCTGTCGACGGGAAATTCCTCTTTCCTCGCCTGCGAGGTGCGAAGCCGCAACTGGAAGCTTTACTCATTTCCTCACGGCTTGCCTGCCGGACTCGAGGTGCACATTGATAGCCTCTGCCTGTGGTCTCCCGAACATGCCATTGCAAAGCCCACACCGCCGGGCTTCCAGCTCCGCGTGCGCGAAAGATCCGTGACCTCACTCGATTTGACCGCTGCCGCACCCCGTGGGTGGGCTGTCGACCGGGTTCGCTTTGCGGGCCGAATGTTTGAGGGCGATCACTCGATCGTCGAAATTTCTCCCGTCTCGGACTACCTCAAAAGGAAAGCACAGGTTTACGCCTCGCAAAACGGCGCCCGTAGTGTTTTCGATGTGCGGATAGAGAGAGTTGGAAAAACGGCTAATGGAGCGGTAGTTGAGATGGAAGACGGAACTTGGCGACCGCTCGGTTCCGGTTCCCTCGACGCCGGCGTGCTCGAGGGCCGCCGCATCGCCGTGCGCTGGCAATCCTCCGCCGACGATCCTTGGCTCACCCTTGGACAGACCCCGATCGTTCGTGATCCCAAGCTGCTGCGTCGCCAGCATTTCAAAGCCCTGGGAGAAACGCTGGAACTGCGGTTCGGGCTCATGAACGAGGCCGTCGATCAAAGAGCTGACTTGGTCTCTTCGATCTATTCCACCGGCATCCTTGCCGACGTCACCGAAAACGCCGGCCTCTATCTGCTGAAACTGCGCCATGCAATCGAAGCCGCGCCCGACCTGCGGGTGTGGGTGTGGGAGGACGGCAGTCCAGAACCTCGCCTTCTGGAGCGGGCAGAAGTGGAAGCCCATTCCGACCAGCGCACGCTTTCGATTCTCGATCTGAGCGCCCCCGCTCCCCTCGGCTGGGCAGTCTCGCTTGAAGGACAATGGCAGGGAGCTAGGTTCCATCTGAGCCCCGGAACTCTCGGTTGGCCGGACATGTGCTCTCGCTGGGAATCGACCCTTACCGAGAGCAGTGACTGGCGCACTACCGCGGCAGTGCTGCGCTGGTGGCGCTTCCCCGTTCTCATGGAGCCGTTTCGCTCTATCGTGCGGGCTAGGGTTCAGCAGGATCCGGTCTCAACGCTCCAGGCATGGACCAGTTTGGATCTTCGCCCGGAGATGGAGATCGGCCGGACCGAGGCGGAGTCCTTCCTTAGCCCCATCCGTACCTTCCTGTGGCAATACTCACCTTCAAGGGAGGAATGCAGGGGCTTTTGGGCTACGCAGTCTCCATGCGTGCTCGGGTCATTTGAGACAGGCAGGGTGGCGCCACCCGCGCTCCTGCTTCTCTATTCCCACCCCGTGCTCCTAGCCAGAATCATCTGGGAGGTCCTCTCGATTCATCTCACAGAGGAAGAAGCGGCAGTGCCTGTAATCATGGAGCGAAACCTGTTTGGCAGAGTGCAAGATCCGGCCCAGATCCGAAAGATCGAGCAGAAATATAGTCAGCTTTTCGGCATTGCGGCCAACTTCGTCGAGCGCAGTGCCGGAATCTTTATCCCCGGAAGGAATACCCGCGATGCCCTGCTTGAGGAAGCTCTCTGGGAGCTGAGAAGCTGGAACGACCCCAGCCCGCTCGACACCGCCTATTTTCACGAGAATGTCGTCAGGCCAGCTGAGGCACTTTTCGACCAACAGCCGTGTGACACCGATCGGCTCGAAATCGCAGTTTCACGCTCCAGCGCGTGTTGCGCTTACCTGGTTTCTCACCTACTCGCCACAAAAGGGGTCCGCACAGTCAATGACTAAAGATTCGTCACTTTCGCAATTGCAGCTTGATGCGCTGGCTGCAGAACGAGACCTTCGCAACCGGGTCGTTGCCCTCGCGACCAGCTATCGGCCACTTAGCAATGAGAAGCTCATGAACCTGTGCCGCGAAGCGTGGGGCAGCGACGAGTTGTCGGGCGGCGTGGTCGGCCGGCTTTGGGTCGAATGCATCTTCCCAAGCGAAACCGGAGACCACACTCTGGAAAGCCTCGCCAACACAGGCCAATTCGATCCAGCCCTGGCTGCGTTGCTCGATGCGCCGCGAAGATGCCCAAGCAAACGAAAGCTTTATCGCCATCAGGAGCAATCCCTGCACATCTCGCTCGAGAAGCAGGCCAACGATGCGCAGTCGCGCCCCGCGATCATCGTGACCGCCGGCACGGGCGCCGGCAAAACCGAATCCTTCCTACTGCCCGTCCTCAACGATCTCCGCCGCACCCCGCGAAAGCCAGAGGAACACGGCGTGCGCGCCATATTCCTCTACCCGATGAATGCGCTCGTCAACGACCAAGTCGAGCGCCTTAGTGCATGGCTTGAGGATCAGCCGCCGGGCCCCTCGGCGATCACTTTCATGCACTTCACATCTGAAACGCCGGAGGACAAACGCGAACTAAACCGGTCGCCGCTGGCGAACGCCAACTGTCCACGCTGCCGCATACTCACTCGCGATGAGGGGCGAAATCACCCTCCAGACATCCTCATCACCAACTACTCGATGCTAGAGTACATGCTCTCGCGACCGCAGGACGCGCCGTTCTTCGGCCCAGCGCTGCGCGCGCAGGTCCTCGACGAAATCCATCTCTACACCGGCACGCTCGCCGCCGACATCTGCCTTCTCTTACGCAGAGTTCTGATACGTTGCGGCGTGGACTCAAACCACGTTCTTCACATTGCGACCTCGGCAACTCTGGGCGGATTGCCGGAAGATCTGCGCGCCTTCGGTGCTCGGATCTTCACGAAAAGCCCCGACTTGGTTCATTGCCTGCGCGGTTGGCCTTTTCGGCGAGAGCTGCCCTCCGCCGTGCCCCTGGAGACCCAGCCGCGCGCCGAGTCTATCGATGCTGGCCCGCTAGAGCCCGTAGCCCTGCTCGATGTCGAAGCGAAGACGCTCATTGAGGATCCAGCAGCGGCCGAAACGGCGCGCGCATGCGTGGCCCCGCTGGTTCATTCAAGCGTTATACGCGATCTTGCCGACGAGACTGTTCCAGCTCGGGTTCTGTACGCTGCGCTCTCCCGGGCTCCACTGGTCCACCAGCTTGATGACTTTTTCTGGAAGCGCGCGAAAGACGACTCTTCGGTGGTTCCCTTGCGCGAGGTCAGCAAGGCCCTTTTCCCGGAAGTGACCTCGGCCCAAGCCGACAAGGCGGCCACCGCGCTCCTGCAGCTATGCGCCCGCGCCCGGTGGGAGGCCGAGTCGCTCCCCTTGATTCCTCATAAGCTGCACCTTCAGGTTCGGGCCCCCGGACACTTCAGCGTCTGCCTCAACCCTAAATGCACCTGCGAAAAGAGCAAGATCGTGCCCGGGGCGGGGATGTTGATACCCGACCTAGTGCACGTTTGTCCGCAATGCGGCTCCGCCACGCTGACGCTTGCAGTCTGTGACAATTGCGGCGAGTGGATGTTGGCCGGAACTCGTGCTGAAACGACCCTTCGCATGCGCTCCAGGTGGGACCGGCAAATCAACACCTCTGCGGCACAAAAGGCCAGATCCCAGCACCTGTTCCTCAGACCAGCCGGTGAACACGCCGACGGCCCAGAATTCAGCCTGAATCTCGATACCCGGCAGCTTCTCGACAATGCGGGCCCACGCGTCGTCTTCCTTAGCCAAATCGAGAAATGCCCCAACTGCTGGGCGGATTCGAGCTACTTCCGCGCAATGAACCTGCCGGATGCGCTCACTGTACCAACCGTGGCGGAAAGCGTATTAGCGGCGATGCCGTCAAATCCGGACAAGGTGCTGGCGCGGATCCTTCCGGCCGGCGGCCGCCAGCTCTTAGCCTTCAGCGACAGCCGGCGCCAGGCGGCTCGGCTCGGTCCCCACCTCACCTATCAGCACGAATTCCTTCTGAGCCGGGTTCTGATCACCAGGTTGCTCGACGTTCCAGTCGATGTTTCCCGCCTGCAACAGGAAATCGCGGAACTAGAGAGTCACCTCGAAACCATCAAGGTTGTATCTGTCCGTGCGGCCATCGAAAAAGACCTCGATAGCAAACGACAGGAACTCAAGAGCGAGTTGCAGGGCCGGACCATGACCGCCTGGTCGCAGCTGATGAAAGATCGGCGCGAACTAAACCAGTTCTTTGCCCGAGAAACAGCTACCGACCATCGGGCACCGTCCAATGTCACCTGGCCCGAAAAATGGGAGATGTTCTGGGACGAAAATGCCAAGGCTATCCAGAACGACACGCTGCGTATCTTGGCCACAGAATTTCTTCTGCGCCGATCTCACTCACTGGAAACGCTCGGTCTAGCCGAGGTTGTCTATCCGTCGATCGAGACCTGCAAGGCGCCCCGTCTGCAGCAACTTTCCTCCGCTGAACAAGCCAGATTAAATTCCGTATGGCCTCAGTTTCTGGCGGCGATCTGCGACAACCTGCGCAAAGACGGCAACATCACCTTCGACGAGCGAAGGAACAACGGCCGTGACGACACCTCGATTCTTGCCTTCCCGATCGGCCGCTGGCTTTCCCGTGAACATTCCGGTATTCGAATTGAGCCCATGTTCACCGACGCCCTGCGCTCGGAACGGGCTAAGTTCGCCCGCGAAGTGCTCCGTCAACTTGGCCTTGACGATAGCCGCATAGAACAGGCTGCTCAGGAACTGTTAGGTGCCGCATTCGATTCTCTTCTGGAAGGTGCTAAGCAGCAGGGGTTGGACTGGCTCGAAACGCGTACCAGGATCGCGGGCACCGTTTCGGTGGACGTGCTGCGGATTGTCTTTCGGAACCTTCTCTTGCGAAGGCCCCTCGAAATGTTCCGCTCTTCAATCACCGGAGCCGTCTGGCCGCGATCTGTTCTCGGATGCGCACCGGGAGAATTCAGACCGATACCAGTACTTGAGCCTGTGTCGAACGAAGAACTGGACCGCGATCCCGCTCTCAAGCGCGAACGTGTCGACTTCGCTCGCTTTCGCGGCAGCGACTGGGGTCTGTGGGCCGAAGAGCACTCCGCGCAGCTTGCCTCGCAGGAAACCGCTCGGCTCCAGGACCTGTTCAAGCGCGGCGCGCGCAACGTGCTCAGCGCCACGACTACACTCGAGATCGGTATCGACATCGGTAGCCTCTCCGGCGTACTGCTCGCCAATGTTCCCCCGGGAAAGGCAAATTACCTGCAGCGCAGCGGACGCGCTGGCCGCCGCAACGACGGCTCGACTCTAGTGGCTCTCTATGCGCGTTCCCTCGGATACGAGCAGGCGGTATTCAAGGATTTTGGAGCACTCTTTTCGAAGCCTCTGCGCAAGCCGTCGATTTTCCTAGAACGGGAGCGCTTCGCTGTCCTGCACCTGAATGCCTTTCTGCTGGGCGAGTTCTTCCGCTTGCTGTTTCCATCGCGCATCGTTGGCGCCATGGACGCCTTCGGAAGAATGGGATGGTTTTGTCATGTCGATTCGCTTGAGCCCGGACGCTCCGGTACCTTATCCCGGAAGATCGATGCGGAACCCTATGCAGGGTTTGCGGAACCGCACCCGGCGTGGCTTGGGCCGCGCGAGTCCACGACACCTCTGCACACACAGTTTGTCCGTTTTCTCGACCACCTTATGACCGATCCATCATCGATCGCCGGCGCTTTCGTTCGCCTGCTTGACTCGACAGCGCTGACCGGCAAACCGGTCAAGGAGTTGCTGGCAGCGGCTCGAAAAACATTTATGGAGCACGCACAGGACTGGATCGACTCCTACAAACTCTTGTTGAAACAATGGGATGTTGCCACTGACAAGTCTCTGCGCAATGCCATCGCCTACCAGGTCCTCGAACTGGCCCGCACGTCCGTTATCGAATCCATGGCGACCGCTCGCGTTCTTCCGCGCTATGGGTTTCCTATCGGAGTCCAGGCGCTCAGGGTTCCGCAGGGCGGACTGAAGAACGGGCAAGGATCGGTCAAGCTGGAGCGAGACGGCATTATCGCCCTGAACGAATACGTGCCAGGCTCCAAACTACTCGCTGGCGGACGCATCTACGCGTCGCATGGCCTGGTCCGCAGCTTCGATACGGACGGCGGTTTCGGACTGGTCAAGTATCGTTTCGAATGCACAGATGGGCACGTGTTTTATCAGGCCCACGACAAGGCGACACAATGCAGGATCTGCTCCGCTCCGCTCCGTGCCAGTAGGGGCAAGCACGCGCTCGTGCCCCGATTCGGGTACTCGTGCGCAGCCTGGGATCCTCCCAGTTGGACCGGAGACCCGGAACGCGTTGGCATCGCGGAGGTGGCCTCCACAGTCGATTTTGTGAATCGCCAGGATTTGCAGGGATATCGGGAATTTCCAGCATTCGGAGGCTGCGAGGGTCTCTCCGCTAAGTTCTGCGAAGGCGGCACGATATTCGCTGCCAACTCCGGCACGGGGTTTGGCTTTGCGATCTGCACGGCCTGCGGCTACGCCGACTATGAAGACCGAATGGGAGACGGACGAAAGAACTTGCCCTCGGGATTTGAAGCCCATTCTCCTCTCTGGGCGCGTAGTTCGTCCCAGCGCTGCTGGGTCTCCGACGCCACTCCTGTGCTGCGCAACAAGCTCCTCGGGGCCGAGAACGATACAGACGTTCTCCAGATCGAAGTTCAAAGCATGCTCACTCCCCACCACTCCCGCCTCGATAGTGAATGCATTGCCCGCTCACTCGGGCACGCCTTGCGCATCGCTGGCGCAACAATGGTCGAGGCCGATGTGCGGGAAATCTCGTTGAGCGCGGAGCGCGGCGTGGGAGATCAATGGCGCATGTACCTGTTTGACAGCGCTCCCGGTGGATCTGGGCACATTGCTTCACTGCTGCTCCAGCAGGATACTTGGCTCAAGCGGGCCATCGGGTTACTCGAAGGCGATGCGCGCCATCAGCAGCGCTGTCGAGAAGCCTGCTTGGAATGCATTCTCGATTCACAGAGCCAAAACGATTTTGAGATGGGGAAGCTAAACCGGTCCATTGCTCTCGAATTCTTGGTGGGGTAAAGCATGCACCCAGGCGTCGTCCATTTCTAAGATTTCGAATCGAGGCTCTAACATGCTTTGAGCAAGCACGATTTCCAATGGCTACATCAATACTGTCATCGGTCATCAGAAAACGTAGTTTTCTGAACATCTGCCGGCATAGAGCTGCTTGATATCATCCGCGCCGCAGGCGCAGTCGTCGGTCGATCATCTTTGCGGAGGCTGGAAGTTGTAAGGTGTTTCCGGGAGAAGGCGGTAGGAAAGGACCCCGCTGTTGGAGCAGCGGGGTCCTTTGTAGGCAGCCTTCATGCCAAAAACGAAGGCAACCGCGAGTTGGTTTTACCTTGGCATGAACCGTTGCCGTTGTCAAAGGCCGTCTTTGCGTGCGGATGGCGGTTCATGGGGAAGTTGTTCTCCGGCTTAGGTTTTGCCGCAACACTGACTGTCGAAATCTGTTCTGGATTTGCACCTGCTGCGATCGTGGCCAGCGCTATTGCAGCGCGGAGTGCCGCGGTCAGGCACGGCGCCGGCAACATCGCGCCGCCAACCGGCGGCATCAGCGGAGCGTCGAAGGGCGGCTGGATCATCGCGACCGACAGCGCGCCTATCGTTGTCGCCGGTTCCCGCGCCGCGTGACGGATCAAGGTTCCCAATCGGTCATTTCTCCGCCACCATCGGAGAGTGGAAAAGCGGTCACGATGCCGAGGCTCGTGCCGTTGCGTGTTCGGCCACGCGACCGGTCCGGTAATGGACTGCGCTGTGTGGTCTGCGGCCGTGTTGGCCGCCTCGTCGATCCTTTTCCGCGCACATCTTCTCGCAGGTGAGCAGAGATGATCGATCCAGAAGTGCGGGTAGCCGTGAGCCACTGGCGCCATTTATCGCTGTGCTGGGAATAAATGTATCGGCGGGCACGCCTGACCCGAACGTGTAGATGGGCGCGATGGAGAATCCGTATGGAAGCTGTGCGTCTCCATAGAGAGTCAGCCGCTGATGCTCGTCGGTGAGCGCATAGCCCTTTTCTTTGCGCAAGCCAGCCGTGCCTTCAGCGAGATTCACCTGCTCATCTGCGTTACCGTTGGTCAGCTGATCGTCGTCGGAGTAGTCGAGGGTCTTGGACAGGGTGTAGCTGAGGTTGTACTGGTAACTGATCTTTCCGATCCGCGATTGGCGATGCGCCACGCTGACGAGAAGCCCGTCGTACCAAGACTTTGCGCCGGACTGGATGAGCGTGATGTTGTCGGAGATGCCTGAGAGCGGATCGGTAATTGTGCATGGCACGTTGCTGCCGGGGCAACTGATGTCGGGTGAGGTGGAGTCAGTGGTTCTCAGCAGGCTGCCGATTAACTGCCGCTCGCCGAAGACATGCAGACCATCCGCGGTAAGCAGCCATCTGTTGGCAATCTCCTGCTGCAACCCCAGGGACATTTGCTGAAATAGCGGATGATGCGAGTCAGGACCCATCGCGATAATTCCAACACCGCCAGTTTGATGGGGACCGCTAAACGCACTAGCAATGGTTGGACTTCCCGCTGCGAACCTTGCGCCCGGTGCGAAGCAAAGACCAAGGCTAGGCGGAGCAGGCACGCCCGGCAACACGCAACTCGATCCCGCGTACTGCGTGACGGTGAGAGCGCGATCGTTTTGCACGCGCTCCTCGGCGCCCGTTTCCAAAATAATGCGGTCATAGTAGATGCCGTAGCCGCCACGCAACACCGTTTTGCCTCGACCCATCGGATCGTAGGTGAAGCCGACGCGAGGGCCGAAGTCCCTAGTGTCGGGATGCTTCTTCAAGTCAATGACATTTCCCATCCAAACACATGGTTGAGTTGGAGTGCTAGTCAGATTGGGGCAAGGATTGTGGTCGCTGCTTGTACCCGTCAGATCGGAGTCGTACTCCCACCGAAGTCCGAGATTGAGCGTCAGATTCGGGCGTACGCGCCAGTCGTCTTGCGCGTAGAATGCAGTGTAGCTGTCGCCTACCTGCGGAATCGGCACGGGTACCACCGGCGCGCTGCTATGAATGCCGACCGCCACAGGAATATCGAGATCGTTGACGACTCCGTCGCCGTTCAAGTCCTGGAATCCGAAGTCCGAAACGAGAATGACCGTGCCCGTTCCAAATACATTGATCTCTCCGTGCGCGGCGTAGTGCTGGAACTCGGCTCCGAGTTTGAGTGCGTGTTTCCCAAAAGCCATCGTGAAGCCATCGCGCACCTGCGAGCGGTCAAGATGTGTGATCTGCGGCAGGTTGAAATTTGCGCCGTCCGCAAGATCGGGAAAGATCAACTCGTTCGTCAGGCTGAGAGGCGGGTTGGTCCGCGAAGAGTCCGTGGGGTAAGGAGGAATGTCGTTGTAGAAGTTGTCGTAGTGATATGAAAGCTCATTGCTCTTGCTCGTACTCAGAACATTCGTCCAACCCGCAGCCAGCGAATTGAAGCGGTTCAGTGAGTTCTGCCGTTCCGCAGCAGTACTCAGCGGAGTCGATGACGATGCGCTCGCCTGCGACGTGTCCGTGGAGCGGTTGAAGCTGTAGCGTAGGTTCACGCTATCGGCCTGGCTCAGGTGATAATCCACGCGGTTAGACCAGAGCATGTCGCGGAGCGGCGCCGCGGCGGAGGTGTTCTGAATTGTGCCGGAAGCAAAGTTGCGCGTGCCGGTCTGGATAGAAGCATTCTGGTCGCGATATTCTGCTGACGAGAACCACCACATTGCGTCCTTCTGTAGCGGGCCGCCGGCGGATCCGCCGTATTGTTCGCGGTCAAATGGAGGCGTAGGCAAACTGCGGTCGAAAGTCGCGGGAAGCGCCTGCAAGTTGCGATTCCGTTCAAACAGGAAGGCCGAACCGTGGTAAGTATTCGAGCCTGACCGGCTGATGATATTGATGATGCTGTTGCCCGAGCGCCCGACCTCGGCGGTGAAGCGCGCGGTGGCAATTTGAAACTCGCCAATCGAGTCCTCAGGCAGATTCGAGAGCGTTCCACCCACCACTTCGTCGTTGTTGTCGCCGCCATCGATGGTGATGTTGCCGCCCCGGCCAAAGCCGCCGGCAGAGCTGATTTCAAGCGTATTTGTCTTTGTTGGATCGAAGGTTGGCGCGGGGCGATTGCCCGGAATCAGATAGGCGAGTTCGAGGAAGTTGCGTCCGTTGAGCGGAATACTCTCGATGGTGTTCTCATTGATTTGGCCCTGCAACATCGACTGCGCCAGGTCCACCGTTTCATT
>Ga0326728_10021500_pt1 | contig 12123 bp, 6 predicted proteins | sample MB3enrmetagenome_FD_207602 | JGI IMG/M metagenome (GOLD analysis project Ga0326728, IMG submission 207602) | Lab enriched peat soil microbial communities from McLean, Ithaca, NY, United States - MB31MN | ecosystem: Environmental > Terrestrial > Soil > Wetlands > Peat | place: USA: New York...
AAGTCGATGTAATTACGGCCGATCTTGTTGCTGTTCGTGCCGGTGGTTTCACCGCCGAAGGAGAAGACACGTGCCCAAGTCACACCGCCAAGATCGGTAAACCAAGTTTCAATCGTGATCGAGTTGCTATAGGTGGAGAGCATGCCGTTGGGGAACTGGGCGTAATCCGTGGCGCCTCCGGGCAGCGTAATCACGCCACTGCCGAGGGCTGCGTTACCGAGCAAGGTGATATTGGAACCGCCTAAAGAATCGAACGCGGTGGTGCCTCCGCTCTCATTAAACGACCATTCGTGCTGAAGAACCGGTTGGCCCACCGTCAGGACGGCGGCGGCATTGGTGGTAGAAATGCTGTTGACAATAGTTACACTGTAGGTTCCGCCTTGGCTGGGGGTCACGTTCGTCAGAAGGAGGGTGGCATTGGTGCCGCCCGTGATCGGCGCGCCGTTGAAGCTCCATTGAAAATTCAGCCCGCCTCCCGAGGCTCCCACAAAGAAAGCGACGTGATCACCGACCACCGCCGTCTCATTGGACGGATATTGATACAGGGTTGGCGCAGTCGAAGCGACGGTAATCAGCGCGGTCGTGGCCGTGACCCCATTAACGGTGGCGCTTACCGTAGCATTGCCGCCACTGACCCCGGTAATCAACCCGTTGGCGTTCACGGTCAGAATGTTCTGATTACTGCTCACCCAGTTTGTAACCGCGGTCGTCAGGCTGACGTTGGCCGCTTGGATGAAGCTCCCGGTGACAGTGGCTTGCTCCGTCTGCGATCCGAGCAGGTTGGGCCCCGCGGACACGGTAAGCGACTGCGGAATGGCGTTTGTAATCACCACATTTGGGCCGGCCGCCGCACTGGCCAGCATATATGCCGGCGTCAGCACTCCATCCCAGATACGCATTTCATCGTAAGTCCCGTCGAAAGGCGAATCGTTATACTGGTCGTAACCGAGAAAATTGTAGTACGTATAACCCAAGCTGGCCGGTGAGACGGCGATACCGGTCAGGGTCTTGATGGGCACGCCATTGGAATACATGATGCACGTCTGACTTGGGGCGCTGTAAGTCACGGTAATGTACTGTTCCGTTCCTGTCGGCATGGGCAGGTTGTTGGGGTTTATGACGTCGGTTGATCCGCCGGCAGGGGATTTAAACTCGGTCCACAGGCCGCCAGAACCACCGGCGGTGGGAATCAGGTCGATGTAGTTGTCCTGTATGAGCCCGCCACCCGAACGGGTGGAGCCGCCGAAGGACCAGGCGCGTGCCCACGTGATCCCCCCGTTGTCCGTGAGCCAGGTTTCAATGGTTATCGAGTAGTTCGAGGCCACAATGCCGTCGGGAAACTGCGCATAATTACCGGAACCACCGGGCAGCGCCAGCACGCCGCCCCCCAAAGCAGCGCCGCCTTGAAGCGTGATGTTCGCATTGCCCACTGAATCATAGGCGGTCGTCCCGCTACTTTCGTTGAACGACCACTCATGCTGGAGCATTTGCGAAACGACGGTAATGACAGCACTCGTCGCTGCAACGCCACCCACGGTCGCAGTCACCGTCGCCGTGCCCAACCCCACGCCAGTGATCAGGCCGTTGCTGCTCACTGTCAATACGCCGGGATTGCTGCTGATCCAGTTGGTGGCATCCGCCGTGGCCACCAAACTCGTCACGCCTGTCTGCGGCAGGGTCACGGCAAAATTGGCGGGCTGCGTGGCTGCTACGGCCAATGTCGCCGGTGCCGTCAAACTCGCCGAAGTTGGCGTTAAATTGTTGATCACTGTTTCCGGTCCAGCCACCGCGCTGGCCGAGAGATAACGCTGTGGAACCACGCCAGACCAAATCCGCATCTCATCATAGGTGCCTTGGAAAATGGCGTCGTTGTATTGGTCGAGACCCACGAAGTTGTTGTAGGTAAAACCCAGGTCTGAGGGCTTGAATGTCACCTTGATGGCCCCCACCTGGGCCCCATTCAGGTAGAGACGCCCCATCTGATTCGCAACGTCCAGGATAACTGTGATATTCTGTTCAGTCCCGGTCGCAAGGGGCGTGTACTGAACGGCATCCGCATTGCCATTGTGGTTGAACTCCGCCCATAGGCCACCGTCGATGCCGTTGGCGTTGCCGGCGTTTGGTATGAGGTCGATGTAGTTGTTGCCGATAAAATTATTATTCGGCCCGGTGGTGCTGCCGCCAAAGGACCACGCGCGCGCCCACGTCTGTCCGGCATTGTCCGTCAGCCAAGTTTCAATGGTGATCGAGTTTGTGTAAGTGGAAAGCATCCCGTTGGGGAACTGCGCATAATTGCCACTGCCTCCGGGCAGCGTCAGAACACCGCCTCCCAAGGAGCAGCCACCCAGCAAAGTGATGTTGGAACTCCCTATGGAGTCATAGGCGGTGGTTCCACTGGTCTCATTAAAAGACCATTCGTGTTGAAGGGTTTGGGCGGAAAGCAAACCGGACACGCCAACCGAGAAGAGCGCCAGCAGCACTAAACGTTTCGGTACGACACCGACCGAGCCGGGTCGCAAAGACATTGCAAACATCGGTGATTTCATGGTTTGGGTTTAAGTTGGTTCCGTTGAACTTTGAGCAGTCATCAAGCCGTTATCTTGTTCGTTGCCATGGCACCCGGTGACTGAACACGCCTGCCGTGCTCGCTATTTTACCGGTGTGAATGCATAACATTGTCGCCGCCTTTACCAAACCGTCCATGAGTCCCAGTGTCCTGAATTTTGAGATTCTTTACGCCCCGCAGACCATGCGTTTTCACTGCGGGTTTACCTGCACCGAAAAAGCTGTTGGCCAACCCAGGGTCGATTTTTTCAGTGCGCTACCAATCTGATTGCCGATGCTCATATTCGAAAGCGTCGCCAATTCCGTTTTTGCTTGGCCGTGGCCAGGCAATGCCGATAATGCCTGCCCATGAACCAGCCGCCGCGTGTTGCTTTGATTATTGAGACTTCGGTTGTTTACGGCCGCCGAATCCTCAGTGGCATCGCCCGCTACCTACGCTCACATCACCGCTGGTCGGTTTTCCTTGAGGAACATGAGCTGGGAACTGGCCCGCCGGCTTGGCTGTCGCATGGCGCCTGGGATGGCATCCTCAGCCGGCCCACCGATCGCGAATTGGCGGATCTTTTTCGCCAAATGCGCGTGCCGGTGGTGGACCTGAACGATCAGCACGATGACTTGGGACTGTCCTGGGTCGGCTCAGATCATGCCGGAATTGGCCGAATGGGTGCGGCTCATCTTTTGGAGCGTGGATATCGTCACTTTGCCTTTGCCGGCTTCAGCGGGGAAGTTTGGTCCAAACGCCGTAGTGACGGGTTTCAGCAGGTCGTCCAGGCCAAAGGTTTTCCTGTGTCGGTTTATGAGTCTCCCTGGCGGGGGGCCGACACGCCGCGGTGGGATGAGGACATGGAGAAAATAAAGCGCTGGCTGGCGGGCCTGGCCCAGCCGCTGGCCCTTATGGCCTGCAACGATGTTCGCGGCTTGCACATCCTCGACGCTTGCACACGTCTGGGCATTCTGGTGCCTGAACAAGTGGCCGTAGTCGGCGTCGATAACGACGAAATCGTTTGCGAACTCTGTACGCCGCCGCTTTCCAGCGTCGAACCGGATCCCGAGCGCATCGGCTATGCCGCCGCGGAACTGCTCGACCGATTGATGGCCAGGAAATCTCCGCGGCCCGAACGCGTCACCATTGATCCAGTGCGGGTGACGGCCCGACGATCTACCGATGCTTTGGCCATCGAAGATCGCATTGTGGCCGCCGCCATGCGCTTCATCCGCGAACATGCCTTCGTGGGCTGCGGCGTCAGCGACATCATACGGCATTTGCGGGTCTCGCGCAGCGTGCTGGAACGCCGCTTCCGGGAACAATTGGGACGGTCACCCCAAGCCGAGATTCGCGCCGTTCAGTTGAGCCGCGTTAAACAGCTTCTCGTGGAGACGGATTTTCCGCTGGAACACATTGCGGAAGTCTCCGGTTTTGACCACCCGGAGTATCTCAGCGTCATGTTTAAACGGGTCTGCGGCCTGACCCCGGGGAGTTACCGCAAGCTCCACGCAAAAGGAGGTCACAAATCTTAACCAGGCATCTCTTCGAAGTCCCCTTGCAACTTTCTGAGTACTCCGAGGTTGGCGAATCGGTTTGCCCCGGTGGTCTCTTAACAGGTGCAGCAAGCTGGGCCTTGCTGCACAGCCCAATTCTTCAAAAGTCATTTTGCCCAGGAGGGCAATGGGGCGTTGAACTCGACTGATTCCAAATATAATGGATGAAGAAATCTCACGCGCGTCGCATGGAGCCATAGCGGTGGATCCTCGATCGCCAGCGTTTGCGTCCGGCCTCGTTGCTTGCCGGGCAGATAAATCTGATCGCCACACACCGGAAAACCCAGATGCCAGAGATGCACGCGAATTTGGTTCGTACGCCCGGTCAGCGGCTGTGCTTCCAGCAACGTTGTGCCATCGTCGAAGCGCCGAAGCACGCGAAATACTGTGCATGCGGCCAGCCCGTCACGCCGGTCCACGGTTCGAGAACATCGGTCACCAGCGCCGGTACTGATGGATGCATCGCATTGAAAATCATCCTCCGGTAATTGGCCCTGCACGCGGACCAGATAGGCCTTTTCCACCCGCCCCTCCGCGAATTGCTGGTGCAACTTGCCAGCCATAAGCCGCGTGCGCCCCGTCAAAACCAAACCGGTCGTGTTAGCGTCCAGCCGATGTGCCGGACGCGGCTGCTGCGGATAATAGACGGTATTGAGAATATACTGAAGCGTGTTGCGATAAAATCTGCCGCCGGCGTGCATCGGCAGCGGGGCCGATTTGTTTACGACGATCAGGGCCTCATCTTCGTGCAAAATCTCGATGGCGCCATTCACCTTCGGTTCGGTTACTTTCGGGAAAAGATGCTGGTAGCGTTGCCCCGCCCGTACGGTTTGGGTGGCGATCATCGGTTCCTGGCTCCAGCTGACCACGCGGCCCCGCGCGAATTCCGCCCGCCACTCGGCCGCTGATACACTTTTCACCATCCGTGCCAAGGCCGCCAGCAAGGTCAAACCGTCGCAATCCCCTGGAATATTGAGCGGCTTGAAGTGATCACACGGCTGACTTCCCGGCAGCGGAGTGACCGCACGACGGATCGCTGCGCAACGCCCCGCCATGTCTACTGGTGAATGCACTCCACCCAAGAGTGGGCCTCTCGAAGGGCAATTTCAAGAGCAAGGTGTCGTCTTGCACCGGAGCGACTTGAGCTCGGGCCCAGACGCTTCATTTCCTAAGCGGACGATAGTCGTGCCACAGCCATTCCAGCGCTTCGGGCAGGGTTTGCTGTTTCGTTTGGCCGTCCACGTGCCCGGCGTTGCGGGCAAAAATGAACTGGTAATGATAGCCCTTGGCGGCGAGAGCCTTCGCCATGTTTTCATTGGCAAGCACCCAGTCGTGCATCCCGTCGCGCAGGACATTTGGATTCAGGAGGTCGTGGTCGCCAACTTCCAACCAGACGCGGATGGGTTTGACGGGACTGTCCGGAATCAGGTGCTCAGGAAACCCCCATGCGCCCTGCGGCGTCCCCGCATCGAAAGGCCATTGCTGGTTCACATACGTGCCGGAGTAGGTCAGCACGCGGCGATAGAGTTCGGGATGATACCACGCCATGATAAACGCGCAGGAACCGCCAGAACTGCCGCCCATCGTCGCGCGCGAGTCCGGGTCTTTCGCCAGCGTCACGTGACATTTGCTTTCCACCAGTGGCAAAATTTCTTGTTCGACAAATTCGGCATAGCGGCCGGACAGCGTGTCGTATTCCAAGCCGCGTTCGCTCCCTTGGGCGTCGCCGCCACCGTTGCCGATGGAGATGGCGATCATCACCGGCACTTTTTTCGCTGCGATCAGGTTGTCCAAGGCCGTGAACAATTGCCGGTCTGGCCCGTCGGCGCCGACGATGAACGGCGCCGCGGTGTCGGGGACATACTGCCGGGGTACATAGACCGCCAACTTGCGCGTGTAGGGCGCGGGATGGCTGTTGGTTACGAGGAGCCGGGCGGGGTCGGCGGGATCAGGTGTGCCGAACGTGTTCGGTTCGCGCGCGATACCGGGATAGAGCCGGCTCTCCGCCGAACTCAGGGTGAAGTCATACACGGTTCCCTGCGGAACGTTCGTGTTCACACTCATCTCCGGCGCGCGGTTGTGAAGCGGGCCGATGATGAAATTCCCGTCCGCCGCGACGGAGGGAAGCGTACCGTCGGGCAGTTCCAAGGCCGTGACATAGCCTGGCGCATGCGGATCGCGGACAGGTGGCATTGGCCGCGGCAGGTGCGGCACCGCGGGTGGCATCTGGCCGGGCATCTGGGCCGGGGCCGGACTTAAGGCCGCCATAAAAATCGTCATCACGCCGAGCCGTACGACCCCGCGAAACATTTGTGCCATCTTCATTTTTATCTGGGATTTTCCATGCGCTCTCTGGCCCACGAACAGCGCAGGCTTTTTTTTAACGGTCCTTGTAATTCTCTTCCAGCTCCAACGGATTGCAATCATTTTTCCCTGCCCGTGGCGTATTGATGCAAAACTGCGACTAATTGAGACAGAGGTGAAGGATGAAAACACTTCTCAAGTGTTCAGATCGGCGACCGATATGCAAAGCTGATGCCGTCAGAGTTGACCGAACGGGCTTTTGGTTTGGGTATCAGATAATCAGCATGAAGACCAGAGTTTATTTTTCAGGGTTTGCTGGCCAAGAACTGCCTGCGTTGCAGGCAGAAACCGGCAAGCTTGAAGCCCTTTGGGAGTGCTCTTTTGTGGCGAATCCCACGTCGACCCGCGAGTTGCTGGCGGACCGTGGCTGCGACGCGCTCGTGGTGAATATGTCGGCGTTTGGGAAGGAGGCGGTGGAACTACTTAGGGAAGCCGGCCGGCTCCGCGCTAATCCTCTCCGATTCATCGTGGGCGACGTGGACAACCAGTCGGTGGTCATCAACCATATCGGCGGTTCTCATCATTTCATTCGCCGGCCTGTTGCTCCGGCCGAGCTCATCAAGAATATCCAGCGCGGCCTCAAACTGGATGTCTGGCTGTCCACCAGTGAACTGCGGGCGTTAGCCCCGCGTCTGAGCCGTCTGCCTAGCTTGCCATCCACGTATTTCAATTTGCTCAAGGAAATTGAATCGCCCGCGGCGACCTTGCAAGGCATTGCCGGCGTGATTGCGCGAGATCCCGCGGCCACGGCCCGGTTACTGCAGACGGTCAATTCCGCCGCTTTTTCGCCGGCGGAAAAGGTGACGCAGCCTGCGGACGCGGTGGCCTTGCTGGGGGTTCAGACCGTGAAGTCGCTAGTGCTTTCTCTTCAAGTGTTCAGCCAGAACGATGAGGCGCGGAAGGCGGGCTTGACTTTGGAGATTCTGTGGGAACACAGCTTGTTGGTTGCCAAATTTGCCCGGTTGATCACTTTGAAGCAAACCGGGGATATTCACCTGGCCGAAGAAGCCTTCACCGTTGGTCTGCTGCATGATGTCGGTCGCATCGTGCTGGCCAGCAATTTGCCCCAGGAGTATGCCGCAACCGTGGCCGCGGCGCGGGAAAAAAGCCGCCCGCTGGAGGAGGAAGAAACGGCGCAGTTTGGTGTGAACCACGCCAAAGTGGGGGCGTATCTGCTTGGGCTCTGGGGCTTGCCGGCGGAATATATTGAAGCCACCGCGGCGCATCACGCCCCGGGGCAAACGGCGTTTGCACCGGAATTTTCGCTCCTGGGCGCCGTCCATGCGGCAAATGTTTTTGCGCACGAGATGAGCGGACAAACAGACAGTTTACTCCTGCCTCAACTGGACCTGCCCTATTATCAGATGCTCAAGCTGGACAGCCAATTGGCCATTTGGCGGCAAGCGTGCACGGGTGAGCCCCCGCCGCCACCGGTGGAAAAGCCGGCGGCTCCCCCTGCGGCGCCGTCCGAGCCAACGGTGCGGGCGTTGGCGCCAGCCGCAGTTCGCTCGCGGCGGCAGGGTCCACTCTGGTCAGGGTCCGTGATCGGATTGGGGCTCGTTTTGGCCGGCCTGCTAATTTGGTTTCTGTGGCCCCAGCCAAATCCCAGCACGGTGGCCAAACCGATGCTGGCACCAGCCGCACCGACGGGAGAAACGCTAAAGCCGGAAGGGAGTCACGAGGAGAAAGCGCTGACCCCATCCCAGCCCGTTGCACCCGAACCCGCCGTGGCCAAGCCCCGGCCCAATCCGTTGGATACGGTTAGAATTCAGGGGGTTTTCTACCGCCGCACCAACCCTCAAGCCATCATCAACAACAACTTGGTGGCCGTGGGCGACTCCGTTGCGGGCGTGAGTGTCACCGCCATCGGCCCCTCAAACGTGATCCTATCGTTTGAGGGTAAACAAAGGACATATACAGTTCGGTAGCTGGCCACCGACCAAGCGGACACCATTCCCGCAATCTGTCTCCCGGCGTTGCCGGTCGAATGACAAGCTGCACGCGATCACGTATCGATCCCCTGCCCGTCCAAAGCTCCACGGTGAAATAGTCCGTGGCCGCCAATACGTCCCACTGCGCTTTCAGGAACTCCTCCAGGTCATTCCTTGTCGTCGCACTGGTGACGGGTCCCTGCCCGCGGCCCGCAACACATTTTGGCACTAAGTATTACGATTTTACGTTGGCGCTGTATTCTGCTATTTTTACCGCCTGTCTTGAACCGATATACAGTATGAACAGCGATCTCGTGAAAGTTGGCACGCTGTTGAGTCGTGCCCGGCGCGTGCTTTTCATTACCGGCGCAGGCGTGTCGGCCGAATCCCAAATTCCTACTTTCCGTGGAGCCACCGCAGCCTTTGCGGATGGAATGACGGAAGACGGCCTTCCATTTGAAGAAGCTCTCTCCGGGGCCACCTTCGAGCAGAACCCGAAATTATCCTGGAAATATCTGTCCCTTTTGGAGTTGAGCATGCGTGGGAAGCTGCCGAACGCGGCCCACCACGCCATCGCCAGATTGCAAGCTCCGCAGCGCGACATCTATGTTGCCACGCAAAATATTGATGAACTGCACCAGCGGGCTGGTTCGCGCAATGTGTTTGAATTGCATGGCAACCTGCGGCGGATCATCTGCACGCAGTGCAGCTATGCGGTCCATTTGGAAACCTTCGAGGCCTTGGCGAAATTACCGGACTGCCCCGAATGCAACGCCGTCGTGCGGCCCGCGGTGGTGCTTTACGGCGAATCCTTGCCGTTGGCTGTGCTCGAGGCGTTTTACCGCGAGCAGCGCAAGGGATTTGATCTGGTCTTTTCCATCGGAACCACCAGCCTTTTTCCCTATGTCATCGAGCCGGTCGTATCGGCAGCAAGACAGGGAATCCCCGTCGTGGAGATAAATCCGGAAACGACTCCCATTTCAGATTTGGCTGACTTCCGGTTTACGGGGAAAGCCGGCCCCACGCTGCAAGAACTGGCGGATGCGGCGATCTGCCAAGACGCCCGTTAGCTCATCCCGTAATTGTCCGAATATTCGAATGCGTTCATTGTGCGACGGCCCGATAAAAGCGGGTCCTATAATTGGTTGAGGTCGGGTCGAGAAATTGAATGGAATTGGTGGCTGGGGGGTTGGTATAAATCGGGGTCCAGGCCGAGAGGAGATTCGTTGTCGCGTAAATGATGGTCGAGCCGGGATTGCTAATTCCAGACAAAGACAGCAGGAAACCACTGGCCGTCCATTTCCCTTTTTCCAGCCAGCCGGCGCCGGACCCGATGCCAGTGACCGTTACCGTGAAGGTCGTCGCCGTATAGTTGGTCGCCCACGCCGCCGCGGCGGGCAAATCCAAATTCGTAAACATCCCGGTATGCGAACCATAGGTAAGGATGGCAAAAGAATCGTTGGCGGCCGGCACATAGCCTCCCAGCAATGCCACGCCGACAATGCCGTTCAGGGAGGCACTTCCCGAAATGTCGAGCTTGCCAAAATTACTTAGACTTTTGAGCCCGCAGCGCACCTCTCCGCCAGCCAGACTGGGAACTGCCTGAAATACGATGGTTCCTGAATCGGATTCAATCAAACCACCAGCGTTTTGTACCAACGGGTAGATTTGGGTACCGCCCGTGCCGGCGCTTTTGCGCAGGGTGCCGGCATTGTTGAAAAACTCGGTGCCGTAATAATTATACAGGTAGAACTGGTCATTCTGGACATCGAAGAGGCCGCCAGTCAGGTTGTCGATCTGTCCGTTGTACGTGGGCGGGGAATAAATCAGGCGCAGATAGCTGCTATTCGTTGCCACCACCGTGCCCGCATTGGTCAGCGCCCCGTAGAGATTCAACGTGGACCCGCCCAAATAAAGTGTCGCCCCACTCGCCACCGTCAGGTTGCCGGCAATGATCCCCGCCGTCCAGTTCATGGTGCCGGTCACCTGGTTGGTGGTCTGCAAGGTCATGCCCGCCAGCGCCAGATTGGTGATGCTCCCGCCTTGGAACGCGGGCCCCAGCAGCAGGGTGCCACCTAGCAATTGGAGGCCGGGCACCAAGTTGTCCAACAGCGTCAGCGTCCCGCCCATGATCTGAAAGCTGCCGGCGCCCGTGAACTGTGCCCCGCCGTTGTTCGTATAGCTACCGGAGCCAATTGTGATCGCCGCCCCCGCCGCCGCGTGGTACCCACCGTTCAGCACCCCGCCCCCATCGAAGACAAACGACCCGGTCTCCGCATCCACCGTGCCCGTGGCGTTGATCAATTGCGGATAGATTGGCGTGGCACCCGTGCCGGCGCTCTTGCGCAGGATGCCGGCATTGTTGAAAAACTCGGTGCCGTAATAATTATACAGGTAGAACTGGTCATTCTGGACATCGAAGAGGCCGCCGGCCAGATTGTCGATCTGTCCGTTGTACGTGGGCGGGGAATAAATCAGGCGCAGATAGCTGCTATTCGTTGCCACCACCGTACCCGCATTGATCAGCGCCCCGTAGAGATTCAAGGTGGATCCGCCCAAATACAGTGTCGCCCCACTCGCCACCGTCAGGTTGCCGGCAATGGTCCCCGCCGTCCAGTTCATGGCGCCGGTCACCTGGTTGGTGCTCTGCAAGGTCATGCCCGCCAGCAGCAGATTGGTGATGCTTCCACCTTGGAACGCCGGCCCCAGCAGCAGGGTGCCACCTAGCAATTGCAGGCCGGGCACCAAGTTGTCCAACAGCGTCAGCGTCCCGCCCGTGATCTGAAAGAGGCCTGCGCCGCCGAACTGTGCCGCTCCGTTGTTCGTGTAACTGCCGGTACCCAAGGTGATCGCCGCCTCGGCCGCCGCGTTGTACGCGCCGCTCAGCATCCCGCCCCCCTCGAAGACAAACGACCCGGTCTCTGCGTCCACCGTGCCCGCGGTGTTGATCAATTGCGGGTAGATTGGCGTGGCACCCGTGCCGGCGCTTTTGCGCAGGGTGCCGGCATTGTTGAAAAACTCGGTGCCGTAATAATCATACAGGTAGAACTGGTCATTCTGGATGTCGAAGAGGCCGCCGGCCAGATTGTCGATCTGTCCGTTGTACGTGGGCGGGGAATAAATCAGGCGCAGATAGCTGCTGTTCGTTGCCACCACCGTGCCCGCATTGGTCAGCGCTCCGTAGAGATTCAACGTGGACCCGCCCAAATAAAGTGTCGCCCCGCTCGCCACCGTCAGCGCTCCGGATAAATTTCCGCCGGTCCAGTCCATGACGGCAAAAGCCGTGTTGGTAGTGGCAGTGAGGTTTCCGGAAGCGAAGATGACTGTGTCACTGGCCGTCGGCACTTGTTGGGGCAGCCAGTTGGTGGCGTTATTCCAGTCAGCGGAGGTGGAACCGTTCCAAGTGAGCACCGCCGAGCGAAGATCCAGACAGCCGAATGCCAAACCCATCACCGACAGAATAAGCAAATACAGACTTCGTTTCATCGTGAAATCCTCCTGATGTTGTGATGTTTATTGGCGTTTCTTCTGCACGCCATTAGGTGTTTTTAATACAGAGAAGTCTGACTGGCAAGCAAATTCATGCCCGAGGGTCACGCCCGGTCAGAATTGGAAACCAGGCAGGTTGCAGGCGTTGAGCATATCGGCTGGGTATAATCAATACATGAGCCTTCACGTCCATCTATCACCCGAAGCGGTGAGAACTAGTTCACCTCTTTTGGGT
>Ga0326728_10021501_pt1 | contig 12122 bp, 4 predicted proteins | sample MB3enrmetagenome_FD_207602 | JGI IMG/M metagenome (GOLD analysis project Ga0326728, IMG submission 207602) | Lab enriched peat soil microbial communities from McLean, Ithaca, NY, United States - MB31MN | ecosystem: Environmental > Terrestrial > Soil > Wetlands > Peat | place: USA: New York...
CGTCCGCGGCCTCAGTCATGAACATTAGCAAATCGAGGAAGTTCGACTTTCCGCCCCCATTCGGACCAATCAGGACGGCGAGACGTGGCATCTCCAGTTCGACCTTTTTGAAGCTCCGATAGCCCTCAATCTTGATGTAATCGAACATGGCAAAAGTCCCTTGCTCCGTAGAGAAACAACTCCGAGAGGATTATAGCACGCGGGGCCACTGATTCCCTGCTGTTTGCGCGGCTTGGCGCGGCGCATATGCTGTTCCTGAGTATGCACCCCCTTCCTGAGGGGAATGGGGTCGATGTTCCCGGTCACACTATCCCGGAAACCTCGCTGTGTTCCTTGCGCGAGAGTCGGACCGTAAACTTCGCTGCCACCGCCCAGAGTGACAGACGACTGCTGCTTCGGAGCTTGGGTTTACCTTCCTCCTCCTCCGGCTTGGCCGCCGGCTTTGCCGAACCACGCTTTAACCGTGACGATCTCGTAGGGATGGACCGCCAGAGTCGTTTCCTTGCCGCCGTCCTGGAGCGTGAGCGGCGCATCCTGTTTTTCCATCAGATTCACTTGTGCGGCTTGGCTGGCGGCTTTCGGGAAATGGAGGCGAACCGTTCCCGACTTTCCCTCGAACTCGAAGAACCGGAATACCAGCGCGTCATTGTCTTCAGCCTTCTTCACGGCCGTCAGAATCACATTTCCGGGTTCGATCTCAACCAGTGAGTGGGAAGCAGGAAGCGCGCCCGCGTGCGAATTGGTGGCCACTGGTATAAGAGGATAGTTGAGCTCGATGCCGCGCCGCTCGGTTTCAGCGGCTTTCCAGTCGCCGGCGTGCGGATAAAGGGCGTAGGTGAATTCGTGGAAGCCCTGGTCGGCGTGGGGGTCCGGAGCCGATTCCGGATCGGCGGGGGAACGCAGCAGGGATAGGCGAATGACGTTTCCCTTGGCGTCATAACCGTACTTGCTGGCGTTCAATAAACTGAACCCATGGCTTGAGTCGGAGAGGTCGCCCCAGCGAAGCGCCGGCACCTCGAACATGGCTTTTTCTTCGGGAGTGTTCCTGGTGGTAGGCCGCTGGATCGTCCCGTAAGGGATCTCATAGGTGGCGTAATTGCTTTGCACGCTCACCGGGAATGCAACCTTGAGCAGAATATGCTGTTCGTGCCAGTCGGCCTGCATGTTGACGTCGACGCGGGGAACGCCGGGGTACATGCAGATGTCCTGGACAAAAGTCGAGTTCTGGAACTTCTTTCTGACGCGAATCACGGCGCGCACCGGCGTGTTCTCAACCAGCTTCACTTCCTCCGCTTGGTTCAAGTCCCACTTGTGGTCCTCGAAATTGGCGTCAATGTTCCAGGCGTCGAACTCCTTGGGCTTGTCTACGAAGGTCTGGAGCAGATTGCCGCAGGCGCCGGGCGCCAGAGCCTCCTGGCCGCTGCGCTTGTCGACCAAGCTCGAAATGCATCCTGTCTTGCGGTCCACTTTAAGGCTGACAAATTCATTTTCCATCTCCTCTGCGCCGGCTTTCAGAGTGCTTCCCGCGGAAGATGCCGAGGCGACCGGCACGAGATGGTAAACCGCGTAGCCCATGGCGGGCACGTCCTTGGCCACGAACCTGATCCACACGGCATGGATGGAATCGTCACGCGAGATGAGGGAGGAGGGAAGAGTGGTTCCGGAAGAGTCGCGCACTTCGATTGCGCTCTGCGGCGCGAGTTCTGAAGGGAACTGGGCTTCCACCTCGGTGACGTCGGTCCGGCGCCAACTGAGAGGATTAAAGAGAATTACCGGAACGCCTTCGCCGTCAGTGTTGACGCGTGCGGCCAGCGTTTTCAAAGAGTCGGAGAGGATTTTGCCGCCGGACAATTTCACCACGCCAAGATCCCATGCCGCGTCAACGTAATTGATGGCAATCCCGGAGCCCGGCATGATGTCGTGGAACTGGTCGAAGAGGACCTTCTTCCAATCGTCGTTCAATTCTTCCTGCGGATAAGGCAGCCCGTGCAGCATGGCCAGAGAGGAGAACTTCTCGGCGTTGAGCAGAAGTTCCTCGCTTTGCCGGATGCGTTTCTTGGTCTCGGACTGGGTTGTCATAACGCCGCGATGGTACTGTAAATAGAGTTCGTTCTTCCACACCGGAACGTTGAGCTGGGGAAGGTTCTTCTCGACGTCGTCAAAGAACGACTGGGCACTGCTGAAGGTCAGCTTGGGAAAAGAATTCGGCCGGTCCTGCCAGCGGTGGGCGGAATCCAGCATGGCACGGGTAGGGCCGCCTCCGTGATCGCCAATCCCGTAAAGGTGCAGAATCTCGTGCATGCCTGTTTGGGGGGCGTACTCCGCCACGTCTTCCGAGATCCGCACGGGATCGATGTCATTCACGTAATCGTGCGGGAAATAGGTGAGGACGCGGCTTCCGTCGGGGGCTTCCCACCAGAAGAGTTTGTAGGGGAACTTGGTGGTGTCGTTCCAGGAAATCTTCTGGGTAATGAAGTAGTCCAGGCCCGAGCGCTTGTAGATTTGCGGCAGTTGCCAATTGTAGCCAAAGGAATCGGGATTCCAGCCGATCCTCACATCTACGCCGAACTTCTGCTTGAAGTAGCGGGTGCCGACCAGGAGTTGGCGCACCAGCGACTCTCCGCTCGGCATGTTGAGGTCGGGCTCCACCCACATGCCGCCTACGACTTCCCACCGGCCTTCCTTCACGCGCTGTTGAATCTCCTTGAATAAGTCGGGGTATTTCTCCTCCATCCAGACGTAGTCTTGTGCCGCCGACTGCGCGTAGATGAAGTCCGGGTATTGCCGCATCAATTGCAGGACTGTGCCGAAGGTGTTGCGCACTACTTCGACTGTCTCGGTCCAGGGCCAGAGCCACGCCATGTCGATGTGTGCGTTGGCCACAGCGCGCACGGTGTACTGCTTTGCCGCATCTGCGAAAGGCTGAAGCTTCTCCTGCGCTTCCCGGAGCGAATTCTCAAATGCGTCCTGGCGGCCACTGTCCAGCGCGGCGAAGTCGATGCCGTGAACAATGGCGCCGAGTTGGTTGGACTTCTCCGGCGAATCACGGAAGATACCTGCAATCATGGCCTGAGCGGACTGAATTTCTTCGTAGAGCAGGCCCGGGTCGGGCCGTCCGGCAGGGTAGTCAACCAGTAGTTGGGCGTTTTGGAGTAGCACCTGACCAGTGGCCGCGGGAACATTGATGGCCACCAGGAACTTGGCGCCCGGCTCGGCTTTCCCGGTCAGCAGAATGGGTTGCTGGGTGTCCTGGTTGGCCATCTCCGCGAGCGAGCCATTAAAGAAGACACGAAACTGTGAGGAGCCCTCTGTGCTGATGCTCAAATCAAGCCGAACTCGTGCCCCACGGATGCTGTACTTCCCCATCGTCTGGGGTATCTCAATCCAGCGCCGGAACCACACGGGGCCGTTTCCCCACTTTTCCGAAATGCGAACGGGCGACCAATCGGTGTCGTTTAAGCTCGGGTCTTCGCCGTGGGCAAGGTTATCTACGTGCGCCTTCCAGTCGGCCAGCGGTTGCGCGAACATCGCATGCAGGCGCGACAGTTCGTTTTGGTAGGGGTTCCTGGCCTGACCCTGATCCTGTGCATGGACTGCGGGAAGACACAACAGCAGGGCGCAGAGCGCAAATCCAAGCGCCCCGAGTCTGACAACACGATTTTCCGTCATGAGAGTTTGTCCTTTCCGCCCCGGGGTTTTCGGGCGGCCAAGATTATACACCAGGGGAAGGAGTAGTTATGCTCCGGCGGGACCACAAGCCGTAACCCTACGAGGTCCTCTCTGCGGCGGTGACGCGGCCCTTGTGTAGCCGACAGTTTGTCACTCTACTGACCTTGCCTTGCTACTCCGAAGTTTCGGTTCGTTTGGCAAAAACCCGGTGTCTTTACTCCTTTTGGCGCGCGATTGGCGCTGAATTGCACACAAAAAGCGCAGAATTTGCAGCATTTGAAAAAGTGATATCCTTTGTTTTCAAGGACTTCTTAGCTTCGTTTCCACTATTTTGCATTTCTTGTACGACCGTGCTTTCTCCTCTTGCCGGGACCATTGCAGTTTGTCTTGGGCATCGGCGCATCGGGGCGTTCGCCTGCGACAAAGTGTCTCCTGCAAGACCATCCTGATAGGCTATCAAAGGTCCATAGAGTTGTCAAGGGAGATTTCCAGTCCGATGCCCGGACGTGCCCGGGCAAGCTGCATGCAGGCTTAATGACCGAAGGGTTCTTAACCCGCACACTCTACGAGAGTCGCGGCAACTCCGGGGGCTGGCCTCAGTGTGTGGCTGGGGTGCGCGACACAGAGCTTGGGGTCACTACCGCCTGAACCAGTAGCGCGGGCGAGACGCCCGCGCTGCGATTGCCCCGTGTTGCGCCTTGCAGCCCTTTATGCATTTCGAGTATTGTTCTCTGTTTTCGAGATTCGTTCTTGGGATAGAATCGGGCGGTCCATTCGCTAACCGAAGGCAAAGGGGAATCCCATGTCTGTTTCCAGAAGGAACTTTCTGAAGACATCGATTGGTGGTGCGTACGTGGCGGCAGGAGAACTGCGGGGATTGGCAAGACATCCCAAAGGAGTCGTTGCTGCGTTAGACGCTCACACCGGGAGCGCGCCAGGCGCGCCGGAAGGTCCCGCGAGCGCGCCCGCGGAGTATACGCGCGGGGTGGGGATTTATCCGGGCGACCCGCGCGAGGACTTTGGACCGAGGCTCGTGCCCGACACGTCGTCGCCGTATCGCAACCTGGCGTTGCACCGGCCCGCGTACCACTCGAGCAGTTATGACTACAACCTGACCGCCCAGCTTGTGACGGATGGGATCAAGGACACGAATGCCCCAGAGTGGGTGGCGACCTCTCTAAGCTTCCGCGGCCTGCTCCCCAAGACCGAGCGCGAGTTCTTTCTGGATCACAACGCGGTCACCGTTGTTGATTTGCGCGGGCCTCGTCCCTGGTTGCAGGTGCAACTGGGAGGTGGAGAAAGCGCGCCGGTGATCGACCGTGTTGATGTGCTCTTTATGGCGCCGGGCGAGTTGAAACCTGAGAACGTGAGTGTTTCCGTTTTGGCCTCCGACGACGGACGGGACTGGAAGGAAGCGGGTAAGGTCGCAAACCCTCAGCGGGCGCCTCTCACCGGCGGCCCGACGGGGTTTGGGCGAATGGGACTAGTGTTTCAGCCCTCCATGCCTCTCCACGCAGCTTCGCAGAGCCGCTTCTACCGAGTCGAGTTTGAGGCCGCTAATGCCTCGCCCATGGCGTTCTTCATGCAATGGCAAGTTGCCGAAGTGGCCTTCTACAACCAGAATCAGAGAGTCGAAATCGGCGGCCCGTACAGGTTCACCAGCGCCTGGATGGGCGCGGGTTTGGGTGAGGAGTGGGTCTACGTTGATCTAGGCGTGCGCTGTGAGTTCGATCGTGTGGCGCTTTACTGGATTGCCCGCGCCGCCGAGGGCTCTCTTCAGGTTTCCGACGATGCGAAGAGTTGGCGGGACATTCAACCGCTGCCCGGCGGGGCGGGGAATACGGACGACCTCAAGCTCGTGCAGTCCGTCCGAGGCAGGTATGTGCGCGTTCTGATGACCCGGCCCACCTCAGCGGACGGGTACATGCTGAGCGAAATGGAGGTCTACGGGCGCGGCGGGTTCGTGCCGCAGCCGAAGCCCGCGCCCGCAGGTCGGCCCGACGGGCGGCTTGACCTGGCGGGGGGCGCGTGGCGCCTGCAACGGGCGTCGCTCGTGAGCGCCGAGGGGGAATCCCTTTCGAAAGTGGGATTCGCGGATGGCGATTGGATTGTCGCTGCCGTGCCGGGCACAGTGCTCGCATCCTATTTGAATATCGGTGCAATTCCGGACCCCAACTACGGCGAGAACCAGTTGTATATTTCCGATTCGTTTTTCTGCGCGGATTTCTGGTATCGGAACGAATTCGTGGCGTCGGAGTTGCCGGCAGGCCAGCGTGCCTGGCTGAATTTCGACGGGGTCAATTGGAAAACGGACGTTTTCCTGAACGGCGGAAAACTCGGCCGCATCGAAGGTGGATTCATACGCGGGCGCTTCGACGTTACCGGCCGTTTGCTGCCCGGCGCCAAGAACGCGCTGGCAGTTCGCATCCAGAAGAACGACACGCCGGGAAGTACCAAGCAGAAGACCTTTGAGGATCCGGGAAAGAACGGCGGCGCGCTCGGAATCGATAACCCGACTTATCACGCGTCAATTGGTTGGGATTGGATTCCCACCATTCGCGGCCGCGACATCGGCATTTGGGGCGGCGTCTACCTCACCTTCAGCGGGCCTGTAACTCTCGAAGATCCGTTGGTCAAAAGTACCTTGCCGCTGCCGGACACGACGCGGGCCGACGTAAGTATCGAGGTCAAACTGGTGAATCACACGCCCCGGCCAGTGACGGGAACCTTGCGCGGACGTTTGGGGGAGTTGCACTTTGAACAGCGCATCACGGTCGACGGCTCTGCAATCACGAAGGTGAAGTTCGATCCCACGAACACGCCCGGCCTGCGGGTGGAGAATCCGAAGCTCTGGTGGCCTGCCGGCTACGGCGAGCCGCACTTGTACCCAATGGAACTGAGCTTCCAAACGCGGGACAAGAAAGTATCGGACACGCGGGCATTCGACGTCGGCATCCGGCAGATGACTTACAGCGAAGAGGGCGGCACTCTGCGGATTTGGATCAACGGCCGGCGATTTATAGCGAGGGGAGGGAATTGGGGCTTCGGCGAGTCCATGCTGCTTTATCGCCGGCGGGAGTACGACGCCGCAGTGCGCTATCACCGGGAGATGAACTTCACGATGATCCGCAACTGGGTGGGGCAGGTCGGTGATGAAGAATTCTTCGCGGCTTGTGACCGCCACGGCGTCATGGTTTGGCAGGAGTTCTGGCTCGCCAACCCGTATGATGGGCCCGACCCGAAAGACGATGACCTGTTCATGCGCAATGCGCTGGATTCGGTGCTGCGGTTCCGAAATCATCCCTCGATTGGAATTTACTGCGGCCGCAACGAGGGCAACCCGCCTAGGCCGCTTGACGATGCCATCCGCAAGGTTCTGGCAGAAAATCATCCCGACATCCACTACATTTCCAATTCGGCCTTTGGCGTGGTTGGCGGCGGCGGGCCTTATATGGCCATGCCGCTCAGCTTCTATTTCACGGGTGGCGCGCACACGAAGCTGCACAGCGAGATGGGCATGCCGAATATTCCTCCGGTGGAAAGCGTGCGCGCGATGATGCCCGAATCGGCGCTGTGGCCACAGGGTCTCGACTGGGGTCTTCACGATTTCACGCTCACCGGAGCGCAAGGCGGCGAGAGTTTCAGGAATATAATCGAGTTCAACTACGGCGGCGCCGACAACCTCGACGATTGGGTTTCTCTCGCCCAATTTCTGAATTACGAGGGTTATCGCGCCATGTTTGAGGGGCAGGGCAATCATCGGATGGGGCTTCTGCTTTGGATGAGCCATCCCTGCTGGCCCTCCTTCGTTTGGCAGACCTATGACTACTACTTCGAGCCGACGGCTGCTTATTTCGGGTGCAAGAAAGGTTGCGAGCCGCTTCACATCCAATGGAATCCGGTAACCGAGAGCGTCGAAGTCGTGAATAACAGCGGCGGCAATGCGCAAGGCTTGACCGCTGCAGTCGAGGTCCGGAACATGGACGGGACAAAACAGTGGGAGAAGTCTGTCACTCTCGATAGTCCAGAGGACAGCGCCAACTCGTGCATTAAGATGGAGTACCCGTCCGGGCTGACCCCGCTGCATTTCCTGCGCCTGTCTTTGACCCGCGGAACCGACACGATCTCGACAAACTTCTATATGCGGGGTCCCACGGAAGGCAACTATCGAGCCATTCGACAGTTGCCCAAGGTTAAGCTGGAAGCGTCCACGCACGCCACGCGCCAGGGCAATCGCTGGCAGTTAACCACCGAGCTGCACAACCCCTCCGGCCAGCCGGCGTTGATGGTACGCTTGAAAGCGGTGCGGGAAAAGAGCGGCGACCGCATCCTGCCCGCGATTTATAGCGACAACTACATCGCCTTGATGCCCGGCGAGCACCGGACGATTCAAACTGAACTCGAACACGCCGACACGCGCGGGGAAGCTCCTCGTATCGCGGTGGAAGGGTTCAACGTACGGATGTAGGGGCGAGAGGCAGCGCGACTATACCTCAGTATCGGGCGGCTTCAGTAGTTCCTCTTCCGGCTCGATGTGCACCAGCACCTTGGCCACTCGATCGACCTCCGCGCGCACCCGATCGCCCACCTCGTGGGAGATCCTATGTCCCGTTCTGACGGTGATATCCCCTCTCGTCACCACATGAAGTTCGACGTAATACCGGAACCCCACCTTGCGCACGAAGCATTTATCCAGACCTATGACCCCGGGAACCGCGGTTGCGGCCCGGCGTACCTGCTCTTCAATGTCGGGAGAGGGAGCAGTGTCCAGAAGTTCTGCCAAGGGAAGCCGGAGCTGGCGCCAGGCGCTGAAGAGAATCACCGATGAAGCGCAGAGAGCGGCCCAATCGTCTGCGGCGCAGTTCTTCGTCCAAAGCGCTACGGAGATTCCAACAAAGGCGAAGGCCGAAGTGATGGCATCGCTGACGTGGTGCCAGGCGTCGCTTTGCACCGCGGTGCTTTGGATAGCCTCCGCCACCGAGGAGACGAAACGCGAGAGCAGAATCTTCACCACAACCACGCCCAGCAGGACTCCGAGTGTGTAAGGTCTGGGAATGGGATGGGGAGTGCGAATCCTGACAATGCTCTCGAGCGCGATCGTGACGCCGGCTACCGCCAACGCCAGGCTGACCACCACCGCCGCAATAGGTTCAGCCTTCCCATGCCCGTAGGGATGCTCTTTGTCCGGAGGCTTGATCGCCACACGGAGACCGAAGTAAACGGCGTAGGAACTGAAAACGTCCGCGAGTGATTCGATTCCGTCGGCGACCAGCGCAAAGGAATGCCCGAGTATGCCGGCGAGGCACTTGCACATCGCCAGGAAGAAGTTCGAGACAATACTGACGAGCGACGACTTCAACCCGCGTTCGACCTCATGTTCGACTTTAAGAGCTTCCGCCATTTGTGAGGTTGCACAATTCGCTTTCTGCCTGACGAATACTTCCTTGATCTTATTACCAATGGCCGCGAATCACAAATAGGGTAGTCGCTGAAGCCGCCAATAGCGCCGAGAAAACATGAAATGTCACTCCGAAACGAACTACGGGGATCCTTCGTCGCCTGCGGCTCAGTTAAAGCACGCTGGTAACGTCGGAGTGGGTTATCACCAAGAATGGTGACGCCGCATTTTCGAAGCGTGTGGCCCAGAGCAAGCAGTCTCGCTCCCCCGTTGGACTGTCGTATCGCCACTTCGCGACCAACTCCCTCCGTTTGCCAGCCAGCAGCTCGACAAGGCCATCGGCAATGGAAGAAGCTGTCTTGGCATGTCGATAGGTTGCCGACCGGAAGACCTCGAAACAGTTTGTTCCGACGCCGAAGTTAGGCTCCCGATAACCATTCGCCTTGCCAAATGCTCGCCAGGCCTCATTGACGACAATAATGGTCCCGGTTTCATCAAGAACCGCAACAGAAGCCGTCAAACGATCCAGAAAGGGCTGCAAAAGCGCCGGAAGTCTTTGGCGGGTCATATCGAGCTGGGGAACCGGCCGGCGGCTGACAGTTCTTTCCACGATCCAAGCCCACAGTTGAGCCTTCAAAGCGTAAGGGCGAGCCCGGTGTCCGGTCTTTAGCCGGTGGACGGGGAGTTTCGCCTCGCTCTCCCAACGCTGGACGCTGCGGACACTCATCGCCATGAAGCGCGCGATTGCCTTCCAACCCCAAAGTTGTTCGTGGGGAATCAGAGCATGAGTTGGCGCTTCGGTCTCAGGCCCTCTGCACTCAGGCGCGATACGCCAGGGGATCCTGCTGCGCTCTTTCGATGCATTGATTTCGCTGCGGTGAGCATAGACTCTCGACCGTATGGTCCCTGGGAACCTGTTAACTGCCAGCCGGCCTGCTCTTGCCCAACGCTGAGCGGTGCGAATGCTACAGCCTAGCGTGGCTGCAATTTCCGCCCAGCCATTGAGCACATCATGGAAGCGCATGAGCGATTTGCTGGACCGAAGATGGTAAAGGCGGATGTGGCAAACGCCTAGAACCCTGGATAACCTGTGGTTGCGTTGTTCCTTAGGCAACACGTCCCGGAGGTGGAAAAGCAACGACCGACTATCCTCACTGTGCTTCCGTGTCGCCAGCGGGTTCAAAGTTGGGGCTCAGATCAGGCTATAACACCCTGCGATCTGCGCTGGCGCATCATTTCCGCGTGAATCCTGAATATATAGGGCAGGCACTTACTTTTCAATCAAGCTGCACAGATCACTCCGTCTACCCCAAGTCTCGCCATGCGTAGACCTGCACCGGGCCGCCGTCGTGGAACGCGAGGCCAAAACAGTCCTGCTCGATTCAACTCTTTGATTATAAGTCCTCAGAGACTCCGGGAACTCGCGTCACAATGCGACACGCCAATGCCAAGTAACGCCATGGTCTCCTGAGCTTCATGGGGTCGCCGATGAGTGTTGCTGGATGGACGCGAAACAGATTGCACATCACAGGTTGAACCTGATCGCCACCGAACTGCGGGAGGGTGCCATAAAAACGCGGACGCAACGCATCGAGAACATCCGGAGGGAGTCTACGGGCGGTGATGTATTGACGGTCAGCCTTCTGCAATAAAACCAACGAAGGAGTTGATGCCATATGCAACTTACCATTAAGCGAAAAGTATATTTTCTTTGTGGGCTTTCAGCGGTGGCGGGCCTCGTCACAACAGCTTTTCTCCTCCACCGGGCCGCGGTTATGAACGACGAAAGCGCCGCCTTTACGCAGGAACAAATCCGCGAGTTGGATGACGCCAGGCTGATCCAGGTGACCTTCAAGAAGCAGATTCAAAGTTGGAAAGACATCCTCGTACGCGGGCACGATCCCCAAGACTTCCAGAAGTACCGCGAGGAATTCTTGAAGTACGAAGCAGACGTGACAAAGTACGGCAGCGAGCTTCAGAAGAGGCTCGGGGTGGAGGAGAACCGTGACACCGTGAAGAAGTTCCTCGACGCACATCAAGAATTGGGGTCGGAATTTCGCACCGCCTTGTCCGCTTTCGCAGCCAGCCGAGGGATGGATTACAAAAAAGCGGACCAGGCTTTGAAGGGAAAGGACCGGGTTCCCACAGACTTGATCGACCAACTCGTGGACAAGCTCAACGATGCAGCGGCGACATCTATCGACGAGCGCACTCGAAACCTCGCGAGTCAGCGAAATGTGCTTCTGGTTATCGGGTCTGTCGTTTGGGGACTCATCCTCATGGGAGGGATCTTGATCGCACGTAGCATCGCCCGGCCGCTGGAGGAGACCAAGAGAGTGCTTGGCGTCATTGCTCATGGTGATCTTACGTTGCGTGTTGATGACAAGAGGCAGGACGAGATCGGCGATATGGCGAGGGCGCTCAATGAAATGCTCCAGAACCTCAATGCCACTATGGCGGCTATTGGTGAGAGTAGCACGGCGCTGGCGAGTTCGTCGGAAGAGCTGAGCGCGGTCAGTCACCAGATGACTGCCAATGCCGAAGAGACGGCCACGCAATCCAACGTGGTTTCGGCAGCAGCGGAGCAGGTGACCAAGAACCTCCAGACCGTGGCCACGGCAACGGAAGAGATGAGTTCCAGCATCAAGGAGATCGCCAAGAACGCCAACGAAGCGGCCAAGGTGGCGACTTCCGCCGTTAAGACCGCCGAAACTACGAACTCCACGGTGGCCAAGCTGGGTGAATCGAGCGCCGAGATCGGGCAGGTGATCAAGGTGATCACGTCTATTGCCCAGCAGACCAACCTCCTGGCCCTGAACGCCACGATTGAGGCGGCGCGGGCCGGGGAAGCGGGCAAAGGCTTTGCCGTAGTGGCCAACGAAGTGAAAGAGCTGGCGAAAGAAACTGCCAAGGCCACCGAGGATATCAGCCGCAAGATCGAAGCCATACAAACTGACACAAAGGGGGCGGTCGAGTCGATCGGAGGGATTACTGCCGTTATCAATCAGATCAACGACATTTCCAACACCATCGCGAGCGCGGTGGAGGAGCAGAC
>Ga0326728_10021505_pt1 | contig 12120 bp, 11 predicted proteins | sample MB3enrmetagenome_FD_207602 | JGI IMG/M metagenome (GOLD analysis project Ga0326728, IMG submission 207602) | Lab enriched peat soil microbial communities from McLean, Ithaca, NY, United States - MB31MN | ecosystem: Environmental > Terrestrial > Soil > Wetlands > Peat | place: USA: New York...
GAGACGACGGCAAGCTTCGATGTCAATGTGGGGTGGCTCGTCGCGCCCGAGCCGAACTTCCCGCGGGAGGGCCTTGGCATCACGAATGACGGCACGTCCTGGAGGCTAGCCGATTCGTCTTACACTCCCGCCTATTTTGATGTAGTCGGAAATGAAACAGCGGCATCTGTACCCGAGCCGAACGGCGGATGCCTCCTCTGCGCCGAGTTGCTGGCCCTGACCGTGCTACTTCGGCGGCACCGCTCCCCCGCCGACCGATGAGCGGGCTCCTTGCCAGATGGTCCCGCGGCAGGTAAGTCCGTCGTGTTTTTCTGAAGGAGTGTGAATCCGTGGCCGCAGTCGTTCTCAGGGCTCCTGAACGATGGTCCCCTGATGGTAGACAATCTTCCAGCCATCGGCGGTTCGCTGCCAGATGGTGGCGCGGCGGGTAAGCCGCTCGTGGTTTTGAAGGAGAGTATAGGTCAGCAGGAAGTAACCCTCGCCCAGGCCGCGGCAATGGAAGTCCGTGGTTTCCCACACGTCGGCGTGCGGCGCGGCAAAGCGCTTCTCCAACTCGTCGAGCACAAAGGCGCGGGAATAACGCCGGCCGGAGGCCCCCACTTCCCAGTAGTCGTCCGCGGTCATGTTCTCGAAATCGCCCCGCGTGACGCCGTGTTCGGGACGGTGGAAGATGGGTTCGCGCCTCGAAAGCTCCTTGAGGACCCCGGCAAGTTCGGTCACGACGCTCCATCCGATTTCTTGCGGATCTTAATGTCGAGGCGCTTGATCTTCTGATTCAAGGTGGAAAGCGGGACGTGCAGGCTCTCGGCCGCCTCCGTCTGGCTCCAGCCGCTGCGTTCCAAGCGCTCGACGATGATACGCCGCTCGAAATCCATGACGATTTCGAATAGCGACGCATCCTGGGGCAGGGGAACGCCTTCTCCGCGACTCACCCGGACGCCGTTGGCCTGCAGCAGCGCATCGGGCAGCACGTCCAGGGGAACCGACGGTTCCGCGGCCAGCACCACGGCGCGTTCGACCACGTTTTCCAGCTCGCGCACGTTACCCGGCCAGTTGTGCTCCATCAGCACCTGCATCGCTTCCGGCTGGAAGTGCAGAATGGAGCGGCCCGCGGAGTCCAGAAACTTATTGTTCTCGCGGCAGTAGCAGGTGAAGAAGTGCTCGGCGAGGAGGGGAATATCTTCTTTGCGCTCGCGCAGGGCGGGCAGGGCGATATTGATCACGTTCAGCCGGTAGTACAGGTCCTCGCGGAACTTGCCGTCCTTGACGAGCTGAAAGAGGTCGGCGTTGGTAGCCGCCAGAATGCGCACATCCACCTTGACGGGATCGGTGGCGCCCAACGGGGTGAACTCCTTCTCCTGAATGACACGCAGGAGCTTGATCTGGGTCTCGGGACCCAGGGTGCCGATCTCATCGAAGAAAATGGTTCCCTGGTCGGCCACCTCGAAGTAGCCTTTCTTGGTGTGGATGGCGCTGGTGAACGCGCCCTTGACATGGCCGAAGAGCGTGGATTCCAGCAGTTCGGGGGGAAGCGAGCCGCTGTTCACGGCCACAAACACGTGATCGGAGCGGGGCGAGTTGGCATGGATGGCTTTGGCCACCAGCTCCTTTCCGGTGCCGGTCTCGCCGGTGATCAAAATGGTGGAGCGGCTGGACGCGACCTGGCTGACCAGGTCCAGCATGCGCACCATGCGCTCGCTCTTGCCGATGATGTTGGGAAAACTGTAGCGCTGCTTGAGCGCGCGGCGGAGATGCGTGTTTTCGTATTCGAGACGCCGGCGCGCAATCATGCGCTCGATTTCGATGATCAGCTTTTCGTTGTCCCAGGGCTTGGAGAAATAGTCGCTGGCGCCCAGCTTGAGGGCTTCCACGGCGGCTTCCACCGAGCCGTAGGCGGTGATCATGAAAATGGGTGTTTCGCGGTCGCGCGCGCGGACCTCCCTGAGCACGTCCATGCCGGAGCGGTCGGGCATCATGAGGTCGAGGAGCACGAGGTCGTAGGCGCGGGCCTCCATCTTCTGGACTCCCTCGGTCCCATTCTGGGCCAGCTCCACGGAATAGCCTTCCGAGGTCAGCAGGAACTCCAGGCCTTCGCGGATATCCAGCTCGTCGTCGACGACGAGCACCTTACCTTTGGATTCGGTCATTTCAAGCGGCGGTTGCGGGTTTTACCAGGTTCGCCGGCGTGCCCAGGGGCTTGGCCGGCAGAGGCGCGGCCAAGGGGAGCTCCAGCCGGAAGCGCGCGCCGCCGCCGGGCCGGTTGGACACTTCGATCGAGCCACCATGCTCTTGAATGATACCGTAAGTCACCGACAGCCCGAGGCCGGTGCCTTTGCGCGCGGCCTTGGTGGTGAAGAACGGATCATAGATGCGGTGGATATTCTCGGGGGCAATCCCGTGTCCGGTATCGGCTACCTCGATCCGGACGCGCGCAGCTTCCAGCCAGGTTCGGACCTCCAGCGAGCCGCCGGCCGACATGGCATCGCGGGCGTTCAGAAACAGGTTGAGGAAGACCTGCTGGAGTTTGCCGGCATTGCCGTATACCGGCGGCAGATCGGGCTCCAGCTCGGTCACCAGCCCGATTCCGGACTTCTGAAGCTGGTGCTCGAGCAGGGAGAGGGTTTCGTGAATAACGCGGTTCAGGTTGACGTTGCCGAAGGAAGTGGTGGAAGTGCGGGAAAAGTTCAGCAGGGAGTTGACGATCTCGCTGGCGCGGAAGGTCTGCTTGGCGATCTTGTCGAGGATGAGGGATTTTTGCGAGTCGTCGGCGACCTGCTTGGCCAGCATCTGGGCGTAGGTGGAAATCACGGCCAGGGGGGTGTTGACCTCATGGGCCACGCCGGCCGCCAGCAATCCGATACTGGAAAGCTTGTCGGCCTGCACCAGGCGCTGCTCCAGCTCGGCGCGGTCGGTCACGTCGTCGAAGATGATCAGGCGTCCGATCTGCTGCTGGTCTTTGGAAACCAAAGGCGCTATAGCGACATTGAGGGTGGCTTCGCGGAAGCGCGCCGGCAGCTCGCGGCCGTTCCCGTTGCCGTGGCCATTGGCGTTGCCGTTACCGGGTAGGGCGGGCTTGAGGACGAACTTATAAATGTGGTGGATGCCGGTTTCCCCGCGCACGCGGTCGAACTGTTCGGCCAGAGCCGCGGGGAACAGATCGCCCAGCTTGCGTCCCAGGGCCTGGTCGCGCAGGACGCCGCTGAGCTGCTCGATCTGCGTGTTCCAGCTCTCGACGCGATCGTCCAGGTCGGCGGCCAGGATACCCACGTTGATCGACTCCACGATATTCTCGCTGAATTCCTTGAGCCGCTCGTATTCTTCCACCTTGCGTTGCAGGGAACGATAGAGGGAAGCATTCTCGATGGCGATGGCCACGTAGCCGGCTAGAGTGAGCAGCAGTTCCACGTCCACGCTGGAAAGATAATCGCCGTCGGTGGTGCGGCTGATCCCCATGTAGGCAATGGTCCGGCCGCGCACCGTGCAGGGCAGGTAGTAGGTGCAGTCGAGATGCGCGATGGTGCGCCGCACGGAAGCCGGCCAGGAATGCGAGACCGCATCGAGCTGGTGGCGCGTGCGTTCGAAGAACAGGTACCCTTCGGGCAGCTTCCAGTTCAGAAAGCCGAGGTCCAGTTCGTCGGTCAGGCCGGCCTGGCGCGGATTGCTGCCCATGGCCTTTTTCAGACGGAACCGCGGCTCGCCGGGCTGGCCGTCGGCTTCGGCGGGTTTTTCTTCGGCCAGGAAAAATGCCAGGTGCTGGATGCCCAGTGTCTCCAGCAGGCGGTCGCCGACGGAAGTCAGCATGGTGTCCAGGTCGGTCTCCGAGCTCAGCTCCCGGGCGAAGGTGACCAGGGTTTGCCGGTAGTCGTAGCGGTCGCGGTAGAAGTGCCGGTCGAGCCACTCCTGCATCCAGTTGCGGATGGGCTGAAACAGGAAGGCGCCGATCAGCATTACGGTCATCACCCCGGAGGTGCCCAGGCCCTGGAAATACTTCTGCACGACACCGCCGAGCGAAAAGACAATGGCATACGAGGCCGCCAGCACGCAGAGGGTGGCCAATGTGTAGGCGTAGCCCCGGCGGAAAATGATATCCACGTCCATTAGCCGGTAACGCACGATGGCGTAGGCCAAGGTCAGTGGAATGAGGGGCAGGGACAGAACCGACATCTTCTGCCACGCGCCCGGAACCTGACCGAGCGAGTACGGCAGGACGTAAAGGAAAGCGTAAGGCAGGATGCCGCAGAAGGTCCCATTGCGCAGCCACTTGAGCTGCTGCCGCACGATGGGGTCCTCGGCCCGTCCGTATTCCAGGCTCAGCGCGAATCCTCCCAAGATGTACGGCACGGTGCTGAAGACGGTCCACAGGCGGTCCAGCATCCAGCGCACTTCAAGCAGCGGTATGGAGATTTTCAACGCGCCGGAAGAGAACCCCAGGTACAGCAGGAGCACCAGGGCAGCCGGAACGTAGAGCAACGCCACCCGAACCCGCTGGGCGAGCCAGCTTCGCGGTTCCGGAAAGGTGAGGCAGAAATGCAGAAAAATAGTGGGCGCCAGCAGTCCAGCGGCCAGGTTGCCCAGGGAGATGACCGTGTCAAAGGTATTGAGCTTGCCGGTGTAGTGGAAGCACAGAAAGATAAACGAAGCCAGACACAGGACGTAGAAGTGCCGCGCCTTTTGCGCGCTGCCGCGCCGGAAGTAGACGAAGAGCCCGATCACCAGGTACGCCGCGCCGACCAGGTATTGGTAGACCACGGCGCGGTCCAAGGGCGCCTCGGCCACGATTACGTTCTTGATATCGAACTCGACGCCCTCACGGGCTACGTGGTAAGTGGCCTGCCCCCAAGCCATGAGGTGGGTCAGAATTTTGGCTACGTCGATGGCCTTCTCGACGGGAACGCCGTTGATGCTCACCAGGCGGTCGCCCTGACGAATTCCCGCCTGCGCCGCCACACTTTCGCCGGGTACGTAGAGGGCTACGACCGCGGCGCTGCGATCCACCCAGATCACGCCATCTTCGTGGAGGCGGAAATGGTATTGCGCGTCGAGGTTGATGCAGGCCGCCACCACGGACGCAAGCGTGAGTATAGTAAGGATCGCCGTGGAAAGCCGGAACTTGAGTTCCTGAAACATGGTGGCTGCCGCAACCGAGACCAATCTCCGGCGCTGACCGATGCACGTTTATTGCCGCGAAATCTTCCTGTTTCTGTAACCAGACTAGCCGATTTATCTATAACTTACAAGCCACAACCCGCCCCGGCTCCGCTTTTTGGGATAAATACACTATGCGGAAGTGTATCGGCGCCGGCGGGAGGGCGCCCACGCGGGAAAACGGCCGTTTCTTCGTAAAATGCGGCGATCTCAGGGGTTGGACGTATTCCCGGGTGAATCGCATTACGGGGACCTAAGTAAGCCGGACCAAGCGGGACCAATTAGTACCTGGCGGAACTCGGGATGGCTTGCGGCATGCTATACACTGAATGAGCAGTGGTGTGGGCCATGGCTGCGATGCGTTTTTCTCCGCCGGTCCACGCCGCTCGCTGAAACCAGGGGCACCCGATGAGAACGGCGACGCTATACGCGCTTCTGGCAGCCCTCCCGCTGTGGGGCGCTGCCGCTCAGACTGCGGCCGGTCCGCAAGCCAGCGATGCGCCGGCCAAGCCCGCGACTCCCGCGGGCGAGACGGACCCCGCGAAGATGGCCGCACCCCCCAACGCCATGGGGGCCAAACCTCGCGGCGCGGCCCCGGTGAACGACCGGACTTACGTGATCGGCCCTGAAGACGTATTGAATATTCTGGTATGGGGCAATGCGCCGTTGAGCGGGCCGGTTACGGTGAGGCCGGACGGCATCATCACGCTGGGCCTGATCAACGACGTCAAGGCGGCCGGCCAGACGCCCGAGCAATTGACCAACGAGATCGCCACCCGTCTGAAGGACGGCGGCTTCATGCAGGCGCCGCGGGTCACCGTGGCCGTGCAGCAGGTGAACAGCAAGAAGGCGTGCATCGTGGGTGAAGTCTTGAAGCCGGGGTGTTTCAACCTGGTAGTGCCCACCACGGTTCTCGAGGCGCTGGTAAACGCCGGCGGATTCAAGGACTTCGCCAACCAGAAGAATATCGCCATCCAGCGGGGCGACCGCCGCTTTATGTTCAATTACAAGCGAGTGATCGCGGGGAAGAACCGCGAGCAGAACATCCAACTCGAGCCCGGCGACCTGATCATCGTCAAGTGACCGGAAGCCTCACAGTTTTTGAGAGAAGCAGCCCCCGAGAAGCACCAAGGTATGGAGACTATGGGATCGGGAGCGAGCTATCCGACTATTTCCCGGCGTCCGCCCGATATCGAAGATTACATCGATATGCTGCGGCGCTACTCGTCGTGGATCGTGGGGCCCATGTTCGCAGGCCTGGTGATCGCGGTGGTGGCGGCGTTTCTCACGCCCGATATGTTCATTTCTTATGCGGTCCTCACGGTCAAACCGCAGCAGGTTTCCGAAAAGCTGATCCCCAGTGTGGTCGGCGCTTCGCTGATGAACGAGCGAATCCAGCAGATGGAGACCGACATCGAGAGCCGCACCACGCTTTCCGAGATCATCCAGAAGCCCGCGCTGAACCTGTATCCCAAAGAGCGGGCCAGGATGCCGCTGGAAGATGTCATCCAGAACATGAAGAACAAGGATCTCAAGATTGCACCCTACAACAATTCCACGGGCGACCGCCGCCTGGCGTCGGCGATCATTGTCCAGTTCCGTTATACCGACCGCCACAAGGCGGCCCTGGTGGTGCAGGAAATCGTCAACCGGCTGCTGGAGCAAAGCACCACTACGCAACACACGGAGAACAACCTCACGGTCAGCATTCTGAAAGACGAGGTGGATAACGCCAAGCAGAAGAAGGACCCGGCGGAGGTGGCCCTCACTCAGTTCGAGATGCAAAATCCCGGCCGGCTGCCCGTGAACTCACAGGCCTTCATGCAAATCCAGATGCAACTGATGAACATGAGCCAACAGATTGCCCGCGACCAGCAGGACAAGCTGCTGCTCGAGACGCAGTTGCAGAATCTGCGCAACGACCAGAATGTAGCGGCGGCCAACCTGGAGCAGACGGTGACGGCGACCGGGAGCCAGGTGGTGGTACGCAACGAAAAGCTGATCAACCTGAACAAGGAAATCACCAATCTCAAGGCGGCGCTGGCTTCGCTGATGCGCGTCTATGGCCCGAATTATCCCGAAATCTCGAACACCCAGGCGCAGATCGAAGCGCTGGAGCGCGAGCAGGCGGAACTGGAGAAGCAGGACGCGGCGGAGCAGGCGGGCTCGCTCGTCCCCCCGCAGAAAGCCATCAACCCGGCGGCGCAGAAGGCCCTGCTGGAATACCAGGCGCAGCAGAATACCCTCGATGTGCAGATTGCGTCCAAGCAGGTGGAGATAGAGGAGCTGACGAAGCAGAGGGCGCAGCTCGAAAAACAAATGTCGGTCTACCAGAAGCGCATGGAAGACGCTCCGCTTAACGAGCAGAAATACGCTTCGCTGGTCAACGACCTGAACCTGGCCAAGGCCGACTACGACGAGAAGTTCAAACGGCAGCAGGACTCCGATACGGCCCAAAACGTGGAAGAACACAAAGCCGGCGAGCAGCTCGAAATGCTGGACAGCCCCAACGTTCCCGACAAGGCGGTCGAGCCGGACCGCTGGGTCTGGGCGGGCGCCGGCACTTTTATCGGCATGCTGTGCGGCCTGGTGCTGGCCGCGGCCCAGGAGGTCAAGAACACCTCGCTCGAGAATCTCAAGGATGTCCGGGCCTATACGAACCTGCTGGTGCTGACCAGCATCCCCCTCCTGGAGAATAATCTGCTAGTTCGCAGGAAACGGAGGCTGGCGTGGCTGGCCTGGTCGGCCGCGGCGATTGCGGGCGTGGTTCTGATGAGCGGGTCGGTGTATTACTACATAATCAATGCCTGATCAATGCCTGACGGGGGCGTACCAAGGGGGTCGGGATGAGCAGAGTGCACGATGCGTTACGGCGGGCGGAGCAGGGCGGGCTGGCGCCGGGCGACGATTCGCCCCGGAAGCCCGCGGACCGCGGCTCCGAGTTCCCTCCCCCAGGCGGTCCGCAAGGCAACCTGCCGCCGGTCCGCCTGGATATTCACGCCGGGATGCTGAACGAAGCGGCGGCAGTGCCTTATGCGCCGGCCGAACAATCGCACCTTCTGGATCTCCATAACTCGTACGAGACTCCGGCTGAAGAGTTCCGGACGCTGCGCACCCGTTTGAACCATCTGCAGATGCTGCAACCGCTGCACAGCGTGGTGGTGACCAGTCCTTTGCCGGCGGAAGGCAAAACCTTCACCGCGGTCAACCTGGCGGTGGCGCAATCGCAGCTTGCGGAAACCTCGGTGCTGCTGGCGGATTTCGATCTGCGGCGGCCGACGATTCACAAGCTCCTGCAAATCGAGCGATCGCCGGGCCTTTCGGATTTTCTCGGCGGCCACACGACCTTTGCCGAAGCGTTGCGCCGCGTGGAAGGGATGAACCTTTATTTCCTGCCGGCCGGCTCCCCGGTGAAGAATCCGCTGGAACTACTCAATCTGCGGCAGACCAAGGCGCTGTTCGAAGATTTGCCGCACGTCTTCAACTGGGCGATCTTCGACACGCCGCCGCTGCTGTTTTCGGCGGATGCGAATCTGCTGGCTACCATGGCCGATGGAACCATCCTGGTGGTCAAGATCGGCGCCACGACCTTCGACAGCGTGACCCGCGCCATGCAGTCGTTGTGCGAGAACAACGTGCTGGGGATCGTGGCTAATGGCGCGCGCGCGTCCGAGTTGTACAGTAAGTACACCCGCTATTATTCGAAGAAGGATTGAGAAGGCAGAAGACAGAAGACGATTGCCAAGAGCTTCACCTGTTCACCAAGCGACTGGCGCGATATCGGTCTTGGGAAAATCATCGCCCTTAAAGAGGAGTTCGTCGCGCGTCGTCAAGGCAGCCGCGTAGGCACAGCAGTCTCCAAGGTTCAACGCCGCCGGGTGCCGGCCGTTGCCGAAGCGCCTCCAGGCTGCACGAGCCTCGATCATTTGCTCCCGGTCGAAGGGGAGCGCCTCAACCTCCAATCCTCGCAGGATCAGTTGAGCGTCATCGGCGGACTCGGCGCCGTGACGTCCTTCGACCAGCATCAAGGTCTCCAACCAGTTCACTGTCGACATTCGACGCCGGGAGGCGGTGGCAATCGCGGAGGCCATGCGCTCCGCTTCCGGTTCCGCGAATACGATGGCGAGGATTGCTGAAGAGTCGATAATCACGAACGTGGAACTCCGCATTCGTCGTAACCGACGATCTCATCTGGAGTGCGCAGGTCTCGTGCTGGGCGCCCCGCGGCTCGATGTCCGATCTCAAGAACCCGGGCAACCAGCCTGCCCCGATCACCAGTTTTGGCGTTCTCCCGAGCCAACCGCTCCCGCAAAGCCTCCGTTACGACCCTGGTCAGGGTCTGACGCGTGCGTCGAGCAATTTCGCTGGCCAAGACGTGAGCCTCTGGATCTTTAATATTGAGTACCGCCAATTTTCCTCCTTCTTTACAGTTATCCTCCATTCCTCCCTGTTGGAAAAATGCTGCTGCGAATCCCCCTGGACGATACACTGTGAAGACTATGGCAACCCGCATTCCGCCTCCCGCTCCGGAGTATCTGGAGTTTCTCTCGCCCTACGCACCGGCCATCGTGGAACTGGCGCTGGCAACCCGCCGGCTGGTACTGGAGGAGGCTGCGGGCGCCGTGGAGTTGATTTACGACGCCTACAACGCCGTGGCCGCGGGCTACTCCTTCACGGGACGGCCCAGCGAGGCGTGCCTTCACGTCGCGGTGTACGCGCGCTGGGTCAACCTGGGGTTTCAGCGCGGAGCGGAACTCGACGATCCGGCGGGGGTGCTCCAGGGGAGCGGCAATCTGGTCCGCCATATTCGGATCGCGCAGCCGGGGGACCTCGATCGGCCGGTGGTGCGAGCCTTGGTGCAGGCAGCCGTGGCGCGCGCCAAGAGGCCCACGGCCTCGGCAGCCGGCAGCGTAAAGAAAGGCCAGAGCGTCGCGCGGGCAGTCTATCCCCAGAGGCGGCGCCCCAAGTAGTCGCCGTTCATCGCGCGCCCATATTGGCAGGGAGCTGCAAGAACCCGGAGGGGTCCAGCGCGCGGCGGGTGAAGCGTGCCATGCGGACCGCGCCTTTGAAGTAGAAGACTTTGTTCATGCGGACTCCGACCGACGAGCGGCCGGCGCCCTGGGGCGCCAGTTGGATTTCGGCTGCGCCATCCTGAATGCCGTTGACGTAGCTTCGGAACTCGCGGCCATCGTAGACGGCGGCGACGTGAAACCAGTCTCCCAGGGGGTGCAGATGGCTGCGGTCGAGCAAGGCGCGTTCATGGGGCCCGGAGCGATTGAAGGCGTCCAGGCACCAGCGGCCATCGACCACGCGAATTTCGAAGAGCATGCGGTTATCGTCGTTGGCTCCCGTCGCGGGATTCTCTTCCAGATGGAACCAGCGCTGTTCGGCATTGCCGCCATCGGGCCGGAAGATGGCTTCGAAGGTGAAGGTGGCGGCCCCGGCGAGCGGATGGACGTCGATGAAGAGGCCATCATCCACGCCATTGAACTCGACCGCCTTGCCGAGCGGCGTGTCAATCACGCGGGGGTGTCCCAGAACGACGGTCGAGTGGCCGCCGATGCGGTCGAGGCGATCGAAGGTCCAGACTTCCTGAGCCGGCTGACCGGCGGCAGGAGCCGGGAGGGCGGCCAGCAAGGCGGAGACCAGGAAAGGCGCGGCGACAGGTTGCATGTTTGCTTGTATCGGCTCTCGAACGATGGTAACAGTTGCGGGGACAAGCCGGGCGTGGCGCGGCGCGGTGACGCGTGCCCGGGCCGACATGGTTAAGCCGCCACAGTGCAAAGCGTCTCCGAAGCCAGGGGTGGTTTCGTGGCGTTCGCGTCTACGGGCGCCAGCGCTGCGAAGTCGTCGATACTCGGCATGGGCGGATCCTGCAGGAAGCGAGCAAAGATTTGATCGCGCAGCAAGTTCAGTAGATCCAAGATCGAAGGACGGAGCGACTTCCATCTCCACAACGGCAGTGGCAGATAGGCCACGGTGCGCTGAAACCCATAAGCCAGGATGGAGGCCAGCAGTAGCAAACTGTAGATGGCTACCTGAAATTGTGGCAAGCGCGCGACCGCCTGGGGGTTCCAGACCTGCCCCTGCGCCACACCGATGAGTGACTTTTCGTCGCGATGATCGCACTCGATCTCCCAGCGATCCAGGTAGGCCTGTAGGAGCGTGGGCAGGTCCAGATCGGGATCGGTGCAGATGAGGAGAGCGGGCTGGCGATAGCGCGGCTTGCATCCTTTACGCAGCCGGTAGCCGAGCGGTTTGATGACCACCAGTAGCAGGCGCAGATCGGGACCGGCCTTGCGCCAGTAGACGTGGCGCAGGACCTTCACTGGGATTTCCCGAACTTCACCGGCGGCGAAGCAGTGGATCTTCACCACCGGCACGGCGTCATCGTGCGACACTTGTTGGGGAGTGGGTGCGGCCGCTCCATAGCGGCGGGGCCGTCCGCCGGAGCGGGAGGCCGTGGCGGGCCGTAAGGCCTGGGACAATTCGGCATCTTTGCGGATACGTGATATAAAAGTGGTCCGTTCGGGCAGTTGCCGCAACACCGTGCGGTTGGTGTAGGAACCGTCGCCGCTGACCAGCAACTGCCGCTGGCGCGTAGCCGGCCGCGCATCCAAGGCCTGACGCAGAGAGTGCCATACGATAGTCGGCGCTCCAGTCCAGAAACTGCCGCCCGGTAGCGCAGATGGCGTTGGAGGTCAGATGGGTGCGCAGGCAGATGAGGAGACCATAAGCCAGACGCTGGGCACGTTGCCAGGTGCGTGGTTGCGCAAAGGCGGAACGCCAGGGCTGCAACAGTTCATGGAACTTCTCCCATAAGAGCATGGCAGGGTGGAGTGGGCGCAACCTGGCATAAGCGTGGGCGCCAGCGCGCCTCCAGCGGATACAGCAGAATGTCCTTGTGGCTGCCTTGGGCTTGATGGGTGCGATCCATGCGGCCACGGCCTTGGGTCTGGCCCACCAGGATCCAGT
>Ga0326728_10021507_pt1 | contig 12119 bp, 6 predicted proteins | sample MB3enrmetagenome_FD_207602 | JGI IMG/M metagenome (GOLD analysis project Ga0326728, IMG submission 207602) | Lab enriched peat soil microbial communities from McLean, Ithaca, NY, United States - MB31MN | ecosystem: Environmental > Terrestrial > Soil > Wetlands > Peat | place: USA: New York...
CGGCCGCGCGCCTTCCCGCTCGCGGCGACCCCGCGCTTCGCCTTCTCCCCCGCGGCTCTCGGCTCGCTGACCCGGCGGAGCCGTCCCGCGGCGGCGCGGATGGAGGCCCTCACGCCGAGCCGGCCGGCGCCCATCGAACCGAGGTATCGCTCGAGGAACTCGATGGGCTCGATCTTGCGGTCGAGGATGCTGTGGACGCCTCCCATGATGGGCAGCTCGAGCTTGCGCTCCGCGGCGATGGCCTGAACATGCTTGCAGGCCACCGCGCCTTCGGGCAGGTAGCCGAGCTCGCCGAGTCGCGCGAGGAGATCGTCGAGGTCGCGGAAGGGCTTTAGGACGCCCTTCTCCACGATCTCGCGGCCGAAGCGGCGGTTGCGGCCGTGTATCGAGCGGCAGGTCACGTCGAGGTCGCCGACGCCCGCGATGGAGGTGAAGGTCTCGGGGTGGGTGGCTCCCAGCGCTAAGCCGAGGGACTGCATCTCGTTGAGGCCGGCGGCGAGAAGGAAGGACTCGGTGTTGTCGCCGAACTCGGCCGCGCCGCCGGATTTCCCCGCGGTTCGCGACAAGGCTTCCTCGGCGCCCCTGCCCGCGATGGCGTCGAGCATGCCGAAGGCGATCGCGACGACGTTCTTCGCGGCCGCGCAGACCTGGACGCCCACGGTGTCCAGCGAGGGGAAGACGAGGACGCGGCTCCCGCGGAAGAGCTCGCGCGCGCGGATCGCGCTGCGGCCGTTCTGGCTCGCGGCGGCCAGGCCCGTGATCTTGCCGCGCGAGACCTCCTCGGCGTGGCTGGGGCCGGAGAGGTAGACCGTATTGCCCCGGTAGAACCCGGGCAGGTAGTCCTCGAGGGTCTCGACGATGAGGCGCGGACTCCGCGCTCCGCCCTGGCCCGAGGGAGCGGTCACGAAGCCCTTGGTGACCGTGATGATGAGGGACTCGCCGTCCATGACGTTGGGCGCCGAGAGGATGCGCCTCACGACGCCCAGGAGATAGGGCGAGGGTACGGCGAGTATGAGCACGTCCTTGCCGGCGGCGATCGTCAGCGGATCGGTGTCCGCCGAGATGCCCCGCGGCAGCGCGACCCCGGGCAGGAAGCGCTCGTTGCGCCTCGCCTTCGTTATTTCCGCGGCCGTATCGGCCTCGTTGCACCAGATCGCCACTTCGTGGCCGCATTCCGCCAGCACCTTGGCCAGGGCAGTGCCCCAGGCGCCCGCGCCGATCACGCCGATCCGTTCAGCCATGTTCCGCCTCACTCATGCGATGATATCGGAAGCCCGCGCGGCGATCGCCTCCAGCTCGACGACCTGTCGGGCGAAGACGCCGAGTCCCTCGCGCCAGAAGTCCGGTCTCCGGATGTCGAAGCCCGCCTCGGCCGCGAGCTCGGCGCAGTCCATCCGACCCGTGTCGCGAAGGATGCGCCGATAGACCGCGGCGAAGGAGGGGCCTTCGGACTCGAAACGCGCGTAGAGGGCCGCCCCGAAAAGCTGCCCGAAAGCGTAGGGGAAGTTGTAGAAGGCGAGGTCCGTCGAATAGTAGTGGCCCTTCACGAGCCACATGTAGGGATGGAGCCGCTCGGGGTCCAGGCCCTCGCCGTAACTCCGTCGCTGCGCGTCGAGCATGAGCCCGCAGAGCTCATCGGGAGAGAGCTCGCCCTTTACGCGACGCTCGAAGACCGCTCGCTCGAACCAGAAGCGCGAGAGTATGTCGACGATGACCTGGCAGGCGTCCTGCAGATGGAGCTCGAGGAGCCGCGTCCTCTCGCCCTCTCCCGCCGAGCCGAGGGCGCCCTCGAAGGCGACGGTCTCCGAGAAGATGGAGGCCGTCTCCGCGAGGGTCATCGGATACTGGCCGCAGGCATAGGGCAGGTCGCGCAGGAGCTCGGCGTGCCAAGCGTGCCCGAGCTCGTGGGCGAGGGTCGTGACGGAGTTGAAGGAGCCGTCGAAGTTGCACAGGACGCGCGCGGCCTTCGCGGCCGGGAAGTCGATGCAGTAAGCGCCTCCCACCTTGCCGGGCCGCGGCCTCGCGTCGATCCACGAGGAGGCGAAGGCCCGCGAGGCGAAGCTTCCCATCTCCGGATCGAAGGCCGAGAGACGCTCGACGATGAAGTCCCGCGCCTCCTTAAAAGAATAAGAACGAGGCGAGGAATGGGAGTGGGAGTGGGAGGCGCGCCGACCCTCTCCCCCCGCGGATCCGTCAAGAGGGGCGAAGAGATCGTAGAAGGCGCACTTTCCGATTCCGAGGAGGCGGGCCTTCGCCCCGAGGTAGCGGCGCCACGAGGGGAGGGACTCCTCCAGGGCCGCGACAAGGGCGTCCAGCGTACCGCGGTCTACGCGGGCTTGGGCCGCCGATTTGTCGAGGCTCCCGTCCCAGCCTCGGCGCGCGTTGAGCGAAACCGAAAAGCCCTTGACCCCGTTGAGGGCGGCCGCGGCCGGAATCTTCAGGGACTCGCAGAGATCGAGCTCGGCTCGGTACGCCGTCTCGCGCACCGAGCGGTCGGAGTCGTAGGCGAGGTTGCGCAGCTCGACGAGCGTCTTGCGGCCCGAGGCCGCGCCCGCTTCCCGGACGTCGTCGGAGCGAGGCCAGGGAGCGCTCGCCGTCGAGGTGATCGATTCCTGCAGCCTTCCCCAGGCGTCGCCGCCGGAGCGCTGGAGGTCGGCCGCCAGCTCCTCGAGTTCGGCGGGCATCTGCCTCGACTGCCAGAAGAGCTCCTCGCGGAGGTGGAAGGCGAAGGGCGCGATGCGCGCATCGGCGGAGAGGAGCGCCTCGACTCCCGTCCTATTCGCGGCGAGGGCGTTGCGGAAGAGGACTTCCGCGCGCTTCAGGGGAAGGCCCTGGTCCTCGACGGAGTTGATCTCCGCGAGGGCGCGAGCGTTTCCCGTGTCCGTGGAGAAGACGGCGTAGGCGTACGCCGATAGGGTCTCGTAGAGGGAGCCGCAGGCGTCCTCGAGCTCGAGCGCCCCGACGAGCCAGTCGCCCGAGGCGGCGGCGCCGCCGGCCGGCTGCGAGGACTCAAGATGCGAGAGAAACTCGGCGGAGAGGACGGTCATCCTCGCCTTGGCTTCGGCGTACTCCTTCGAATCGAGGGAGGGGAAGACGGGACTCAGGTCCCAGAGGGGGAGGTCGGCTTCAGGCTCAGATCCAGGCATCGTTCCCGTCGCTCCAGGGATAGAGCTCGTCGGCTCGGAAGAAGAGCCCGAGCTCGCGCTCCGCGCTGGCGCTCGAGTCCGAGGCGTGGATGATGTTGAGGCCCGTGCGCATCGCGTAGTCGCCGCGGACGGTGCCGGGCAGGGCGGCCTCGACCTTGGTGGCGCCGCAGAGGGCGCGCACCCTGGCGATCGCGTCCTCGCCCTCGATCGCCATCGCCACCACGGGACCCGAGCAGATGAAGGACACGAGCTCGCCGAAGAAGGACTTCTCCCTGTGCTCGGCGTAATGGGTCTCGGCGAGCTCCCTGGGGAGGCGAAGCATTTTCAGGCCGACAAGCTTGAGTCCCTTGCGCTCAATCCGCGCGACGATCTCGCCGGCGATGCGCCTCTGCAGGACTCCCGGCTTCAGCATGGCATAGGTCCTCTCGATAGGCATCGATTCCTCCGTCCGGCGATCCTAGCACGGAGGGCGAAGGAGTAGAAAGGGGACGAGGCTTGCCTTCCGGGCTCCGCGGAGGCCATACTCCCCGCGATGAACGCGGAATTCCACTACTACGCGGTTCTCTTCCTCTGCCTCCGCGCGGGCCTCCCCGAGCGGAGGGCGGTCGACATAGCCTTCGCCTCGCAGTACGTCGACGACGCGATCCTCCCCTACGACATCGACGACGGGGGCCGCTCCTACGCGACCCAGGTCACGCAGAACTATCTCTTCTGGGACGAGAGGACGCTCCGCGAGGTCTACTTGCCCTTCCACTTCCTGCCCGGAGACCGGGAGCGAGCCTCCGCCGAGAGGGCCGACGGGAAGGCTTCTCGCTGGGCGGTGACGCCCGACTCTCCGCTCGCGAAGGAGCTCCTCGTCGCCGCGCTCCGGGCGGGCGACGATTTCCGCATCGGCATCGCCCTCCACGCCTACGCCGACACCTGGGCTCACCAGCATTTCTCGGGCCGGATCGAGGAGGGCAACGCGCTCGACCGCTCCTCGCCCCTGCCGCCGGCCGGACACCTCCAGGCCCTCCGCGATCCCGACGACGCCTCGGGGAGCTGGATCGATCCGAGGCTCGCCGGCGGCCTTTCGCGGGTCGACAACGGCGAGCGATTCCGGGCGGCGGCGCGGAAGATCTACCGCTACCTCAGGACTTCCCTCCGCCTGGGCTTCGAGGACGAGGACCTGCATCTCGACGAGCTCTCGGCCGCATGGAGACGCTACCCCGGCGACATCAAGGCCCGCATCGCCTCGGCCACGGTCGACCTCGGACTGCCGCCCTACGACCGCCGCGGCTATCTCGCGGCCGCCGGCATCGCCGAGGCCGAGGCAGGGGACTCGCTCTTCGCGGGCTACGACAAGCTCGCCTGGGCAAAGGCGCAAGTCGCCCGGCGCGCGGGCATCGGCTCGGGATCGCGCCGAGTCGCGACGCGCGGGCTCTACCGGGACTCGGCGCTCAGGCGCTGGAACGAAGCCGCCCGCGAGCATCGGGAGCTCGCCCTATCGCTGCTCAAAAAGGAGTCGCTCGCATGAAGCCTTCGAGGAATCCCGTCGCATCGATCGTCGGCACGTTGTGCGCCGCAGCTCTGCTTGCCTTCCTCGCGGCTTCCTGCGCGGCGCCGCTCAAGATCGAAGCCTCGGTCGACCCCCTTGCCCTTCTGGATCCGGGAGCCCTCGCCTACGCGCGGCTCTCGGGAAGCGCGGCGCGCGATCTGGCTCCTTCCCTGCTCCCCGCCGCCCAGGCCGCCTCGATGAAGAGCCTCCTCGAGCGCACGAAGGTAGTCGCGCTCAGCCTGGGCGACGCGCATCCGAGCGACGAAGGGACGCCGGCGCCGAACGCGAAGGCGCTCGGGGCAGTACCTTTCCAGGCCGCCCTCCTCGGCGACTATCCCTTCCGAGCGGCGGCGCTCTCCCTCGGCTCCGACCCCGCCTGGAAGCGCGTGAAGCCTGCCTACTACAACGCCAAGCTCGGCGTCTACGTCGCCCTGCCCGGGCCGCAGCTCGTCCTGGCCTCGACCGGGCCCCTCGATTCGCTCCTCGCCTCGGCTAAGGCGCCGGGTCCCTCCCCGATCCCCGCCCGCCTTTCCGACCTGGGCTCGCGGGAGATCGTGCTCTGGGCGCCCGAGCCCTTCTCCGGCCTGGCGGCCGAGATGCTCGGCGAGGCCATGGACGTACCGGTGCGGGGACTCCTCGTCGCCGCCTCTCCGGTCCAGGGCGAAGCGGGGCGCTATAAAGCGACCGTCGTCTTCATGATGGAGGACGCCGAAGCGCTCAGGACCTTCCGGCCCCTCCTCAAGCTGGCCTGGTACGGCATGGCCAAGATGCTCTTCGGCGACGAGGCGGAAGCGGCCATCGCCCTTCCTCTGCGAGCCGACGGGGAGCTCTACGCCGTCTCGGAGATACCTTTATCGCGCGAGGCCCTCGCCAGAGTCCTCGGCCTCCTCCGAGCCGGGCGCCGGGACTAGGCTCGGATCGGCGATCGCGGGCGCTTCGCCCGGCAGGCTCTCTCCCTTCGCGAAGGCGGCTATGAGCTCGGCGAGCCCCTCGGCCAAGGGCAGCTTCGGATCGGTGAAGGAGGCGTAGTTCGCCTCCTCGTCCTCGCCGACGGCCTTCAGGGCGTGGCTCATGCCCCCGAGGACGCGATAGGCCGCGCCGGACGCGGAGGAAGCGAGGAGCTCGGACTCGGCCCGCTTGACCTGAAGGTCGCTGCCGCCCGCGACGACGAGGGCCGCGCAGCGCTTCGCCACGGCCGCGAAGGAGGCGCGCGCATCGCGCGCGAAGAGCGAGGCGAGGTAGGCTTGGGCGCTCGGATTGAAGTAATCCGCGAAATACGGGCTCGGATCGGGGTAAGTCGAACCAGCCTTCAGCGCCGCCATGATGGCGCCGGCCTCGTCCGCGAGTTCGCTCGGCGCGCTCGCGAGGGCTTCCTCGACCGACTCGAGCTCGTTCTTACCGGAAGCGCAGAGAGCGACGATACCGACGACCGGGACAGGGGAGGCGAAGGCGGCGTCGGGCAGGCTCTCGAGGGCGCAGGAACCGACGAGGGCTCCCTCGGCGAACCCGACCACGCTCAGGGACGAGAAACGGCGGTCGGCCGCCAGGACGCGCAGCGCGGCCGCCGCGTCGCCGATGTGGTCGTCGAAGCGCAGCTTCCCTTCGTCCTGGACGAGAGCGTAGGACATGCCCGCCCCCCTTTTGTCGAAGCGGAGGGAGGCGACGCCGCGATCGCGGAGGGCGAGCGCCAACTGGAGCAAGGAGTCGCTCTTCCCGGGGACAGCGTAGTTGTTCCCGTCGCGGTCGGCCTGGGCGCCCGAGAGGATGAGGACGAGGGGAGGCGCGCCGCCGGCTTCGAGCTCGGGCAGGATGAGACTTCCGGGCAGGATGCCTCGGCCGGTGTCGATCGGATAGTCGGTTCCATAGGCCCGGCCGCGCGAAGTCTCCTTCGAGCGAGAGAGGGAGAATCCGCCCTCGGCGAGGACTTCCGCTTCGCCCTCGGTCTTGGACGAAAGGAGACGCATTCTGCCGATGAGCGGAGCGTTCCCCTCCGCGGATCCGCCTCCCATGGCTTCGAGCTCGAAGCGGCCTTTCATAGGCGCCTTGCCCCTGAGGGTGAAGGAGACGCCTCGCGCGTCCCGCCCGACCTCCTCCATCGGAAAGCCGAAGAGCCCCCGCGAGGGCATATCGACGAGGCCGCCCTGCGGGCTCCCCGTCTCGGGATCGGCTGAGAAGAGCCGCAGCGCGAAGACTTCCTCCTCGGGAAGCGCCTCGGAGTCGGAGCGGATATCGACGAGCCCTTCCCAGCGACCGTCGACGAAGGGCGTCCCTTCCTGGGAGAAGGCCGCGAAGGCCGGAAGCGTCGCAAGGAGGGCCAAAAGAAATAGACGCGTTGCGCGATTCATATCTTTCATTTTCTGCTCAGCACCGTGAAGCGGCGCGAGGCGGTTCGCCCCGAGCCGTCGACGACCGTGAGGACGTGGTCGCCGAGTCCGGGCCTCGCCTCGATCGCGTGCCTTCCCCGGGTGGAGCCGAGATAGGCGCCGTCCAGTTCCCAGAACACCACCGCCCCGGGGTCGCGATGCGCGACCGTGAACACCGCGGATCCGGGTCGGCCCGTGATCTCCACGGGTATGTACAGCGAGGAGCCCTCCTCGGGCAGCACGATGGCGAGTTCCTTGCCCGGGCTCTGGGCCGAGCCCGGCTTCCAGGGCGGAAGGCCGCGGTAATCGAGGTTGTGCGCGTAGTAGCGCTCGATCGAGGGAGGGAGGACGAAGCGCTTCTCGATCCGGACCGAGCCCGGCTCCTCCTCCTCGGCCCGAACCCGGTAGCGGCCGTCGGCGCTCAGGGCGACGCTCGTGCAGTAGGGGCAGAGCGGGAGACTCTTGACCGACGCGGGCACGAGGACGGTCTCGGTCTTCTCGCAGTCCGGCCCCGCGGCCCAGCCGGAGGCGGCGCAGACTTCGATGCCGTGGAGCGGGGGCTCCGAGCGAGCGCTCTTTCCCGCGGCGCCCGCGGCTTTCCGCGCGCGGCCCTCTCTCGCCGGCCCGACCCGGCCTTCCTCCGAAGCGGCCCTCGCTCCTCCCGCCTTGAGCAGGCCGAACAGCTCGAAGAGGATGGGCGCCGCGGCGTAGGAACCCTTGAGAGAGGGCCTGCCCTCCCCGCTCGCGTTGCCTACCCAGACGCCGACGACGTACGAACCGTCGACTCCCACGGCCCAGGCGTCCCGATAGCCGAAGCTCGTCCCCGTCTTCCAGGCGATGCGACGCGAGGAGGCGTAGTCCTCCCATGCGGCCTCCTCGTCGGGCCGGGCCACCTTCGTGAGGGCGTCGAGCGTAAGCAGGGCCGAGCCGGCCGAGAAGGGATCGGCGCGGAGAGGCCGGGCGGCGAGCTCCGAGCGGGTGAGCCCGAGGTCGAAGGCCTCCATGCTGCCCGCCGGTCGCCCCGAGGCCGCAGCCCGGTCGAGGGCGGCGAAGCGCCCGCAGATCTCCCACAGGCTGGTCTCGGCCCCGCCCAGGATGAGGGTGAGCCCGTAGTCCTCGGCGCTCCGGTGGAGGGTGCTCATGCCGGTAGAGACGAGGATGTCCCTGAAGCGCTCGACGCCGAAGGCCTTGAGGAGGCGCACGAATGGAACGTTGAGCGATCTCGCCAGGGCCTCGTCGGCCCGGATCGCCCCCGCGTAGTTTCCGAGGTTGTTCTCGGGCTCGTAGGAGCCGTAGCGGGTTGGGACGTCGGGCAGGATGCTCCGGGGGCCGAGCTCGCCCGCCTCGACGGCCGAGGCGTAGAGGAAGGGCTTGAAGAGGCTGCCCGAGCTCCGCTCGGCGCGGATGAGGTCCACGTCGTAGCCCCTGTCCGAAGCACCGCGCGCGGAATAGCCCGCAGCGGGCGCGTCGAAGGCGCCGTACTCGCGGGCGGTATCCCCGAGGAGAGCCGCCTTGGGCGGCGCGACGTTGGCGACGTAGGCGAGGACCTCCCCCGTGTCGATCCGCGCCACGAGGCAGGCTCCGTTGTAGACGCCGTCCGAACTCAGGCCGTCGATCCTGCGCTGGAGTATCTCGGACGCTCGCTCCTGCAGAGAGGCGTCCAGCGTCGTCATGACACGGGCGCCCTCGGCGCCGCCGCCCTCGGCGCCGCCTCGTCCCTGCCTGCCCGCTCCGGCGAATCGCGCGACGAGCTGAGGGGCGAGCCTTGGCAGGGGATAGGGCGCTGGAGGAAGAGGCTCGGCGAGGGCGAGGGCGAGGTCCTCCCCCGTCATCGCTCCGCTCCGAGCCAGGCGGCGAAGGAGCCGATCGCGCTTGAACTGGAGGAGAGCCCGGTTCTTGCCCGGGTGCGCGGCCGAAGGGGCGTTGGGAAGGACCGCGAGGGTCGCTGCCTCGGCCCAGGAGAGGGACTCCGGTCCCCGGCCGAAGAAGCGGAAGCTCGCCGCCTCGAGGCCCACGACGTTGCCGCCGAAGGGAGCGTTGGCCGCGTAGAAGGCGAGCACTCCATCCTTGCCGAGGAGGAGCTCGAGCCGGAAGGCCATGAGGGACTCGACGAGCTTCTCGCCCAGCGTGCGATAGTTGCCCGGCCTCGCGACGCGCGCCGCCTGCATGCTGATCGTGGAGCCTCCCGACACGATCCTCCCCGCCCTCGCGTTCTGGAGCGCAGCTCGCCCGAGGGCGAGCGGATCGATCCCTGCGTGCCAGTAGAAACGCTTGTCCTCGTAGGCGACGAGGGCGCGGGCGAATCGCTCCGGCACGCGGCGCGAGGATTCGGGGAGGCGCCACTGCCCCGCGTCCGAGACGGAAGCCCCCAGGAGGGCGCCGTTCCTCGCATACACGGCGACGGAGAGCCCGCCCCCGGGGCGCGGGCCCGGGACGAGGACGAGGAAGACGAGGAGGATCGCGGCGGCGGCGGCCGCGACCGGGAGGATATCGTCGCGGCGAAGGAAGGAGGCTGCACGGCGGAGGCCGCCCTTGGCCGCCGAGGCCCCGCGCCCGGCGAAGGCGCGCATCGAGGGCAGGCCGTCCTTGAGTCCGGCGGCCACGCCTCGCAGCCCCGCGAGGGACATGAGCGCGCGCCGCCCGAGGTCGCGGAGGAACGAAGACAATCGCATAACGCTTCGCCGGGTCCCGGCCCGTCTCAGGCCCGGGCCCTTCAGTCCTCCTCCCCCGACGATACTTCGGAGGGAGCTCCGCTCTTGAGCCAGCGCCCTGGCACGAGAGCCTGGCATCGCTCCTCGTCGTACATCGCCGAGACCGAGGAAGCCGGCATAAAGAAGCTGCCTTCGTAAGCCTTGGTGGCGTAGATCTTGAAGACCTTCGTCTCCTCCGCCCTGATGGAGAAGTAGGTGAGCTCCCGATCGTCGCGGATATCCTGGTAATCGTAGAGCGGAGCGACGCGCTCGGCGGCGAGCGAAGCCTGGTCGCTGTCGTCCTCGCTCGCGTTGTCGTCCCCGCTCGAATTGTCGCCCGCACTCGAATTGTCGCCCGCGCTGGCGCTGGCGTCGCCCTCGCTGTCTGACTCGGCCTGCTCCTGCTTTTCGGCGGGCTTAGGCAGTTCGACTCCTTCGTGCAGGTTGGCGATCTCCCAGCCGGAAGGCATGAGCTGCGTGAGGGCGAGGTCCTTGAGATTCTTGCCCGAGCGGTTCTCCACGGTCGCCACGATCTGGAGATCGGCGCCCGGAGCCAGAGTAGCGGGATCTATCGCATTGTCGTCCATGCCGAGGTAGCGCAGGGAGAGGGAAAGGCCCCTGGAAAGGGCCTTCTCGCGGCCCGCCGCGGGAGTCCCCCGCGCTACGATGCGCGCGAAGACGGGAGCCGATCCCGCGTTGAGGACCGACACTTCCGCGCTCCGTCCCGCGGGCGCCGGCAGGTCCACGCGCGCCATGGGCCTGTCGAGGCGCAGCTCGACGCTCTTGTCCGAGCCGGCGAGGGACAGGCTGACCGCGGGCGCGGCTCCCGACGAGGCCTGGATCGCGTAGGACAGCGCCGCTCCCAGGGAGACGCCGAGGTCCTGCGTGGAGTACCAGCCGCCGGAGCTCAGCTCGTCGGCCAGCTTGTTGTAGACCGGCAGGGCCCGAGCCGTATCGCCGAGGGCGTTGAGAGCGTCGAGCACGATGCCGCGGTCGCGCGTCGGGCTGCCGTAGGTCTCCTCCTCGATGCCGTCGTAGGCGGCTACTTCGGAGGAAAGGCCTTTGACGAGCGCGTTGGCCGCCTCGCGCATACCCGCCATGGCGTAGGCCGCCGCGAGCCTGTAGCGGGCGGCTGTCGGTATGCTCGGGAAGTCGCGGAAGCGGTTCATCGCCGCGATCTCGGGAGAGCCCGAGAGAGCCAGGTCGTAGAGGCGGTATGCTTGGATCGACTGAGCCCAGGGCTCGCTGGAGTTCCAGCTCCGGCTCGCGCGAGCGAGGTAGCCGAGCGCCGGGGACAGGAGGCCTTCCGGCACGTCGAAGCCCTCCTTGCGCGCGGCGAGGAGGAAATGCGTAGCGTAGGGAGTGACCCATTCGTCCTCTTCGCCGTTGTCGGGCCACAGCGAGAAGCCGCCGCGCGAGGTCTGGAAGCCGCGGAGCTTCTTTATCGCCGTAGCGACGTTGTCCCGGGCGGCCTTCGCCTTGTCCTTGTCGAGGACCGCCGCCTTGGGCAGGTAGATCTGCGGGAAGGCGGCCGAAGTCGTCTGCTCGGCGCAGCCGTGCGGGTAGCAGACGAGCCAGTCCACGCGCGAGGCGATATCGAGGCTCCTGAGCCGGGAGAGCTCGACGGTCAGCGAGTTCGTGCCGCTCTCGCCGGGCAGGGACAGGGCGGCCTTCCAGGTCTTTCCGCCCTCGACGGCGGAGGCGACCACGGAGCTCACAGGCAGGACCACGGAGCGCACCTCGAGGTCGACGGACTGCTCGGAGCTCTTGCCCTCGATCGTGGCGACGAGCTTGAGCTTGCCCTGTCCCGGCGAGGCGCCGGCCTTCACGCGGAACATGGCGGTCATGTCGCCGTCGCCCTTGAAGTCGAGGGTCTTCTCGTCCCCGCCCGCGATCGAGAGAGCGCCCGAGGCCTTGAGGCTCACGGTCGCCTTCTTCGCGCCCATGAAGGCGAAGACGGTCGCGGGTATCGCGGCCTCCTCTCCGGGCGAGAGCACGCGCGGCGCCGTGATCTGCCCCATGACGTCCGCGCGGACGGGCACGGACTTCTCCGCGGCCCCGAAAGCGGCGCCCGAGGCCGAAGCCTCGGCCGCCTGCGAGGGCATAGTCGCGGCGACGACCATGAAGCGGAGTGCGCCGATGTACGTACCGAGCTTGAAGCTCTCCTTCGCGGTCTCGCCCGCCGCCAGACTCCGCGGCGGGAAAAAGTAGACGACGGCGGGGAAGCGGCTCGGCTTCCTGTTGCCGCCGCCGAGGGCCTCGTCGGAGCCGCCGACCGCGAGCATGGTCTCGAGCTTGCCCGAGAAGGCGCCCGCCACGTACTGGTAGAGGTCCCAGGCCGAGAGGGCGCTGGCCTCCTTCTTGTAGAACTCGCCCCAGGGAT
>Ga0326728_10021512_pt1 | contig 12117 bp, 11 predicted proteins | sample MB3enrmetagenome_FD_207602 | JGI IMG/M metagenome (GOLD analysis project Ga0326728, IMG submission 207602) | Lab enriched peat soil microbial communities from McLean, Ithaca, NY, United States - MB31MN | ecosystem: Environmental > Terrestrial > Soil > Wetlands > Peat | place: USA: New York...
CGCTGTTCGACGCGCCGCCGGCGAGCCAGAGATCGCCGATGCGGTGGCTGTAGACGCCGGTCTCGGGATCGTCGACCGGCCGGTCGAGCAGCAATTTGATCACGATGGTGCTGCCCAGCGACGTCACGCCCTCGCCGATCGCCTCGGCGCCGGCGGCGAGAAAGGCGGCGCAGCCGTCGGTCGTGCCGGCGACGATCCGGCGGCCGTCGCGCCGTCCGGCGACCGCGCCGGCGGGCAGAACCTTGGGCAAGAGCGCGTCGAGGCCGAGCCCGGCGATGAAGCCGGACCACCGGCGCGCGACCGGATCATAGCCGGTCTTCAGCGCGTTGTTCTCGTCGGTGAAGGTCTCGCCGAACAGGCGAAAGGCGATGAAATCGGCCTGGTGCAGGATCTTCGCCGGATCGAGGCGACGACGGAGCCCGAGCGCGCGCGCCAGCGGCGAGGTCGGCGAGACGTGGCCCGGCGCGGCGCGCGCCGCCTCGGCGCGATCGTCCGGCGCGGCCTCGTCGTTGTACATCGAGCCCTCGGCCAGAGGCGCGCCGTGGGCGTCGACCGCGACCAGCGTGCCGGAGGTGCCGTCGATCGCAACCGCCTCGACCCCGGCGAGATCCAGGCGCGCGATCGTCGCCTCGACGGCGGCGACCCACGCCTTCGGGTCGCGGGCGCTCCCCGGCGCGAAGGGTTCGGCCGCGTAAGCGACGATCGTCCTGTTGGCGTCGACGATCGCCGCCCGCACGCCCGAGGTGCCGACGTCGATCCCGAGCGCGCGGCTCATGCCGACCCGGGCAGCGACTGGCGGTAGATCTCGGCGTCCCAATGGGTGAGGACGTATTCCTCCTGCGCGGTGAAGTAGCGCGGACGATCGTCCGGCGCCAGCCGCGCCGCGACGTCGGCCATGCACGCGGCCATGGCGAGCGGCGTCGGCGCCAGATCGTCGCGCACCAGCGGCGGAAAGCCGGGCGCGAGAATCGCCGGCGGCGAGCCGACGACGCTGTCGATCGTCGCCGCGCCGCTGCCGAGGAACACCAGATGATCGGGATAATACGCGCCGGCCGCGGCGAAACGAACCGCATGCGGCGCCAGCGCCGGCGCGTCGGCGAAATGATAGCCCGCTCGTTCGACGCGCTGCGGCGCGCTCGGCGCGGCATGGAGCGGACGCGCCAGCCGCCGCCCGACCGTCTCGATCAGGCCGACCGCCGCGTCGAGCGTATCGGCGGCGACCACCAGGCCGTGGTTCTGCAGAACGTAAACGTCGGCGCCCGGCGTGATCGACTGGAACAGCGGCAGGCCGGGACGAATATAGGGGACCCAGCGCCAGTTCAGGCCGTCGAGCAGAGGCGCGAGGCGCGTCTCGGCGTCGACCAGGATCGCGTGCGAGATCGTCTCGACGCAATGCACATGCAGGACGAAGCGCTGCGGCAGGCCGGCGTGCAGCGTCGTTTCGACCGAGGGACGCAGACCGGGCGTCGAAAGATCGGCGCGCACGAACGCGTCGCAGGTTTCGCATGCCGGATCGCCGCGCTCCAGCGCCGGCATGAGGCGAGCGAGATCGACCGCGACGAAGATCGGCTCGTCGAGCGCCTTGGCGAGCCAGCGGCCGGAGGCCTTCACCCACAGGACGCCGTCGACTTTGATCGAGGTGTTGCCGCCCGCCGCCTGCACCAGCAGACGGTTGCGTCCGACCTCGGCGGAAACGCGCGCCAACGCGGATAGGTCGTTCATGGTCATCCCCTACACGATGCCGGCCGAACCGGCGGCGACCGCCGGACGCTCGCGCGCCACTGCTGCCCGGTAGCCGGCGGCGCGATAGGCGGCGATCGGATCGAGCGCGCCGCCGGCCCTGAGCCGCGCCTCGGCGATCAGCGGAGAAACGTCGGTGAGGAAGCCGGCCTTCAGCAGCCGATGCGCCGTCAGCGCGTCGTTGGCCTCCTGCGCGGCGGCGAGCGCGGCGGCGTCCACCAGGCGCGACTGCAACCGGGCGCGGGCGATCTCGATCGCCGACTGCATCAGGCTTTCGATCGGGTCGGTCACGTTGTGCGACTGGTCGATCATGTAGGACGGCGCAAAGCTCGGCCCGCGCGCGCGTCCGGCCTCCGCCAGCTCGTGGAACACCAGATAGAGCCGGAACGGCGCGACCGACGCGGCGTCGAGGTCGTCGTCGCCGTATTTGCTGTCGTTGAAGTGGAAACCGCCGAGCTTGCCGAAGCGAGCGAGGCGGGCGACGATTTGTTCGATGTTGACGGTGGGCGCGTGGTGGCCGAGATCGACCAAGCACTGGGCCTTCGCCCCCAGATGCTGAGCGGCGAGATAGCTGCTGCCCCAATCGGAAATCACCGTCGAATAGAACGCGGGCTCGAAGAGCTTGTGTTCGAGCAGCATGCGCCAGTCGTCGGGTAGCGCGCGATAGATCGCGGCGGTCGAGTCGAGATAGCGGTCGAATGCCCGCGCGAGGCTCGACTGCCCGGCGAAATTCGATCCGTCGCCGATCCACACCGTCAGCGCCTTCGAGCCGAGCGCGCGGCCGATCTCGACGCACTCGATATTGTGGGCGATCGCCTGATCGCGCACCGCCTTGTCGGTATGGGTGAGCGAGCCGAACTTATAGGAGAGCGGCTGGCCGAGCTGGTCCTGGAAGGTGTTGGAGTTGACCGCGTCGAACGCGAGCCCGAGGCTCTTCGCCGTCTCGCCGAGCTCCGCATAGTCCTTCACCTTGTCCCACGGGAAATGCGGCGAGACCGTGGGCGTGAGGCGGGTCAGGGCGTTGATCACGCCGCAATCGGCGAGCTTGTCGAAGATGTGGCGCGGTTCGCCAGGGCCGGCAAAACGGGCGAAGCGCGTGCCGCCGGTGCCGACGCCCCAGCTCGGCACCGCGACGGCGAAAGCCATCGCGTCGCTGACCAGCGCCTCGGCGTCGAGCCCGCGCCGCACCAGCCTGCGGGCGAGCGCCTCGAAGTCCTCGCGATGATCGGCGAGGAGCGGGCGATTCTGTTCGGCGATGAAGTCGGATGTGATGGCGGCCATGGCTCGTTCCTAAGCTGCAAACCGAAGCATTGCGCTTCCTACCTGGTGAAAGAAACCGCGTTGCCGGCCTCGACGTTGACGATGTTGATCGTCTCGCCGGTGAGCGGATCGGCGGCGTCGACCTTGGCCGAGGCGCCGCCGCAGCCGAAATTGGCGACGCGCAAATCGGCGCCGAGAAGATTGGAGCGGTAGACGAGCCGACCGGATTCATCGAGCGCGGCGGCGCAGGCGTCGTTCCATAAGTCCAGAAGCTGCATTGGTGCGGCGGGGGCCATCGGGACGCTCCTCCGACAAGTCGCTCACCTCGCTGCCTAAGGCGCCGCTCGCTCACAGTCAATCACAAATGGGCATTGTTGCAACACAATATGATTGATGCAGCGCGAAGTCGATTGCCTGTGAAAAACGCCATTGACGATTTGATCGAATGGTGACTATTTATGAGCAATCGGAGGAGCGCGGCCTTGCACGAACGCGAGCGCTGGCAGGTCATCAAGGCGATGTTGCGCGACACCGGCCTGGTTCGCGTCGCCGACGTCTGCCGAGCGACGGGAGCTTCCGAAGCCTCGGTGCGTCGGGATTTCGCGCGGCTCGCCGGATCGGGCGTTGCGACGCGTGTGCATGGCGGACTGGAAGCCGCGCCGAACGTCGTCTCTTCCGATGGCCCCCCCTTGGCCACCAGTTCCTTCGAATTCAGTCGGGGCCTCAACGTCGCGGCCAAGCGGGCGATCGCCCGGACCGCCGTCGCGCTGTGCGAGGATGGCGAAGCGATCATCATCAACGGCGGCACGACGACGTTCGAGATGGCCGCCTTTCTGCGCGAGCGCCGTCTGAAAGTGCTGACGAACTCGTATCCACTGGCGGAGACGTTGATCCGCGACAGCAGGTGTCGCGTGGCGTTGCCGGGCGGCGAGGTTTACCGCGAACAGAAGCTGATCGTTTCGCCGTTCGAGGAAGACGCGATTCAGCACTATTCGGCCAGCCGGATGTTCATGAGCGCGATCGCCATCGGGCCGCTGGGCGTCATCGAGGGCGATCCCTTGATCGCGCGCGCCGAGACGAAGTTGCTGAAGCGTGCCGACAAGCTCGTTGTGCTCGCGGACAGTTCAAAATTCGTCTCACGCGGCAGCCTCGTGGTCTGCCCGTTGTCCCGCATCAACATTCTCATCACCGATCGCGCCGCGCCGCCTGCGGCGCTTGAAATGCTCAGAGAATCCGGCGTCCAAACCCTCGTGGTCGACGCCGAACCGGCGACCGCGCCAGGAGAGCGCGAAGTCGCCTGATTGACCGGCGTCGCCGGAAGCAAGAACATGCCGCGTTCGCGGGATGAAGAACGAAACAGGAGGAAAGCATGCTCAATCGAAGGTCCGTATTGCAACTCATGGGCAGCGTTTCGGTCATCGCCGGCGCAGGCGTCGGCTTCGGCCCGGCGCTCGCCGCCGACAGGCTCCGCATCGCCATGGTCGTCAAGTCGCTCGGCAACGGCTTCTTCGACGCCTGTCACGACGGCGGCCTCGAGGCGGCCAAGGAACTCGGCAACGTCGACTTGATCTACACCGGCCCGACCAAGGCGACGGCCGAGGAACAGATCGCCGTCATCGACTCCCTCATCGCGCAGAAGGTCGACGCCATCGCGATTTCGGCCAACGACACCAACGCGCTGGTGCCGGTCTGCAAGAAGGCGATGAGTCGCGGCATCAAGGTGATTTCGTTCGACTCCGGCATCGCTCCAGAAGGCCGGATCATGCACCTCAACCCCTCCAACAACGCGCTCATCGGCGCCAAGTGCGTGCAGATGATGGCCGCGACGCTGAAGGGCGAAGGGGACGTCGCCATCCTTTCGGCAACGGCGCAGGCCACGAACCAGAACATCTGGATCGAGGAAATGAAGAAGGAATGGGCCAAGCCCGAATACGCGAAAATGAAGCTGGTCGCGACCGTCTACGGCGACGACGTCGCGGACAAGAGTTATCGCGAAACGCAAGGCCTGATCAAAGCCTACCCGAACCTCAAGGGCATCATCGCGCCGACCTCGGTCGGCATCGTCGCGGCGGCCAAGGCAGTGGTCGACGCGGGTCTGGTGGGTAAAGTCTACGTCACCGGCCTCGGTCTGCCTTCGGAGATGAAGGGCGCGGTGCTCGCCGGCGCGACCGACACCTTCGCGATCTGGAACCCGATCGATCTCGGTTACACCGCGACGATGATCGCCGCCATGATCGCCGAAGGCAAGGCGACTGGCGCGCCGGGAACTACGATCCACGCCGGTCGCATGGGCGACATCAAGATCGGCGACGACGGTTCGGCGGCGATGTCCGACCCCTTCACTTTCGACAAGTCGAATATCGAAAAGTTCGCCAAGATCTTCTGATTGTCGGCGCGCGCCTCCCCTGCTCGCATCGGGGGGTGCGCGCCTATTTGCCGTTGCCGGAAATATGGACCCTATGACTGCTCTCAGTTCGACGTCCGCCCCGCAGGACGTCAGCGCCGCGGCGCCGATCCTGTCGATGTCGGGCGTTTCCAAGCGCTTTCCCGGCGTCCGCGCGTTGCACAACGTCAGTCTCACCTTGCGGCCGGGCGAAGTGACGGCGTTGATCGGCGAGAACGGCGCGGGCAAGTCGACTCTGGTCAAGATCCTCACCGGCATCTATCAGCCGGACGAAGGCGAGATTCTCGTCTCCGGCAAGCCGTTCAACTGCGCCGGACCGCGCGACGCCTGGGCCGCCGGCATCGCGGCGATCCATCAGGAAACCGTGATGTTCGACGAGCTCAGCGTCGCCGAGAACATCTTCATGGGGCATATGCCGCTTGCTCTCGGCGGACGCGTCGACTGGTTCAAAATGAGGGCGCGCACGCGTCATCTGCTGAAGCGCCTGGGCGCCGACTTCGACGCCGGCGCCTTGCTCAAGAATCTCAGCGTGGCGCAAAAGCATCTGGTCGAAATCGCCCGCGCGCTTTCGCATGACGCGAACATCATCATCATGGACGAACCGACCTCCGCACTGTCGGCGCGCGAGATCGGCGATCTTTTCCTCATCGTCGAGCAATTGAAGAAGCACAATTGCGCGATTCTCTTCATTTCTCACAAATTCGACGAGATTTTTCAGGTCGCCGACCGCTGGACCTGCCTACGCGACGGCGAGGAGGTCGGCGCCGGCGCCATGGCCGACGTCACGCAGCCCGATCTCGTCAGCCTCATGGTGGGCCGCGCGATCGGTCAGGTCTATCCCAAGCGTGCGGTCAAACTGGGCCCGGTCGTGCTCGAGGCGGACGACATTTCCAACGCCACGGAATTCGACGGGGTCTCGTTCAAGCTCCACGCCGGCGAGATCATCGGCCTCTATGGTCTTGTCGGCGCCGGTCGATCCGAGGCGATGCAAGGCCTGTTCGGCCTCAGCAAACTCACCCGCGGTTCGATCAAGATCGACGGCAAGCCGGTCGAAATCCGTTCGCCCGACGACGCCATTCGCGCTGGCCTCGCCTATCTCCCCGAAGATCGCCAGACCCAGGGCGCCGTGCTGCCGTTCGGGATTCGCGCCAACCTGACGCTCGCTTCGCTCGGCGCCCATGCTCGACACGGCTTCGTCTCCTACGCCAAGGAACTGGCGACGACGCATCGATTCGGCGCACGCCTCTCGATCAAAGCGTCGAACTGGGAGCAGGCGGTGGGCCAATTGTCCGGCGGCAATCAGCAGAAGGTCATCATCGGCAGATGGCTCGCATCGAACCCGCACGTTCTCATTCTCGACGAACCGACCAAGGGCATCGACATCGGCTCGAAGGCGGCGGTGCACGAGTTCATGGGCGAATTGGCGAGCGAGGGCTTGGCGATCCTTCTCGTCACTTCCGAATTGCCCGAGGTGATCGGCATGGCCGACACGATCCTCGTCATGCACGAAGGCAAAATCGTGAAGCGTTTCGCGCGCGGCGAGGCGACGGCGGAAATGATCGTCAGCGCCGCCATCGCCGACGCGAATGCGGGGGCCTCGCAATGAAGTCGGTGAAATTCCTTCGCAACCGCGACTCGGCGCTGGCTCTCATCGTCTTGGGGCTGATCATCGCCATCGGCTTGCGCGCGCCGGTCTTCGTCACGCCGGAAAGTCTCGTCGGCGTGCTGACCGACACCAGCTTCCTGTTCATGCTGGCGCTCGCGCAGATGGTGGTCATCCTGACGCGCGGCATCGACTTGTCCGTCGCCGCCAACCTGGCTTTGGTCGGCATGGTTTGCGCCCTCGTCTCGCGCGCCCATCCGGAGCTGCCGATCCCTGCGGTGATCGCGCTCGGGATCGCGCTCGGCGCGTTGCTCGGCGCCGTCAACGGCGCCCTGGTCGCGTATATCGGAATTCCGCCGATCGTCATGACGCTCGGCACGATGTCGATCTATCGCGGCTCGACTTTTCTCATCGCCCACGGCGCCTGGTTGACCTCGAAGGACATGACCCCTGCCTTCCTCGCTTTCCCCAAGCTCAGCGTCCTCGGCGTGCCCGTTCTCATCGTCATCGCAGTCTTGGTCAGCCTCGGTTTCTGGGCGCTGCTCGGCTACACCCGTTTGGGGCGCGGGCTCTACGCGGTCGGCGGCAACCCGGTCGCGGCGCGTTACTGCGGCATCGAGCTGAGTTCGCAGCAGTTCTTCGTGCATACCTTGGCCGGCGCGGTGTCCGGCCTGTGCGGCTATCTCTGGGTGTCGCGCTACGGCATCGCCTACACGGAGATCGCGCAAGGCTACGAGCTCACCATTATCGCCGCCTGCGTGATCGGCGGCGTGTCGATCGCCGGCGGCGTCGGCTCGGTCCCCGGCGCGTTGCTCGGAGCCCTGTTCCTCGGCGTCGTCGTCAACGCCTTGCCGGTCATCGACGTCTCGCCGTTCTGGCAAACGCTGATCTCCGGCGCGGTCATCCTCGCCGCCGTGGTCATCAACGCCCGCTCCGAGAAGCGCGGCGGCAAGCTCATCCTGCACAAAGCGCGGCTCCTCGCCGGCGGTGGAGCCCGAACATGAGCCTTTCAAGTCCCGCCTCGGCGCCGCGCTACGAAGTCGCCGACCGCCCGACGCTTGGATTCGCCGACATTGTCTTGCGCTGGGAAACGATCCTTGTCCTGCTGCTGATCGGCGTCGTTGTCGTCAACTCGAGCATTTCGCCGTACTTTCTCGATTTCTACAATCTCTCCGATGCGACGTTCAATTTCTCGGAGAAGGCCATCCTCGCGCTGGCGATGGCGTTTCTCATCATCATCGGAGAAATCGACCTGTCGATCGCGGCAATCATCGCAGTCGCTTCCCTGGCGATGGGCCTCGCCGCGCAGGCCGGAGCGCCGACGTCGGCGCTGATCGTCATCGGCCTCGGTGTCGGCGCCCTCTGCGGCACGCTCAACGGCGCGCTGGTGACGGTGTTTTCCGTGCCGTCGATCGTAGTGACGATCGGCACGATGTCGCTGTTTCGCGGCATCGCCCAGGTCGCGCTCGGCGACCAAGCGCTGACGAAATACCCTGCGAGTTTCCAGGCGATCGGGCAAGGCTACATCTCGGCTCGCTTGCCGATCCCGATTTCGTTCGTCCTGTTTCTCATTCTCGCTGCGCTGTTCGGCGTCGTGCTGCACCGCACGACTCTCGGCCGCCGCCTTTACGCCATCGGCTGCAACCCAACGGCGGCGCTCTTTTCCGGCGTCTCGGTCAACCGCATCCGCTTCTGGCTGTTCGTGCTGATGGGGTTGATGGCGGGACTGGCGGCCGTGCTGCTGACGGGGCGCATCGGCTCGACGCGCCCGAACATCGCCCTCGGCTTCGAGCTGGAAGTCATAACCATGGTCGTGCTCGGCGGCGTCGCCATCACCGGCGGCGTCGGCGGGATCGTCGGCGTGACGTTGGCCGTCTTCGTGCTGGGCCTGACGACCTTCGGCCTCTCGCTGGTCAACACCCCCGGCATCGTCATCAGCATCCTCAACGGCGCCCTGTTGATCGTCTCGATCGCGGCGCCGAACCTGGTTGCGCGCGTGCTGCGGAGGAAGACCTGACATGCAACGCCAAGCCGTCAAGATGTTCCTCAATGCGGGCTGCGCAGCCGAATACCGCAAGCGGCACGACGCGATATGGCCGGAGCTCGCAGCTCTGCTCGCCGACGCCGGCGTTTCCAACTATTCGATCCATCTCGACCCCGAGACGAACATCCTGTTCGCCTATCTCGAGAGGCGAGACGATCATCGTATGGACGCGCTGCCCGCCCATCCCGTGATGCGTCGCTGGTGGGATCACATGAAGGACATCATGCGAACAAATCCCGATGGATCGCCGGTCACGGTCGCGTTGGAGGAAATGTTCTTCCTCGCTTGACCGCGGCTTGACCGCGGCCCACGGAGATTCGAAATGCCCGGCGCCGTCGCCGTCCTCGACATCGGCAAAACCAACGCGAAACTGATCGCGTTTTCTCCCGACGGCGAAATTCTCGAGCAGCTGCGCCATCCGCAACGGGTCGTGACCGACAACGGCCTGCGCGTGCTCGACGTCGACGGCATCTCCCGCTGGCTCGAAGCGGCGCTCGCCGAGCTCAGCGGCCGCCGCGGCCTCTCCGGCCTGATGGTGTCGACCCACGGCTGCGCCTGCGCGCTCATCGGCGACGACAACGCGCTCGCCGCGCCGATCTTCGACTACGAACAAGAGATTCCGGCCGCGGCGAACGCGGAATTCGCTCGGATCGCGCCGCCGTTCTCCGAGACCTATTCGCCCGACCTGCCGGGCGGGCTCAACATGGGCCGGGCGATCTTCTTCCAGGAATGGGCCGACTCCACGTTGGCGAGCCGCGTGCGCCACATCCTCACCTATCCGCAGTATTGGACCTGGCGGCTGTCGGGCGCGCTCGTCTCCGAGGTCAGCTTCCTCGGCTGCCATTCCCACTTGTGGAACCCGCTCGCCGGGCGATTCAGCTCGCTGGCCGTCAAGCGCGGCTGGGCGGAGAAATTTCCGCCGTTTGCCCCCGCCGGGGCGCTGGTCGGCGAGCGCGAAGGGCTCGGCGTCCACAACGGCGTCCACGACAGCAACGCCGCCTTCTACTCATACAAGAGCCTCGGCTTTTCCGACTTCACCCTGATCTCGACCGGCACCTGGGTGATCATCTTCAATCCCGATTGTCCGCTCGATCGGCTCGACGCCGCGCGCGACATGCTGGCCAACGTCACCGTCGACGGCGCGCCGGTCGCCACCATCCGCTTCATGGGCGGACGCGAATACGACGTGATCTCGGGCCAGGCGCGGCAGGAGGTGTGCGAGGACGCGCTGCGGCAGGCGATCGCGCGCGATCAGATGGCGCTGCCGTCGTTCGCCGCCGGCGGGCCGTTCCCCGCCCGCGCCGGCCGTCTGGTCGGGCCGGCGCCGGAAAGCGCGGCGGAACGCGCGGCGATCGCCACGCTGTACGTCGCCGCGATGACGGCGAAGAGTCTCGACCTCGTCAGCTCCTCGCGCGACATTATCCTCGACGGCGGACTGGCGCATAACGTCGCCCTGTGCGCGACGCTCGCCGCCTTGCGGCCCGGGCAATCGCTCTATCGCAACACCAACGCCGAGGGCACCGCCATGGGCGCGGCGGCCCTCGCCTTCCGCGCCCTTGGCAGGAATTCGGTGTTTCGGCGAGAGATCGACAAGGTCGAACCCTGGGCGCCGCCCGGACTCGCCGACTACTACGCCCGCTGGCAGGAGCGCGCGTAGGCGCGGAGGCGGCAACGTCTTCGCTTGGCCGCCGCCCTTGCGAAGAGCGAAGCGTAGGGCTGAACGCTTGTTTCTTTCGCTCGCCAAGCGCTGCCTGCTGCGCCCCCTCCGTTCATCCAACCGGGGCTGAAGCCACAGTCTGAGACCAGCGCAAGAGTGCCGGCGGAGCCGTGGGCGAACGGCGGAGCTGACTCGGATTGCGCAGCCGTTCTCCCGTTGCGGCGCAGCTTCGCGCGAAAGGTCCGCGACGGGCAGTTGCGCCGCCCTCTTGGATCAAACGCGGCGTTGGGGCCGTCAAACGAGGCCGGCCTCCTTCAGAAAGCGCCGAAGATTGTTGTAACCCATCGTCACATATCGCTTCGGATTCGCCTTTTTCGGATCCTGCTCCGCCTCGATGACGACCCATCCCGAATAGTTGGGCGCCGACTTGAAAACATCGACAAAGTCGATCGAGCCGTCGCCGGGCACGGTGTAGACGCCCTCGAGAACCGAATCGAGGAACGACCAGTCCTCGGCCAGCGCCCTGGCGGCCACGGGCTGACGAACATCCTTCGCGTGAATGTGGCCAATCCTGTTGGCGTAGGCCTTGGCGACGCGAGCCGCGTCGCCGCCGGCCCAGGTGATGTGGCCGGTGTCGAGCAGCAGCTTCACCGCCGCGCCTGTCCCGGCCATGAAATGATCGACTTCCGCGGGCGTCTGAACGACGGTGCCCATGTGGTGGTGGTAGACGAGCTGGAGGCCGAAACCTTTGACGAGCTCGGCGAAGCGGGTCATGCGCGGCAGGAACAAGGACCACTCGGCCTTGGTCATCACCGGCCGAGTCGAGAGCGGCGCCGACTTCACGCCGTGGACAGTGCGGGTGCATTCGCAGACGATCAGAACTTCCGCTCCCGCTTCCTTGCGCAGCTCGAGGTCGGCCCGAGCGGCGGCGAACTCGGCGTCCGCGTCGCGTTCGAGCAGGAAGGTCGAATACCAGCCGGAGATGAACACGAGCCCGAACTCGGCCAGCTTCGCTTTGAGCTCGGGCGCCGTGGCGGGGAACTTGTTGCCCTTCTCCATTCCCTCGAGACCGATTTCGCGGGCTTCGCGCAGGCACTGTTCCAGCGGGATGTCGCCGCCGATCTCAATCATGTCGTCGTTGGACCAGCAGATCGGGTTGGCGCCAATACGGATCATTCTCTCTCTCCCTGTTGAACCGAATGGACGGCTGCGGTCTGCCCTCTCCTGAGCAGAAGGGCGCCTCCGTGCGGTCCGTTTCGCCGCCGAACTCATCCGATCCGTGGCGTCACGGCGCCCGGCTTCCGGGCTCCGTTCGAACGAACGTTCAGCCAGATCATTCTATATTCAATTTCAATCGGAATGTGAATTCTGTTTTTCGTTCAAGCGCCGTTGTTCCGCAACGGCCACGG
>Ga0326728_10021513_pt1 | contig 12117 bp, 7 predicted proteins | sample MB3enrmetagenome_FD_207602 | JGI IMG/M metagenome (GOLD analysis project Ga0326728, IMG submission 207602) | Lab enriched peat soil microbial communities from McLean, Ithaca, NY, United States - MB31MN | ecosystem: Environmental > Terrestrial > Soil > Wetlands > Peat | place: USA: New York...
TACCAGCAGGCGCGATCCTTGGGTGGCGAGTGAAGCGCCCTCGAGAATCGTGGAACGGAGTGCGTCGTTGAGCGCGGTGAGAGGCAGGAGCTTAATCACAGGCATCAGGACGGCGGGAAAGCGTTCGTAGGAGAAGAAGACCCCCGAAAAGAGCCACATCGGCATCATCACCAGGTTGATCAATCCGCTGACGCTCTCGATTTTCTGGGCGCGGCTGGCGGTGAGAAGGCCCAGCCCTCCGAAGCAAAGCGCCCCCAACCCACTAATCAGAATCACCGCCGCCCACGAACCCATCAGCCGCATGTGAAATGCCAGGATCCCGAAGCCGAGTAACAGCACCAGCTCAATCAGCATCAGGAGCAAGCGGCTCGAGGCCAGCGCCAGAAGAAAATCGCCCCGGCGCATCGGCGTCGCCACGAATCGCTTTAGCAGTTTGCGTTGGCGCATGTCGACCAGGGCAAAGCCGACACCCCACATGCCGGAGTTCATCAGGTTCATGCCGAGCAAGCCGGGGATCAGGAAATCGATGTATCTTGCGCCCGGCTCGGTCGAGGCCCTCTCGGACGTGGGCAGCGGATTCTTCCGCCCGACCGAGGCTTGCAGGGCGTCGTTCAGGATGGCGCGGGTCAAGACGCTCTCCGGGCGCGCCGGATCAAACCTGTATTCCAGACTGCCGCTCGACTGAGGGACCACCACCAAGTCGTATTTACCGAGCCGGAATTGATTGAAGGCGCTGGATTCGGAAAGCACGTCCGCCTGAACCAATGCCTTTTGGGGAGAGGCTTCCAGCATCTCGAGTGTGCGCGCGGCATCTTGCCCGGCCACGATGGCCACGCGGTGCACCTCGGCGGGTTTGTTGCGAAAGGCAATCCCCAGTCCAAGGGCCAGTAATATCGGGAATCCAAATACCCAGAAAATGACCTCCGGCTCGCGCCACATCTCCTTCTCGCGCGCGATGAGCAGATGCAGGTAACCTGCCCAACGGCCATTGGCGGGCGCGAGGGTAGGAGTCTTCGTATGGGGCGTTATGGGAACCGATTCAGCGCTTAACGTAGTCATTTTCAGTTTGGTCCGTCATTGTCGCCCCCGCGGAAGCGGGGGTCCATTGTAAGTCCAATGGATTCCCACTTTCGCGGGAATGACGTGACTGTCGACTCTTAATCCTCCCGCAGGTGCCGTCCGGTGAGATGTACGAAGACGTCCTCGAGGCTGGCCTGGCGAGTCGTAAGGCGCAGCAGCCGCGCCCCGCGCTTCTGCAAAGCCGCCAGAAGGGAAGGGATCGTCTGGTGAGTTTCGCGCACGCTCAGAATCACGCAGCCGTCTTCCTCATGGACGGCCTCGACACCAGGAAGTGACCGCCACAGTTCCTTTAGGCCGGGATCGTTACCCGTCGCATCAAATTCCACCATCTGGTGCCCACCCAACTCCTCGATCAACTGGGCTGGCGTGCCGGACGCGATCACCCGGCCGTGGTCGATAATCGAGATGCGGTCGCAAAGCCGCTCGGCTTCGTCCATGTAATGGGTGGTCAGAAGAATGGTCCCTCCGCGACTCTGGAACTGGCGGATGGTTTCCCAAAGCTGCCGCCGGCTTTGCGGGTCCAAGCCCGTCGTGGGTTCGTCGAGAAACAGGATTTTCGGATTGGCCACCAGCGCCGTGGCCACGGCCAGCCTTTGCCGCTGGCCTCCCGAAAGCTTGCCGACCCAGCTGTTCGCCTTTTCGGTCAAGGCCATCTCTTCCATGACCTCGTCGGTCGAACGCGGCTGGCGATAAAAGCTGGCGAACAGTTCGAGTGTCTCCCGCACGGTTAGCTTCTCACCCAGGCGGGTTTCCTGAAGCGAGATCCCGAGCACCTCGCGCAGGTCCCTGCTGTGCGCGTTCCAGGTTTTTCCGAGTATCTCGACCTCGCCGGAGGTTTGAGGCAGTAGCCCTTCGAGGATCTCGATGGTAGTGGTTTTTCCCGCGCCGTTCGGGCCCAGGAGTCCGAAGCACTCACCGCTCAGGATTTCGAGGTCGAGTCCCCGCACGGCTTCGACCTTGCCGTCATAGGTCTTGACCAGGTTGCGACACCGCACCGCCACGCCCATACTCGCTATCATACCGAATGAAAGGGTTTCAGGGAAACGTTCCGGGGAGCGGGTGGCGTCCTAAACTGATTTGCAGCGCCGGCTTTTAGAGGCTGTGGAAGAACTCCTCAGGATGACAGTCAAAGGGCTTTTTCCGCAGCCTCTTGAGGCCGGCAATTGCCGACCTGAAGGTCGGCGCTACCATAGTCCCGGCAGGGGCGGCAGAATCTGCCGCGGCGTGGGGCCTTGGGCAACGTGAACTGTACTTCACCGCCGTCCCGTCTGCCGCCCGTGCGGGGGAGGGGTTCCCGCGCGAGCGGGACGGAGTGAGGACCGTCCTGCCGGGGCTGACGCTCTGGGCTGCTGTCTACCGCCCCTGGAGGGGCTGAAACGTAAACCACCTGTCTGACGGTCCAACTTACGTGACCCGCCACGGATTTGAGCTGACGTCCATTGGAACCGAAAGCGGCAGGTCATTCATGCTCTGCTTCTGAGCTTGCGGAAGGGCTGAGGCGCTCCGCAAGGGACACAAACGGCAATCATGACTGAAGAGCCAAGTTGCCAGTTCCAGCCGAGACGTCACGCCCACTTTTTCGAAGATGGAAGCCAGATGGTTCTTGACAGTCTGGATGGAGATCTTCAGGTCCCCGGCGATCTCGGCGTTCGAAAGTCCCTGGGCAACACGAGCTGCGATCGTTTTCTCTCGCGCCGTCAGCGATTCGGCCGGTCGTCGGGTTCTTCCTCTCATCGATAAGATACGTTGAAATACTTCAGGGTTCAGAATCGTACCCTCCTCGCAGCCTTCGCTGCTCCGCGCTCTCTTAGCCATCGGCAGAAAGCCGTGAGGAGGTGAATCGTTTTTACACGATGGACGAAACTTGGATGGTTGTGCTGCCCGTTATGTTAGGAGCCCGTGTTGGACCGTGCCGAAAAGGCTTGGAGACCCGGAGAATAGCCCGATTCGCCCGGGCCTCCTCGGCGATCGATCAGTGCGCGTCCGCAGAGCGCGTTGCAACTTCCTTGGCGCCTTTGGGAGCACTGACGTAGCCTTTGACCTGATTCTGGCTGACTTCGTTTACCACCAGTTCGTAGGGCCGCTTTGAGCCGTTGACATAGAAGAAGATCGGCTCATTGATGGTGCGGTCTTTCCTCTCGACGCGCACGTCATCGACAATCATAGCCAGGTTGAATTGATGCCGCTTCACGTTGGTCTTGATCAATGCCAGCCCGACTCCCGCCACCCGCGCTTGGGTCTTCTTACTGGCCGTGAACTCGTAGTAGTCGCGTTCGCCCAATTTGCGGAGGGTCTCGATATCGTCATGGTTGCGGGCGATCAGGGTGCCCATTTCGCTGCGAGCCATTCCCAGGTCGGAGCGTACGGAATCGAGAGCCTTCTTGGTGTTATCGAGGTCGGTGCGCTGCGCAGAGACGTCCTGGCCGAGCGCTCCCACCTGCTGCTGGTCTGCCTTCGTTGCCAATTGTTGCTGAAGCTGTGCCGCCCGTGCTTGTTCGTCCTTCTGTAGTTGAGCCACCATGGCCCGGGAGCGTTTCAGTTCTCCGCCGGTTGCCCCCAGGCGCTTCGCCGCAGAGTCCAACTCGTCCTTCAGCGCATCGAATTGCTGTGCGTTGGCGTTTTCGATCGCGCTCAAGCGGCTGGCCAGTTGATCCTGGAACTCAGCGGCTATTTGCTTGTGCGTCTGAGCCTGCTGCGCTTCCAACGCTTCGCGCGTCGAGCCGATTCTGTGAAAGGAGTAGATCTCACCGGCGACCAATGCCGCCAGCACGATAAATATCAATAGAAACTTGCCTTGCGAGCCAGAACTTTCCGGCTCGACGACATGAACTTCCTTTTCAGGAACGTCATCAATCGCCATTTGTTTTCTCCTTCTTGGGGCTTTGCCGCTCCGTTCAACCGGCTACCCTTCTTGTCCCCACAGTTGGGAACAGCACGCCGAATGCCACTCCTCTGTTTTCCTATCCTGCTGAAACGAAACCGCTAAACGACGGCTCTGGCTGCCAGGCCGTGGTTCGCCAAAGCAATTCTTACGCTCCGAATGCAAAAACTGCAAGCGAAACCTGCAAGGCAAGCTATAATCGAAGGCCAAGGCCAGGGGCAGTCGCCGCCCCGCGCGCAGCAACCAGGAACACGAACCATGAGCTATCTTGTGACACCATTTGAAGTCGCATCGAACGGCTTAGGGGCGCCGGTCAAAGTTCATTTCGTTCACCTTTACCCCGCCATCGCCACGCGCCACAGCGACACCATGGATGCCGTTTTCTTGCTGGACGGCCGAAAGGCGACCGTGGCCATCTCCTGCGCGACGCTCTCCCAGTTGCGCGAGCGTGAGGGCAGGAGTTTCACCGACCAGCAGTTGGCGGACCTCGCTTCCCTGCACCTCCGCCGCACCCTCGAGCAAGGGTTCGAGGCTACCGAGGCGGAGCTTTTCGTCAGCGGCGAGCAATTCCGGGCTCTGGCTCGCGAGCTCGGATACCTGTGAGCAGGTGACAGGCGCCGGCGACAGAGGCTTTCAGCTCGCAGCGATCAGCCTAGATACCGTGGCACTTTGGAAGGGCGGGGCTTAGGCCCCGCCCTTCTCGGCACTCCGTAATATGAGGCGCACTTTCGGCAGTAGGTAGTAATCGGCGTTCGCCAATCGGCAGTCGTCATTCCCGAAAGAAGGGAGACCCGTCCGGCTCAGGGCTTATCAGGCAGGATTGTGGGGTTGCTATATAATCCCGGACGGGTCGGTGGGCTCGTTGGTAGCAGTTGCCTGCTACGAAACTCTTGAGGGGCCAAAACGCACTCCACATCGGCGGGCCTTGAATCAACTGGGACCGGCGACGCTAAGTTTCGTCTCGGCGCCTGTTTTTGCATCACGCCGGGGCGCTATCCAGCACGGATAGTGCCAGCGCTGAGGCTTTCTGTCCTCCTACATCTGTGCGGCTGCCACTTTAGCAGTCACGTGGTCGTTTCAGTCGGTACGCGTAAATCCTTGCTTCCCTTATACGTTCCGCCTGCGCCACAGATAACATAGCGCGTCGGCTGAGGATGTCAACAGATTTTACATTCAGCCTCCTCTTTGTTACATCTGTGTTAATATTCTGTCCTAAAAAGCATTCCAACAGGCTGATTCTCGCCCTGTGGCCGAGACCGCAGCGATCCTCCTGCTGGTTGGCGTGACCCGGCCACAATAGCCATCCCTACCCCGTCCGGGACGATGGCAAGGGCCGCCCTGCCTTGTCCCGTCCCTGGATCGCTACAAGTAGGCTAGCGCCTTGCGGGGGCCGGCACTTCGCCGTGGGATGGCGCCCCGGCCGAGACTCGGTCAGCGATGGCGGCGGGGCTTTCGTGCTGCCGCAATTTACTCTGCCGGCTTACAGTGCGACATTTTAGTTGGCATTTTGCTTGTCGTGTTTTATATTTGTGTTAAGATTAGCGTCCAAATAACAACACCAGGTGGTCCATTTATGAGCATTGGTACGCGCGTGATGCAGATTCGAAACCAGAAAGGCGTGAGCCAGAGCCAGTTAAGTGAGCGGTGCGGTATCGCCGGTTCGTATCTTTCACGGATTGAAAACCGTCATCTCGAACCTCGGCCTAAAACTCTCCGCAAGATAGCGGACGCCCTGGAAGTGCCCCTGGCCGAGTTTTTCCAGGAACAGCCGGAGAACCTGGCTGGGGTCCAATGTGTGGTTACGCCTTCCGGGAGGTGCCTTATGGAACTGATTGGCGCCAGCCAGGGAAAACCTCCTCAGCCTGGGGCCGAAAGGTACACGGCGCGCCATCTGCGGCTCATCCGGCTGGCGGGCTATCTCATTCAGAGTGGAGACCGGCGCCTGCTCGACGCGCTGGAAGTGATTCTGGGGGCCTTGTTGAATAGCGACACGAGCCAGCCGGAGCGATTCACGCCTTACCTTGTTGCTACGCCAAAACCGGAGTCCCGCCCGAACCCGGATGAGCCGGCATAACCTGAAACTCACGAGAGTCGTCCCCGCGCAGGCGGGGACCCACCTTCAATCCGTTGGATTCGCTTGCAGGGGAATGGCACACCCGGCGCGACTCTCGGCAGATCGAAGGCGAACCCGCCCCTACCTGGCTGCCATCTCCAATTCCTCCGCCGCTTGGTTGATGAGCGCGGTTTCGGCGGCGAGCACTTTGCCAACGTCGACGATACCCTCGTCAGCCAGTTTCCATTTCTTTTGTTCGATGGACTCCCGAATCGCGGGCATGGTCTTGACCCCGTAACCGGTATAAACGCCTGGCGCATAGATTTCGTGTTTGTACCAGGCGCGTCCGGGGAGGCCTTCGGCGCTGGTCAATTTCCGTTCGCTCTGGATAAGCAGCGCATTCAGGGACCTCAATGATGCGCCCGCCAGAACCGCGCCGCCATTGGCGTTCGCCTTTTGGAGCGCCTTGGTGTAGCGCTGGGCGCTTTGCGCCAGTGCATCGGTGGCGTTGTCCAGGGGAGCAAAATTCAAATACGGCGGGACCTCCTCACGTGCTGGAGGGACGAAGGTCTTTGTCGGGTCTGAAGCAGCCGTGAACACGCCCTCATCAATTTCTTTATTCAGCTCGCGAGCTTCATCTTGTTTGGTCCGCAGAAGCTTCTTCAAATCGTCGCCGTATCTGTGAATAGTGTCGGCGAAATTGGAGAAGTCGAAGGGCAGGAGTTCGGCGTCCGCCAGGCGCATGACTGCCGTCCCGGCGGTTTGTGCCAAAGCGCGGCCGTAGACAAAGGTAGTATCACTAAAGTGAGTATACCAATAGAAGTCATCGTAAATGGAATGGTATATGCCCCCGCCGTCTTCTCCTCCGTAGCCGACATCGAGCGAGGCGATGCCCAGGTGATCGACAAACACGCCGTAGTCGGAGCCGGAGCCCAGAGCGTCGATGCGCAGGTCAGGCCGCTCGCGCGCTTCCTGGCGCTCTTCCGGCGTAGCGGCGTCCTCGATCTGGCGAAGCTGGCTCCGTTTCCAGACGCTGATCTTCTTCTCGGGATCATCGATATCCCGCGCTACTCCATTGATGAATTTTTCCAGGGAGTGCGATCCTTCCGCGAAGAAATAGCCGCGCCCGTTCGAGTCGGAGTTGAGATAAGCCACCGCCTTCTGGGTAAGCTCATCCGCGTGCTCCTCCGCCCATTCGGTGGAGCCGAGAAGCCCCGGCTCCTCGCCGTCCCAGACGCCGTAGACGATGGTTCGCTTGGGCTTCCAGCCCTGTTTCAGGAGTTCGCCCAAAGCGCGCGCTTCTTCGAGTTCCGCAACTGTGCCGGAGATGGGGTCTTCAGCCCCATTCACCCAGGCGTCGTGGTGATTGCCGCGCACCACCCATTCGTCGGGGCTGTCAGAGCCGTCAATGCGCGCAATCACGTCGTAGAGCGTCTTCAGGTCCCAGTTGGCTTTCACCTTCAGATGCACTTTGGTGGGACCGGGTCCGAGGTGATAAGGGAAGGGAAGCGCTCCGCGCCATTGCGGGGGCGCCATCGGTCCCTTAAGCGCAGCCAGCAAGGGCTGCGCGTCGGCGTAGGAGAGAGGAAGAGTGGGAATCTTGGTGAGGGTCTGAACGTCTTTCAGCGGCAGCCGCTTGGCGTCCTTGGTCGCTCCCACCCCGGGCGTCAGCGGGTCGCCGGTATAAAGCGTGTCGTCCATGACGCTGCCGCGCTGTACGCCATCCGGTGGGCGAAAAGCGCCCCGCGGGAAGACATCGCCTTCCTGATATCCGTCTCCACTCGGATCGGAGTAGATTAAGCAGCCCACGGCGCCATGCTCGGCCCCGACCTTGGGCTTGATTCCTCGCCATGATCCGCCGTAGCGCGCGATGATGATGGCGCCTTTAACCGATATCCCCAGCCGGTCCAGTTGCTCATAATCCTGGGGCACTCCGTAATTGACGTAGACCAAGGGGGCCGTGACGTCCCCATCCGCCGAATAGGCGTTGTACGTGGGAAGCTGCTCGTCATGTTGCTTGGAGGTCGGGTCCTCGGGCACGGTCGGTTCTTCCATCTTAGCCTTGAAGTGCGTGGGCTCGAGCATTTCAACCAGCCGCTCTTTAGGCGTGGGGAAGAGCACGTCGAAGTTCTCGATGTGAGCATCCCAGCCCCATTCCTTGAAGCGGGAGAGAATCCATTCGGCGTTGTCCTTGTCGTAGGGCGAACCAACATTGTGCGGGCGCGCCGACAAACGCTGCATGTAACTCCGCAGGTTGTCGGTGGACGGTACGGAACGGAACTTCACCTCCCATTCTCGCTCTCTCTGCGAGGAGTTCGAAGAAAAGCCTTGCAGAGTCACAGGTTCTTCAGCGGGCGCGGCAAAAAGCGCAAGAGACGACAGCAGCAACAACACAGTAACCTGCCAACGATGCATGAACTGGCCTCCTTGTGGCAAATCGCCTGAGAGTATATCGCATTTCGTCACGAGGCAGGGAATCTCAAAGTCCTCTGCTCTCAGCCGTTATTGCAACTTTGTGCTCCCAGCGGCTCCGCCGCCCGGTCATGCGGAAAGGCGAAGGAGGTGTGAAGAAATCAAAACAGCTCACGCCAAGACGCAAAGGCGCAAAGAAACGCTAAGGAGAAGCCCTTGCTTTTCTTTGCGAACTTCGCGTACGTTGCGGCTTGGCGTGAAACCGGTTCGTCGGTCCATCGATTAATTCCCAGCTTTGGAGCCTCTCCGCCTGACGGAGCGGCTAAGGCGCAGATGCTGATCGACCGAATCGCAGCAACTTCAGATCCGCTGGCTAGCGTCTTCAACCAAGTCATGACTCGGGACACGAGGATAGCTCCGCCGCGCTCGCGGAGCCGGAATGTCGAATTTATGTTAAGCTGTTGAGTGCAGGGGTGCTCCACAACCCGCCCCTGCAACACAGAGCGGTTGAGGCGCTTGGGTTGGTAAGGATCATACGCAGTTGCCGGGTTTCACGAGACCCTAGCCCCCAGTGCCCAGCCCCTAGCCCCCTTGGCCGGAGGGATGGGTGAGCGGTTGAAACCGGCGGTCTTGAAAACCGTTAGCCCCGAAAGGGGCTCGGGGGTTCGAATCCCTCTCCCTCCGCCACGCACCGCACGGTACCTGGCTCCGCCACACCTTTAATTACGATTTGCCCTGTTGGCTTCATCCGCCATCCGAAGCACCGAAAGACGCACTGAGAAATGGAAGTCGAGGGTGTCGGCCTGTCATCCCAGCGCAAGGGGGAATCCGGTTCGCCCTGACGTAGGCCTCGCCCTTCGGCAGGCTCAGGGCAAGCTTTGCACGGCGGTGACGACAACTCTGGTTTGTTTGGGTGGACCGAAAGGTCCATGTGCGCTCGGTTGAAGGCTCGCGCCGGCAGGGCCAGGTCAGGCCCGGTGGATTCCTCTCGCTGCCTGAGCAGGCGCACGGCGATAAAGGAATACCGGTCGAAAAGAAAAGAACGCCGCAGCTCCGACACCGCGATAGAATACGGCACGGTGGCGATGATTGCTACGGAAGAGACGCGGGCTGCAAAACCGGCGGTCCGCGGTACCTGCTGGTCGGCGCAGCGCAGACTTTCGTTCTGCGCCGGAGAAAGAACCGGAGACTTTCTGCAAAGCGAAAGTCTGCGCCAGAAGGTTTGAGGGAGGCCATTATGGATGCTCCGATACTGAGCGACAAATCTCAATTCCCCACGGACGAGGTTGTTTTCTCGCACCTCGGCAAGTCGAAAGCGCTGTGGGAGTCGCTTTTTCAATATCTCGCCCGCGAACATCCTGACTTCACTCAGGAGTGGCGCTACTACAACGACGGAAAAAGATGGCTGATGAAGGTTCAGCACAAAAAGAAAACGGTATTCTGGCTCTCGGTCCTCGAGGGTTCCTTCAGAACAACATTTTACATTCACGAAAAGGCAAGGCAGATGGTCGAGGGCAGTACGATCTCCGAAGAACTGAAGGACCAGTATCGCGGAAAGAGCTTCGGTAAACTTCACAGCATCACGGTAGTGCACAAGAATAAGAAAGACGTCCAGTTCGCAAAGGAGCTGATCGGAATAAAACTGAGCACCAAGTAGTCCTTTCCCCCGCTTGGCGCAACTCCGCCGGATGATGTGGGTCCTTTGCCTGCAATTCTCGCCGGGCCGCACTCAAGACAGCAAATCGGGCTTTTGCAGCACCGCGCCGGTGTCTGCACTGGTTACGGCAGAGGCATATCGCGCAAGGTAACCGTAATCAATCTTCGGCCGGGGCCGCTTCCATGCGGATTTTCTTTTTGCGAGTTCTTCGTCTGAAACCAACAGGTCGAGTTTTCGAGCGGGAATGTCAATCTCGATGATGTCCCCTGGACGGACCAGCGCGATGGGGCCGCCCGCTGCTGCCTCGGGCGACACGTGAGCGACGCAGCCACCGCGGGTAGCGCCGCTGAAGCGGCCGTCGGTGATCAAGGCGACGGACTCACTCAACCCGCGCCCTGCAATTGCCGATGTGGGCGCCAGCATTTCCTGCATCCCTGGGCCGCCCCTCGGCCCTTCGTAACGAATCACAACCACATCTCCTGCTTTGACCTTCCCCTTGAGGATGCCCTCATAAGCTTCTTCCTGCGATTCGAAGATCACCGCCGGGCCTTTGAACTGCATCATGGAGGGCGCCACGCCGGCAGCCTTGATGACGGAGCCTTTCGGCGCCAGATTGCCAAACAGAATCGCTAACCCACCCTTGGCGGAATATGCGCGCTCGAGCGGCCGGATCACTTCCGGGTCTTTCACTTCGGCGTCCGCGATATTTTCACCGAGCGTCTTCCCGGTCACCGTGATGCAGCCGAGGTTGAGAGTTCCGGGCTTCGTCGAAATCGTCTTGAGAATCGCGGAGACGCCTCCGGCTCGGTCTACGTCCTCCATCCGATGCACGCCACTCGGCGCCACCTTGCACACATGCGGCACGCGCTCCGCCACTTCGTTCAGATGACGCAGATCAAACGGCGCCCCGGCCTCGACCGCCACCGCCAGGGCGTGAAGGACTGTGTTTGTAGACCCGCCCATGGCCATATCAAGCGCAAAGGCGTTGTCGAAAGCTTCAGGCGTCAGGATGTCCCGCGGCCGGATGTTCCGCTTCACCAACTCGACGATGGCCTTCCCGGCCGCCTCAAACAGGGCGTCCCGCCTCGGGTCCGTCGCCAGGATCGTTCCATTCCCCGGCAGAGCAAGGCCCAGCGCTTCCGAAAGGCAGTTCATGGAGTTGGCCGTAAACATGCCCGCGCACGATCCGCAGGATGGACAAGCATTTCGTTCCAGGATCGCCAGCCGCTCGGCCGAGAGCTTGCCGGAGGAGTGCGCGCCGACAGCCTCGAACACACTGCTCAAGTCAATCACTGCGCCGGTTTCCGGGTCGGCGCCTGCTTTCATGGGGCCGCCGGAAACGAACACCGCGGGGATATTCACCCGTGCCGCAGCCATCATCATGCCGGGAACGATTTTGTCGCAATTGGGAATGCAGACCACACCATCAAAACAATGCGCGCGCAGCATGGTCTCGACGCAATCGGCAATCAACTCGCGGCTCGCCAGGGAGTACTTCATTCCGGCATGACCCATGGCGATGCCGTCGTCCACTCCGATCGTGTTGAATTCAAACGGCACACCCCCTGCCCTTCGAATTGCATCCCGTACTTTCCGGCCCACCACGTCCAAGTGCGCGTGCCCCGGAATGATTTGAACAAACGAGTTCGCCACGGCGATAAACGGCTTGTCCCAATCCGATTCGGACTGGATGACACCGGTTGCGCGCAACAGCGATCGGTGGGGCGCCCTGATGCTCCCCTTTTTGATTGTGTCTGAAATGGCCATATCCTCTAAGCTCCTTAAACGATGAATTGAATCGGCCATATTACCATTGTTCGCGGGAAGCGTGTTGTTCCACGGTAGTGGCAAAGTTTGATGTTGTAGCGGCGAGTTTAGCTCGCCAAATGGCGGCGTGAAGCCGCCTCTACATCAGACTGTGCCATTGCCTGTTGCACGCGCTTCTTCACATCCCAACTGCGGTCGTGTTAGCAATCACGCTATTGTCGCGCCGAGAATTCGAACGTGGATAGACTTCCTTTGAAAGGAGCAGGC
>Ga0326728_10021514_pt1 | contig 12116 bp, 17 predicted proteins | sample MB3enrmetagenome_FD_207602 | JGI IMG/M metagenome (GOLD analysis project Ga0326728, IMG submission 207602) | Lab enriched peat soil microbial communities from McLean, Ithaca, NY, United States - MB31MN | ecosystem: Environmental > Terrestrial > Soil > Wetlands > Peat | place: USA: New York...
TTGATTTTCCCGTTGTATCCTGATCATTCCTGCATTGACGAGTGGTAATGGGAACAAAGCAACCGACGCTGCGTTTAAAGGATAACATCTGTCCTTTTATTTGTGTGCGGGGTCTTTCCTTGCATGTGTCCTCTTTCTTACGGGCACGGGCGTTTTCTCCCTATAAATTGCCGGTGGGTTTATGTAATGCGGGGTACAGAAAAATTGTGATTCCCTGTCTACTAGGACTTAAAAATACCGGATCTGGGAGCAATGTCGGGGAGTAATTTTCATTCAACTGAATTTTTTTGCCATCAGTGAAGTCGTTCAGGGAAATAAATGCGTTTCTTGCCGCAGGTGGCCAGTTACGGCTCCCTTCAGATTCTTCATAACCCTGAATCCCTCTGTCAATATTCTAATACCCGGGGAAAAACGGTAATAATTCTGTTTGCCATCGCTGTGATTATGGTTGCACGTGCGGTGTTTATTTGCCCGGGAGATCAGGGCTTTTCCCTGCTCCCGGCAAGGATTTTTTTCGTCGTTGAGATGATCCACCGCCGGTTCAGGAGCAGGTGGAGGAAGACGAAAAACCCAAGGAGAAGGCCGGACCAGTCATGGAGGTTGGAGATCAGTGCAGCAGGGAGGATCACGGTGCTCAAACCGGTCAGCTGCAGCAGGACGGTGTATTTCAGCAGCCCGGTAATAAAGCAGATCGCAAAGGTGATCCCCATGAGGAGATCGACCAGCCAGTTTACTTTAACCCCATCCATCTGATCTTCCTTTTCCTTTCCTCCTGATATTGGTTTGTAAACTGTCAGATGGACACAGGGGCGATCTTTTTTCCCTTCCCCGTCCCACACTTTCTGTCATGCCCCACGATCCTGCGCAGGTGTACCAGCCTGAGGCCGACACACACCTGCTCCTTCTCGCAGCACTGGCCGAGGTGAGGCCCGGGGACCGGGTGCTGGAGATCGGCACCGGCTCCGGGCATATTGCCGCGGCGCTCGTACAGACCTGTGATATCGTGGCAACCGACATCAACCCCCATGCGACATTCTGCGCACGGCAGAAAGGACTGGAGGTTGTCCGAAGCAATCTCTGCTCAGGTATCAGGGGCTCCTTTGACCTGATCATCTTCAACCCGCCGTACCTCCCCACGCAGCCGGAGGAGCGGATCGATGACTGGCTGGAGTATGCGCTTGATGGTGGCACCACCGGGCGTGATGTTATCGCACGGTTCGCCGATTCGGTGAGCGGTGTGCTCGCCCCTGGGGGGAGGATCCTGCTCCTGATCTCATCCCTGACCGGGCTCCCTGAAGTTGAAGTGATTTTTGCTTCTCGCGGCTTTACTGCCAAAGTGGTACGTCAGCAAACTGTGGAGGACGAGGAACTCTCTGTGCTCCGGATTACCAGAAGAGAAATCTAACTTCTCAGCCAAAGGATAAGCACGATCACGTTTGTTGCAGGAATAAGACCAATCATCGCGATCCCGGGCAGGAACCAGCTGCTGTCGAAGAGCAGAAACGCCGCCCAGATCAGTCCCGTGCAGGAGAGCAGGAAGAAAAAAACGAACTGGCGCAGGCTTTTCATGGGTCTATTATTTTACGCCGTGCCGGTTAGTAGCCTTTTTGCTGCGTGGTCATCTGAATCAACTTATTTAAGGAAACACCGGCAATATCACAGGCAGATTTTCCAACCCTTTCCCGCTTTACCCGCTTCATGTGCAAAGGTAATCCCATGGACACAGTCATCCCCGACGATATCGCCCTCCGCCTGCACCGGTTTGCCACTGCCGTGCAGGAGACACGCATCCACGCTGCTGAACGGAGCAGCTTCGGAAGATACCGGGCAGGTGCGCCATACTTCGAGCAGTACCCCTTGCGCCAGCTCATGGACTCAGGTGAAGGCAATGCCCTGTTCACACCAGCGCTCCGGCAAGAGTTCGGGCGCATCAGCGCGGATCTTCTGGTTCTCGAACAGGAGGGCGGCAAGGCGTACCGCAATGAGCTCTTCCGCGACCTCTCCCACTACACGGAAGCGTACCGGACGATGCTCTGCTATCACGAGCTGGGCCTGTGCTCTGCTGCCGGGATCTCCCATGACCCCCTCCGGGAAGAGATTGCTGTTCTCCTCCATGTGCTGGAGGGTGAATGTTCGACCGCAGATATCAGCGCGCTTGTCGCCAGCCTTGACGATGCGTTCCGTTCCTTCAGTGTGCCTACTTGTATGGCCGTGCCCGACCCTTATGAGGAAGCGGCGGGTGGAGGTATTCCCGTTCCCGTCTGGCAGCGCCAGTGCCGCTCCCACCTGACGGGTGAACGCACCGGCCCTCTCTGACTTTTTTTAACCCCGGCGTGCTATACGATCAGCCGGCGCCGCATCAGGTTGATCGAGATGATACAGAAGATGATCGTCGCGACCAGTATCCATGCGATATTCAGGGGGAGCAGTGCCCCGACCGAGGGAAGGGTGGCCATCCGCATGAGTGCCACGAGATGCGTGAGCGGGAAGATCGCAAGGGCGACATACTGGAAGATCGCGGGGAGGACGGAAAGGGGGAAGAAGGTCCCCGAGAAGAGCATCATGGGCGTAATGAGCAGGAACGAGGGGTAGTTCAGCGTGTCGATGCTCGGCGTGATCGCGGTAAAGCACATCGCAAGGCCGGCAAACGTAAGCCCGCCGAGGAATGCGAGAGGAATGGCTAAAAGTGAGAAGGGGAGTGAGATGACCCCGAACACCACGAGCACCGGCAGCATGATCGTAACCGAGATCACGCTTCGGGTGGCACCCCAGAGAAGTTCTCCTGCAATAACATCTTCGATCGAGAGCGGCGTCGCGATGATCGCATCAAAACTCTTCTGGTAATACATCCGCACGTAAGAGCCGTAGGTGCACTCGAAGAATGCAGAGTTCATGGCCGAGATGGCAAGGACCGCCGGCGCGATATATCTGATATAAGACACGCCATCAATCGTGCCGATATACGTCCCGATTCCAAGGCCTATAGCGGTGAGGTACAGAAGCGCCTCAATAAACGGCGGGAAGAAGTTTACTTTCCAGGTCTTGAAAAAAACATTGAGGTTACGCTGCCAGACCTTTCCTGCGCGACGGGTAATCCGGGGAAAAGACCAGATGGACGGCATCTTACTCCCTCAGGGTTCTCCCGGTCAGTTTCAGGAACACGTCCTCGAGCGTCGCCGGCCGGGTACTCACCCTGCTTGTTTTGCACCGGTCGAGCAGGGTTTTTGCGAGTTCCCGGGATGCATCCGTCGCCACCTGTACCTGGTCGCCGAAGCTTTCGTACGGTACTCCCAGATCCGCAAGGCAGGTGATCACCTCCGGGGTGTTGTCCATCTCGATGATCTCGCTGCCTACCTGCTCCCGGACAAGATCGGCGGGAGTTCCCTCAACCAAGAACGTCCCGTGGTCCATGATGACAAGCCGGTCGCAGAGCCGGGCCGCCTCGTCGAGATAGTGGGTGGTCAGGACAATCGTGTTCCCCTGCGTTCGGAGAAGCCGGAGGCGCTCCCAGATCAGGTGGCGTGCCTGCGGGTCAAGGCCGATGGTGGGTTCGTCAAGGATGAGCAGGTCCGGGTTGTTGATGAGCGCCCGGGCAAGGATGAGCCGGCGTTTCATGCCCCCGGAGAGCTTGTCGATAGCAGTGTTGCGTTTCTCGGTGAGCGCCACAAACGCGAGAAGGTTCTCCGCCCGCTTTTCTGCATCAGCAGGCGGAATGTCGAAGTACCGGGCATAGGTGAGCAGGTTTCCCTGGCACGTGAAGTCCGGGTCGAGGTTGGTTTCCTGCGGGACGACGCCGATCCGCTGTTTGATCCTGGCCGGATCTGTATCAGGGTCCATGCCGAATACCCGCAGGGTTCCCGATGTGCGGGGGGAGACGCACTCAATCATCCGCATAGTGGTGGTCTTCCCTGCGCCGTTGGGCCCGAGGAAGCCGAAGATCTCCCCTTTTTTCACAGAAAACCGGATGTGGCTGACCGCAACTATCTCGTTGTAGGTCTTGGTCAGGTCGTCGGCCTCGATAATATCCGGCATCCGTTTTCCTCCGTATCCATCAGTTCATCGCGCATCCATAAAATTCTCACGCTGCTACAAAAACGGTGACAGGGTGTGGGGCCTGCCCGGGGCTATCCCTTTTTCTGAATGCGATCGAGAGCCCGTGATGCAGCCTCCCTGACGGTCTCAAAGGGATCTGCTGCTGCACCGGTGAGCGCTCCCGTAGCCCGGTGGTCGCCGAGCCTGCCCAGCACCTCTGCCGCCCCGGCCCGGATCCGGTCGTCGTTGTCGGCAAGACACCCGGTAAGGGGCATGACCGCACGGCGATCTTTCAACCGCCCGAGCGCTGCAATCGCCCCGGCCCGGACATCGGGATCCGTATCGGCCAGCGTTGCGATGAGACCCGGTACAGCACGGTCAGCGTCCAGCCTCCCGAGTGCCTGCGCCGCTTCCCGGCGGACGATTGGGTGGGCATCACTCAAAGCCTGAATGAGCGGCATAACTGCTGAAGGGTCGCCGGATCGGCCGAGTCTGGCTGCGGCGTCTCGCCGTACCTTTATGGTGGGTGAGCCCAGGGCCGCAACAAGGGGAGTGAGTTCGGTCATGACAGGGATCGTTTCCGGTCTTTTCGGATCAGCGATCGCATTCTCCGCCGGACTCGTATGCGGCGATCACTTTTTTTGCCATATCCGGTGAGATCCTGTCGTGAACGAGTTTCACGAGTGCTTCTGCGTCCTCGGTTTCAACGCAGCCAAGTCCTTCTTCGCCGGTCAGGATTTTTTCAGTGATATAGGTCAGTTCCTCATCGGAAAGCCGGCTGATCCGCGCGGTAAAATCCTCGGCGCTCTCCGCAAAATGGTTGGAGACCGGCGGCAGGATAGCGTGGAACTGGTGCCCCGATCCGCCGCAGGTGAGATCCCCGCATTCAGGAGCGAGTTTTTTCAGGATTGTAAGATCCTTTTCGGTGAGTTCGCGTGCCATTGTTTATTGTCCCTCATAAAAGTATTTCCCGGTTTCCCCGGGTGAGCCGTTTTGCCCATCTGCAGTGCGTACGTAAAAAAAGACTGGTGATCAGAAGTATTTATTGATCCAGTTTTTAATCCCTGCAATAATGCCGGTGCCGCTGCCGGAGGAAGATTTTCTCTGGGGGGTCCGGCTCGGCTGGGGCTGGGGCCGGCTGGCCTGGAGGGGGGGTGGGTGGGCAATCGTACGTCTCTGGGCCGGCTCTTCCCGTTCGGGGACGTCCCGGATCGTGCTGTGCGGCGCCTCTGCCTCGGGTTCAAATCCCCATGAGAACCCGACCTTGTAGGCGTTCTCGTTCTGACGGATCCAGTTCGCGGCCGCCATATACCCCCGGTCTTCTGCCCGCTTCACCGTATCCTGGGTGTCCAGGGTGAAATGGATCTCGCGTTCAAGCGCGACCAGCTCTTCATATACATTGCCTGGGACCTTGATCTTCTCCCTGCTCATAGTACTTCACATAGGGATATGCAGGGATACGATATTTAATGCTTCCTCATAAAAACGCGCAGATACGCGTTTAATCCACAAACCGGGTGAAAAAAAGAGGGTTAAATGCCGCAAAACCGATCCCTCGCACAAGGTTGATGCCTGCGCCCGTAGAATAATAGGTATCCCACACAATCCCAGTATACGGTATATTCCCGGGGAGAGCGTTTCATGACGACAGTTGTTTTTGTAGATGATGATTTCCGGCGGATGCCCCGTACGGATATGGCGAAACTCCAGAGAATTATTGCATCGGGTAAATATGGCGTACACAAGATCTCCTTCAAGGACAAGGAGATCAACGTGGAGATTAAAAAACAGGGTGACAAAATCCTTGTCCGGATCTCTCACATAATTTAAATACCACAAATGGATGGATGCTGTACAAACACAATATTTATCCGTATCTGTCGTGTAAAATAGAAATAACATAATGGAATGGTGGGTGTATAAAACGTATGCCGGGAATGAAAGTACTTTATTTTACGGAGAGGGAAGAGGAATTTACAAACCTCCTCATCACCATCGGGCTTCCACGCATCGTGGCAAACGTGCTGGTGTTCCTCGCCAATACACCTGAAGCCTCCTCCCGTGATATCGAGCGGGGTGCCGATCTCCGGCAGCCGGAGGTCAGCCTCGCGATGCAGTATCTCCAGGCGCAGGGCTGGATTGCCAGCCGGCTCGACAAGACCGAAGCGATCGGCAGGCCACAGAACCTCTTCCGACTCTCACGGCCAATCGCCGAGATCCTCGATCACATCCAGAGGGAAAAGGAGAGCGAGATCCGGAGAAAGATGGCCCTCGCCCAAAAGATCCGCAGTTACGTGGATTAGGTACAGGAAGGGTTCCTGCCTCTTTTTGCTCGAACGGCTTTGCGCTCATCTTTCCCGTCACTGGCCGTATTCGTGCTCCGCAGAATACAGCAGCGCTTTTACCAGAAAATAGGCGAGCACAGCGGCAATGCAGAGAAGGGCGACCGCAAGCAGGATCCGCTCATGCGGCGGAATCACGAGCGAGAGGTAGGCATGGTTAACGAGCATCGGTATTCATCTGCTGTACGGTTGTTTCTGTGGTCTTTTACTGCCTTCATCCTTAAAAAAGTGTTGATGGTGCCGACAAAGCCTGCTGATTCAGGAAGAACCAGGTAAAAAGTGTAAATAATCCCGCATTATTTTCTGTTGAACTTCTTTCCGGCCGAGAACGCCTTCTCAACCTCTTTTCCCACACCGAAATAGGTGGCCTGTGCATAGATGATCGGGTTAATTTTTGCGACGTCCGGCTTTCCGTCGGTCAGGCATGACTTGTCGGCATGGATTTCCGCAACTTCACCGACAAACAGGATGTGGCTTCCGCAGTCCACCGATTTGAACAGCCGGCACTCGATGTTGACCGGACATTCCTCTGCGAGGGGGGCGGTCTTAAGCTTGCCATAGGACGACCGGAAGACTCCGGACTTGTCAGCCTGCGAGCCGGAGACAAGGCCGCAGTGATCGGTCTCGACCACCTGACGAACGGAGGGGATGTTCAGGCTGAAGGTCTTGTTCTCCTCAATCCCCTTCGCGGTGTACCGCATCTTGTTTATCGCCACACAGACCATCGGCGGCGCCATGCAGGCGACCGTGGCCCATGCTGCGGTCATGTAGTTTGCTTTCCCCTTCACGTTTGCGCCCACGAGAACAGTAGGCATCACACTCATGTACGGCATCGGGCCGACCGTTACCTTCTCCATATTCAGATTCTCCGTTTTCCGGTTCGCGAGGGAGGGGTTTAAGGGTATCCCCCAGCGGGAGATGGAGGGAGGGTCTCACGGCGCGGGTGTTGCCGGAAAAAGAGTGCCTCACCCTCTCAACGATTTTTTGCGAGAACAAGGACGGCAAGGGCTACTGGGACAAGGATCCACGAAAACCCGGGTGCCGGGCTCGCCGCAGGTGCCGGGCCTGATGCATTGGGTAATATGGGCACTGCCCCGGAAGGAAGAGTCGTTATAATCGTCGTGTTCCCCGGCGCCTGCCATTCGGTAGTGTTCCCCTGCTCTGCACTGACCGGAGTAGTCGCCGACTGGTTGGCCGGCGCCGTAAACTGGTCGCGCGAAAAACCGTACACCTCCGAACTGTCGACTACCACGATGAGGGAACCGTCACCACTCACTGCCACAGACCGGGATTTTACCGGGTTTTTCGTGATCGCTCCCCCAAGGGGCGTGCCCTGCCGGTCGAAGACAAAGATTTGGTTGTCGATACTTCCCGTCACAATGGTGGACCCGTCATCAGAGACGGCTACACTCGTAACCCAGAAACCGGCCTTTCCTGACCAGAGGAGGCTGCCGTCCCGGCCAATGGCAAGGACCGTGCCATCATCCCGACCGGTAACGATGGTCGACCCATCCCGCGAGTACGCGAGGGAGATGATATTCCCGCCGGGGAACGCCCGGTCCCAGAGCAGGGTGCCGCCGCCGTGGTACATCCGTACGTGATTGCCGTTTACCGCCACGATGCCGGTACCGTCGCCGGATATCGCAACCGCCGAGGGACTGACGGACGTGTCATACCAGTTCGGGACATACGTCAGGTTGAAGCTGCGCAGGGCCTGGGCGGTGCATACGAGGATCTGGTCCTTTTCCGGGGAGATCCTGATGTCCTGGACCGTCTCGGTGGTATTCTTCCCCATGCCGGACCCCGAATTGAACCAGGACTGGACGTACGTTTCCCCGCCGGCCACGATTATTCCCGCGTCCGGCGAGATGGATAACGCAGTGACGGTATTGCCAAGCGACTGCTGCCAGAGAAGGATGCCCTGCCCTGAGATGAGCTGCACGATCTGGCCCTGGGCCGCAACAATATACCCGCCATCATCGCTGATGTCGAGGGGGGCCCCGGCCCATCCTGCCCAGAGTTTCTGTCCTGCCGGGGAAATGGCGATCAGCTGGTCTCCCCCGGCGATTATGATCGATCCATTGTGTGCTATGGCTACTGTGGATAACGTCTCGCCCGGGGTTGCTGGGATTGTCCAGAGGGGAGCGACTGCCTGCCCGACCGGTATAAGGATACAGAGGAGGACGAGGATCACAAGGAGCCGCAAGGGCGGGCAGGAATGCATTCCAGATAATGAACCCATGGTCAGGATTGGTTAAGAAGTATTGCTTATTATTTGGTGTCAGGCTCTGGTACCAGGGTAAAGCGGGCGGTTGGACGGGTGTACTTTGGATTGATCGGAGGAACACAGAGATAAAACAAAAGAAAAATTCCGGGGCCTTCGGGTTCATGTGGGCCGGGCCTGGTACTCCCGGGCCGTGGCCGGAAGCGTAAGATCCGCTGTCGATCAAATCCCCCGGGCAGAATTTCGCCAATTAAAAGATAGGGATAAAAAAAAGTCCTTCCGCACCAGAAAAAGAGGGCGCGAACGCGATTAAGGGGTATTGGAATCTTCGGTCTGGTTCTCCTTTACCACCTTTCGGATCAACGTGCGGAACTCGTTATCATGCTGCGCGAGGCTGAATAAGATGCTCCTCATCGTTTCCGGGAACCGCTCGCTGTTCATGTCATAGAACTGGCAATAATAGGCACACGCGTCGATGATGACATCCTCGCGTTTCAGATACTTTTGTTTTGCAATGGTATCCAGCTTATCGACGAGCGCGGCAGGGATCTTCAGCGAGACCGAGGTATCGTCAGATGACATGATGTGAACTCTTTATTGTGAGGTTATGAAACTATTGCTGGGATGGAATGGATCGGGTGGATCATACTCCCCATTGCAGGCGCACCACTCCATTCTGAAGGGGATCCGTGAATACCGTGTAGGAACCCGTATATCCGATCAGTGTTTTTTTAACATCATGGATGATGCTCAGATCTGGTTCAAAGAGGGTGTGACCCTTTACGAGAAGGGCGATTACCCGCGTGCAATAGCGGCTTTTGACAAGGCCCTTGCCCGTGATCCCACCCTTGCCGAGGCATGGAATAACCGGGGGCTTTCTTTGATCCAGACCGGTGATTACCGGGAGGCCCTTAAGTCCATCAATAAGGCATTATCCCTCGATCCCGGGCACGAAAATGCCAGAAAAGCAAAGAGGGTCGTTCTGGGTCTGATCAAAGATACGGGAGATTCCGATGCTGTACCGGGACCGGCTGGATCTTCCGCACCACAGGGTACCGGGGCTCCGGATCGGAAACGTTCAGCACTCGTGGTGGTGGCAGTCATCGTGATCCTTGCCATCGCGGCGTGCGGGGTGGTGGTCGTGAAGAATATGCAGAGCACGGGAAGTATCCTGCCGTTTGCGACCCCCACGCCGACACCGGTCCCCACACTTCTGACTCCGGTGCCGACCGCCACTGTTGTACCGACCCCGACACAGCCGATAGTACCGTCATCAGGGATCTGGGTGGAGATCAGTTACGACCAGTACTACTCGGGATCCGTGGGAACTCCCAGTGCCCAGCAGATGCTCTCCGGCAGCCTGCAGGTGAAACCAAACACCGGAACCCAGTTCTACCAGATCCTCCAAAATAACGGTTTTGTCACAGCGTCGGTCAGCAAGAACGACGGGTCCGGGGATAACCTGACCGTTAGTATCTTCATGGATGGAACACTGGTTAAAACTGCTTCAACGTCAACGCCATACGGGAACCTGGATGTCGTGGCTGCTTTTCCCACGCCCGGGTCCCCTCCCGTTGTTAACAGTTCAGGGCCCATAAACCTCCCGGCTGGTGCCGGGGCCTGACACTCTCTTTTTGGCGTTTTCTCACACTCCCGAACAAGTAAGTGGGTGGAGGGCGGGTAGAGAGGGTACCCCCTCCCCCTCTTTGCCCTGAGAGTAGGGATCACCCCCCATCCCCTTTGTCCGCGAAGGTGGGGGTACCCCCTTCCCGTTTCGAGTGCCTTTTCCGGTATTTCTCGTGGAACCTCCGATGGAGCCGTGCTGCCGAATACGGCTGGAGGGGGATGGGGGGTGAGGGGGTACCCCCCCACCCATGATTTTTTCAAGTGGGGGTCACCCCCCTCCCCTTATGTCTGTGAAGGTGGGGGGTACCCTCCCCCCCATGGGTCTGGGGATGCCGGGCCGGGAGATCTCATGAGTGACATTCATGCAGGGACAATGCCGGATCCTCCTTCTCATAGAAACGATGCCCGACGCGCAAAACGCCTCGTCGGGTTTTGCGCTACGCACTTACCTTGATCCTGAATTCTTAATCAATGCCCTTGCCCAGCGAGGGTCCGGCGAGGCGCCCGAGCGACTCCCTGCGGAGCAGGGGTGGGGGAGAAATCGTAGGATGTCAACGGAGTTGCACAATAATACTCTCGCTTAACAAGGCACAATTTACGGTCTGGTCTCGTGATGATGGAACACCATTCCCAAATCTTAATTCGGAACCCGACCCCGATGACCTGTGCCCTGAAGAAATATTAACCAAACAGTTCTGGAAAACATTATACTGGAATATCGAACAATGGCGAAAAGAAAAAGAATATTAATAGATTTTTTAATTGATATTTATGGTGAAAATAATGAAAACTTCTGAATCTTTACATCCGGATTTGGACAAATTACAAATAGAATTTAATGAGTTTAGCCAATTTTATAAGCACCACTCTTTTCATTTAGATAAACTTAAAAATAGAATTAGTTGGTATAAATGCCCTGACCCCTATTCTGGAAAACATGGCAATTTCTATAGTATATGTTTAACTGACAATCCCAGCAATTATGACGATTCACATATCGTAGCGCATGAATTAAGCCATTGTATTTTATGGGAGATGGGATATCCATATTTGGAACCAAGAAATATGGTACAAGATGTGTATCAAACTCCATCAAATTCACTCAAAAATCTTTGTTCTGCTATTACGAATATGGTATATAATCCGATGATTGAGCATCACTTAAAAAAATATTATTCCGATCTTTACTCGAAAGATAAAGAAACTTATAAAAATAGTATAAACCAATGGAATCTCAAAACAATAAATGATGATAATTTATTCGAGTGGAGCTGTCTGTTTGTTGGAGCATTTCTCACATTAAAATGGCTTAGTGGTGATAACAATAATTTTGAAAATTGGGAATATTCAAAAAGTGAGAACGGCAAGATAGTTGCGCCATGCGCTAACAAAATAATAAAACTTCTTGATGATTGTGGGTTTAATTCGTCTATTAATATAGCAAAATCACAGGATATTATAGTAACTACATTTCTGAAAATTGCTCAAACATTCGATTTTACAGTTCAATGTAATCCGAGGCCACAAACGATTTTTCTCTGTGAGAACTCGTTCAAAGAATCTGAACACCTATAACATTTGTAATTAAAAAATCCAATTAAATTACAAAGCAACGATTGATTAAAAAGAGATTTGGACTTGAAAAGTTTTACGCCCCGGCGGGCTTGGAACTGATCAAAGAAAAATGAAGTGCCTTGAACATTAAGGCAATATGTGATAACTGCGATTTTACGATTTACAAAAGAGCATTGTACCGTCAGTGTTCGAGTGCTGCTAAGGGGATTCGAACCCCTGTCGCGAGCGTGAGAGGCTCGCATGATTGGCCGGTCTACACTATAGCAGCGTAATTGCCCAATAACATGGGCGATGGACTTACTTAAAGTTTGTCAGCC
>Ga0326728_10021515_pt1 | contig 12116 bp, 13 predicted proteins | sample MB3enrmetagenome_FD_207602 | JGI IMG/M metagenome (GOLD analysis project Ga0326728, IMG submission 207602) | Lab enriched peat soil microbial communities from McLean, Ithaca, NY, United States - MB31MN | ecosystem: Environmental > Terrestrial > Soil > Wetlands > Peat | place: USA: New York...
GTGCGTAGACGATGTGTTCGTAGACCTCGTCCGTGATCACGAATGTGTCCCAGCGTTCTGCCAGGCTGGCAATGTGAAGGAGTTCCTCCCGGGTGAAGACTTTGCCGCTCGGATTGGAGGGATTGCAGAGGATGAGCGCCTTGGGATGCTGCGCGAAGGCGGCTTCCAGCTCGGCCGGATCAAATCGAAACTGGGGAGGTCGAAGCGGCACGAAGATCGGCTCGGCACCACACAGAATCGCGTCGGCGGTGTAGTTCTCGTAGAATGGCGAGAACACGACAACCTTGTCGCCCGGATTGCAGACGGTCATCATCGCAACAATCATCGCTTCGGTCGCGCCGCACGTCACCACGACGTTGCTGTCCGGGTCGAAGTCCAGGCCCATGAGCCTGGACTGCTTCTTGGTGAGCGCGGAACGGAACGCCGGCGCTCCCCACGTGACCGCATACTGGTGAGGTCCCGAGCGGGCAACGCGCTCGAGGGCTTGGATCAATACTTCAGGTGGATCGAAGTCGGGGAACCCCTGGGACAGATTGATCGCGCCGCACGAGTTCGCAATGCGCGTCATGCGACGTATGATGGACTCACTGAAGGCGTCTACGCGGGTGCTTCGGGGCGGCATGATGATGGGCCAGAGGCCAACTCGTGGTCGGGGTGGCGCTCCGTGGAATGGAAATGAGTATCCCAATATCGCGGGCGTCACCTGCTGTCACGCGCCGACTCGCTCGGTGTCATTCCCAGAGTCGCCCCCCCAGGCCACCGATGGCCATGATGCGGCTGGCCTCAGCTGGCCTGGAAGCGATCACGCGAAAGAGCAGCGGTTCGATCCCGCCGATTTGTTCGTCAAGCTCTCGGAACGGTTGGCTATTCCGTCAAAGAACGCGTGATCGGAACGCCGCGGTTCGTCGGGATCGCTTCCAGACCTTGCCAATCGCGACGCCCTCATGCCGCTGTTCGCACGTTCTCTCGAACAACGCCCGGATGGCGCGCCGCAATTCGAAGGAGCGCGAGCGCAGGTCCCTCTGGCTTTCGCCGGTCCTGCTCCCAGTTGCGAAGCGTGTGCACGCTGATGCCGAGCGCTTCGGCGAAGTGAGCCTGCGTCAGACCGATGAACCGACGCAACGCAGCCACATCGCCTGGCTGGAGCTCTCCGCGCATGATGCGCTGGCGTTGGCTGCGGCGCATGGTTCGCACGAAATCTGCTCGGCTGAGTTCCTCCGGGATGCCTTTCATGACCTCTTCTCCATGTACTCCGAGTAGAGCGCTCGCTCGTTTCTAGTTGCCCAGCGAGCGCTGATAATGCGCACCGTGTCCTCTCGGCGCTCCGTGTAGACGACGAGCACGAGCCCGCGACGGATGGGACCGATCGCAATGAACCGTTCCTCTAGGTCGGAGTGCTCGCCGTCGTAGAGTTCGAGAAAATCGACCTTCGAGGTGAACAGCTCCTTGGCCTCCCGGAAGCGGACGCCGTGCTTGGCAACGTTGACCTGCTCCTTCTTCCGGTCCCATTCGAACCTCACCCGATGAGCATAAGCCAACGGACGACTAGGTCAATGGCGTACTAACGCCTGAACCGAGTGGAGAGCCAGGCCCTCCTGGCGCCGCAGCGATGACCAAAACCGACCGGACCATGTTGAACGCCGTGTCATCAGGGGATGCCTTTTTGCGCAAGGGCCTGTGGCTGGAACAAGCTCCGATCGCCTGGATGGCGTCTCGCATTGAATGCGCGTACGACGCACTGCTGTCGGCTTTCTTCTCTGGACCGGTGACCGTGCTATGACCCAGGGGTAGCGCTGTAGTTCCGGAGGGCATTCAATGGACCTCAAGGACGTTTACATCGGCGCGCTCAGGCGCTTCAAACGGCGGAACCTCGCTGTCCTTCCGCGGGTGCAACTCCAGTACGGCAGAAACGAGCGCTGGTTCGTACGTGAGTTCGCGCTCGCGGTAAACCAGCATCTCGGTGGCGGCACGACGCCTCGCACGCTTCGTTCGTTCGCGTCGTGCGAGTACGGCTATGCAGACCTGAGCATTTGGGACAACGACGGCGACCATCTCGCAGCCCGGATCGAGGCGAAGGCGATCTATTCGGATGCCACAGTAACGCCAGAAGCAGCGGTGCGTAGGGCTCGCGAGCAGCTTAAGGTGAAGAATCGGCGTCTTGGCGAGGCGGGGCTCAAGGCGGGATTGTTCTTCACCATCTTCACGCAGGAGGGCGCGTTCGAAGCGGCGCATTTGCGGGACTTTGAAGAAGAGGCTCGCGACGCAATCCGAGGGGCCTTTACGTCGGACCAAGACATCCGTTTGACCGAAATGTGCCCACCGAGCGCAATCGTGTTTGGACACGAGCAATGGCATACCTCCAGTCGAATTGCCTGGGGCACACTCCGCTCCGCTCGCTAGGACGATATGCGCATTTCGATTGAGCGGTGCTCGGAACGACAGTGCGCCCTGAGTCTTGTCTTGTTCCGCCGTTGCACCTAGCGTGGTCGCGCGTTGGACCCACGCGGCGATTATGCAGGCTTCTTCGCGTTCAGTTGTAGTGTCGTAGCGTCAGTTACGGGAGTTGGCGGACGCGAAGTCCTGGAAGATTGAACGGAGTTCCTCAAAGGGATCCAGGGCATGTGAGCGTGGTCACGATGTTTGAGGGGATGAGAATCAAGAAGATTGAGGGCCCGAGGAGACGGGGATTCAGAACGGTAAGTCGTCGTGTTCGGCCTCGCAGAGGATGGCGTCAACAAGTCCACGGTAGCGACCCAGGGCGATGCGCAGGCGGGCAGCGCGACGAAGGACGGCTCTGGCTCGGCGACGGAGGGGAGGATGTTCGGCGGAAGGCGGAGCGTCGACGAGAGGGTGTTCGACGCGGAGAGAACGCTCGAGGGCGACGAGGGCGGCGTCGGCGAGATTGGTAGCGATCCCGACGAACCGCGGCGTTCCGATCACGCGTTCTTTGACGGAATAGCCAACCGTTCCGAGAGCTTGACGAACAGATCGGCGGGATCGAACCGCTACTCTTTCGCGTGATCGCTTCCGCGTCATCACGAAGAAGATGAAGGCAGACCACGATCTTGCCGTCGATCCATGCGCGGACGTCGAGGACATCTCGACCAAGGGGCACCGCACGTACACGTTCGAGCATCCCAACTCGCTCTGCGTCAACGAGCTCAGCCTCTTTTTCGAGACGGCCTGGGAGAAGTTCCCGCAGCACTTTGCGGTCATTGTTCTCGGCTCGGTCACCGGGCTACGTCCCTCGAGCCTCTACGCCCTTCGACGCTGCGGCGAGAACGCGGACGTGAAGCGGGACCAGGGACTGATCCTGGTCCGGCGTTCGCGCGGCATCAACGGCCGTGTGATGGAGATGACCAAAACCAATCACGATCAGGTCATCAAGCTGCCTGGATTCGTCATGTCAGTGCTTCAGTGGCACGTCGACAAGCAGCTCATCACCCGAGCAATGGAACGTAGCGAGCTTCTCTTCCCCTCCGAGGTGGGCGGCTTCCGATCGAACTCCGCGCTCACCAAGCCGTTCAGAGAGATCGCCCAAACGGTCGGAATGAAGAAGCGGATCTCGCCGAAGTCTATGCGAAGGTCGTTCCAGGACGCGATGCGGGAGGCACAAGTCGCTAACGTCGTCGTCCGCAGCATCTCGGGTCACCTGACCGAGCAGATGCAGCAGCGCTACTCAACGGCACGCGGGCACGAGCAGGAGCTGGCCATTGCCCGGATCGTCGACATCACGCGCGTGCAGCAGCGCGTCACCGGAGGAAACGGGTCGCCGATGGACAGCAAAATGGACAGCATCGATGGACAGCATGAAAAAGCCGGTTGAGGGGATTTCCCTAACCGGCCAACTTTATTAGCTTTTTCTTGAGCGGGAGAAGGGTTCCGAAACCGGCATTTACAAAGGGCGGTCAATCACGCGCGATGCCGGGGTTTCTGCCGGTTTCGGCGCCCTTGGGCCCGACGGGAGGCGACGCGATTGGACGTGAAGTAAGATGGCGACGGGCAACTGGGGGGAAACGATTGTCCCCGGATGAGCGCGAGCGCCACAATTTCTGGCCACCGAACGAGCTAGCTCTCCGCGACGCGTCACATTGGGATGTTGCTAGGATCTCGAAGGGGTGCCGTTGCCGGTCACGACGAGCCGCTTGACGATCTCTGGGCTTGTGACGATGACGTCAGGCCGGAAGGGCTCGGTGTTGACGTCGTAGCCGGTAAACGCACTTCGAGCCGTGGGCTTCAGAGCTGGCCACTGCGTTGGTGGTTGCTTGACGAGTCCGGGTCGTTCACGCCGTTGTCTCCACGCACGGACCAGTTCATGTGCGACGCTGTCGCAAAGCGCCAGCGCACTCCCCATGACGCCCTTGACGGTCTTGTTCATGTCCTCGCCCAGGACCGGGATCTCGAATCCTGACGCCATCGCCATGGCGTCGGAGACGGCGGGTTCGCGCGGTAGATGACGCACGGGCCACGCCATACGGACTCTGAGACCGTCCGGTCCTACGAGGTCGCTGTACGCTCCTCTCGGCTCCCACGACGACACGTGAAACCGTCGGCCTCGATGGACGAGCATGTTCCGCATCTGGTCCACCCACGGAAGCCAGTCCGTTGGACCTGCCTTCGTTACGAGCCGCTCCAGAACGGTGCCAAATTCGGTCAGAAACCTTGTGCCATCGTCAGCCGGCCTGATCGTTGATAACCGGTTCCGCACGTCCTTCAAGCTGGCGGTCAGGATCGGACATGCCAAGCCCGTAACCCCGACAATCACTGCACCAAGGCAATCGAAGGCGGAAGTCACCGCTCGAAAGAAACCGGTGATATGCAGATCCGTCATGGTCGACGGAAGATCGTCCATGGGCCTTCGGCGGGGCGGATGCAGTGGAATGTTGGGTCGTCCGTCGCGCCCGTAGGTCAGCGGCTGGGCGACGAAGGCCTGCTCCTGCTCGCTGAAGTCTTGAAGCTCCAGTAGGTGAAGCCGTGCCTCGACGAGGTTGGTTGCGACGCTCGCTGAACATTCGACGAGGTGATCGCTGATTAGAGTGACCGCGGTCCCATCGAGGTGGTCGCTCCACCATCGAACGCCATGCGCGACCGCGTCGAGGTCCAATCCGACTTCATTCGACAGCCGTATCAAGGCGGGAAGCCGCACGTCGACGGTGTCAGCAAAGGTGTCACCTGATGCGTACGACCGAGACAGCCATTCCTTGTCCCTGGCTCTCATCGGTCACCCACTCGCGCCTAGCATCCGGTTCGTCCACGCCGGATGGCCAAAGTGGCCTTCCTGGCGGCGCTGCGAGTTGCTATATTGTCGCGCTCGGCACTCGCGCGCGGCGCGTCCGTGCGTACCCATTTCTCCGGGGGTTACCGTGACTACACCGACAATCACGACCGATCTGAAGCCTCTCATAGCCGAATCTAGCACCGCCGAGTCTTCGTCGGTGAAAACCGAGCTGGAGAGAATGGACCCCGGACCTGAAGGTCAGCCTCCGAGTCTAGTGATTCCTGACTACCAGCGCGATGCCGACCAGTGGGATGTCGTGAAGAAGTCCCTCCTGATCGAGTCGGTAATCAACAACCTGACCATCCCCGCCTTCTTCTTCGAGGTCGCGCTGACGGATGAGGGCGAGAAGAACTACGTTATCGACGGTCAGCAGCGACTTACAACGCTGCGCGCGTTCTACAAGAACTCCTTCAAGCTCGTCGATGCCGAGGACGCTCCGTACATCTCGCCGAACAGCGTCCACTACGCCGGGATGACGTTCGACAAATTGCCGCCCCTGTACAAGGGGACCTTTCGCTCCTTCCGCCTCACCATCATCAAGTTGCGCAATATTGAGAGCATGCGGTTCGAGATTTTCCGCCGCATCAACCAAGGAGGGACCCCCCTGAGTGGTCAGGACATTCGGCTGGCCTACTGGGGCGAATCGCGCTCGGTTTCTTTCATTCGCTTGGCAGGCATTCGAGAGCCCGATGGCGAGGCCGCGAAGCGCGCGATTACTGGCGCCAAACGCTTCAACCTGACGTTTCCGTGGACTGACTCGTCGTCGTTGGCCAACTGGAAGGACTTTTGGGGGGAAACCACCACGGCCCTTGGTCAGACTGCTTCGGAGGCCTTCCTCTGGTCCCTAATCGCTGCACAGCCGAACAAGCTGGACAAGCTGCTGAAGGATCCGGGCGCCCTCGCCCACCTAAAGGTCCGCTTCAACGGCACTATTGATGATGCACTGGACGCATGCTGTGCGCAGTACGCGTACCAGGACAGCCATCCCGATAATCCTCCGCTCCTCATCTCTGGAGACGAACTCATCTCGAAGTTCTTTCCGACGTTCCAGCTGTGGATCGGTGCCATTCTGGAGAAGGGGTCCAGCCTGCCAGTGACGAAGCATCGAACGATCGCTAGCCTGATCGGCTGCGCCTACTCGCTCGGAATCTCCGCTGCCAAAGTTACCGACACCCAGTGGACGGCACTCATAGAATTCGCGAGATCGCCGCGCCAGCAAGCGAAGAGCTTCGGCATCGACTGGCCGGAGAGCAAGGGTCGCTGGGAAGGCAAGCGTGGCTATCGAGCCCAGTTCGAAGCGGCGAAGGCCTGTGTTCAACACGTCTGCAAATGAATGGCAAGCTCCCAGCGGGTCTGCCCGACATCGACCCGTGCGACCGCCTGTTCCCGCATAGCTGGCGCGATGCAGCCATACGCGTGCTCATGCACCCGCAGCTCGGCGGAGTCGTCTGCCCCCGCTGCGGAATCGTGTTTCGAGGACGTGCAGAGCTGCGGCGTCTCGAAGCAGACCACGACATGCCGTATTCCCAAGGGGGGCTCACCACATGGGCCAATCTCGTCATACTTTGTCGGCCATGCAACAGGCGGAAGCATGCGAAAGTCGCGGGGGATTACGTGCTATCACCGTCGTTACCAGGAGATTGTCCGAGCCATGGGCGTGGCACTCTCCGCGAGTCGTCAGGGAACTTGGATGGGCTGGCGACGGCGGTCTCGAAGGCGTAAGCACCCACGCAGAAAGCTCGAACCGATAGGGGGTTATCGGGCTAGGCTCAAGGTGCGAAGCTGGTTCAAGTGTGCTCGGGGGATCATCAGACCGGTTGGGATCCCGCCCCGACTCTATTGTTGGAGGCAGTAGACGGGGGCCTGCGTCGTGCAGGGCACGTCGTAGCCATTGTAGAACGATTGTCCCGATGCGGAATTCTCTCGTCCGTAGTTTCCCACTCCGCCATCGCTTTCCGTCCAGTTGTTGCACGTCGTCTGAGGGGAACCAATAGCGGCAGGTGAAGTTGCTCCGGTCCACACGTTGGGGTGGTCGGTCGAATAGGTGCCATCCGAATACACATCAATGGCAGCTGTCATCATCCCGCTCGCCAGCGCGCTAGGGGACAACGCGACTGGGATGCCGTCCGGTCGGACCCAGTTGGCTTGGCTCAGATCGAAGCGACTTATCGCCGAAGCCGTTGGCGTGGCCAGCAAAGCCAAGAATGTCCCGGGCAGGTTAGCGGCGATTGCCTCCAGTGCACAAAGCGCATCGGCTTGGGGAATACCGGTCGAGGGGTCCCACGAGGTCCTGGTCACGAAGGCGACTCGTCCACTGGTCTTGGTGAAGACAAGAGGCGCGTTCAAGTCAATGCCAAAGCAGTCAAGTGCGGTCGTCTGCACATCGCATGCGGTCACGTTCGTTCCATCTGACCAGCCCGCCGACTGGAGCGACCCGGAGCCCCCGACGTCCCACAAGGACGGATCGGCCGATGTCCAGCTCTGACACGCTCCCCAGCCAGAGTAAGTTCCGTCATCGTTGGACCCAGTCCAAACGTGATACGTGGTAGCTTGCCCATTTTCGTCGAGGTTCAAGGGGAAGAACATCTCCTCGGACGCCATCGCGGCCAACGAATCGAACACGGGCGCGCCATCGACGCGAATCCAGCCGCGGGCCGCTCCGAGTCGGTCTCTCACATTGGACGCAGGAGTCGAGAGCCAAGCGCGATACGTGCCAGGCAGGCCAGCGTCAGCTGCCGCCTCCGAGCACATCTGATCGCCGCCAGCCGTGCCCCCGATATTGCCGCTCGTGATGGTCGATGTGACGAAGACATAGTTGTTCCCGTTGACGACCAGACTTGCGGACGTGGAGGCGTCCACGATCAGTGAGCAAGCGCTTCCGGTCCCCCCGCACGCTCCCTGCCATCGCGCGAGACCGGTGGACACCGAGGATGTCAGTGTCACGGTTGTGCCTGGGGCTACGGAGAGCGTTTGCGAGCATGGCCCAGAGCAGCTTATGCCCATCGGCTGCGACGTCAGTGACACGGCACCGGGACCGTAGACGACAACGGTTACGTCCACCGAGACGGGGGCGGTCGCATCCTCGCCGTCCCATGCGTCTGAATTCGCACCGTCGGCCGCGTCTGAGTTCGCTGCTTCGTTTTCATCCGAGGTCGAGACGTCGGTGCCCGGTGTCGCAGAGTCGTTGTCCTCCGGACTGTACACGTCGGGCGCCTTCTCGCTCGAAGCGTCTCCCGCGTCGTTCGCTGCGACAGTTCCGTCGCTTGCAGCGTCGATCGTTTCGTCGGTCGTGGCGTCGCCCGACGCGTCGGCTGGTCTGTCGCCCGTCGCCCTATCGAGCGCGCTCGGGCCAACGTCGCCGACGAGCAGATTCGGGCTGTCGCTCGTTGAACTATCGGGCTTCGAACCCACATCCTGGAAGTTATCGACACCGCTATCCGCGGGCGCTCCATCGTGGGGAATCGTCGTATCTGCGGCCGCCACGTCGACTAGGCTGTCGCCGCTACCGTCGATCCATGGGTTACCGCTCTCTTCGCCCTCCGCCCCATCGCCCTCGTCTCCGGCGTCGCTCCCCAACGTGACCTCGTCGAATCCCCAAATGTCGGCGCACCCTGCGCAGGACAACGCGAAGATGGCCACTGTCCAAACTCGCACGTTCATCTCTACCACCGCCCCCGAAGCGTGAGCCCAGCGCTTCCAGCGCCCACGGCTCCAACCACTGACAGGTCACGCCCCGAGCCCTTCGGCGCAGAAAGATACAAGTATGCACCTCCGCCAATAAGCGCCGCACCGGCGACAAACGCCACTGTCGCTGCCGTGGCCTGCCCTTGGGCGCTTTGGACATCATTATAGCCGCTCTGGTTGCACGTCTTCGGATCCGCGAAGCCGCCCGCCACGCCGCATTCGGAACTGAGAGCGTGGTCGTACGTCGACTTCGAGACGAGTGCCAGAACGCTTCCAATCACGAGACCGGCTGCGCCGACGCCCAGCGCAGAATATGTAAGCCAATCCGCGCGCTCGTTGTGACCGGGTTCGGCTGCTTTCGGAGGCGGCTCGGGGCGCTTCGCGAACGAGCGCTCCGCCGCAATGGTTGGGCCGGGGAGGACCCGTTCGCGCTCCCTCGCTCCCTCGCGAACAAGGACGTCGAACCGACGCTCCAGGTATCCGGGTGCTGTCACGACTATTTGGTGCGTCCCTGGGTTCACGCCAACTGCTACGTCGAGGGTCCCCACATCGATCGGAACACCATCACGCAGAACCGTGGTGCCTGGGGGCGCGCCATCGGCGAGACTGATTGTCAATCGTGGGAGCCTTACCTTAATCGCTTCGTATTGCTTGTCCGCGAAATCTGCCAGCCTTGGATCCCCCTGCCGGCGAGCGAGTTCGCTTCCTTGTGCCGCGTCGCGCTGGGCCGCGACAAGATCGCCTATGCGAGCCTCGCAATCAGAGCGGTTGAGAAGTGCCTTGGGCGTTGGATCGAGATCGAAGCTACGCACGAAATGCGGAATAGCGTCGCGGCAATTTCCCGCCTGTTTGAGCGCGTAGCCTTGCTTCAATTCATCGACCGCATCGTCCGCCATTGCAATCGTGCTGACGGCACAGCTTCCCAAGAGGCTCAGGCCAACGATCCACGTTCGGGAACAGTGCATGCGCAGCCTTGAGCGAATCATGGGGCGAGCGGATCGCTTTCAGGAGCTGGCGTGCCCCTCGAGAGAGTTGGGGACGCGGAGATTGGTCGGGTCGACGTGCTGGCCGATCGGACAACGGATGCCGTTGGGGCAGGGGGCGGCGCATTCGGCGCCGAGACAGCCTTTCGGGACTCCTTGACCTCATCTATGTCAATGGGGGCGCGTTGGAGCACCGGGGGCGATGGCGAGCCGACCTTCGGGAGGGCCTCCACCCCGACGGATTGCCCGGACACCGGTGGTTGTACTCTTGCCAAAGACGCGCCCGGTGCGGCGCTCGGGATGGGCATCGCGGGCGTCACCACCATGGGGAAAGCCGCGTCGGCGAAAGGAAGGGGCGCAAGGGTCGCCGATTCGACGGGAACCTTGGAAGGGGACCACGCGTTGGACGATTGATATGCGGCCGGTGTCAACGCGATTGAAGAGCGCGTCGCCGTCATGACGTCCGGTTCTGGCAAGACTCTCTTTCGCGACAGCAACAGGGCGAATCCTGCGACGGCCAACACGGCCACGATGAGCGCAATCCACGCGACCAATCGGATCCGTGGAACCGTTGGCGCAGTCCGCAGCGACGTCGTTGTTTGTCCAACGGGTGCGACGGTCTCCGGAGCGATAACGGTATGCGTTGCTTGGGGTGATGGCGGCAACGGTCCGGCTCGGGTCGAAACCCTGCCGGCTCGGATGGTGTTCGTGATGCGTTCGATCGATCCCTTGGCGCTGCTTGGCGCGAACTCGGCTAGTGCGAGGGCGAGTTCGGCCACGTTGGGGAATCTATCCTTTCGATCCTTTTCGAGACACGTCAGGATGACTGATTCGAGCTCTGGCGAAATGTCGGGGCGAAGGAGGCGAACACTCAGCGGTGATTCCGTCACCACCTTTATGGCTATTTCCATCGCTGCGTCGCCATCGAAGGGCACTCGGCCCGTGAGAAGCTCGAACAAGACCACGCCCAGCGCCCAGATGTCCGCTCGTACGTCTACATCCTTCGCAGACTTCACCTGCTCCGGCGCCATGTAGGCGGGTGTGCCCATGACGGTTGCCGTCTTCGTGACCGACCTCCGTGCGCTGTCGGACGCGCGAGCAGCACTGCTCACCTTTGAAATGCCGAAGTCGAGCACTTTGATGGAGAGCTGTCCGTCGGGCCGTCTGATGCAGAAGAGATTCGACGGCTTGATATCGCGATGGACGATCCCGAGTCCGTGAGCTTCGGCCACGGCGACGCACGCTTGAAGGACAAACGCGACGGCTTGATCGACTGGGAGCGGCCCCCGCTGTTCGAGCCACGCGGCCAGGTCGCCGCCATCGAGATACTCCATGACCATGTACGGTGCGCCGGTGTCGAGCGTGCCCACGTCCATGACGCGCGCCACGTGCTCACTGGTAATCTTGACGGCTGCTCGTGCCTCGCGCGCGAAGCGGGCGACGGCTTCCTGATTGCTTAACATATCCGCGAGCAGGAACTTGATCGCGACCTTCGTATCGAGGGCCACGTGGTGCGCGACTACGACGACGCCCATTCCCCCGACGCCGAGGACTCGCTCGACCTTGTATTTTCCAGCGACCAGATCGCCCGCGCGAACACCGATATCAAGCATCTCCTCGGGGCCGGCCATCACGACCCCGCGACGGCTGGGCACGCCGTTGCTCGGAAGAGCGTGCTGTTCGCGCGGTGTCGCGTGAATGCGGCTTCGGAGGACAGGCGGGCAGATGCTTGGTCAAAGCGCCGTCCAAAACTGAAGGTGGAGCCGAGCACAGCCAGACATTGTCAACCCCGTCCATGGTGGGGTCAAGGGTCCGAGCGGAGCCGCTCCGCCACCCGTATCGTGCACGTGCATGGTGGCTGATGTGGCTAGGACGCTTCGTCGTCGTCGCTGTCGCCGTCGTCGCTGTCGCTGTCGTCGTCGTCCTCGCTGTCGTCGCTGTCGCTGTCGTCGTCGTCCTCGCTGTCGTCGCTGTCGCTGTCGTCGTCGTCCTCGCTCGACTCTTCGAGTTGCACCGCGAGTGCCGCGACGTCGTCGCGAGTCCACACAAAACTCGCGCCGATCTTTCGTATTTCGAGCTCGGCAGCCCAGGCACGCGCGTCCGCCTCGGAAATGCCAAACGCTACCGCGACTTGGCGGGTTGAAATGACATCCGTATCCCCAAAGAGATTG
>Ga0326728_10021516_pt1 | contig 12116 bp, 16 predicted proteins | sample MB3enrmetagenome_FD_207602 | JGI IMG/M metagenome (GOLD analysis project Ga0326728, IMG submission 207602) | Lab enriched peat soil microbial communities from McLean, Ithaca, NY, United States - MB31MN | ecosystem: Environmental > Terrestrial > Soil > Wetlands > Peat | place: USA: New York...
GTATGTCTGCCGACCGAAAAATAGCTATTGGGGCGGAGCTATTTTCGATGAAGGAATCTTGGGACACCCATTGGGGAACAAAGTTATGACGTGAACATAACGAAGTTTCCCGTTTTCTAACCGGAACATGTGTTCGTCAAATAAACCTTTAGCTCCACCAAAATCCACTTGACCCACGACTGTTCCCAGATCGACATCGACGATATAGAGCCGGTTAGTCATTGGGACACCGCCCCCCTTAGGAACTCCATAGGTGCAGGTAGGATTAGGGTCATTATTGGGATTCATATACCTTCACTGCTGTCCAAATTAGCTCCGAAAAGTGCAATTTGGACAAGGTAAATCATTGATAACAAAGGACCGATAAATCCTAAGAAAAATGAGGTTCCCTAACTGAATATGCTGCTCAAATTATGGCCGTATGGAAACTCAAATTCCAAAATGGCCAAAGCAGGCCCCATGAGTCTTGTCAGAGGCCTTTCGGCGTTATTTTGGGGCATTACGATGGCCGTTTTTTACGCATTTTGCTGTCCAAATTATCGGGAGCACCTAACACGCCCAGAACCAAAGGGCTGCCTCCAGAAACCTGTGCGGCCGCTTCTAAGGAGCGAACTGCCAAACAACATTAGCGCAAAAATCTCGCGCTAATGCTACGGATGGAGTTAGGAGATGCCTGCTTTATGAACCTTAGCCCTGAAAGCAAGCTTGGACTCGTTGGAACAGGAGAAAAAGATGATGAATATCTGCAGAAAGTGATTGTACACATCCGGAAACTCGAATTGGAGACAATTTCCGTTGCCGGAGCCACAACATAGCTCGCGGATGGCTGCCACCGCTCGACACTCACGCGGCCGATCCTTTCACGGCATATGGACGAATCAGAACCTCGGCGGATATGCCAAGTCCGGCATGCAGCTTGCGAATCATTTCAATGGAAAGCGCCCGCTTCCGATTGAGCACTTCAGCGACTCGGGCACGACTACCCAGATAGGGCTCCAGATCTCGTCGCTCCAGGCCACGGCTTTCCATATGATAAATCAGCGCTTCAATGGGGTCCGGCGGCTCAATCGGTTCGCGCAGTGATTCGTAATGCGCTACGAGTGTTGTCAGAACTTCGAGCAGGTCCCCGGCCGGTGTTCCCGGCACGGCGTCCATCAGACGCTCAATCTCATCCAAGGCAACTCGATAGTCTGCATCGGTCTTAATCGGTCGAATTTTCATAAAACCTCACACAAGCTCGGCATCGATCCGGTCATACTCCGTGTGCGTGCCCACGAATCGTATATAGCAGATCTGAAAAGGAAAATTGATTGCCGCCACCAGCCGATATCGGTTGCCCTTGATGTTAAACACGACGCGCTTTTGGCCAAGAAGGCTGGCATTGGCATATGTACGTTTGATGTCTGCCGAAGACTTCCAAACCGCTGTCTGAACATCGCAATACCAGGCCCGGAGACTTTGTTCTACATCAGGATGGCACTCCCAGAATTCCCTCAGAGTCAGCCGGGCTATAATCCGCATGAGTAAGTATAATGCGCTCCCATTTTGGGAGCAAAGAAAAATTTCTTATCGCGCGGTATTTTGCCGTCTGCCTCAGAGCAAAACCTCCCATTCTCAAGATCGCTGCAATCATGTGCTCATCCTTTGGAGGAGAGGCCTCTCCGGCTCATAGTTATGCCATTCATGTGGCGAAGCAGTGAGCCCATTCAAATCAGCCTTTCTGTTGCACCTGTGTTGCAGATTTTCCCTCCAGAACGCCCCGATTTGGCCTCATTTTGACTTGTTGCAGATCCTAGGGAATGAGAATTAACTATTGCAACCATTGGTATTTAAGCCTTTTTCGAAGGGGTCTTCCCGAGCTGGACGTCGCCGGTTTGATCCCCGTCTCCCGCTATAAACTCAAGCAGCGGATGCACCTATAAAAGCGTTTGCATAACGAAGCCTCTGACGCTACGCTACGTAAATGATAAATAGGCGTAAACATGCTAAAACGCTTCGCCAAATTGGTGCAGCAGAAACCTTTATTGATGGACGCCTGGCCTTAGGTCGCGTCGCCTTTTCGCTGGCTGAATTGATGAGGAATCGGGGTTGTCGGCCATTGGGGAATATCAATTGCTAAGGCTGCCAGGCAAAGTAGTTCGGGTTTCGCAAAGGCAGGCGTTCTTTCTGATCGTTGGGCCGGAGCATCGCGCCATGGGCTCTCCCCCGGCAATCTGATGGCTCCAGGATTATTTTAATTGGCTCGGCCGCCCGTACTACTTGGCACTTCAGTCTGCGGCCAGTTCGTTTGGTTCAAATCCGCAAGCCTTGCAGGTCATGCAAGTGATGACTGATCGTCCATGCCGGATAATAAAGGCGGGAAGGGTACAGGTCAAGTTTTTCGTCAAACGCGATATTGAACGAACGCCAACACAGCAATTGGCTCAAGCTCCAGCGCCACTTTTCATCAGCACGCCGGAGGCTACGGCATTCGATCTGATCCGGTATGCAACCAGCATTGGAGGAATTGAGCGTGCGGCTGAAACCATCGCACCGCTGTTGCCGATGTTGCGTGTCCGCGAATTGAAGCGCGTGCTCGATGCGGAAAACAAGCCTGCGATTGTCCAGCGGTTGGGTTTTGTTATTGAAGCTGGAGGCGCGAAAAAGCTGGCTGACGCTGTCCACGATTGGCTTCCGGATAAATTGGCAACGGTTCCCCTGTTTCACTTTTCGATGACGCCTTCTTGAGTTCTCAAATCGCCATGCGGGGCGGCACGCTCCTACATAAAGTCCTTCTTTCGCCGCCGGCCCGCTACAGTGAAGACATTGATTTAGTTGTGGTCGGACGCTGTCCGGAAGAACAGTCCAGTGAGAGAACGCACGGTTCCGTTGCTTGCTCCTTGGAGTCTCGTGGGAGGGCGGATCCCTCGCAATACCGTCCCAGTTTTCATTCAATGTGTAAATAAAACCGACAATGCCGAATCTTATAAATCCTAAAGACGTAGTATCAACAATTTCCATGACTTTTGACCAAGATGAAACGGGTTTTCTGATCTGAAAGTGTCGGAGGACTTTACAGGTTTCCGTCCGCATCCTCGCCGGATTTCCAAAATAGACAGGATATTAATCTTTCCAAGTCAAGTATCTGCAATCATTAACGTTAATTGACATAAAAGCGGAGATGTAATCCTGGAGCATGGCTAACACATTGCGTTTAACTGTATAGGGAGTTTGTGTGTCTCTGCTGCTAATTGCTGCGGGATCTCTATCAGGATGTTGGTGATGGCCAATAGAAAGCATATCCAACCGCTGATAGCGGCAATTGAGTCGATGAGCATGGAGCCGTGGAATCGCTGGAGAATAGAGAATCCAAGTATCCGCCCCGATCTCTCAGGGGTAGAACTTCCAGAAGCAAACCTGAGTTTCGCAAACTTGAGCTACGCGGACATTAGCCATGCTGACCTCAGCCGGGCAAACCTCCATCATGCAAATTTGCGGCACGCGGATCTCAGTTCGACGAATCTTCGGAAGGCGGAACTCACTGAAGCAGACCTGAGTTTTTCTATTCTTCAAGGGACTGACTTGAGAGGTGCGATCCTGGGCAATGCAAAATTGCGCGGAACGCATCTAATCGGCGCTTTAATCGATCAGAACGCCACCGAGGGACAGGAAAAAAGGGTGCGCGGAGGGGTGAGCAAACTTGAGAAACTGGCTCTGCGTCTCTTCGCTCGTAAGAAACGAAAGGACCACAGACAGGTAAATGGAGACACCAAAACCCATCGTTCTGATAAGCACACCTGATGTCATATGCGCAATTTCGCCTTTTGCCAAAAGATCCTGGATAACATAAAGGCTTCGTTTCCCGGCTTGGCAGCGTGGTGCTGGAAGTAAGCCTAGGAATTCTCCTGTAGGACATTCGAATAGTTTACAAGGGCCGCTCGGGACGGCCTTTGACGTTTCTGCCGTTAAGCCGGACGAGGTTTATTCGTGTTTCGGACAATTACCGCATGGAGTTTTTTCGGGTGTTTCAAGAAACATTTTCAAATCCTCCTCCCACAACCAGCCACTGGCGGCCTATCAGACGGGCGGGCAGTTCGCCTTCGGCAATGAGCTTTCTGATGGCACGTTTCTTCAACCTCAAAATCGGAATCAATTCAGAAATGGTGTAGACGGTCATGCTCATTTGTCATCTCCTATCAGTGGCCCCTGCCTCCTCTGGGGCTTGGCCGGGATTTTTAGGGTTCCAGGAGTCCCAGATGGGACCCATTGGAAAAACATTTGTTCGTATCCTCTCGCGGCCCCGTGGAAATGGACGCCGAAGGAAGCAACATCCCTAAATCGAGAGATTCCGGTTTTGAATGCCGGAATCCAGCCACCGGCGGGTCAGATCGGCTGCAAAAAATTGTGCCCATTTTTGTGCCGATCCTGGGTAATACTGGGCACAATTTCCGTAGCAGTTAGTAGCTTGAAAGGCAGAGAAGGGAACTGGATGAAACCCGCATCAGCATTGCACGGTAGCATCACATAACATTGGGTGATAGGGCAGGAAAAAGCGGACTTTGATACCTCATAATCAGCGGGTCGCAGGTTCGAGTCCTGCTGGGCCCACTACAAATATAATAATAACAATAACTTACCGTTTCATGTAAGGCCCCAATTGGCTAGAGTTGGTGTAAAACCCCCAAGTGGGATTCTCTTTTACCATTCGCCGGATGAGAGCTCGAACCTCGGCATCGATTCTTGGCCTGGCGATGCTTTTTGGCCGAGATCGAAGGCGTTAGAACAAACGAAAAGCTACTCGATGCCAGCCGACAACTGTTTCCGGTTTGACGAGATAACCAGGGCGTTGCTCCAGGCTGCCCAGATTCGGCGGAGAAGAATCCAAAACATTCGAACTCGCACTCGCAATCGGGGGCGAGGATTTTTCCGGTTGAGGACACCCAGTTGCTGGCGCAGTACAAGGATCTCAAGACCAAGGTTGTAACGAGGGCGAAAGAACACGCTGAAACACGTGAGGAAGCTGGCGAAGAATGAGGCCATAGGAGTGGATTTATATCACAAGGGTCAATCGCAGTGGTCCCCTTAACTGCTTGAATTTCCTGCCTTACGCAGTTTTGGCGACCGACATCAGGAAGTTTTTCGTTTCTTCGCCCTGCCGCGATCGCGGTCACCGCCCAGCGGCTCGTCACAGCTACGGAGAATTTAGCCCCTCTCAGTATCTATGATCTGCTCGCCGTAATGGACGAAGTTTTCACGGAACACGGAACACGCAGGATACCGCCTGATCTGGTCGGCTGAAACTGAAGCTTTTGGAGTTGGTCCGCAAGAAGAATTCCCGCTTCTTGGTCTCCACCCTGTAGTAAAATCGAAATCAAAGACTCGAGGAAGTCGCCAGTAAAACTGGCATGATGCCTTTGACCGAAAGCCAACGGTGGCCTGACAGGAAAAGCGCTTCGAAAAACGGCGACTGATTGTCCTCTTTTCCGCCAACAATGTTTGAGATCATTTTGTATGACCGAAACAAAGAAAGAACCGCTTGTAAAAACAATAAAAGAAAAGTGCAGAGTCTGTTATTCGTGCGTACGGGAGTGCCCGGCCAAAGCTATCAGGATAATAAACGGCCAGGCAGATGTACTGGCAGAGAGATGCATAGGCTGCGCAAACTGTGTGCGGGTTTGTTCCCAGCAAGCAAAGCTTGTGAGGAATTCAATAACCCGGGTAAAGGAGCTTTTATCTTCCGGCGCAAAAACCGCGGCTTGCATTGCTCCAAGCTTTCCAGCGGAATTCAGCGAGACCGGATACCAAAAGGTAGTGGGTATGATGCGTGCTCTTGGATTTACCTATGTGGTTGAGGTTTCCTTTGGCGCCGATCTCGTTTCCCATCAATACAAAAAGCTCCTCGGCGCGACAAGATTGCAGTATATCGCAACGACCTGTCCTGCGATTGTTCTTTATGTTGAGAAATATCATCCCGGCCTCGTAAAGAAGCTTGCGCCCATTGCTTCTCCAATGGTTGCATGCGCCAGGGCAATTAATAAATTATACGGTGAAGATACTGCTGTGGTCTTTATAGGGCCGTGCGTCGCAAAAAAGGAAGAGGCCGAGAGAGAGGATATCAGAAGAGATGTGAGTGAAGTGCTCACATTCGCGGAACTCAGAGAAATGCTAAGGGGAAAGAATATATCTCCTGATTCGGTTACGCCCTCGAACTTCGATCCGCCTCATCCAGGTATAGGCACGATTTATCCGATAGGCCGGGGGATGCTTCAAGCGTCGGAACTTGAAGAAAATCTGTTGAAAACCGATGTGTTCGCCACGGACGGAACAAAACAATTTGTAGCCGCCCTAAAAGAGTTCGATGAACTTCCCAACGATGTACGCCTGCTCGAGGTGCTTTGCTGCAACGGCTGCATAATGGGATCCGGCATGACCACCAGGCTCAGCCATTTTAACCGCAGGGCATATGTGAGCAACTATGCACGCTTCCGTTTGGAAAATCTGGACGAGGCCGAATGGGAAACTGATATAGAGCATTTTAAGGATATCGACCTCAGGGTAAATTATCAGGTCAACGACATGCGGCTTCCGGATCCGACCGAAGAGGAATTGAAGAAGATCCTGGAACAAAGGGGAAAGACCAGACCCGAGGATGAGCTTAATTGCGGTGCATGCGGCTACGATACCTGCACTGAGCATGCAATAGCTATTTACAGGGGCCTTGCCGAGATCCAAATGTGCTTGCCTTTTACGATAGAGACTCTTAAAAAGACTGCAGAGAAGCTTTCCTGGTCCTATGAGCAAATGGTAAACACGAAAAATGCTCTAGTCCAGTCGGAGAAACTCGCATCGCTTGGAAGACTTGCGGCAGGCATAGCCCACGAGATAAACAATCCGCTTACCGGCGTATTATCGTTTAGCAGCATTCTTGCAGACGAGCTTAAGGAGACGATATATAAGGATGATCTGCAGATTATAGTGAAAGAAACAATCCGTTGCAGGGAAATAGTGCAGGGTATTCTTGACTTTGCCCGCACAACAAAGCTGGAAAAGGAATCCACCAGCATAAACCGCGTAATTGAAGATTCTTTGCGCATTCTTGAAAATCACATGAACTTTCAGAACATCAAAATAAAGACGCAATTTGCTGAAAATATTCCGGCCCTGAATCTAGATGCAATTCAAATGAGATCTGTTGTAAACAATCTATGCATGAACGCTGCGGATGCAATGCACGACCGAGGAGAGATCGGCATATCAACATGGTTCAATGAAAAGAACGGCCAGGTTTTTATGAGCATATCGGATACAGGCGTGGGAATAAGCGAAGAAAACATGAAGCATATATTCGATCCTTTTTTTACTACAAAGGAGATAGGCAAAGGTACAGGCCTCGGTCTTTCCGTCACATATGGAATAATTGAAACGCATAACGGCACCATAAACGTGGAGAGCAAGGAGGGCGAGGGCACAACATTTACAATAATGCTTCCGCTAAGCCCAAAGAGAAAGAATGAGAGCTGAAATTGGTATTTGGTTCGACATCTTTATCCAGGGAAACGCCGAAAGCCAAAGCGATTTGCCGGGCAATTCGCGGGCAGCCCCATGGGGGATTCCGCCGTTTGGCGTCCACAATGGCATCAATAAGCTGTTTAGACGTTCCCTTGGGACCGGGCTTTCGTCTGCTTTGTTGTGAGAAGCCGATCAAAGTAAATGGGCACGATTTTCCTTTTCCCGAGGTTCCCCGCGCTTACCCCTACGGCATTTATGACCTCGCGCGCAATACGGGTTTCGTGAACGTGGGGACGGATCACGATGCGGAAGCATTCGAGTTGCATCCATCCGGGGGTGGCGGTGTAGCTCAGGCAGATCATTGTGCGCACAGGCTCATGTGTTGCTGATCACAGCTGATGGCGGGGGTAGCAATGGAGCATGGTTGCGGCTCTGGAAACTGGAGTTGCAGAAGTTCGCGGATGAAACAAGCCTTCCGATTTCCGTTTGTCATTTTCCGCCGGGCACCAGCAAATGGAACAAGGTTGAACACAGGTCGTTCTCATTCATATCCTCGAATTGGCGCGACGAGCCACTTCGGGATTATGAGACCATAATAAATTTGATCTCTCGCACTACAACTGCTAAAGGGCTCCAAATGACCTGCCGCCTGGATCGTCGGAAATACCCAACCGGTCGGAAGGTAACCGATGAGGAAATTAAGCGAGTCAACCTGCAGTGGAACAACTTTCATGGCGACTGGGATTACATCATTCGCCCCTCAAAGCTTTAACTGAGTTGATACCTTAATATATTACCACTGCCTAAGGCTCCTCTCCAATCAAACAGTTTTGAGATCAAAATTATCGCAAGCCGGGTTGCATCGGTGGCCCGGTGAGGGCGAACTTGGCGCTCTTGGTAGAGGCTAAGCTGTTTGCGCAGGAAGAGGTTCTCAGCGGAGAGTGCAGATTGGGCCATCGGGGAAACTGCCCAGAAACCGAAAAATATCTACAATGAAGTGATAAATGTTGAGGAATGCTTGCAAAAAGTACATGCGTGACATGATGCCAGAATCCCGCAATGCTGCTTGAGGTTCAACCGCTCATTAAGCGCGGACTATATTTGCTTAGCACAAGTCTGGCATCTGGTTAGAGAAGGCGACAGCCACACAGTTCGGTACTGGGATAACAGGGAATCTGCTATTGCCGAGCTTCAGGGAAAGGCGAATTCGTAATATCACGTCGCTATCGGCGTCTGATACAACCCTTGGCAGTGTTTTAGCCATCTGCACGAAGCGAAATGAATCCGTGAAGCAGGTCCATCAATAATATGGTTCGGGCGGCTTCTAAAAAGTGCAATTTCATAGACTAAGGCGGCGTCAATATATTAAGGTAGCAACTAGGTTAGCGCGTTGAGGGGTGTATGGTGTAATTCCAGTTACCAAGAACCTTGTTCGGTTCCAGGTTTACTCGCTTAAACTCCTCATTGGTTACCTTCCGACCGGTTGGGTATTTCCGACGATCCAGGCGGCAGGTCACTTGGAGCCCTTTAGCAGTTGTAGTGCGAGAGATCAAATTTACTATGGTCTCATAATCCCGAAGTGGCTCCCCGCGCCAATTCGAGGATATGAATGAGAACAACCTGTGTTCAACCTTGTTCCATTTGCTGGTGCCCGGCGGAAAATGACAAACGGAAATCGAAAGGCCCGTTTCATCCGCGAACTTCTGCAACTCCAGTTTCCAGAGCCGCAACCGTGCGCCATTGCTACCCCCGCCATCCGCCGTGATCAGCAACGCACGAGCCTGTGCGTACAATGATCTGCCTTCGCTACGCCACCACCCCCGGATGGATGCGACTGCGAATGCTCCCGTGTCGTGATCCGTCCCCACGTTCACGAAACCCGTATTGCGCGCGAGGTCATAAATGCCGTAGGGGTAAGCGCGGGGGACCTCGGGAGAAGGAAAGTCGTGCCCATTGACTTTGATCGGCTTCTTTGCGGGAAGCCACTGTTTGCCGCTATTATCGTAGTTTCCGAGCAGTTCCTTCTTCTTGGTGTCCACCGAAATAACCGGCATCCCCGTCGCCAAAGCCCGTTTCACCTGGGCGTTAATGTGACGGAATTGCGCGTCGCGGTCTGGATGATCTGCACCTTCCTCCGTCTTCCGGTTGCTTTGCAGGCTGTAGTTCTGTTGGCGCAGAAGCTGTGCCACTTTTTCGTGACTAATCGGATGCTTCTGGTCCGTCAATTGACCGGCTAGAGTCCGGGTGCTCTTGCAGATCCAGCGCAAGGGGGATTCAGGATCACCGCGTGTCCCTGGTTCAATCAGACGCTCCAACGAGACAAGAAGTCTGGGATCACTCTCGACAATGTTCTTCCGGCCTGCACCCAACCGGCGGATACGTCCCGGCATTGGCTTTCCTTCTGCGATTTCTTTTATCCCCTTGGCAATGGCTTTTCGTGAAAGCCCACACGCCCGTCGGATTCTCGATACACCTCCGTATCCTAACGAGAGGGCTTCGCTGGCGGCCACAAGTCGCCGACTTCGTTCGTCAAGGAGTGGCCACATGTCGGATAATTTTCGTCGAAGTAACTTCTCATCATTTTCCATGCCGCCATAAGTATATCTCTATCTGCATCCAGTTGCTACCTTAATATATTGACGCCGCCTAAGCTGATCGCTCAGATCAGCGAAAGAACGAATGGGAAGCCGCCGTCCTTGTCCTCTGAAAGCATAATCGTTCCGGGGTGCCGCCTGTCAGGCCCGGGAAGAAATTTCCGCAAGCCGGGCGTTCAGGTTATCCTGGAATAAACCGCCGTGATAGGCAATGACGCTGGCCACGTCGCAGCGGGCGAGTTTTTTCAGCGACTGGAGCGCCAGAGGTGTATCTGCGTTGATGAACGCCGGGGCCGGTCCGAGTTTACCCCCGTCCACAAACAGGGAATCTCCGGCAATCAGCGTTTTGCTTGCCGGAAGGTACCTACTAATCGCAAGCTTGCGATTAGTAGGTTCCTTCCCCTATAAAGATCCCCTCCGGATCAAAAACATGATGTTGTTTAAAGATCCCGACTACGTCCCGGTTATACCAGGCCTGCAGCTTCTCGGCGTCCGTCTTGCGCGCCGTCTTGCGTAAATAGTCCTGGTCGCAGGGAGTCTGCCTATCATAGTCGTTCTTGTCGTTAAACCCTTCACAGACCAGGGTCACATCCCCAGTCTGCGGGTGCGTCACTTTCTGCCCCATCTGCGGCCCAAAAGCCTCAATCATTCCACCCGAGCGCACCACGTGGGGATACGCCGCAAAGTGATGTTCCCCGTGAAAACGCATCGATATGTCACTGGCAATGTATACCCAAAGAGGAACATCATGCTTTTTCCAGGGCGTCGGATACGTGGCCGCAAGCTTCGTCAAAATCTTCCTCCCCACGATGGCGCGAAAGAAATCCGCCTCCGGAACCTCTCCGACTCCCTCCAGGTAATCAAACTCACCCTGCCGAAATGCCTCGATCACAAACGCCTGATTCCGTTCATAGAGCTGCACCGTTGAGCTCCTCTCGGCAGGCAGGCTCATCGTATTTACGGCTCCTCTCGCCGCAACTTCTCGATACGGTCGATGACCCCCAAGATCTTCTTACAGATCACCGTGACTTGAGCGCGCGCCCGGCGAAACCGCAGATACTCCTTGCTCTTCATCTCGAGATCGGCCAGCCTTTCGGGAGGAACCGAAAATATCCTGTGCTTGCCCTGATCGCTCCAGGTCAAAACCATATTACGATGAAGCTCCCCCCGGGCGCAGGCACAATTAGGCTTCCCGCATTTGCGCGCCAACTCGTAGACGTTCCCCTTGACCATCGGTGCCCGTCCAAACACGACGTCCAGAGATTTTTCCAGACCGTGCAGATGCTCCCGAAGAGTCTGGCGCAGGCGGCCGAGTTGGTCTAGTTGCCTTTTGGTCTGCATATAATAGTATTATAATACATACAGATTTAAAAAAAGCAAGCACAAAATTCAGAAGCTGGACCTAAATGTTTTTGGGGTTCCGGCGGCGAGACTAATTGATGCGGGATTACAATTGCTCCCTGCTACTGTCTGAATCGCAGAACGTGCTAGTGCTTACCTGCGTTAATAACCGATAAATGGTAAACTCCTGGGTCAAGGAGGATTCCTTATGCCCAGGAAAGCCACAATTTTGTCGTGCTCGGACGAAGATCGCGAAACTTTGGCCGCATGGTCGCGCAGTAGGACAATGGAGGCACGTTTGGTAGAACGAGCCAGAATCATCCTTGGTTGTATCGAGGGCGAACGGGTTAGCCGTCTTGCTCGGCGTCTTCACCTTCGACCGAATACCGTGATTGATTGGCGCCGGCGATTCGAGCTGCAGGGACCCGCAGGTTTGCTGGACAAGGCGCGGCCAGGCAAGCCGGTGCATTATGGCAAAGATTTTCGCAAGCAAGTATTGGAAATGCTGGAACAGCCTCCTCCCGAAGGACAAGCCTGCTGGGATGGTCCCAGTATCGCAGAACGGTTGAAAACCTCTGTGCACGCGGTCTGGCGGGTCCTGCGTAAAGAAGGCGTCTGTTTGAGTCGGCAGCGCAGTTGGTGCGTGAGCACCGATCCAGAATTTACTACCAAAGCCGCCGACATTATCGGCCT
>Ga0326728_10021517_pt1 | contig 12115 bp, 14 predicted proteins | sample MB3enrmetagenome_FD_207602 | JGI IMG/M metagenome (GOLD analysis project Ga0326728, IMG submission 207602) | Lab enriched peat soil microbial communities from McLean, Ithaca, NY, United States - MB31MN | ecosystem: Environmental > Terrestrial > Soil > Wetlands > Peat | place: USA: New York...
CGGCGCCGGGCCAGAGCCTGGTGATTGTGCGTTTTCTGGTCGGCACGCCCCAGGAAGATGCACTGATCAAGGTCTACAGCAAGCTCTACTCGAACTTCGATCGCATGCCGCCGGGAGTTTCGCAGCCGCTGATCAAGGCTCGCTCCATCGACGATGTGCCGATCCTGGCCATGACGCTTTGGGGCGAGCATTACAACGACTATCAATTGCGCGCCATCGCGGACGAGATGCAGCACAGCATTGCGCAGATTTCCGATGTATCCGAGACGACGATCATCGGCGGCCTGCCACGCACCATGCGCGTGGTGCTAAGTACGGAAAAGCTGAGTGCCTACGGCCTATCGCCTATGGCAATCGCTGGGCATTTGCAAGCCGCAAATGCGAGCGTGCAGGCAGGGAACTTCTCCGATAACAATCAGGAGGTCCGGGTTGACGCCGGCAATCTCTTCAACAGCCGCGCGGATCTGGAAGCGGTGGTGGTGGGCGTGGTGCGCGGGCATCCAGTGTATCTGCGCGACGTGGCTGACAAGATTGTGGATGGCGCCGCGGAGCCGTCGGATTATGTGGTCTACGGCACGACGAACGCGGACGCCACAGCGCAACAGGGATTGCGCCAGTATCCGGCGGTGACGATTACCGTGGCCAAGCGCAAGGGAACGAATGCAACCGATATCTCGAATGCGGTGCTCAAGCGCGTGCATGAGATGCAGGGCGTGACCATTCCCAACGACGTGACGGTGACCACAACACGGAATTATGGAGAGACGGCGAAGGCCAAATCGGACGAATTGCTGGAGCATCTGCTGCTGGCCACGTTGTCCGTGACTCTGCTTGTCGCGCTCTTTCTCGGGTGGCGCGAGTCGGGTGTTGTCCTGCTGGCCATTCCAGTTACGCTCGCGCTCACCATGTCGGTGTTTTACTTCCTGGGCTACACCATCAATCGCGTTACTCTGTTTGCCTTGATCTTCTCGATCGGCATTCTTGTCGATGACGCCATTGTCGTGGTCGAAAACATGGTGCGCCACTTCCGGTTGCCTGAGAATCATGGGCGGCCGATGAGTGAAGTCGCGGTCGAAGCCGTTGCGGAAGTGGGCAATCCAACCATTCTGGCCACTTTCGCCGTGATTGCCGCGGTATTGCCGATGGCCTTTGTCCGCGGCCTGATGGGGCCCTACATGCGCCCTATCCCCGTGGGCGCATCTGCGGCCATGCTCTTCTCGTTGCTGGTTGCCTTCGTGGTTTCACCCTGGGCGGCCCTCCGCCTTGTTGGCCGCCATCTTGAAGGAGCCAAAATACTGGAGCCCGAGACGGAGAACTGGCGGACCAGACTCTATCGCCGCATCATGACGCCTCTGATCCAATCCGCGCGCAATCGCGTCCTGTTTTTCGCTGGAGTGGTGGTGCTGTTTCTGTTCTCGGTGGCGCTTGTTCCAATCGGGCTCGTGAAAGTAAAGATGTTGCCGTTCGATAACAAGAACGAACTCCAGGTGGTCATCAACATGCCCGATGGCACTCCCCTTGAGCAGACTGCGCGCGTGGCCCAGGCGTTGGGAGATGAACTCGCCCGGCAGCCGGACGTACTCAACTTCCAGACGTACACCGGAACCTCCGGGCCTTATAACTTCAACGGACTGGTGCGCCACTACTACATGCGCCGCCAGCCGAATCAGGCCGATATCCAGGTGAACCTGCTGCCTGCCAAGCAACGCAGCCTGCAAAGCCATGCCATTGCCAAGCGGCTTCGCCCGTTGCTCGACGCGATCGGTAACGCGTATGGCGCGCGCATTCAAGTCAGCGAGGTACCTCCGGGACCACCGGTGGTGCAGACCCTTGTGGCCGAGGTTTACGGTCCGGATATAGCTGGTCAGACGCAGGTTGCCCGGCAGATCAAATCGATCTTTCAGCACACTGCGGGCGTTGTGGATACGGACTGGTATGTCGAAGACCCAGAGCCAAGACTGGTGATGCGCGTGGATGAGGTCAAGGCCGCGCAACACGGCATCGCGGTATCCGATGTAACCCATGCCCTGGCGCTTGCCATCTCTGGAACCGAGGTCGGCCTGATTCATGATCAGACAGCGCGAGAGCCCGTGCCCACAATTGTCGAACTTGACCGCGCCGATCGCTCTTCCGAGCAAGGTTTGGACAATATTCGCCTGCCCGGTGCGGACGGAGGCATGGTTTCTCTGCGCGAGTTGGTCATCGTCGAGCACACGACTATCGAGCCCAGCATCTATCACAAGAACTTGCGCCGCGTGGTCTATGTCACGGGAGATGTAGCTGGCGTGGTGGAAAGCCCGGTCTACGCCATCCTGAAGATGAACAAGGAGCTCGACCATCTCACGCTTCCGGCTGGATACACACTGGCTCGCTATAACGCGTCAATGCCGGAGTCCACGGATCACTACTCGATGAAGTGGGACGGCGAATGGCAGATTACGATCGAGGTCTTCCGCGACATGGGGCTGGCGTTCGCCGCCGTGCTCGTTCTCATCTACGTGCTTGTGGTGGGCTGGTTCCGCTCCTTTATCGTACCGCTGATCATCATGGCCCCCATTCCGCTCACCCTGGTGGGCATCATGCCGGCCCATGCCATGCTGGGCGCATTCTTCACGGCGACGTCGATGATCGGCTTCATCGCCGGCGCAGGCATCATCGTGCGCAACTCGATTATCCTTGTCGACTTCATTGAGCTCCGCATCAGCCAGGGAATGCCGCTGGCCGAGGCGGTGATTGATGCAGGCGCAACTCGATTCCGCCCTATGCTCCTGACTGCGGCAGCGGTTGTCGTCGGCGCGAGTGTAATTCTGACCGACCCCATCTTTCAAGGGCTCGCACTTTCGCTGATTGCAGGCGCGGTCGCTTCGACTTTCCTCTCGTGGCCGACCATTCCAGTGCTTTATTTCATGGTTCATTCGCGGCATCAAGCCGCGCCTCATCAACCTGAAACCGAACAAGGAGATTCTCTATGACAGTCGAACGTGGTGTGCGCCTGATGGCCGGCGTCATGGTGCTTTTGTCGCTTGCGCTTGCGCATTTCCTTTCACTTTATTGGCTCTGGCTAACGGTTTTTGTTGGACTAAATGTGTTGCAGTCGGCATTCACCAACTGGTGCCCAGCCATGTCCATCCTGCGCGCCTTGGGCCTGAAAGATGCTGCTTGTATTTCCGGACAGTGAGCCCATAATGCATTCCCGAACCGCGCAACTTAAAGATGAGGTTTACCGCCAGATGTTCCGGTTGGAGGAAGGCCGTTCAGAGTCCGAATTGGGCCTCGCGCTTGCCTTGTTGCGCGCATGGATCGCCACAGACTCCAAACCTGAAGGCGCTGGAAATCGGAAGTGGCTCAGTAAGGTATCTCCCATTTGCCTGCAGATGATTGCGACGGCCTTGAAACAGAATGCCCCGACGCCTCCCTGTGCGCAGTGAATGGGCGGGCTCCAGTGCAAGCGACTCTTCATTCGTTCACGCGTGAGAATATACTTGTCTGGCGCCCGATTCACCCATAACGATGCGACCTGAACTGATCCGAGCCACCGACCTCCTCCGCCAAGACACGCCGGAAGCTGTCGAGGAGGCAATCGGTTTACTTCAGAACACGGTTTATTCGTTCAGCATGAAGGTCTGTGGCCATCCTGAAGATGCCGAAGACACCATGCAGGAGGTGCTCTCCCGTTCCATCAGGCACCTTGCCAGGATCCAGACCCCGCAGCAGATGGCGGTCTGGCTTTACACCGTGACCAGAAACCGCTGCTGGCGCATGCGCCGCAAGCCTGCGCACGCCCCGGCACACCTTCTCTCGCTCGATGAGCTGATGCCGGACGGTGACGAACTGGGCAGGCTGCTTGAGGATGCAGCGGCAGGTCCGGAAAAGAACATCCTCGCCGCCGAGCAGCACCACCTGCTGCATCAGGCAATCCTCCGCATCCCGGCCACATTGCGCATCGTTCTTGTGCTCCACGATATGGAAGAGCTAACCACCGAGCAGGTTGCGCAGGTTCTCTCGCTTCAGCAGGGAACGGTACGGATTCGCCTCCATCGCGCGCGTCTCAGCGTGCGCAAGGAGATGAGCCAGCTACTAAGGGCCATTCCCGATCTACCCAAACACGCCAGACCCTCGGCGAGTAAGGCCAAGCGCGCCCGGGCCAACGGCGTGCAACGTCCAGCTGAATGCCGCGATCTGTTCGCCAACCTCTCCGAGTATCTCGATGGTCGCGTGGAACCACTGACCTGCGAACAGATGCGCGAGCACATCGAGGCATGTCCGTCCTGCGTGGCGTTTCTGCGCGATCTGCGCAGCGCCATCGATCGTTGCCGATTCCTGGAGATTCCTTGCGACTCGGCCGTGGCGCCGCGTCTGCGCGCCATCCTCACCAGGGAGTACTTGCGCATGTTGGCGATCCCCGTCTCCAACAATGTTCCCGCCGTGATGTAACGAATTGCCGCTCTTGTGGCTTTCTTCTTGTGTAAGAGGAAAACCACTATGCAAGTGAAGATCACACATCTCGATCGAGTGAAGTTTGCCATTCAGTCGGGTTCGCACTCGATTCTCTGCGACCAGCCCGCGGAAAATGGCGGGGAAGACTCCGGTATGACGCCCCCGGAATTGCTGCTCGCGTCGTTGGGCTCTTGCGCGGCCTTCTACGCTGTGCAGTATCTGAAGACACGCAATCTCGCGGAGACAGGCGTGGAGGTCACAGTGACCGCCGAAAAGTTGAAACAGCCTGCCCGCATTGGCAACTTCCGCGTGAATATTGTGTGTCCCGTCTCACTCACGGAAGAACAGACAGAGGGCCTCATGCGCTCCGTGCATCACTGCCTAGTTCACAACACGCTGTTGTCGCCGCCCGAGATCGCAATTGAACTGGCCATCAAAGGAACGACCGACCTCCACGCATGACAGCATGGGTAGGACGTTTTCGCATCGTGTGGCCGCCATTAATTGCATTGAACGACTGATCTAAGGGATCTAACCAAGCATCGTGTCCAAGAATGTCTTCTTTATCGGATTGATCCTCGCCGCCAGCGGCCTCGTGTCACCGCCAATTGCATTGGCCGGAGGTCTCATCTACGGCTTCTCTTTCATTCATCCATACCATGTTGATGCAAAGAAGCTATCCAAGATCCTCCTCCAGGTGTCCGTAGTTGGTCTCGGATTTGGCATGGATTTGCGGCAGGTTCTCCAAGCGGGACGTGCCGGCTTCATCTATACCGCTGCCGGTATCAGCTTCGCTTTGCTTTTGGGCTGGGGGCTGGGCAGACTCCTGCGCGTAAAACAAAGAATCTCATTTCTCATTTCGGCCGGTACCGCCATCTGCGGTGGCAGCGCCATTGCCGCGATTGCCCCAATCACCAATGCGACCCAGGAAGAGATTGCCATCTCGCTAGGAACTGTATTTGTGCTGAACTCGGTTGCCTTGCTTGCATTCCCAGCAATCGGGACAATCCTGCACATGACGCAGACCCAGTTTGGCCTCTGGTCGGCGCTCGCCATTCATGACATAAGTTCCGTCGTAGGCGCGACAACAAAGTACGGAGCTGTGGCTCTTGCGGTTGGGACTACCGTAAAGTTAGCCCGTGCTTTATGGATCGTACCGCTGTCAATCGGGACCGCAATGGCTAAAAAGAGCAAGGCGCGCGTTCAATGGCCTTGGTTTATTCTCTTCTTCTGCCTCGCGGCTGTTGCCAACACTTATGTTCATATTTTCCAGTCGTCCTATCCGGTGCTCAAGCATCTTGGGAGCATCGGCCTGACCGTCACGCTTTACCTGATCGGAACAGGGCTCTCCATGAAAACCCTCCGCGAGGTTGGCGTCCGCCCGTTCCTTCAGGGGATCCTTTTATGGCTCTTCGTCGCGGTAGGCTCGCTTACACTCATTCGCGGTGGTTGGATTCACTTGTAGGGTTACACAGTAGGGTTGACCTGCCCGCAACAGGAAGCAAAGATGGATCCAGCATCAACCTTAGATTCCCTTGAAAACGGAAGCTATATCACAACGTCGCATCCAAACTCGGAAATGTCCCCTGGGGAGAAGACAGAACCCCGCACCAAAAACGTCATGATCTTTCTCGCTCTGCTGGAAATGGACCTAGAGCCGCTTGCCGTCAGGCGAGAACAGGACCTCAAGAGGCGAAGCGTAGTCATCGGCGACGGTCTCACTCCCCAGGGCGCCCACGTGAACAGGCCGATTCCTGCACAGCACAGTGGCCGAACAATGCCGCGCCCAGGATCGCAAGTCCCAAGCCCAATGCGGCCTGGATGCGGTGGTTCATTCCGGATCCTCCAATATGGAGGTGCGGCCTACGAACTTGCGGAAGCACTCCACTCCGCGCGGGGCTGCCAGCGACTCAGAATTGTGTCCTGCCATGACAGTGATGAGGATGCCAGCGTTCAGGGTGATGCCGCGCGAGAAGCCGCAAACTGAAATCAAAATGGCAATCGACGCTGCGAGAGCCTGGGTTCTGGTGGGGGAGATTATCAAACGGCCTCCAAGGCGCGCAAGCGAAGAATCTCGCACACTGGAAGACCATGGATGCGGAGTGCCGATTTTCGCAAATCCAGATACGGATCGAGACTGGCCATCATATCGTCGAATCCTGCGAAGTCCAGGGACTGATCGCCGTCGCTCCACGACTTGTCTGGATAGGGATGTACCTCGACCAGCAGGCCATCGGCGCCGGCGGCAACGGAGATGCGAGCCAATGGAGGAACCAGGTCGCGATCGCCCGCAGCGTGGCTTGGATCTGCGATAACCGGAAGATGCGAGATCTGCTTGAGCAGTGCGATGGAGGCCACGTCGAATGTGTTGCGCATCGCCGTTTCAAAAGTACGGATGCCCCGCTCGCAAAGAATTACATTTGGGTTTCCGTTATCCAGGATCAACTGCGCCGAGCGCAACAGGTCGGCAATCGTTGCTGCCATACCGCGCTTAAGGAGTACCGGCAGGCCGGAACGCGCTGCCGCTTCCAGCAGGGAGTAGTTCTCCATGTTGCGCGTCCCGATCTGCAGAATGTCGGCATACTCGGCGACCATGGGAACGTCGGTCTCCGACATGACCTCGGTAACGATGGCCAGGCCGCACTCTTCGCGCGCACGGGCCAACATCTTGAGGCCCTCAAGGCCATGTCCTTGAAATGCATAGGGAGAACTGCGCGGCTTGAACGCACCACCGCGCAGAATGCGCGCTCCTGCGCGGCGCACATGGTTGGCTGTGGCCATCAACTGGAATTCGGTTTCAACCGAGCAAGGCCCGGCCATGGTTATGAACTCGTCCCCGCCGATCTCAAGGTCCAGCACCGGTACTACTGTTTGCCTGCGCTGATCGCTCTTCAGAACATCAGGACTTTCGGCAAATCGTTCGTGCCAACTATCGCGCACGCCGTGGCGCTCCAATCCCGGGAAATATAAGCCTACCTTGATTAGGTGTATATTGCATCCACCGAAAGGCGGAGGCAGATGCTTCGTCTCTCATGCGATGAATTCCCGGCGTATTGCCATGGAATTATGATCCGACCTATGCGCGATTCCGCCCGATCCGATCCGCCGCCACAGACGCGAGTGAGAGTAGCACTGTCAAAGCGATGATCCCCTGCGAGATCACACAGTACAGGCACCACACCATGAGTACGTCCTTTTCAATGTGGGTCAGATAAAGAGCAAAGCCAAGCCCGACAGCAGCTGCAACGGCCACCAGGATTCGCCGGCGCGCAAGCGCCAACCCGGCCAGCGCCAGATAGCCCGCAATGCCGATCGCTGCCACAGGTATATGCGCGATCTCGGCAAATGAGCTGTGGTTCACTACGCCGCAATCCCATTTCTCGTTGATGGAGCAGGGTTCAGTCTCAGTGGAGTAATGTACGCGCAGGGCTAGTATCGAAACCGTCACGCCAGCGAGGGCAAGCAGTATTATCAGGTACCGCATCGTCTTCATTTCAGCATCTCTCGTTCGTTGCCTGCCCAAACGGGTCCCGACGGGCAGGAAGCCAAGTCGTGAGTATCGGTTCGGCGAAGCCTGGGCTCTGATTCGCTATGGGCGAGCCTTCCAGAGAGACAGAACGCTCTTCGCGGATAGCGGCGAGGGGTCACTTGCGTGCTCCATGCAGTGGAGGGTCAACCCCGGCAGCAGGCGGAAACTTCAGAGCCAGTTCGACTCGCACAGCAGCAACCATGGCCTCCGCCTTGTTTCGTTGACGCGCTCACGGCTTGCAACTGAGACTGCTCAAACATCTCGAGTACTTGCTGTCCGCTGACATGCTCGGGAGCAAGCCAGCCACGGATGCCCGCAGCCCGTAAGTGCCCAAAGGCTCCATTTCCAATCTCGGTGAAAATGACGTCTGTGAAACCTTGGCGAATTGCGATTTCGACGGCACTCTTTCCGTTCAAACCATAGTTCCTCACAAACTTAAGGACCGATTTGTCCGGGTCCGCAACCATGATCCATTCGGCTTTGCCAAAATGCGAAGACATCTGCTCATCAGCGCGATCCGCTGACATCAGCACTCCAATTTTGCTCATAACGCTCCTTGCTTCGGTAGACGGCACCTGAGTTCGCTCTGGAATAGAGCTTCTAAGTGTAATATACATCTATAGAGAGTGGGCGTCTAGGACTGGTAGCTTTATTTGAGGGGAGCAGAACGCAAATTCCTATGCCGACAAGTCTAATTTCTAAGGAACCAACGCAGAATTCTACGCAGGAAAGCGGACGCCGGCGTTGCAAACAACCCGGCCAGGAACACCCGTGTACCTGTGCAATGGGGAACGTCTCCCGCTTTATCGAGCCAGTCGTTTTGCGAATTCTCAAAGAGAAGAAGAAGTCGTATGGCTATGAAATTGCCGAATGCCTATCGCAGTATGCTCTGACGGACGCCACGATCGAAGGCGCGGCTCTCTATCGCACGCTCAGAACCCTGGAGGCAAACGGCCATGTTTCCTCGACCTGGGATGCTGGAGATGGCCCGGCCAGGCGCAACTACTCTTTGACCCGATCTGGCCATATGCATTTGCGCGAATGGGCTTATCTCCTGGAAGGCTTAGGAAAGGCAATGATCGAGTTTGCCAAAGAGACCAAGCAAGGCAAAGACGATCACAACTGATCGCCGATAGAGAGGCATCCTATTTTGAAAGACGAAATATGCGAGGTCGAGGTTGGAGCAGCGGAGGAGTCGAGCGTCGCGATGTCACTGAAGATGGTACCCGCGAATGAACCTTTGAATCCGGCCTGCTTCGTATGCGGGGAAGAGAACGCGTACGGAATGCATCTTGAATTCTAGGCGGACGACCGCCGAGCATCGGCCAAATGGACTGCGGCCACAGGATTGGAGAGTTTTCAGGGCGTCATCCATGGCGATATCATATCGGCCGTCTTGGATGAGGCGATGTCAGAGGCCATTCTTTCGGGGGCGATGAGGCTTTTACAGCCGATCTGAGGATCCGCGTCCGTAAGAAGATCTGCGTTGGAGACAGTGTACTTGTAAATGGGTGGGTGGTCAGTGTCGAGAAGAGGAAGATATTGGCAGAGGCCAGTCTCCCATCGGAAGACGACGAATAAGGAGCTTATGCCTGGGGCGTTTTTCTGATCACACGAAGCTTCTGAGGCTTGCGCTTGAATTTCGATTTTCAACTCAAGGATGGAGAAGGGGCTTGAACTCCTCTTCAATCACGTTCAAATCAGTTTCACCTCGGAATAGAGCCTGGACTTTGCCTTGGCGGTCGATCAGAAAAGCTAATGGGAGGCCGAGCACTCCTCCGTATAATCTTCCAAGTTTGTCATCGCCCATCGCTACGGGGTAGTTTAGCCTCTGCTTTTCGTACATCTTTCGCGCCAGTTCCGGATCGTCGTCCATCGAGATGCCGATGATTTGCAAGCCACGCGAGCCGTATTGGGTTTGCCAGGCAACGAAACGAGGCATTTCAACCTGGCAGGAAGCACACCATGTGGCCCAAAAATCAAGCAATACAACCTTGCCGCGATAAGTGCGGAGATCCAGCTTCCGATGATGCAAATCGGTGCGTACGAACTCCGGCGCTTTTTTGTGAAGTAGCGAAGTTGCCGCTACCGGAGCCTGTGCCGTGCTCACCCCAACACAGAGGCACAAAAGCAGCGTCACTGTAGATGAGTGGCGGAGTGTGGGCGGCGCAATCCCTGCGGTCTTCTCAGTGGCTGGCGCGCCTCGCCACCAGTCCTCGTTAGTAGCCCTGTTCAACCGGGTATCCCTTGTCGGCCCAATCGGTGCCAAAATTGTCGGCCAGATAGAGGGCCTTCACATTGGTAAAACCCATGTCGCGCAATTTCGCGAACGCTGGCCCAAGGTTCGGGCAGCGATTCCAGGGACAGCAGCCGCAATAAAGCACAATGAGCTTTTTCCGCGAAAGTGCGTTCACGCGACTCTGCAGTTGCTCGATTCCTGCTGGCTGTGATCCCGGCCCGGCGTATTCCGACCCTGGGATATGCGCCTGGGCGAAGAGCATATGCGAGCCAACTTGCAAGATCAGAGGCTTGTCTTTGTTTGTCGTTTGGAGCAGTTGGACCAGCGCCTCCGGTTTCAGCAACTGAGCCTCTGGAATGGAAGACGCGTTTCCCGTGAAAACCGGGGTGAACTGCGCTCGGATCTGCGGCAAGAGAGAGAGAAAAGCAAATCCGAGAAGAGCGGCAGTCCCTGACCGCCCAACCAAGCCAATCTTCATGTTGCTCCTCCGAAGTGAGTTTAACCGATAAAGTTAGGCGCTTTCACTGTTCGATAACGGTGCAATTTGAATTCAGGTGAGCAAAACTGACCATTCTTCATCGAATGCTCTTGCGTAGGATGCTCCTACTCCGAGCATCCGCCAGATCTGCGCTTGGGGTAATCGGCGATGGTTTCCGGACTGGCAACTGGTCAAACAGTCCCTTCTTCGTGAAAGGAAAGAGGAACCTAGTAGCATAGACCCTATTTCCAACGATTTGTCTTCGCTATATACGATGCACTTTCTGTTGCCTGGGTATACAACTTAACTACGCTGTCTGCATCGATAGACTGTAAGGGCAAACCGCAGCGAGGCATTGTGCACGCAGGCACAGCTTTGGGGGCACTCCAAATTTGCGTAATGGGAATGTGATGCAATTTGAAAGCAACACAGGACCGAGAGATTGCATGAATGTCGGCACCGGTGCAGTCGCTTCTGCTGGTGGAGGGTTGCTCAAATGACAACCGATCCAAATGCGACGGCTCCTGAAAGACAGATATCACCCTGGCTTCGAGTGGTGCAGTTGCTGCTTATCGCCACTTTTGTAGTGGCCGTTTTTCTGCTCGGTCTAGGCATGGTTCATCACCGTTTCTTTCAAGGCAGCCGAGTTGACCGGTTCGGCCATGTCAGGCAATAGCAACTGCCGATGAGGGTTCTTGCCGCGACTGGCTGTTTTTACGAAATAGTTGAGCAACCCATTTGCGCGATCGTACCGTCAAAGAGTTTGACGATCCCCAATGCCCTAATTGGCCGGCACGATCTGGGTTGATGTCAGCCGAATGCGTTAGAGTTCGATTTGTATCCGGGTGAAAGTGCACCCCGCGCCGCTCATCTGTTGCATCATCCGCATCATGTAATGATGCTTCGCAATGTGACGACAGGCGGGTGGCCCATATCTTAGGATGCAAATCCTGCACGGAAATGGGTGCCCAGGTCTCGCTTCTAAGACCTGGGAAAGCAGCAAACCCTTCCCCTCCTGGTCCCACGGAGGATCGTGCCCTTATTTATTGCCAGATCGCCATTTCACTCAAAGATGGAAGATCGGTCCCCTGAAGCGTGCAACTGGCCTTGGCCAGACAGGATGTAAAGGAACAGTATTTGTTCCTTGGAAGGGTCCGACGGCCCTTTCCGGGTCGTCACGAGTAGAAGAAACTTGCCTTGTTTCTAAGGAGTCGGCCAGTGTTCGCCGATCTACCTGCGCATTCTCCCGGGGTTGACGAGACAGGCCAAATCACTCGTCGACCCTCGCCCCTTCTGCCGACAGTAAGATCGGATGGTCTGTGAACCCCACTCATCTCAAAGAAGGAATTCCACCTGCCAAGGCGCGCTGACATTTCGATGACCGGCAAGCATCAGCAGCAACAATTGCGATGCACGCCGCTCTTCTTCGCTG
>Ga0326728_10021518_pt1 | contig 12114 bp, 9 predicted proteins | sample MB3enrmetagenome_FD_207602 | JGI IMG/M metagenome (GOLD analysis project Ga0326728, IMG submission 207602) | Lab enriched peat soil microbial communities from McLean, Ithaca, NY, United States - MB31MN | ecosystem: Environmental > Terrestrial > Soil > Wetlands > Peat | place: USA: New York...
ACGCCTCGAGGAGTGGCACGCGCCTTCCCTCCGCTGGGCCTGGTCTCTGAATGCCGCCGCCAGCGTGCTCGGTTCCGTGGGCGCGCTGGTCTGCTCCATTTATCTCGGCCTCATCCAGACGTTGATCATCGGCGGCCTATTCTACCTGGCCGCCCTGGCCGTAGTTGCCCGGGCGCCCGCAGCCGCCCCCGGCGTGGTGCTGGCCAGGTAGCCCCGTGCCCTATCAGATCCGGCGCGGTGCCAAGGCCGTAAGCTATTATAAAGAATGGAGTTTTCATCGGATTTGGTTGTTTGCAGCACGCTCCTGTCGCACCTCCGGTAAATCCCTGCCTCCATCTCGCCGGAAGGTTGCGCCATGCTTCTCAACCACCCCCTTCTAAACGGCTCTCGTTCGGTACCGACGGTACCGGTACTTTTGCATTTTCAAAGATCTAAGTTTTCCATTGCATCGCCTTATATTGTTGTGTAAACTAGACGAGATAGGTGTAGAGCCCTAGGACATTTCGTCGAGATGGTCGGGCATGGAGAAGTGGGTCGGTGTTGCGATCCAGGTACAGCCCGAGGAGGATCGTCGTGAAGACAAAGTCGCCCTTTCGCTTCAAGAGTAACCGCGCGTTGTCGTGCGCATTGTTCATCCGCGTTTTGCTCGCCCTGTGCGTGCTGGGTAGCCTCGCTAGCCTGAACGCGGTCACAATATATTATTGGGGTTCCAGCGCGGGGGGATGCGGCACAACCAGCACCGGCTCGGGCTGTGTCTGGAACACCGCCACCAACTGGTCTCCCAACGCCACCGCGGCAACTCTTAGCGGCGCCACTGTAGTCGTGGGCACCGGCAGCAACCATTTCTCCAATGAAAATATCACTGGCCTCAGCCTGGGCACGCTCACGATCAGTTCTGGTTATACGGTCACGGTGTTGCCTGGGGCGTCCCTGACGTTGTCCTCCGGCGGCACCAACAGCGGAACGTTGAACAACTCGGCGTATAACGGCACCAGCTCGAGCACTCTGACGATCAACGGCACCTTCAACAACACGGGAGGTATAATCGCGAACTACTCCGCCAGCTCGCTCTCCGCGGTCCATCTGACCAATGCGACCATCGACAACGGCACCTTGGCAGGCACCATTTACTCCGGGGGCACCAGCACCCTGAGTGGTGTCACCAACCTCAATACGTTTTTGGTGACCGCCGCGACATCCAGCGTGACTGTCACCGGCGGCACCAATAGCGGCCTGATGGGGGGGTACATGGACACTTCCCGTGTCCTGAACTTCATCAACACCAACTACAACTCCGGCACCATCGAGGCGGACCACGGCACGGTGAACATCGGCGGCACGCTGGTAAATACCGGCGGAACGATCAACGGCGACAGCGGAGCGCTGACCATTGTTTCCGGAGCGACGGTGGAGGGCGGCGGCACGCTGGAGGGCACCATCTCGGCGACGGTGACGCTGTCCAATCTGACCCTCACAGGGGGCACCACGACGGGCACCATCCACGCCAGCGGCACCAACGCGCTCGATCCGACCAATACCGGCACGCTCACGGTGATGGGCGGAAGCACCACTTTCACCGGCGCCAATAGCGGCACGCTGGCGGGTAGCGGCGGTACCCTGGACGTCATCAGCAGCACCAACACGGGCACTATCAAGTCGATCGGCGGCACGGTGCTGATCAATGACATACTGGCCAACAACGGCGGAATTCTCAACAACTCCAGCGGAACGCTGACGATCGATACCGGAGCCACGGTGCAGGGAGGCACCCTGGAGGGCGCCATCGGCGCGACGGGGGCAACCATTAGCGGCTCTACCAACGCCGTCACCCTGACCACTGCGACCGTGACCGGCGGCACCTACACGGGCACCATCAGCGCGGCGGGGTCGACCATGAGCGGGGTCGGGGCCGGCAACACGGTGACGTTCTCCAACGCGACCGTAACCAACGGCACCTTGCAGGGCACGATTAGCGCCTACGGCACCAACGCGCTGACCGGTACCACCAACGAAAACTTGTTCTCCGTGACCGGCGGAACCACGACTTTCAAGAACGGCACCAATAACGGCACGTTGCAGGCTACCGGCGGCGGCGTCCTGGACGTCATCGGTGCTGGGACGACCAACGCTGGCACCATCCAGGCGAACGGCGGCACGGTGGCCGTCGCCGGCACTGTGTCGAATGCCGGCGGAACGATCAATCGCGTCAGCGGAACCCTGACCGTCTACGGGACGGTGATCGGCGGCAACGTGAGCGGGACGGTGCAGGGCACGACCAGCGGAGTGTTTGACGCGGTGAATTTCCTCAACGCGACGGTTACACTCGGCTCGGCCAGTCTGAGCGATGCCGACGGCGAAATCACTTCCAACGGCGTCAGCTCGATCAACGTGGCGAACGCCGGCGCGGTGGACCTGGAAGTCCAAAGCGGAACGCTGTCGGTCGTCGGCGATTACGACATCGCCGGCGGCAAGACCACAGAAGTCGATGGCGGCGCGGCGCTGGACGTGCTGGGCGGCAGCATCAGCAACAACGGTGGAACTCTGACCATCGATCCGACCGGCTTGGTCGATCCGACTTCCTACACACAGGACTCCGGTACCCTGAGTCTCAACGGGACGCTGGATGTCGCCACCGTGAATCTGCTTGGCGGCACGATTGGCGGTACGGGAGACTTCGCTGCCGGCACCACTGTGAACAACGGGACTAACAGCGGCAACGGCGGCGATTTGTATGTGCCGCCGGGCAGCGGCAGCCCCGAACCCTGGGACTTCGCCAACTATAACCAGACCGCCGACGGAACTGTGACGTTCGATCTGGACGCTGTCAGCAACGTTCCCAGCTACGATTATATAAATCTGACCGGGGAAGTAACTCCCGGAGGCACGCTCGATCTTGACATTACCAACGCCATGCTGACTTGGATGTTGGCGCAGCCGTTCGGTACAGAGATCGTCTTGATTCAGAGTGCGGAACCATTCGGAGACGTCGGCTATTACGACAACGCCGATAGGTTCACCGCCGTGACGGGAACCCCAATGCCCCAATATTGGACAGTTCTGTATGGGCCGAACGATGTCTACCTGGAATTGGCTCCGGAGCCCGCTCCCTACTTGCTCATGGGTGGCGCCATCATGGCCCTCGGCCTGATTCGCCGCCGCCGCCGGGCGAAAGCTTAACCGCATCGCTTTCGCCGCCGGCATTCCAGCCGGCGCATGTGCGCTGTCACAGCAGATCAAGGCGCTCGAGCTTCTCGAGCGCCTTTACTATTTCTCCGACTCGTTGCGCGTGGTCGCGTCCTGCCACCAGCAGGGCGTCCGGCGTGTCTACCACTATCAGGTCCCGCACTCCCAGCAGCGCCACGAGTTTTCCGCGGGCATCTACGAAGTTGTTGTGCGCGTCCAGGCAGATGGAGCCGGGCGCGGCGACGTTCCCGCTGGCGTCGTGCGGCAGCAGTTCGTAGACCGCGTTCCAGCTTCCCACGTCGTTCCATCCGAAATCGCCGGCCGCGATGCCGCTGACCTGGGCAGCCTTCTCCAGCACCGCGTAATCGATCGAAATGTTGTCGCATAGCGGGAAGGCCCGCTTCAGCGCCGCGGAGAAGCGGCGCGATCCGAAAGCGGGCAGGGAAGCCAGCACCGTCGCGGTTCTCGGCAGGTGGCGGCGCAGTTGCTCCAGCAGGACATCGGCTCGCCAGAAAAACATGCCGGAGTTCCAATAGTAGTTGCCCGCCGCCAGGTAGCGCTTGGCGTTGGCCATCTCCGGCTTCTCGTGGAAACGGCCCACCGGAAGCGCCTTCGTCCCGGCCTTGGTGCCGCGCCGGAATTCGATGTAGCCGTATCCGGTTTCCGGCCAGCGCGGCTGGATGCCCACCACCACCAAGGCTCCGCCCGCGGCCGCTTTCAGCGCGGCTTTCAGCACCGCCCGGTACCTGGCCGGCTTCCCCACCACGTGGTCGGATGGGAACACGCCCATCACCGCATCCGCATCCACCGAGCGCAGAATGTGCGCCGCCAGGCCTATGGCCGGCGCCGTGTTGCGCTGCATCGGCTCCGCCAGAACCTGGTCTTGCGGAACTTCCGGAAGCTGCCCGATGATCGTGCTCCGCAGGTACGAATTGGTCAGAATCCACATTCGCTGGGGAGGGATCACCGGCCCCAGCCGCTCTACCGTGGCCTGGATCAGGGAACGCTCTCCCGCCACATCCAGCACCTGCTTAGCGGTGCGTCTCCGGCTCCGCGGCCAGAAGCGCGTTCCGCGTCCTCCGGCGAGGATCAGGCCGTAATAATGAGGGTTCATTTACTTGAGTGGGTAGCCGTGTATCAGTCGGAAGGTCCGCCGCCAGCGCGTCTTGGTGGGAAAGTGCTCCACCAGGTCGATGAGATGGTCCACCCCGATCGAGGGGTTGGCCAGGGCTTCCGTGGGCGCGTCGTACGACCAGTAGATAATCAGCGGCTTGCCGATAATGTTATCTCGCGGCACGAAGCCCCAGTAGCGGCTGTCGAGCGATGAATCGCGGTTATCTCCCATGGCGAATACGAATCCCGCCGGCACCACCACTTCGCCATTCTGCACGTGGTTCTGTAGCATGTCCAGCGCCGAGTCCGCCACGTGCACGTTGGGGTCGCTCGGGAAGTTGTCGCGGTACGAGTCGATGTACTCCGTCTTGTGATACACGTATGGCTCGAAAACCGGCTTGCCGTTGAGGATGAGCTGCTTGTCCACCAGGCGGATGTGGTCTCCGGGAATGCCGATGGCGCGCTTCACGAAAGTCTGCTGGATATCCACCGGGTACCGGAAAACGATGATATCGCCGCGCCGCAGCTCGTCGTACGGCAGGATGTGCCTGGACACAACGCCGGAGGGCGCGTAGGAGAGTTTGTCCACCAGCAGGTGGTCGCCGATCAGAAGCGTGTCCTCCATCGACCCCGTCGGAATGACGAATGCCTGCACCAGGCTGGTGGTGCCGAACAGCAGCAGAATGATGGTGACGGTCCACTCCGCAATGAACCCGCGCTGCCCCTCGGGCCGCGAGGGCGCGCGGGCGTCGTCCAGCCTGTCGTCCTCCACCATTACATTATCTTGATCCACAGTTACTTATTCTACCGAAAACCCTGTTATCCTGTGGAAGATTGATCGGCACTGACTCGAACCTCCCAAGCCCGGCTCCTGCCGCGTCTCGCCGGCCCGTGTTGCTCGTCTTCGGTTGCACCGTGTTGGGCGCCGCGGCGCAAATCTTCATGAAGCTCGGCGCCAATCGCCTGGCGCACCCCGGGCTGATCGGAATGGCCACCAACCTGCCTTTGTTTTGCGGCCTGGTGCTCTACGGTCTCAGTACCGTACTGCTGGTGCTGGCGCTCAAGGATGGCGAGCTTTCCCTCCTCTACCCCGTGATCGCGCTCACTTACGTTTGGGTCACGGTGCTCTCCCTCGTCCTCCTGCATGACCAGCCCAACCCCTACAAGCTGGTCGGCATCACCATCATTGTTATTGGCGTATCCGTATTGGGGCGGGGAGGCAAGCGGTGAGCGGCACACCTCTAAGCTCCATGCTGCTCATGCTGGTGGCCTCCCTCATCGGCTCCTCCGGCGCCGTCCTGCTCAAACTGGGCGCCCTGGAGCTCAACCGGGGCTTCTGGCACATCTTCAATGTCAAGCTGGCGGCGGGAGTCGCGGTCTACCTCGTGTCCTGGTATGTCTTCGTCCTGGGCATACGCCATGGCGAGCTTTCGGTGCTCTATCCCATGGTGTCGCTGGGCTACGTCTGGACGCTCGTGTGGGCGCGCCTGTTCTTCAAAGAGCCGTTTACGCGTCAGAAGTTCCTGGGCCTGGCGCTGATACTTGTGGGCGTGTTTTTCGTGGGACTGGGAAGCCGGTAGAGGCCGCCGGCGGCAAGACCATCGGCGCCGGTCCGCGCAGCCTGCCATCAGTGGGTCTTCAGGGCAGAGCGAAAATCGAAGCGGAAGAGATCCACCGAATTATATTGGTTGGCGAATGTGGCGACGCGCTGAAAAGCCGGATCGTGATAAAGGTCGACCATCTGGCTCGGGTCCGCGATGGCCAGCTTGTCCAGGTCTGCAAGACCCGATGGGCCTCCGCTGATGCCGCAGGCGTATCCCGCCAAACCCTCGAGTTGGTCGCGCTTGCCCCCCCAAATGAGGTATCTCCGCCCATCGTACTCCGATACCGGCCAGGGGACGCCCATCCCCTGTAGCCATACGTAGAAAATATCCGGGTTGAAGCAAAAGTAGCTCATCGCCACAGCCGTATTCGAGGGGGTATTGAGCTTGATCCAGTCCGTGGCTTGGGATATGTGCTGAAGCCGTTCTTGCGAGAACCCTGCCGAGTCGGCAGCATGGCGCGGGCCGTTCGTGAGTTGTAGAGCAATAGCCGCGAACATGACCGCTGCAACGCCCGTCGCCGCCACCCGCCACCGCGGGTGAACGGCTGCGCGGCTGGCGAGCATGGAGTAGATCTCCGCCACTGGGAATGCGCAGAGTATCGCAAAGCACGGCAGCCAGGGCAGTGTATGGTGAGGAGCGGCTCGTAGGTTGAGGGGTTTGGATACAAAGAAGACAATAAACGCGAACACGTACGGTAATAGTCTTCGGTTGCGGGATATGACGATCCACGTAACAGAAATCAGCAACAAAATCATCAAAGCCGTGTCGGGTGCAAAAGCCTTCATGTAAAAGCCGATATACCAGCGGATATTGGTCCACAGCGGCCACGTGGTCCTCTGCCAATCGATGTAGCTTCCGGTGTACCCTTCCATGCTGCCCAGAAAGAAACGGTATTGTGGAATGACGGTGAAGTTCGTCAGTAGAAAGCCGACGCCACACCCTATCCCGATCTTGATGGCCTCGGGGCTGGCCACTCGAAGCAGAGCGGGGCGGGCCCTTTTGATGTGATAGAGCACCACGGCGGCGACCGGCGCCACGGCGAGCGCGATCCCAGCCTTGGTCAGCAACGCTGCGGCGTGCGGAAAATCAGCGGCCACTCGGTTTTTGGCCCACCAATAACAGGCGGCGCCTGCCACCAACATCGCCGGCAACAGATATACCGCGGCCGAGCGCGTCCAACGGGGGTACTGCTGGCGACGGCGCGTTCGTTCGTCGAACGCCAGAATCAACAGGAGCAGCGGCATGGATGCCAGTAAGGAGTGCAGCCGGGCTGCCGCGGAAACTCCCACCAGGAAGCCCGCGAGTATCATCGGGTCGCGCCACGAGGGGCGCGCTCCCAGCCGGTCCGGACGCTCCTCAAGGCCGCGGTACGTGATCAGCAGAGCGGAGAGGGCCAGAAAAATGGCCATGGATTCCACCCGGCAGAATGAGCTATAGAACGCATAGTGCGGAGACATCATCAGCAACAGACAGGCTAGAATGGCGCCCGCATAATTCAGCAATCGCCTGGCCAGCGAAAAGACAAGAACCAGCGAGCCTGCGTAGAAGAAGATCGTGCAGCACCGGAGGAGCGTAAAGAACCAGTCCAGGTGATGGAAAGTGAAGGCTGTGATGTCGGCAGAAGAAGAGTCCGGGCTGAACCACGTTTGAAGCGGATAGAATAAGGCCCAAAGAACCGCCGACAACATCATGAACGGCGTGCCGGGCATATCAAAGAAGCGTTGGTGCAGATCCAGGTTGAGAAAGCGAATGACCTCACCGGCAATGACGTACTCGTCGGACGAAAAGAACCAACTGCGCGATAGCGAGACCAGCATATACCTGAGAGAGAAGGTCAGCAGGATGGCAACATAAATCAGGGACGCGGCCGTGGAATGGCATTGCACGCGGCCCAGCAGCGCACCCGTCCGGTCCAGAAAGCCCGCCTGCCCCATTGGCCCCGTGTCGGGCGCGTGCGAAGGGGCGCTCCCGGTGGAGGGTGGTTTCGGGCTCTTTGAGGATGTCGCAGTCGCCGGCCAGGCGTTCTTCCCGGGACGACGGTTCCGAGGCATGTTTTTTGGCGGATGGGACGAAAGTGATCTTTCTGTTGTGTCGCCTGCTCCTCGACTCGTTTATATCACATGCGCTGACGGGCAGCGGCCCACCGGCGTCTCGTCGCCTCCCAGCGCGTCACCCGCCATTTTGCGCCGGCCGCCCCGGCAAGTGTTTTGTTTTCAACTCGCGTTCATTGGCTGTGATTTTTCGGCATCTGGCCTGCAATTGCGGCCCAGGTTGGTCGATAAAGAAATAGGGCGGAACTCTACCCTCACATGGTCAAGGAGCCCAACATGCCGGCGGTAGACCCGGAGGTCTACAGAGCGGTCCTCGAAAACCTCGCAATCGGAGTGTATCTCGTGGATCGCGAGCGCCGGATTTTTCTGTGGAACGATGGCGCCGAGAACATCACCGGGCGCCTTCGCCAGGACGTCCTGGGACGGGCCTGCCACGACGACCTGCTCATGCACTGCGACGCCAATCACACGGTTCTCTGCCACGGCGGCTGTCCCCTGGTCGAAACCATGCGCGACGGCAAAGTGCGGGAGGCCGACGTTTTCCTGCTGCATAAAGACGGCCAGCGCGTTCCCGTGCATCTTCAGGTCACGCCCATCCGCGACGCCGCGGGGGGCATCGTCGGCGCCGCCGAGAGCTTCCAGGAACGCGTTCTGTTGCCCGATCTTTATGTCCATCCCAACGAGCGCGCGGTGCACGACTCCGTCGATCCTCTGACCGGCATTTCCGATCGCCATTCCCTGCTCTCCCATGTCAGCGCCGGGATTGCCGATTTGATGGAGAACCACGATCCGTTCGGCGTCCTGGGCGTAGTCATCGACAATCTGGATCAGGTGCGCCTGTCTCACGGCAACCAGGCGGCTCGCGCGGTGATGCGCGTGGTGGCCCAAACCCTCTACCGGAACCTCCGCCAGGCTGACGTGGTGGGCTGCTGGTCCCAGGACGGGTTCATCGCCCTGGTAAGGAATTGTCCCGCCGAGGGGCTTGCCCGGGTTGCCGCAATGTTGAAGCGGGTTGTCAACACCGCGTCGGTTCCCTGGTGGGGGGACCATATTTCCTTCACCGTGTCCATTGGCGGGGCGGTGGTGCAAACCGGTGACACGGCGGAGTCTCTGCTCTGCCGTGCGGAAGCTGCGCTGGCCATCACTCTGCGGGAAGGTTGTGACCATGCGGTCATCTTTTGAATTGCCCAGGACGGGATAAAGGCGTCGACGAACATGTTCGCAATTATCGGAATCGTGGTGGTCTTCGGCGCGGTGGTCGCCGGCTACCTCATGGAGAAAGGCAACATCCTGGTTCTGCTCCAGCCGGCTGAGTTGGTCATTATCGCCGGCGCCGCCATGGGCACTCTGCTCATCTCCAACCGGCCCCACATTTTGAAAGATATCGTGAAGGGAATCAAGGGAGTCTTCGCCGAATCGGAATTTGGCACAAAGCGTTATTTGGATTCCCTCAAGATGCTCTACGAACTGTTCAACCGCGCGCGTCGCGACGGCCTCTCGGCCGTGGAGGGCGACATCGAGCAGCCGGAAAAGAGCAAGTTGTTTTCCGCTTACCCGGCGGTCATCAAGGACCAGGAGGTCCTGGCATTCATTTGCGACACGCTGCGCACCGCGGCCAGTTCCGTTGTGGACCCCTTCGATCTCGACCAGATGATGGAGCTCGACATGGACGTTCGCCACCATGATGCCACCCAGCCGGTCTCCTCCCTGAGCACCGTGGCCGATTCATTGCCCGGCATCGGCATCGTGGCTGCCGTGCTGGGAGTGGTCATCACCATGGGGGCTCTGGGAGGGCCGCCCGAAGAGATCGGCCACAAGGTCGCCGCCGCCCTGGTGGGCACGTTTCTCGGCATCCTGCTGTGCTATGGCCTGGTGGGTCCGTTGGCCTCTAACATGGCCAAAACGGCCGATGAGGAGCACGCGTACTATTACGTTCTCCGCGTGTGCATGGCGTCCTTTGTCAAAGGCGTGCCGCCCATCATGGCCATCGAGATGGCCCGGCGCGCCATTCCGGGGCATGTCCGCCCTGGTTTCCTGGAGGTGGAGAAAGTCTGCCGCAACAAGACCGCGCCGGCCCCCGCTGAGCCTGTGCCCGCGCCTCCGGCCGCAGCCCCCGCCGCGGCCGCCTGATGGGGTCCAATTTCCATGGCTAACGTCCGCCCCATCATCATCAAACGAAAAGCCGCCCACGCCGGCGCTCACGGCGGCGCCTGGAAGGTGGCCTACGCCGATTTCGTCACCGCCATGATGGCCCTCTTCATCGTGCTCTGGCTGCTCAACAGCAGCAAGCAGATCCGCGAGGCCGTGGGCGGCTACTTCAAAGATCCCACCGGGACCTCCAAGCTCGTGGGCAGCGGGGAGACCGGGGCCGGGGATAGCTTCACCCTCACCAAGGACAACATGGACAAGCTCAAGGATGAGCTCCAGAAATCCGTCCGCGAAATGGCCGTCTTCGACAAGTTCAAAAACCAGATCGAGATGACCGTCACTTCGGAAGGATTGCGCATCGAGCTTTTGGAGACCGAGAAAGGCACATTCTTCCCCAGCGGGGTGGCGGAGCCGACGGACAGCGCCCGGGATCTCCTTATAAAGTTGGCCCAGGAGTTGGGCAAGCTCCCTAACAAGGTCTCGATTGAAGGCCACACCGATTCCAAGCCCTTCGCCCGCAACGCCAGCTACGGGAATTGGGAGCTTTCCTCCGATCGCGCCCACGCCGCCAGGCGCTTGATGCAGCAGAACGGACTCGGCCCCAACCAGGTGACCCAGGTTCGCGGCTTCGCCGATCAGCGCTTGCGGAAACCCAAGGAGCCCGAGGATCCCTCCAATCGCCGCATTTCGGTGATCGTGGAATATATCAGGAAGGAGGCGGAGCCTGTCGATGCCCCCGCCGGTACGCCGCCCGAATCGCCCCCGGCTCACCCCCCGCCCGACGCCAAAAACGAGCCCCACAAATAATCTGCCCGCCGCGGGCCGGTAACCGGGTTCCACCAGATTCGAATCGGGTCCGCAACTCGCTATACTTTTGTTTTGGTCATTTTTGGGAGCGGATCTATGTCAACTGAGAATCTTCGTCGCGAATTCTTGAAGCGCGCCGGCGCCGGATTGGCCGGAACTGGCCTGGCCTTTCAGGCAGGGCAGGGAACGGCCCGCGCAGCCGGGAACCCGCCGGGCTCGGGTTTCTTCGACGTGCGGGCGTTTGGCGCCACCGGCGACGGCAAGTCGCTCGACACGCCGGCGGTCAACAAGGCCATTGATGCGGCCAGCGCCGCGGGCGGCGGCACGGTGCTGTTCCCCGCCGGCAATTATCTCTGCTATTCCATCCATCTCAAGAGCGATGTCTCGCTCCACCTCGATTCAGGGGCCACTATCATTGCCGCCGATCCACCCGCCCAGGGCGCCGCCGGTGGCTTCGATCCGGCCGAGCCGAATGAATGGGACAGGTACCAGGATTTCGGCCACAGCCACTTCCACAACAGTCTCATCTGGGGCGAAGGACTGGGCAACATTGCCATTCTCGGCTACGGGCGCATCTGGGGCCGGTCGCTCAGCCGCGGCGAGGGCGCCCAGACCCCCGGCGTCGGCAACAAGTCCATCAGCCTCAAGAATTGCCATAACGTGCTGCTGCGCGATTTTTCCATCCTGCACGGCGGCCATTTCGGCATCCTGGCCACCGGCATCGACAACTTCACCCTTGACAACCTGAAAATCGATACCAATCGCGACGGCATGGACGTGGATTGCTGCCGTAACGTGCGCATCTCCAACTGCTACGTGAATTCGCCCTGGGACGACGGCATCTGTCTCAAGGCCGACCACGCGCTGGGCTCCTCCAAGCAAACCGAATTCGTCACCATCACCAACTGTTACGTGAGCGGCTGCTGGGAAGAAGGCACCCTGCTCGACGGCACCTACAAAAAGTTCGCGCCCGATGTTCGCGGCGTTTCCCGCACCGGGCGTATCAAGTTCGGCACCGAATCGGACGGCGGTTTCCGCAATATCACCATTTCCAATTGCGTCTTCGAAGGCTGCCAGGGCCTGGCCCTGGAATCGGTCGACGGGGCCATCCTGGAAGATATCACCGTGACCAACATTTCCATGCGGGACATTGCCAGCGCGCCCATTTTCCTGCGCTTGGGCAGGCGCATGCGCACTCCCGAAGGGCG
>Ga0326728_10021519_pt1 | contig 12114 bp, 14 predicted proteins | sample MB3enrmetagenome_FD_207602 | JGI IMG/M metagenome (GOLD analysis project Ga0326728, IMG submission 207602) | Lab enriched peat soil microbial communities from McLean, Ithaca, NY, United States - MB31MN | ecosystem: Environmental > Terrestrial > Soil > Wetlands > Peat | place: USA: New York...
TGGACGCCCTCGCTTACACTGGATAGTGGGCTGGCGGCCACTGCCAACTGGTGTCTTAATTCGTGGAAACATCTGGCGTAACCACTTTGCGCGCGTCGTGCTAGCGCTGAGAGCCGTGTGACAGGCGCTAGTCGGACGAGGCATTTCGAGGCTTAAGGGCGGTTTTTCACCGGTCGGAAAGGTCATGAGAGTCATGAAGCGGCATTCTGTGAGGATACGTCTTAACGAGGGGAGTTCTGAATGAGTACGTCAACCGACAATCAGCCGCTCCTTTCCATAGTTGTTCCGGCCTATAACGAAGAGGCTACGTTGTCCGAGATCATTGAGCGTCTGCTGGCGGTTCCTGAAGCCGGCGAGATCATCATCGTCGACGATTGTTCTACTGATGGGACGCGGGCGATTGCTGACAGGTTGGCGGCGGAGAACCCGAGGATCAAGGTAGCCCATCACTTGGTGAACAAAGGAAAGACAGAGGCTCTGAAGACGGGCTTTGCACTTACGACGGGCCAGATCGTCATCGTGCAGGATGCCGATCTGGAGTACGATCCCGCGGAGATCGGCGAAGTGATTGCGCCGATAGTGGAGGGCGACGCGGATGTGGTTTACGGCTCGCGCTTTCTGGTGCGCAAAGCGTCGCGCGTGCTGTACTTCTATCACTACCTGGCCAACAAGGGGCTGACGTTTTTCTCCAACCTGTGCACGAACGTCAACATGACCGATGTCGAAACCTGTTACAAGGCGTTTCGCGGCGAGATTATCCGCAACATGACGATTACCAGCAGCGGATTCGGCTTCGAGATTGAAGTCACGGCGAAGGTGGCCAAACTCGGCGTCGCCATCTATGAGGTGCCCATCTCCTACCACGGACGGACTTACGAGCAGGGCAAGAAGATCGGGATGAAGGACGGCATCGCGGCGCTCTGGTACATCCTCCGGTTCAACTTCCTGTGCAGCCTGGAAAAGTCCTTCCGCACTCTTCCTGAGGCCGGAAGCGCACAGCGCGCCGCCAGACGGTAGGGGCCCTAAACTGTACTCGTGCCTCATCGGCTCGGACAGAGCCTGATTGTGAAATGGACCGGCTCCACCATCGAGGTCTTCTCAGTCGCCAAGAAAGACAGATGGACCACCAGGGGCGAATCGCAGCCTATAGCACCAAATACTGGAGGCACGGAAGCTTCCGAAGCGATGCGGTTTATGCGCGCGGTTCGCGGTCAGGTCGAAGGCCGAACAATCGACACCGGGAACGGGCGCATAAGTACGTCCCTCCCTCTGCGTCGCCCCAACGGGGGAGGCCGTGCAATACCGCGCGCGATCCGCTATGTGGACCGGGGCGGCAAGCTGATTGGGGCTAAAGTGGAGAGGACGCCTTGGCCCCTTTCTGGAATTCCCGTGCACCCATACAGAAACTGACACATGGATAATTCTGCGAATGTCATCCTGATTTTGTTCGTTGGTCTCCTAAGTCTCATTGGCATCAGCGGCTTGGGCCGCCTGTTGATTCGGCCGTTAGGTTCCCTTCCGCTGCACTGGCACGCGGCGCTGGCGATGCTTGCGGGATTCACCTTGAGTTCCATCTCCGTCCAGTGCCTTGCGATGGCCGGATCGGGACGAACAGGGTTCGTGGTTCTGGGAATAATGATCGTTGTCCTCGGGATTGCAGGCCACTGGATTGGCCGGGGGCGCCATTCCAGTCTGACGCTGCCTCGCGCGGGAACGCTGCGAACGTCTGCGTTCAGCCTCCTGTGCCTGGTGCTGGCCGTGCTGGTGCTGATCAGCCTGGCACCTTCGACCAAGGCCGACGAGGTGTACTATCACATGCTCACTGGCCGACGGGTGCTGGAAGACCACGGCTTACGCGTTTACCAGTTTCCATATGTGCAAGCTATCGTCCCACAGATGGGATACCAGATCGCGGAAACAGTTTTTCACGCGACGAATACCGCCGACGCAGGGAACATTCTGAGTTTGGGATTCGGAGTGGTTTTGTGGCTTCTGATTTACGGCGTGGTGACCGACGAAACGGGCAGCGCGGAAGTGGGCCTGCTGGCAGCGGTGACCAGTGTCGTTGGCTTGTATCCCGCAGTCTGGTACGTGACAGCGGGGGCCCACGCATTGGGAGATTTGGCCATGTTCACCGCAGTATCGGCGCTCTTCTTTCCCGGAGGACGGGCAGAATCATCGATGATGCTTGGGGACAAAACGCGATCATTCGCCTGTTTTTTGGGCGCCGCGTGCGCTGCGTCTACCAAGATCTCGCTGGTACCCGTCGGGGCGGTGATCACCGCCGCCGCACTATTTCGGTTGAGCAGCGGCGCAAGGATGAAGATGAGTGCGCTGGCTGCGGGAATCTGGTTCTTCGTAATGGGCCCCCTCGTCATGTGGACCTACACGCACACCGGATCTCCATTCGGAGCGGCATTCGCGCAGTTCTTTAATCCATTCTCGCAGAGAGAATCAGTTTGGATTACGCCACGCTTTGTACAATGTGGTTCAACACTTGAACGGAGGCAGCATGGCGCTTATTCTTTGCGGAGCAGCCACATGCTGCCGCCGGTGGAGGCGGCTTGCAGGCCTAATGATTCTGGTGGTGCTGCAAATCGCGCTTATCGCGAAGCTTCTTCCCGACGATTTCCGGTTTCTAGGCGGCCTCCAATATGGACTGCTGGCCGCAGGGGCGCTTGGTCTGAGCCCGTTGTTGCGTGACCGAGTTCCGCTCAGGTGGGTCGCAGCGGTTTCGCTCCTTCTGCTGGGGCCTTGGCTCGCGGCTGAACTCTACTATGCTCGCCCATTGGTGGCGGTCACGCTCGGCGCCACCGCGCGCGAGGATTTCCTGCGGCGCCATGTTCCGTTCATGGACGACTTCCGCGCCTTGGACAAGGTCCTTCCCCGCGAGGCAAGCCTCTACATGCCCTACAGCGGCATGATCGCCCCGCCAGCCGTTTACGCTCCGCGTCCTCCGATTTTCACCCTCGCGGACTGGGACCGGCGGACACCTCTGTATAGGATGCTGGTGCAGCCCTTTGGCCAGGCCTTTGACGCCTCCCTTTTGGAGCCTGAGGCCGGCGTGACTTGTAACGAAGTGGTGTACCGGAATCCGAACGCAGTCGTCGTGACGTACCGCACGCCGAATCGCGCACCCTTGCGGGGCACAGTCGTGGTTCAGAGGTGCCTTGTCGAGACGGGCGACGAAAAAATATTGCGCTCACTCCAATGAAAACCTCTCCTAAGGTGGGCAGTCCAAAGAACATCCGGCGAATTGCCAGTCTTGTCTCTCCTGCCAAAGTGTAGTAGTGTTCATTGCCAAAAATTGGGCCAGCTTCCGGAACAAGAACCATTCAATAAACGCTGCTGAGGATACAAGTTGTGTCTCGGGCCAAGCGCTGCTTTGATCTTCTCGTGGCATTTCCACTCTTGTTGAGTAAGCGTTCTGAGTTCCTTTCTGGCCCGATCTGGGTATGAGGCCGACTATTTCGTCATGGTTCAGGATGGAGAAGCGGGAACTGGGCGTCGCCCCAGGCGGTCACCTTGGGACCGGGCACTTGTGGTCAGTTGAAAACCGACCACTTTGGATGGCCTGAGACGTGATTGTTTCACCTTGCGACGGGGTACATTTGGAAGGCGCGATTCGAGTAGTTGCAGTTTTGCCTGCTGTTCAAGCCTTTGTGGTGCGTGTCATGGTTGCATTTGCACTGCGGGATTGCCCCCTGCGGAGTGATCCAGGGCCGCTGTCGCGGGGCCGGCTTCGAAGAGATCGGTGATCGATACCCTCTGCGGTTTGCCTGATGGGCTGGCCGGCAGAGGGTTTCGTGTCTTTGCGAGTATTCCTAAAGTGAGGCTCCTCCGGGAGAGACCTCTGGATCACGAGTCGCGGCGCCGCCGGGTTTCGGTCGCGTCCGGAGTTTTTCGCAGTGCGCCGGGAGACCAGCGGTGTTCCAAAAGCGTGAGTGAAGGTGTGCCAATCGATTCGCTTGTGAATGCCAGCTGCTTTTGCGATAGATCGAACACGCCGCTTCAATTAGGGCGTGTTAACACTAATCATGCTATAATTGGAGTCAATGGAGATTACTGCGGAGCAGTTTGAGAAGATCAGAGATAGCCTGCCTGTTCAGCGCGGCAATGTCCGCCTGACAAACCTTCAGGTCCTCAATGCGATCCTGTTTGTTGCCGAGCAGGGCTGCAAATGGCGCGGCCTTCCGGGGCGGTTTGGCAACTGGCACACGATTTACACGCGCATGAATCGCTGGTCCAAGAATGGCGTTCTGGATAGAGTTTTCGAGAAGTTACAGCAGGAGCAGATCGTGCGCATCAAAATCGAAGCCTTCTCGCTGGATTCGACCTCGGTGACGGTGCATCCAGACGGAACCGGCGCGTTAAAGAAAACGGACCACAGGCCATCGGCAAATCCCGCGGCGGATGGAACACCAAGATTCATATGGTTGCCGCGGATGCTCGAACGGCCATAACCTTTGCCCTGTCGGCTGGCAACGACCACGATGCGCCGCAAGGCCGTTTGCTGCTTGAGGAGTTGGGACCGATGCCAGAGGGCCTGGCATTGCTGATGGATCGCGCCTATGAGGGCGATGAAACCAGGCAACTTGTGCTCGATCTGGGAATGATTCCAGTGGTGCCGCCGAAGTCCAACCGGCCCAACCCCTGTGAGTATAACCGCGAACTGTACAAGAAGCACAACGAAGTGGAACGGCTCTTCAGGAGGCTCAAAGGCTTTCGGCGCATCTTCTTCCGATTCGAAAACCTCGACGTTGTCTTCCTTGCCATCCTCAACCTCGCCCTAATCGTCGAGGCATCGAAGGTAGTGTGAACACGCCCTAGCAGGGGTCGTCCTCGGAAGGAATTATCCGATCATTCTTTTGGGATTCATGAGCAGCATCCGGTCGAGCGCGACAACTGCCGCTGGGAAGATGATCGGGCTGCTGTGAAGGCAAATCAGTCGGTGGCGCTGGACAGCGCCGCGCTCAGATGGGTCATCGGCGCCTTGATCAGCCGCTTGCCAGCATTCCGATGCCAGGCCAGCAAACGCCGCATCAGCAGCGCGTCCACCAAAAGATCGAGATAACCGGCAACCGTTCTGCCTTCGTCGGACAGCCATCGCGATAAGTTGTTCTTATTCATAATCTTAGCTTGGTTGTGCGCCAGCATCGTCCAAAATCGCCGAAGCGTCTCAGCCGAATTTGCGGGTCAGAATTGCGCGATGTCGCGCTCCAGGCTCTTGACCCACAGAATGGCTGTCGTGAAAGGAAGCGGTTTACCACTGGCCGGACCCAAATCTCAGCCCACAAATTCCACTGTCTTGCACGACTTGCGCATACTTTGGCAGTCCCAGTGCGTCTGTAAGTTGTTGAAATACTTACTATTTAACCTCTGTTACGGCAGGAGTCGCGAGTTCGAGTCTCGTCGTCCCCGCCATTCATTCCAAAGAACCTAAGAAATGATGGCAACCATAAGTGACGGCCCACAACCCAGCCCACTTACGATTGCATGATTCCTGGGCGAGACCGTGCTGCGCCACCGGACAGCGGACGGATGAAAAACACTTCAGTCGCCAGGCGCACCTTCCCCGCGAGCCAGAAATCCCCAGAGCCGACCGGAAGCATCACACCCTCCTACCCCCAGGGGCTATCCCTTGGAACCCCGGAAACCCTGAGCTGTCTGGAGAGTAGCCAGCCTATGTGAACAACAGATTGCAGCGGACAAGCACACGGAGTAGTCCCGATGCCGTCCAGCAATGCCAGAAGCGAGCTCCCTTCGATCGGTGATCTACACCGTCAAGATCCCGCTTCTTGCAACGAAATCGGAACCCACACCACGAAAAAAGCCCGGCAATCTGCCGGGCTTTCTCCTGCGCTGAACTTCCTTGAGCGCCTATAACTTCTCGTAGAAATCGCACACGGAGCACGAAATGTAGACTCCGCCGGGGATGCCGCGTTCGCGGTCCTTCACGCGCTTGACGATGCGCGTCGGCTTCTTGCACTTCGGACAGTCGGTCGACTTGGTCGTGTCCATCATCTTCTTGCGGTCGCCTGTTTTTGCTATCTTGGCCATCGGTCGGGTGTTTCTCCTTCTGGGGTTGTCTCTGCGCACATCCGCCACGGCGAACGGCTTCAACGGCGCGGCCATGGGCCAGCCTCCGGGTGCAAAGGAATTGCCTCGAAGGATGGGCAATGGATTTGACTGGAGGGAGCCGGACTCGCTGCCTTCAGTTTACATCAAGGCCGGCGTTGCTTCACTCCGGCTGGCTCGTTCCCGCGGGCGGCACAGGCTGCGTCCTGGGCGGGCCGGGTTGCGAGGCATCCGGCAGTGGAGGCTGCGCATTGGCCGGCGGCGAAGCTTCCGAGTCCGGATTCGCGTCCGGCAGTGGCTCCGGTCTCTGTTTGGGTGGCTGCACCGGCTTCATCACGCCAGTCTCCTGGTTGTCGGCGGGCAGTTTTTCGCCGGGATTGCGGAGACTCGGCGGCGGGGCAGGGGCCTGCGTATTGGGATCGCGCTCTACGTCGCCGGCCTTGGCAACGCGCGTGTTCGCTTCGCCGGCCTCCAGCGGCGTGCCATCGGTGCGCAACAGCCCCGTCACCTCGTCCTTGGTGAAGAAGACCGGCGTCTCGCCCATCCTGGCCACTTCCAGGCGAATCACGTGACTGCCGTCGAAGCGGACAAACTCCACTGGCTGGGGCGGCTTGCCATAAATCCACTCTTCGAAAGGCTTCTTCCCGTCCGTCTCGCGGGTCTTGCCGTCCGGCTGCCCTTTGGCAAAGAGCACCATCTCCGTGCTCATGCCCACCAGCACATGGTGATTGAGGATGGCATCTTTCAACTTGGCTGGAAGCGTGTCAGTGAAGGCCTGGACGGGCGTCTTCACGTCGAACGAGATCAGCGGCGCCAGCAGCGCCTTCACCTCGGCGCCGCTCAGTTCGGGAACACGCTTCTGGAAGGTGAGGGTGAGCCGCGCGCCCGTTGGCTCGTTGTCGCCTCCCTGCACCACTGGATTCATGGCTGGCCCCATGCCGATCTCGACGTGGCGCAGCAGGCGGTGCTTCAGGTCAGGCCCGCCGTTCAGTTCGAAGACGATCCGGGAGCGCTCGACCTTGACGTCGGTCAGCACCACCCGGTCACCGGGCTTGGCAGCCAACCCTTCGGCGGTGACCATATCCAGATAGTCTTCCCCAAACGGCGCGAGCTTGCCGTTGGCCTCGAGCGTCAGGCCCTTGTGCCCGTGCGGAAACGGGCGCATGGCAAATCCCTGCTCCGACGCGAGCAGCCGGATCAGCTCCAGGCGCGTCTTGGCGTCCAGTTCGGATTTGGTCAGCGGAACGTGGGTCGGCTCAATCTGCTGATAGCGCCGGTCGATGGTGTTGATCGTCTGGCCCGTCGACTTGTTGGTCACGACGCCGGTCTTCGTATTGATGGTGATCTGGGCCGTGGCCGCCACGGCAGCCAGCAGCGCAGCGGCGGCGCAACCGCACGCAACCCTTAAATGGCTCTTGCAGTTGACGCCCGCAGCCGCATGTGGAGTTGCGGCATGCTGCGGCCTTGTAGATAGAGATAGCCCGATCATGGGAGCCTCCCATGCATGCGAACTGCATTTAGGCAAAAGATAGCCCCGTTCCTGTAGAGAATGCAAGTTCGCGCATCTGGCTGCTGGATATACTGTGAATTCCGGAGGACGGATTCGAATGCCCATTCGCTGGATGGCCGACGAGGACGCCTATCGCTTTCTTGCCGAGAAGACCGAGGGCCGTTTGGCCACCTGCAACGGGGCCGGACAGCCGTACATTACTCCGCTCAACTACTTTTATCGCGAGGGGAGAATCTACTTCCACAGCAAGCTGACCGGGCGCAAGCTCGACAACCTGGCCCAGAATAGCCGGGTCTGCTTCGAGGTCAGCGAGGTTGCGAAGATTTCAGTCTCAAACGATCGCCCCTGCGCCTGTTCCACCCGCTACACTTCCGTGCTGGCGTTTGGCGCCGCGCGGGTCGTCTCTGACAACGCCGAGAGGACAGCTTTGCTCAACTTGCTGGTGGAGAGGTACGCCGCGGGCAAGGCATTTCAGCCCGTGGAGGAACAGCAGAGCGCCGGGTGCGCCGTAGTCGAGATTCGCATCGACGAGATTAGCGGCAAAAGGAACGTCGATCCGGAGTAAGCCCGCTGCTTTCACGCCCGATCCAGCGAGTTCGGTTGCAACCCTTTGCCGGCGTGTTCAGGTCTTCGTTTCCTCTGGCGATGCCGGGTAGGTTTCGGCGAAGGACTCGTCCGGCGATGTCCGCGGCCAGCCAACCATTACCAGAAACACATCGAGGACAAATAGAGCGATGGCTATGTCGTTGAAGAGCGTGGCTTGTTGCAGATTCGGCCACAGTTGATTGGCTGCCCAGAAGAGAAAAGCAGCCGCCAGCAGGATCGCTTTGACCACCTCCATGCGCGCGGGCCGGTGCGCCACCTGATAAACGAGGTAGGCAAGAGCGATCATGGCAAGCGGGAACGCGGCGAGCACGTCATGAGCTCTGGCGGGAAACAGCCCGGGAAAGGCGTCCCATGCGACGAGCGCTCCCACGCCCGCCAGCGCGACCACGCCAAGGATCGTGGGGAGAAACCGGTGACCACGGTCAAGACGAATGTACATGGACCATTATTGCCGTCCCTGCAGGAAGAACGCATAAGGAATCGGGACTCGCACTACCCGGCGTTACCGGTCGGGCCTACCGGAGGTTCCTCCCCACGCTCCGGCGCGGGAGGAGCAGCCGGCAATATCTGCACCAGTGAAGGTGCAGATGGCTCTGCGGAGCCCATGGCGGCCTCATGCTGCCGTCGCGCCGCCGCATCCAGATCCACTGGAATCCCTCCCGGCACAATCACCGGTGCGTTGTACCGGTAATCCAGCTCGCGCGTGACGCGGAAGACCACCGGCAGCGCGGCAAGCAGCACCGCGAACGCAACCCAACTGCCATCCAGCCCATAGCCTCCGCCGGTAAGCCAAAGGGGCCCCATGGGATCGCCCTGCACCACCGGCGAATGGTTGTTGACTCCTCTCACGGCGAGTCCGAAGATCAAGGCCCGGCTGGCCTTCCAACCGAAGTTGAGCCCCCAGCTCAGCCACAGAGCCCTGGTGCGCAGATAGGCCGCCGAGAGCACCAGGCTCAGCATCACAGAAACGGCAAGGCTGGCGTGGTTCGACCCCGGCGCTTGAGCCTGCACAATGGCGTAATACGCCGCAAATCCCATCGCCGCCCCGGTCGGTCCCACGGCGTGCTCAAAGCGCTGGAATGCGTAGCCGCGGAAGGCAATCTCCTCGGCCATTGCCGCCAGCGCAAAGAAGGCCGCATCCGCCGCCAGCCAGCCCCAGGCCGAAGGTTGGAAAACGAGAACAATGGCGATGCCGCCGCCAACCACCATCGGCAGCACGCAGATCACGGCCAGCGACCAGCCCACGGCCAGGCCCACGCCCGCTTCGGCCGGCCAGCCTTGCCGAAGCGGCAGCCCCTGCGCGCTCACCGGGTGAAACTGACGGTCCAGCCAGGATCCCATGCCCGCATAGCCCAGCAGCAGCAGAAAGACCAGCACGGCCTGCTCCACCAGGGGGCGCCACTGTTCCGCGACCAGACCGAATGCGCCGCGATGAGCGAGCGACCGGGCAACAAAGAAGTACAGGACCGCTGCAATGAACTGTGCGTAGGCGCGCAGCCGGCCGCCGCCAGTCTCCGGTGGCCTCATGCGCATCTCCAGGCTGCGCTGACCAGCCGTCCTGGTCCGAGCCAGCCTTGTGCGCCGTCGATCCGTCTTCGCAGCCGATCCGCCATTAACCTTCCGTATAGAACTGCGCGATGTTGCGGAATTTCTGTTGGCGCGCCGCCACCAAGATCTCTACCGGCGTCGCCTTCAGCTCGGCCAGGTGCTTCTTCAGCGCTTCGCCCAGCAACCCGGCGCCCCCCTCGCGATCGGTGTGCGCGCCTCCCGCAGGCTCTGAAATAATTTCATCCACGCAGCCCAGCGCCGCAACCTCTGGCGCGGAGATGCGCATGGCCTCGGCCGCCAACTGCTTGTGCGCCGCATCGCGCCACATGATGGCCGCGCAGCTCTCCGGGGTGATCACAAAGTAAAGCGCGTTCTCCAGGATCAGCACCCGGTCGCTGACGGCCAGAGCCAGCGCTCCGCCCGATCCGCCCTCCCCGGTGATGACTGAAATGGTGGGCACGCGCAGCCGCGCCATCTCGCGCAGGTTGTGCGCAATGGCCTCGGCCTGGCCCCGTTCCTCGGCGCCCAGCCCCGGATAGGCGCCCGGCAAGTCGATGAAGCTGACCACCGGCCGGCCAAACTTCTCCGCGATCTTCATGCAGCGCAGAGCCTTGCGGTAACCCTCGGGGTGGGGCATGCCGAAGTTGCGCCGCACCCGCTCTCTGGTGCTGCCGCCCTTGCGGTTGCCGATGACCATCACCTCTTCGTCGCCCAGCCGCGCCATTCCGCAGGCCACGGCCTCATCGTCGCCATAAGCGCGATCCCCGTGAATCTCGCTGAAATCCGTGAAGACCCGCTCGATGAAGTCCATGGGGTAGGGCCGCTGTGGATGGCGCGCCCGCTCAATTCTAGCCCATGCCGGCGAAGCCGCCTCCGCCTGGATGGAGATCCCTGTTTCCTGTTCGCTCATCATGACCTGGCGCCGCTCCGGGCAACGTCACCGCCGGCCCTGCTGCAATTCTACGGGTCCGGGGCGCTGGGGACAAATTGGTTCCGAATGAGAGTTTCTGTTTCTCCACCCGCATAGCCGGACCCCAGGCGCAAAGCGAAGGGCCCCGGCAGCTTTCTTCCCTGGCGATATTCCGTGCGACCGAGAAGCGCCGGTCCAGTTTCTTTCGCCCATCGACCAAAGTGAGGCGCATCACATCCGGTACACTGGGCTGTGGCTATACTCGGAGTCACTCCGAACGGCTTCCAGGAGCGCCATGCATCCTTTTCCCGCTGTTGACCCAATCCCTCTGCCGGCCCCGATATGGCTGTTCAAGCTGCTGCATATCGTTACGCTGGCGCTGCACTTTGTGGCCGTGGAAATGCTGCTGGGCGGACTGCTGCTTGCGGTTCTGCTCAGTCTCTTTCGCGGCTCGCCGGCCTCGATGGTTACCGCGCGGGCGCTGGCTCGCCGGCTCACGGTGGTGATGACGTTTGTCATCAACCTGGCCGTGCCGCCGCTGCTGTTTTCCCAGGTGCTCTACGGAAGGGCGCTTTATACCAGCAGCGTGTTGATCGGCCTCTACTGGATCTCGATTATCGGCCTGCTCATGCTTGCCTACTGGCTGCTTTACCGGTTCTCCGCGCGGCTTGAGGCAGGCAAATCGGCCTGGTGGGTGGGACTGAGCGCGTGGCTGCTGGCCGGCTTCATCGCCCGCCTGCTCTCCACCAATATGACGCTCATGCTGCGCCCCGAGGTCTGGCGCAAAATGTACTCCGCCTCGGCCTCGGGCGCTTATCTGCCCACTGGCGACCCCACCCTGGAGCCGCGCTGGCTGACGATGCTGGCCGGCGGGCTGTTCATCGGCGGGCTGTGGCTGCTCTATCTGGCCGGCCGCTCCACCTTCACGGCGGATGAGAAGCAGTTTGTGGCCGGCCTGGGCGGCAAGGTGGCCGCCGGCTTCGGCATGGTCTATCTTGCAGCCGGGTTATGGGCGATGCGAGTGCAGCCTGAGGTTGTCAAAGCCGGGCTTGCCGGGCACACAGGTTATTCGTTCTACAGGTTTGCCGGTTATGCCGGCTACGGCTGGCTGGTTCTGGTGGCTGTGGCCGTTCTGCTGGGCGCCTATGCCGGACTTGGCAAGCTCACAGCCGCCTGGATCGGATGGACCGGAGTTCTGCTTGCCGTGCTCATCGAGATCGCTTTTACAACCTGCCGGGACGGAGTGCGCGACGTGACCTTGCTCAGCAAAGGCTACGACGTGTGGAACCGAACCGTAGTCACCAACTGGTGGATCGTGGGACTCTTCCTGGTCCTCTTTGTTGCGGGTCTGGGCGTGGTTGGCTGGCTGATTTCGGTGGTGGCGCGCGCAAAGAAGACCATGGAGGCCGCGGCCTGACTCCGCGCGATGAGATTGCCATGACTGAAGAGACGATTCTTCCCT
>Ga0326728_10021520_pt1 | contig 12112 bp, 8 predicted proteins | sample MB3enrmetagenome_FD_207602 | JGI IMG/M metagenome (GOLD analysis project Ga0326728, IMG submission 207602) | Lab enriched peat soil microbial communities from McLean, Ithaca, NY, United States - MB31MN | ecosystem: Environmental > Terrestrial > Soil > Wetlands > Peat | place: USA: New York...
CCGTGAAAGCCGTGGACGCGGTGGCCGCCCAGGCGCTGATCAACGACATCAATAACGATCAGCGGCTCAATATGACCGCCGTCTCCGAGAAGGACTACTACGACCGGCAGACCAGTTCCGCCGAGCCCATCGAGTTCACCGGCATCTTCGTCGCCATCATCATGGCGGTGGGCAGCAGCTTCGCCGCCATGAACACCATGTATGCCGCCGTGGCGCGCCGCTCGCGCGAGATCGGCACCCTGCGCGTGCTGGGATTTTCGCGCGGCAGCATTCTGTTGAGCTTCTTCCTGGAATCGGTGCTGCTGTCGCTTTTGGGCGGCCTCTTCGGATGTCTGCTGGCCCTGCCGCTGAACGGCCTCACCACGCAGGTGGGCGCCAACTTCGCGACCATGGCGTTCGGGTTTCATGTGACCCTGCCCATCATGGCCGCCGGCATCGCCTTCGCCGTGATTCTGGGGAGCCTGGGCGGGCTGTTCCCCGCGCGCATGGCTTCGCGAAAGGAGATTCTCACCGCTCTCCGGGAAGTCTGACCTCTTTATGGACGCAGAACTCAAGAACCTGCAAATCGACCGCTCCAGCCGGCGCTCTTCGCAAGGGCCGTCCCGATGGGCCACCGCGTGGATTTTGGGCGGCATAATCCTGCTGGTGGCGGCCGGCGGCTACAGCCTGCTGTCCGGCAAGCTGAACCAGGCGCCGGTGGTGGAAACCGTCCGCGTGCGGGCCATCAGCGCGGCCAGCGCTCCCGAAGGCGTGGTGCTCAACGCCACCGGCTATATTGTGGCGGCGCACCGGATCGAATTGGCCGCCAAGGTCATCGGCAAGGTGAATTGGATCGGCGTGGATAAGGGCGACCACGTGACAGCGGGTCAGGTGCTGGTGCGCCTGGAAGACGACGAGTATCAAGCCCAGCTCTTGCAGGCCAAGGGGCAGCTCGCCAACCTGCAGGCCAAGCTGGACGAAGCCAACCACGGCTCGCGCCCGGAGGAGATCGCGCAGGCGCTGGCCAACCTGAACTCCGCCAAAGCAGATCTCGACAACGCCCGCGTCAGCCTGGACCGCTCGCGCAACCTGGTGAAGGAGAAGCTCACGCCGCGGCAATCCGTGGACGACGCCGAGGCGCGCTACGACGGCGCGGTACACCGGGTGGATTCGCTGCAGAAGGCCTACGAACTGGTGCGCCTGGGGCCGCGCCAGGAAGAGATCGACTCGCTGCGCGGCGCGGTGGAGCAGGCCCGAGGAGCGCTGGCTTACGCCGAAACCAACCTCGCCAACACCATCATCCGCGCGCCCGTCACGGGCACCATCCTGGAGCGCGAGGTTGAAAAGGGCGAGTTCGTCACCACCAGCTTCGTGGGCGACCGCGGCGCCAAAGGCTACGTGGTCTCTCTGGCCGACCTCAACGACCTGGAAGTGGAGCTGGACATCAGCCAGAACGATTTCGCCAAGCTGCACGCCGCCCAGCGCGGCATCGTGACCACCGACGCCTTCCCCGACCGCAAGTACGAAGGCTTCATCAAGGAGATCTCTCCCGAGGCCAATCGCCAGAAGGCCACCGTGCAGATCAAGGTCAAGGTGGTGAAGCCGGACTCCTACCTGCGGCCCGAAATGAACGCCTCGGTAGGTTTCCTTTCCGACCAGCCGCCCGGACGTGCGGATCGCGCCGCCGCCCCCGCCAAACCGGTGGTGCTGATTCCCGCTTCGGCGGTGCACGATGGCGCGGTTTTCGTGGCGCTGGATGGCCGCGCCGTGCGCCGTCCGGTGAAGACCGGCGCGACCAGCGGTTCCAGCGTCCGCATCGAAGACGGCCTGATCGGCGGCGAGGACTTGATTCCCAACCCGCCGGCCGGATTGAAAGACGGCGACAAGATCCGCCAGAAAGTCTGAATATGAGCGAAGCCGTAATCCAGACCCGCAATCTGACCAAAGAGTTCATCCGCGACGAGTTTCACGTCGTCGCGCTCAAGGACGTCACGCTGGAAGTGGACAAGGGCGAATTCGTGGCGCTGATGGGGCCGTCGGGCTCCGGCAAGTCCACCCTGTTGCACCTGGTGGCCGCCATGGACCGGCCTACCGCGGGCGACATCCGCGTGCTGGGCCACAACCTGAGCGAATTGAACGACCGCGCCATCGCGCACTGGCGCAACGAGAACGTCGGCTTCATTTTCCAGCAATTCAACCTCATCCCCGTGCTGACGGCGCTGGAAAACGTGGAACTGCCGCTCAAGCTGACCAACCTGAAGAAGGCGGATCGCCTGGACCACGCCGCCACCGCGCTCAAGCTGGTGGGCCTGGGCGACCGGCTGAAGCATTTTCCGCGCCAGCTTTCCGGCGGCCAGGAGCAGCGCGTCGCCATGGCGCGGGCGATCGTCACCGACCCGGCGTTGATCTTGGCCGACGAACCGACAGGCAATCTCGATGCCGGCTCCGCGTTGGAGGTGCTCACCATCCTTTCCAGGTTGAATAAGGAATACGGAAAGACCATCGTGATGGTCACGCACGATCCACACGCGGCGCAGTTCGCCACTAAGACGCATCATCTGGAGAAGGGCGAGTTACTGAACGGGGCAGCGGCGGGATAGTTAGGTGGGGCGGGATGGCACGCTAGCCAGTCCAGGTCTGGCCACCGATTAACGCCGATGAACGCGGATAAGAACTGGCTCAGCGTTTATCGGCGGCCCAGAAAGCTCGTCTCGGATTATTGGAGCGACCTTTTACCCGGGCCGGACATTGTCACCCATTCATCCGGTCGTCGAAGAGTGGACTGGTTATTTCGTTACGAGCCGTTAGCCACGCAGCTTTCCGCTGGCGATCAGGCCGGCCTTCACCTTTTCGAGAGGAATGCGTTTCTCACGCCGCCGCGATCGGGAAACCAGCACGTCCTCGATATCCTCCCACAACGCACTGTGTTTCTTGAGGTCGATCACCGCCGCTGTCTTACGGCCTTTCGCATCGGTAATGAACTGAATCCCGCTCATGGCTCCTGTCGCCCTCGCTCGTATGGACAGATCCTACTGACGAGTCTACAACATTGCTACCTGCCGGGGGCCGGCCGTGCATCCACTCGCAGTGCCCACGTCAACGATTCACCGGCCTTGAGCGACACTCCTTCGGCTCGATACTCCAGCACCAAGGGAATGGCGCCGCGCGCGCCGCGGCCCAGAGGTGAGTCGCCGGTGGCGCGCACGCGGGCGGCCAGCGGCACGCTCGAATCCTCGATAGTGACTGCCACCGAACCCTCGCGCCCATCGAATCGATCCGTCCGGCGGCCCGCGGCGAAGCTGGTCGAGACCGCGTCGCCGGTGCTCGGAAACATCACCGCGAAGCTGCGCAGCGTGGTGGCGCGCTGGGCCGCGATCTTCTCGCTGCGCACCAGCGCATGGCCTTCGATTCGCCAGGTCACCTGCGTCTCCAGCCCGGGATCGGTCAGTTGCGCGGCTTGGCCTCCCACCACGGCCCAACGTCTCCACACGGCCCGCACACCTTGGCCGTTCGCCTCGGGCACAATCTCGTCGGCACAATCGCCGGCCACAATCCTGCGGCCGTCCTCCAGTTCCAGGTATGGCGTCAGGGCCGGAACGAACTGCTCCACCGGAACCGCGAACCCCGCGAGGCCGTGCGGCGCGGGCAGGTAATCCGCGATCCCCGAGACGGTTCCGGTGGTGAAGGGCAGGGCAAAGCGCAACCGCGGCGCGCGCACCAGCCACACCCCCGCGGGCCGGCCGCCTTGGCGGAAGAATTCGAAGCGCGCCACCTCGGCCAGCCGCGGCTCGGCCGGAAACGTGGCGACGCCTTCCTTCCCCATGGCGGCTTTCAGCAGCATCAGCGAGTTCGCCGCCTTGCCGAAGAACTGGGTGGTCTGCTGCCATTCGCGCTCGCGGCTGATGTAGCTGAAATTGCCGCGTCCGAAGGCGAAGATGTTTAAGAGGTGCCGGTCGGGCTGGTAGTCGTGCCGGAGCCATTCCCACGCCGCGCGGTACTCGCTCGCCAGGTCGGCCAGTGGCGCTGGCCGAAAGCGCGGATGCTGCGCCAGAAAGCCGATGATGTCGATGGTGTCCATGTAGCCGACGGCGCCGATGGTGCGCCCCCACGGGTAGCTGTACCCGTCGCGCGATACCAGGTCCCACCATTCCTGCATGACGGCATCGAGCGCCGGCGCGACCGCGGTCATCACGTCCGGGCGTCCCACGCTCTCAGCCACCTCGTAGAGCGAGCGCGCGTACTCCTGCGAATAGCGGTCGAAGCGGCCGTCGGCGACGGCGTCATCGGTGTAGCGCGCGCCTTTCACGACTTGCTCGGCCGCGCGGTTTAGCACGTCGTCGACGAAAGTGCGGTCGGTGGAGATTCCCAATTGGTAGTCGATGGCCGCCACGCGCGCCGCAATGCCCAGGTAGTTCTCCGGCAGGTCGATGACCTGGCGGGTCTGGCGGTTGTAGAAGCGGCCCGGGTCGAGCAGCGAACGCCAGGCCGCCTGCTCTTCGGCCGAGAGGCTCTGCCAGAGCGCATTGGTTTTCAGATCGGCGCCGTACCGCCGCAGGGTGAGCGCCGCGTACCACTGCGAGAACGTCTTGCCGCCGCCCCGCGCCTCGATCAGCCCGGCCTTTCCCAGGAACGGCGCAAGCTGCCGTCCGGCCACGGTCTCTTCGCCGGTCAGCGCGGACCACGCCGTGACGGCCCGCATGAACGTGCCCCAGGAAAAATCGCCGCCGGTGCGCGCGCCCACCACAGTGGACTGCGGCGGATCGAGGCTCTTGATGTCGGCCATGTGCGCCGCGATCTCTTTGCCCAGGAACCGGGTCACCTCACCGGCGAATTGCTCGCTCGAAATCTCCGCTGGCGGCTGCGCTTGCGCCAGGGCCGCGGCGGCGAATCCCGCGATTGCGATCCATCCGACGTTTCGGCTGAAGGCCATGTCCGATCTCCCTTTTCCTTGTACATTACCGCTAAACTCGGTACAATTGCGAAACCGCTCGCTGGCGCTCGCGGCTTCCAACGGAGCCACGACCGTGAGAAGGTGTGAAAAAGCCGCCCGCAAGCGGGCGCGGCAGGCGAATCGCTTCCGCTTCCGGAGTTTTTTCACAGCTTCTAAGCGAGTGGTTTCCCGCAAGCGCACAACCACACACGGCCGGAGACCTGGTAGCGCCGGCAGCCTCCGCCGCCGGTGATCCTTCTCACAATAGTAAGGTCTCGATTCGATGCGCGTGGACCGTCTCCTCGCAGGGCGACCAGCCCAATACCGTGAAGCGGCCATCCTGCGACGCCACCAGCGCGATCGAGTCCCGCTGGTCGTGCACAAACTGCGCGGCCGAGAGGTGGCGCGTTCCGCCCAGTTGCGAAGGCTCGGCGGCTGTTACCGGGGCGCCTTCGATCGGTTCCGTGAGCAGCAGCCGGTCCACCTGCCGCGCACCGGCAGGGCGGACGATCTTCGCGCCGAAGGCCAGCAAGTCGTACGCATCGGTCATGATGGTGGCGCCGTCGACCGCGGTCAGGCCCGCGATTCCATCGATGGCGCGGCGCAGCGCGTCCGCCCAGGCGCCCTGGAGTTTCTCGCCGGGGCCGGCCCGCATGAGGTCGGCCAACGCTGCAAACGGCGGCGCCACGGCATAGGTGATGGGCCGCAGAACGGATTCCCGCCAGGCCTGCGAGCCCGCCGGCACGATCAGCAACAATCCGCCGCGGCTGTGCGCCCGCATGGATACGGCCATCTCTATCCACACGCTGGCCGAACCGTCCCCGGCAAGCTGCTTTACCAGGCCGAGCAGGGACATCAAGAGACTCGGGCAGTCGGGAAGCGCGGCGGCGCGCTGGTCGACGACCTTGATTCGATCGCCCTCCAGAACCGCGACGTTGACGAACTTCGGGGACTCGGGGCCGCTGCTGTGCTTGACCACCAGCAGGCCCGGCGCGGCCACTTCCAGCACGAAGTGGAACGGCGGCAAGTGGCGAGTGGCCCCCCACACGGACAACTCGCCGCCATCGCGGCACACGCCCAAGTGAATCCCCGGACGCTCTACGGCCGGAGCTACGCGTGTCAGCGGTTGCGCGGCCAGCGGCAAGCGCTGCTCGAACAGCATAGGTGCGGTAACCTGTTCAGGCCGGACGAAGGCCAGCGAAATGCGCGGAACATATCCCTCTTCGCGCCGCAAGCTCGCCCAGAACGCGGCGTCTATCATGGCCTGCATGGCTTCCACGTCGGGGGCGTGGTCTGCTGGCGCCGGCTCCGCAGCGAAGTGACGGGCGAAGTGCGGATGGATGGCGATGGCGGCCGCTCTGGCGGCTGGGTACGCGGGTGGTGGCATAGTCAGTTTACAGTTTACAGTTCACAACAAGCAGTTAACAGTTTACAGTTCACAGTAAACAGTAAGCCCACCGGGGGCGTGCGCGGCGCCGGATGCCGGGCTTGGCGGCGGTTCCGAGGCGTAACTTCGCAAGGAAGTAATCGGACGGGGCGAAAACAACAGGGACAGACCGCTCCGTCCACGCGGCTCCGGGGGACAGTATGCTTCCTTGAGAGACTGTGCCGGCCTTGGGGCGGAGTCGTCAGTCCCCGTGTTTTCGCGGATCTTCGTAACGATCTGGCGCAGCGCGGCTGAGCTCCGCTACCGCCGCACCCTCTTGAGCACCACCGTCGCTGGCCCCTGTGGCCCTCTGCCGCCGAGCCCTACGAACTGCGGCCGCGACGGGTCCGACCCATCCGGCGGCGGCCCAATCGCCGGGCGCGGCTCCGCAGGCGGTGCCGTTGCCGCCGGAGCGCCTCGTCCACCCCGGCCACCGCCCGCGAATGCGGGCTGCAGCTCGATCTGTTCTCCGTTCACCGTCCCCGTGTAGGTTGCGTTCCCCGCGCGGAAGGAAATGTTGCCGCTCTCCACTTTGCCGTCCTGGATCTCCACCGGCGCGCCGCCGGCCGGACCGAATGCGCCTTCTACCGTTCCGGAGAGCGCGTTGCCGTTCTGCCGCAGGCTGAAGATCTGCATGCCCGCGCCGGAGGCTGGCCGCCACAGGCCGGACACGCCTTCGCCCGGCGGGACCTCGCGTTCCCATACGGCCACTTGGGGACGCAGCTTCACCTCCTTCGATAGTACGCGCACGCTCGCCGCCTTTAACCCGGGCGAGGTAGCTTCCACAGTGATTTCACCCGCAGACCTGGTGGATTGCACGATCGCCGCGCACCGTCCGCAAAACGCCTTCCGCGAGTCTCCTTTATCGGATTCATGGCTGGCCGGGTCGCCGTTGCCCACGCCGATCAGACGCCCCGGTCCGCTGACGCGGAACGTCACCGCGTTATCGGCCAGCGGCGCGTAGCGGCCCTGCGAGTCCTGCACTTCTACCGCGAATATCGCGGTGTCCTCGCCATCGGCGGCAAGCTCGCGTCGGTCGGCGGCGATGGCCAACTGCGCCGCCGGTCCGGTGGTCTCACGCTTCACCGTCATCACCGGTTGCCCGCCCTTGAAGCCGCGCGCTTCAATGGCGCCGGGAGCGTATTTGACGTTCCACGCCAGGTGCGACGCGCGCTTCACGTCCTTGGCGCCCAGGCTCTGCCCGTTACAGAACAACTCCACGCGGTCCAGATTCGAATACACCCACACCGCGATCTCCTGCCCTTCCAGACCCGGCCAGTTCCAGTGGGGAAACAGGTGCAGCACCGGCTGGCCGGTCCACCACGCCTGGAAATAGTAGAAGCTGTCCTTCGGAAAGCCGCAGGTATCGATGATGCCGTACTGCGAGCCGATGTTGGGCCACCCGTAGGGCGAAGGCTCGCCGCGGTAGTCGAAACCCGTCCAGATGAAGCCTCCCGCCAGCCAGGGCCGGGCGTCGCAGAAGCTCCACCAGCCTTCGCAGGAGGCGCGGCCGGTGGTGGTATACGGATCGTACGACTGCACGTAGCCGCGCTCCGGGTCCATCTTATAAATGCCGCGCGTCGCCACCGCGCTCACCTGTTCGGTCCCCATCACCGGAACCGTCGGATTGGCTTTGTGGAATGCGTCGGCGGCCGGATCGGCGTAGTTGTAACCTTGCACGTCGCACGCCGCGAATCCGAATTTCCCCATGTTGCCGCCGCCCAGCGGGGCGATGGAAACCAGCCGCGACCCGTCGTGCCGCGCCGCCACCTGTTTCATGGCGGTCAGGATGAGCAGCCCGCGGTCGGTCGCCGCCACGCCTTCTTCATTCCCCATGGACCACAGAAAGACGCTCGGATGGTTGCGGTCGCGGCGCACCAGGTTCTCGAACTGGCTCAATCCCTCGGGGTTCGACGACATCATGCGGGTTTCGTCGAACACCAGCATGCCCAGCTCGTCGGCGGCGTCGAGCAGCTCCGGCGTCGGCGGATTGTGCGATGTCCGCAAAGCGTTGCAGCCCATATCCTGCAATTTGCGGAGGCGGTAATACTCCAGCGCGTCGGGCAGCGCGGCGCCTACGCCGGCGTGGTCCTGGTGGTTGCAGGTACCCTTGAGCTTGACGGACTTGCCGTTGAGGGAGAATCCCTTTTCGGCGTCGAACGTGCACGTGCGGATGCCGAAGGTGGTGTGGTAGCGGTCAGTCACCGCGCCCGCCACTTCCACCTCGGTCACCAGCTTGTAGAGATTGCGCTGCTCCAGCGACCATAGCGCCGGCGATTTCACCACCACTTGCTGCTCGTAACTGTGCTCGTCGCGAAAGGGGATGGAAGCGGGCGAGCCGGACGTTTTGCCAACCGCTGTGCCTGCCGGGTCGAGAATCGTCGACGTCACGCGCACGGTCTGGTCGCTCTGGCCGTCGTTTTTTACTTCGGTGCGGAACCGCACGCTCGCATCGCCCGACGGCCGAACTTCGGTCCGCACGAATGTGCCCCATTGCTTCACGTGCACCGGATTTGTGGTCACCAGCCACACGTGCCGGTAAATGCCCGCGCCTTCGTAGAACCACCCGTCGCTTTGCGTGGCGTCGACGCGCACCAGCAGCACATTCAGGCCGCCCGGATTGGCGAAATCGGTCACGTCGAAACTGAAGGGATCGTAGCCGCCGATATGCCGGCCCACATAGAAGCCGTTCAGCACCACCAGGGCTTCGCGGTACGCGCCGTCGAACTCGATCGAAATGCGCTGGCCCGCGGCCGATGCCGGCAGTTGGAACACGCGCCGGTACCAGCCGACGCTGGTGGCCGGATACGCGCGCCCCAGCGGATAGAAGCCCTTGCTGGCCAGCGCCGGATCGTTTTGGAAGGGCAATTCCACGGCCCAATCGTGGGGCAGGTCCACGGCCTTCCAATGGTTGTCGTCGAACTGCGGCGTGGCCACCGGTCCGAAGTTTCCGGTCTTGGAAAAGTTGCCGCGGAAGTTGAAATCCTGCGCCGCATCGCTGGCATTCCCCAGATGGAAGCGCCAGCCGAAGTCCAGCAGCAAGCGCTCGCGTCCACCGCCCGGCGGGGTCTGCGCGGCCGGAGTGCCCTGCGCCTGCGCTTCCTCCGCGCCGGTGGCCGCCGCGGACAAAGCGGCTACACCCGGCGCCGCCAGGCTGGATCGCAGCAGGGTCCTGCGCGTCAGTTTCTTCATATCGGTCTCCCGGTAACGGTATTTGCAGCTCTCCACCTTACCGCGCATCGCGACCCGCCGCTACCGCCAGCCCAAATGCTAACCTGGAGCTTCCCTTGCTCTTCGGCCCGGTCAAACTTCGCGCCGCACGCTCCCTGCTGTTCGGTTTGCCGCTTCTTTTCTACTGCGCCCTGCCTACGCGCAATTTCTACTGGGACGGGGTGGCGTTTGCCATCACCATCGAAGGGCGGCCGCCGGCGGCTTCTCTGTTTTCCCCGAGCCACCTTTTGTATATGTTGTGGGGATCGTGGCTCTATCGCCTGGCGGAGGCCGCTGGAATCCATACGCGCGCTCTGTTCGTCATGCAAGCCGCCAATGGGGTGCTGGCGGGCCTCAGCGTGATTTTGTTCTACCGATGTCTGAGAACGTGGGACGTGCCCGCCGGTATCGGCGCCGCGGGAGCGCTGGCGTTGGCGTTCTCCGCCGCCTGGTGGAGATTCGCCGGCGACGCCAATGCCTACGTGCCCGCAATCTTCCTTCTGCTGTGCGCGTATCTCCTGTTGGGGAATCCGAGAACCATTGTGCTGGCAGGTCTGGCTCACGTCGGTGCGATGCTGTTTCATGAGCTGGCGATCTTTTTTCTGCCGGTCGCTCTGCTGAGTCTGAGGAAAGACCGGCGCTCGCTGGCGGCGTACACGGCCGCGGCCCTCGTTCCCGTGGGCGCCACTTACGCCGCCGCTTACCGGGCCGCCTCCCGCATCGCGCCGGTCCCGGGATTCTTCTCGTGGGTGACCGAACACTCGCCCGACTCCGGGTTCTCTTTCAACCCGTTCACCAACGCTTTCCTCAGCCTGAGAGGCACGGCGCGGCTGTTCTTCGGCGGTAGAGTGGGCGACTTCATGGGCGACGGAATTTCGAGGGCTGCCTTGCTGGCTCTGGCGGTGGCCACGATTGCGTTCCTTATCGCCGGGTGGCGCGCGATACGAGGGTTCCGAGGGACCGAGGCCGCGTCTCCACCCGTTCCGGTCCTGGCGTGGGCGGGCGTTTACGCCGCATTCCTGTTCGTTTGGATGCCGCAGAACGCCTTCTACCGCCTGTTCTATTTGCCTCCCGCGATCGCCATTGGGTGGACGACGCTGCGCCGCGCACCCCGCGCCGGCCCGGCGATGCGGCTGTTTGTGCCCGTCCTCTTGCTGTGGAACTTCACCTTCGCCATCTACCCGCAGTCCCGCGCGGATAGCAATGCGCCGTTGCGCTTCGCGTTGGCGCAACGCGGCCGATGGCCTCCCGGAACTCCGGTCATCTTTCACCGATTTCACCCGGATCTCTGGACCATCAGCTATTTCAACCAGCAAGTCGCCTGGATCGGGGTGACCGACGCGGATCTCGGTCTGCTCGAACGGAACCTGGAAGAGGCCCGGAACGAACGGAGAACGCTGTGGGTGGAACAGACAGCCTACGATCTGATGGCGTCCGTCTCCGAAGGCCGGCAATGGCTGGCCGCGCACGAACAGCCGGAGAGTCTGATTCAGTTCCGCAACGCCAAGCACGAGTTCCGCTTTCACTGCATCCGGTAGCTTGGCGCGCCGCGTCGAGCCCAGGCGACCGGGTGGCCATGATCGGAGATCCGAAAACGAGCTATGGCCCGCGGCCTGAAAGAACGGCACCAGCCCCACGCCTATCCCGGCGGTTACACGGAGTATGTTCAGACGCTCGGCCAAAAAGCCTCCGGCGTCGATTCCCGGCCGCTTCAGTTCTTCATACTCCAACTCGCGCTGCCGCAGAACTTGCACTGCCGCGCGGTTGAAGGCAGGATCTTCCCGCACCCCAGGCAGTACACCGTGGGTCCCTTTTTCGGACGCCGCGCCCGATAGAAGCGGTGGCCCAGAATCCCCGCGCCGACGGCCGCCGCCAGACCCACGCTGACCGCCAGTCCGATGCTGCCGGCCAGCATCAGAACGGCCAGCAACGCCGCCACGGCAATCAGCCACCATCTTTTTTCGCTCATCTCGATGCGCGCGCCCCGATTCACTGTACCGCAGCCGTCCGTCGGGCGCCCGCCAGACTCTTCCGCCTCTTCCGCCATGATGCCAACATTAACGCTAAATGCTAGACTTTTGATTCATGCGTACACTCCTCCCGATTCCGTTTCTGGCGCTGGCCGCTTCGGCGCAGATCTACGTGGCCCCGAATGGCGACGACTCGGGCCCGGGCACCGAAGCCCGGCCCATCCGCACGTTGAACCATGCCCGCGACCTGGTGCGCGCGAGAAACGGGGCGATGGCGGCCGATCTTATCGTGCGCCTCGCCCCCGGCACCTACCGCCTGACGCGGCCGCTGGTGTTGGATGCGCGCGATTCCGGCTCGAATGGGCACAACGTGATCTACACGTCGGCGGTGGACGGACAGTATCCGGTCCTCAGCGGCGCGCTGGCGGTGACCGAGTGGAAACTGGTGGATCGGGCGCGCAATCTGTGGTCGGCGCCGGCGCCGGACGGGCTCGGCAACACGCGGCAGCTCTATGTCGATGGCGTTCGCGCGCACCGCGCCCGCGGGCGGCTGCCGGTGGAGGTGACGCAAACCGACACGGGGTATACGGCCAGTTC